>Ga0255338_1002363_pt1 | contig 28264 bp, 25 predicted proteins | sample MeOH1_35cm_T4_19_FD_203715 | JGI IMG/M metagenome (GOLD analysis project Ga0255338, IMG submission 203715) | Sandy soil microbial communities from University of British Columbia, Vancouver, Canada - MeOH1_35cm_T4_195 | ecosystem: Engineered > Artificial ecosystem > Sand microcosm > Unclassified ...
GTCACGCCCGACCCCTATCTGTATTTCGCGCGCCTGACGCGCTGGTGGGCCGCCCAGGTGCGGCCGCTGCCCGCGCCGCGCATCCACCCGAGCGCCGTCATCGATCCGACGGCCGAGCTGGGTGAGGGGGTCGACATCGGCCCGCTGGTCGTGATCGAGGCGGGCGCGCGCATCGGCGCCGGCGCACGCATCGGCGCGCATGGCGTGATCGAGCGCAATGCCCGGGTGGGCGAGGGCAGCCGACTGGCCCCCCGCGTGACCCTGGGTTTCGACTGCAGCATCGGCGCGCGCTGCATCCTGCACAGCGGTGTCGTGATCGGTGCCGACGGCTTCGGCTTCGCGCCGACCGAAGGGCGCTGGGAAAAGATCGAACAGCTTGGCGCGGTGCGCATCGGCGACGACGTCGAGATCGGCGCCAACAGCTGCGTCGATCGTGGCGCGCTGGATGACACGGTGATCGAGGAGGGTGTCAAGCTCGACAACCTCGTGCAGATCGGCCACAACGTGAAGGTCGGCGCGCACACCGCGATGGCCGGCTGCGCGGGCGTGGCGGGCAGCGCGGTGATCGGGCGGCATTGCACGGTGGGCGGCGGCGCCATCATCCTGGGCCATCTGAGCCTGGCCGACCATGTGCATGTCTCGGCGGCCACCGTGGTGACGCGCTCGATCGTCAAGCCGGGCCAGTACAGCGGCGTCTTCCCCTTCGACGACAATAGCAGCTGGGAAAAGAACGCAGCGACCCTCAGGCAGCTGCATTCCTTGCGCGAGCGCCTGCGTGCGCTCGAGAAGAAGGCCTAGTTGCCGGGTGCGCGCAGCCGTCTGCGCGCGCCGCAACAGAAGTTGATACGACGACCATGATGGACATCCACGAAATCCTCAAGAAGATCCCGCACCGCTACCCGATCCTGCTGGTCGACCGGGTGCTGGAGATCGAGAAGGGCAAGCGCATCCGCGCGCTGAAGAACGTCAGCATCAACGAACCGCATTTCCAGGGCCATTTCCCGCACCGTCCGGTGATGCCTGGCGTGCTGATGCTCGAAGCCATGGCCCAGGCCGCCACCGTGCTGACCCTGGTCAGCCTGGACGTGGAGCTGGACGACAACACGGTCTGCTATTTCGCCGGCATCGATGGCGCGCGCTTCAAGCGCCCGGTGGAGCCGGGCGACCAGCTGGTGCTGGATGTCACGCTGGACCGTGCCAAGGCGGGCATCTACAAGTACACCGGCAAGGTCTACGTGGGCGAGGACATCGCCTGCGAGGCCGAGCTGATGTGCACGATGCGCCGCATCACGCCCTGCTGAGCGAGGATGGCGCCATGATCCATTCGACCGCCCTCATCGACCCCAAGGCCGAGCTGGACAGCTCGGTCACGGTGGGCCCCTACACGGTGATCGGCGCCGGCGTGAAGATCGGTGCCGGCACGACGGTGGGTGCCCATTGCGTGATCGAGGGGCCGACGACGATAGGCCGCGACAACAAGATCTTCCAGTTCGCCTCGCTGGGTGCCGCGCCGCAGGACAAGAAGTACGCCGGCGAGCCGACCCAGCTGATCGTCGGCGACCGCAACACGATCCGCGAGTTCTGCACCTTCAACCGCGGCACCGTGCAGGACGACGGCATCACCTCGCTGGGCGACGACAACTGGATCATGGCCTATGTGCACCTGGCCCATGACTGCAAGGTCGGCAGCAAGGTCATCATGGCCAACAACGCGCAGCTCGCGGGCCATGTGCATGTGGGCGACTGGGCGATCCTGGGCGGCTTCACCGCGGTGCACCAGTTCGTGCACATCGGCGCGCACAGCATGACCGGCCTGGGCTCCATCCTGTTCCAGGACCTGCCGCCCTACATCATGGCGGCCGGCAACACGGCCGAGGCACGCAGCTTCAATCTCGAAGGCCTGAAGCGCCGCGGCTTCACACCCGAGCAGATCAATGCGGTCAAGCAGATGTACCGCCTGCTGTACCGCCGCGGCCTGACCGTGGACCAGGCGCAGATCGAGATGGCCGGACTGCAGGCCTCGCACCCCGAGGCCAAGGACGCGATCCAGCTGATGCTGGACTTCCTGCGTACCGCCACGCGCGGCATCATCCGCTGAGACCATGAGCGACACCGCGCCCCGCTTCGGCATGGTGGCCGGCGAGGCCTCCGGTGATCTGCTCGGCGGTCTGCTGCTGGCCGGCCTGCGCCAGCGCTGGCCGGACCTCCAGGCCCGGGGCATCGGCGGGCCGCGCATGGCCCAGCAGGGCTTCGAGGCCTGGTGGCCGCATCACAAGCTCTCGGTGTTCGGCTATGTCGATGCCCTGCTGCATCTGCGCGAGATCCTGGGCATCCGCAAGCAGCTGGCCGCGCGGCTGCTGGCCGACCAGCCCCAGGCCTTCATCGGCATCGACGCGCCGGACTTCAATTTCGCGCTGGAAGCCCAGCTGAAGGCCCAGGGCATCAAGGCCATCCACTTCGTCTGCCCCTCGATCTGGGCCTGGCGTGGCGAGCGCATCGAGAAGATCCGCCGCTCGGTCGACCATGTGCTGTGCCTCTTTCCCTTCGAGCCGGCCCTGCTGCAGCAGGCTGGCATCGCGGCCACCTATGTCGGCCACCCGCTGGCCGATGCGATCCCGCTGGAACCGCCCAGGGCCGCCAGCCGTGCGGCGCTGGGCCTGGGCGAGCGTGACACCGTCGTCGCCCTGCTGCCCGGCAGTCGCAGGAGCGAGATCCGCTACATCGCCGAGCCCCTGCTGCAGGCCGCGCTGCTGATGCAGCGCGCGCGTCCCGGGCTGCGCTTCGTGATGCCGGTGGCGCCGGGCCTGCGCGCGCTGATCGATCCGCTGCTGCCGCCCGGCCTGGAGATCGCGCTGCTGGACGGCCGCTCGCACGAGGCCCTGGCCGCCTGCGACATCACCCTGGTGGCCAGCGGCACGGCCACCCTGGAGGCGGCGCTCTTCAAGCGCCCGATGGTGATCGCCTACCGCATGCACTGGCTCAACTGGCGGCGCATCAAGGGGCGACGCTACCAGCCCTGGGTGGGCCTGCCGAACGTGCTGGCGGGCGAATTCCTGGTGCCCGAGCTGCTGCAGGACGACTGCACGCCCGCGGCGCTGGCGCGCGAGGGCCTGGCCTGGCTGGACGATCCGGCGCGCTGCGAGCGCGTGCGTGCGCGCTTCGCCGAACAACATGAACTCCTGCGCCGCAACACGGCCCAGGTGGCCACCGATGCGATCGCGCAAATCCTTGCCTCCTGAGCAGCTGGGCCTCAGCTGGGACGCGCCGGGCCTGATCGCGGGCGTCGACGAGGCCGGCCGCGGCCCGCTGGCCGGCCCGGTGGTGGCGGCCGCGGTGATCCTGGACGAGCTCAATCCGATCGCCGGGCTGGCCGATTCCAAGGTGCTGACCGAGAAGAAGCGCGAGCGCCTGTTCGACGAGATTCGCGCCAAGGCCCTGTGCTGCTGCATCGCCGAAGCCAGCGTCGAGGAGATCGACCGGCTTAACATCCTGCACGCGACCATGCTGGCGATGCGCCGCGCCGTCGAGGGCCTGCGCCTGAAGCCGGCCAAGGTCTTGGTGGACGGCAACCGCCTGCCGGTGCTGAAAGTGCCGGCCGAGGCCATCGTCAAAGGGGACGCCAAGGTGCAGGCGATCTCGGCCGCCTCGATCCTGGCCAAGGTGACGCGCGACCGCCAATGCATCGCGATGCACGAGGCCCATCCCGAATACGGCTTCGCCGGCCACAAGGGCTATCCGACCGCCGAGCACATCGCGGCGCTGCGCGCGCATGGTGCGACGGCCTGGCACCGCCGCAGCTTCGCACCCGTCCAAGAGGTACTGCAACGATGACGACGGCCAAGGTCCTGCACATCACCGCGCGCGACAACCCGACGCTGCAGCGCCTGCGCAAGCTCAGCGGCGACGCCGGCGCCTACCGCAAGCTCGGCTCGGTCTGGCTGGAGGGCGACCACCTGGCGCGCGCCTGCCTGCAGCGCGGCCATGCGCTCACGCTGGCCGTCATCACCGAGCAGGCCTATGCCGAGCCGGCGCTGCGCGAGCTGGCCGATGCGGCGCCCAAGGTGCTGGTCGTGCCGGAGGCGCTGTTCAAGACGATCAGCGGCCTGGAGTCGCCGGCCCGCATGGGCTTCGAGGTGCCGCACGACCAGGCGCTGGCGCCGGCCCCGGGCCTGGATTCGGTGGTGCTGGACCGGCTGCAGGATGCCGGCAATGTCGGCACCATCCTGCGCAGCGCCGCGGCCTTCGGCTTCAAGCAGGTGCTGGCGCTGAAGGGCACGGCGGCGCTGTGGAGCCCGAAGGTGCTGCGCGCCGGCATGGGCGCGCATTTCGGCCTGCGCCTGGTCGAGGGCCTGGCGCCGGCGGACCTGGAGGGCCTGGGCCTGCCGCTGGTGGCGACCAGCTCGCATGCGCTGGCGCAGCTGCATCAGGTGGCGCTGCCCAGCCCCTGCGCCTGGGTGATGGGCCATGAGGGGCAGGGCGTGCAGCCCGAGCTGATGCGGCGCTGCGCGCTGACCGTCGGCATCCCGCAGCCGGGCGGCGAGGAGTCGCTGAACGTCGGCAGCGCCGCGGCGATCTGCCTGTACGAGAGCGCGCGGCAGCGGCTCGCCTGAGCGCGCCTACAGCGCCAGCGCGATCACGCCGGCCGCGATGCAGACGGCGCCCACCAGGCGCCAGGCCTTCTCGCCCTCGCCCAGCAGCTGGCCGCCCAGCAGGGCCGCGACCAGCATCGACAGCTCGCGCGCCGGCGCCACGCGCGACAGCGGCGCCAGCTGCATCGCGTAGAGCACCAGCACATAGGCCAGCGGCCCTAGCAGCGCGACCATCAGCACATAGGGCCATTGGCGGCGCAGCGCCGGCATGAAGCCGGCGCGGTCGCGCCAGACCGCCGGCACCATGAAGGGCACGCGCAGCACATTGCCGATCCAGTCCAGCACGATCGGCGACATCAGCATCACCTTGACCGCATAGCCGTCGACGACCGTGTAGCTGGCGATCATCGCGCCGGTCAGCGCGCCCCAGGCGATGCCGCGGCGGCGCCGCGCGGCCGCCGCGGCATCGCGGTGGCGCCAGAGCCCGGGGCCGGCCGCGATCAGCAGGATGCCGCCGACCACGGCCGCCAGGCCCAGCGCGCCGGCCAGGCCCAGCCGCTCGCCCAGCAGCAGCACCGCGGCCGAGGCCGACAGCGCCGGCCCGCTGCCGCGCGCCACCGGGTAGACGATGTTGAGGTCGGAGGCGCGGTAGCCGGCCAGCAGGGCGTTGAAGTAGAGCAGGTGCAGCACGGCGCTGGCCAGCGCGACGGCCCAGGTCAGCGCCGGCCAGGCCAGCATCTCGCGCCAGCCCAGCCACAGCGCCAGCGGCGCCCACAGCAGGCTGACGCCGGCCGCGCTGGCCAGCACGAAATGGTGGTTGCCGCCGGCCTTCTTGGCGCCGAGGTTCCAGACGGCATGCAGCAGCGCGGCGCACAGCACCAGCGCCAGGGCGGAAAGAGGCATGCGGTGGGGGGGCTGCCTCAGTAGATCAGCCGGTCGGGACGGATGTCCCGCAAGATCGTCGTGGCGATCTCCTCGATCGACTTGTGCGTCGACGACAGCCAGGAGATGCCCTCGCGCTTCATCATCTTCTCGGCCTCGTTGACCTCGTAGCGGCAGTTCATCAGGTCGGCGTACTTGCTGCCGGGGCGGCGCTCGTTGCGCACTTGGGCCAGCCGGTCCGGGTCGATGGTCAGGCCGAAGCACTTGCCCTTGTGCGGCGCCAGGGTGGCGGGCAGCTTGCCGCGTTCGAAATCCTCGGGGATGAGCGGATAGTTGGCGGCCTTGATGCCGTGCTGCATCGCGAGGTACAGCGAGGTGGGGGTCTTGCCGCAGCGCGACACGCCCACCAGGATCACGTCGGCGGAGATCAGGTTCTTGGCCGACTGGCCGTCGTCGTGGGCCAGCGAGTAGTTGATGGCCTCGATGCGGTCGTGGTACTCCTGGCTGCGCGCCACGTCGGAGAAGCGGCCGACGCGGTGGTTGCTCTTGACCTGGAACTCCTCCTCCAGCGGCTCGATGAAGGTGGCGAACATGTCGATGACCCGGCCCTGGCAGTGGTCGCGCACGATCTTCAGCACGTCGCGGTCCACCAGGGTGGCGAAGACGATGGCACGCTGGCCCTCGCGCTCGCCGGCCTCGTTGACCTCGCGCACCACGGCGTAGGCCTTCTCGGCGCTGTCCACGAAGGGGCGGCGCACATGGCGATGCTTCATCGGAAACTGGGCCAGGATGGAGTTGCCGAAGGTTTCGGCGGTGATCCCGGTGCCATCCGAGATGAAATACACGGTGCGTTGGGGGAGGGTCATGAGGGCATTTCGGAAGTCAGGTTCCATCATAAGTGGGCTTGCCCGTAGAATCTGGGGCAAATCCCCGCGACGCCTCATGCAGCCCGCCCACCTCCCACAAGAATCCAGAAATGGTGGAGTTGCGGCTGCCCGCGTCCCGGCCGTGCCAGCCCCCGGCACGGCGGGAGCCCCGAATTTTCAACATCACGGAGCCCTCCCATGTCTTCTCGCTTTGATGCGACCGCCCTGGTCGTTCCCTTTGAGAATCTGAGAATGACCGACGTCGAGGTCGTTGGCGGTAAGAACGCCAGCCTCGGCGAAATGATCTCGCAGCTGGCCGAATCCGGCGTGCGCGTGCCCGGTGGCTTCGCCACCACGGCCCATGCCTTCCGCGAGTTCCTCAAGCACGAGGGCCTGGACAAGCGCATCCAGGACCGCCTGGCAACCCTGGACACCGACGACGTGCGCGCACTGGCCGAGGCCGGCGCCGAGATCCGCGGCTGGCTGGAGGCGCAGCCCTTCCCGGCCGAGCTGGAGGCGCAGATCCGTGCTTCCTTTGCCAAGCTGACCGCCGACAATCCCGGCGTGTCCTTCGCCGTGCGCTCCTCCGCCACTGCGGAAGACCTGCCCGACGCCTCCTTCGCCGGCCAGCAGGAGACCTTCCTGAACGTGGTGGGCATCGAGGAAGTGCTGCACAAGATGAAGGAGGTGTTTGCCTCCCTCTACAACGACCGCGCGATCAGCTACCGCGTGCACAAGGGCTTCGCGCACAGCGATGTGGCCCTGTCCGCCGGCGTGCAGCGCATGGTGCGCTCGGACCTCGGCTCGGCCGGCGTGATGTTCACGATCGACACCGAGAGCGGCTTCAAGGACGTGGTCTTCATCACCTCCAGCTACGGCCTGGGCGAGACGGTGGTGCAGGGCGCGGTCAACCCCGACGAGTTCTATGTCCACAAGCCCGCGCTGAAAGCCGGCAAGCTGCCCATCATCCGCCGCAACCTGGGCTCCAAGCTGATCCGCATGGAGTTCTCCTCGCCCGAGGAGAAGGCCGCCAGCGGCAAGCTGGTGAAGACGGTGGACAACCTGCCCGAGCAGCGCAACCGCTACTCGCTCAGCGACGCCGACGTGATCGAGCTGTCGCGCTACGCGCTGACCATCGAGCAACACTACGGGCGCCCGATGGACATCGAGTGGGGCCGCGACGGCGTCGACGGCAAGCTCTACATCCTGCAGGCCCGCCCCGAGACGGTGAAGAGTCAGGCCGAGGGTCAGGTCGAGCACAGCTACAAGCTCAAGGGCCACAGCACGGTGCTGGCCGAGGGCCGCGCGATCGGCCAGAAGATAGGCACGGGCCCGGTGCGCCTGGTGCACAGCATTGCCGAGATGGAGCGTGTGCAGCCCGGTGACGTGCTGGTCACCGACATGACCGACCCGAACTGGGAGCCGGTGATGAAGCGCGCCAGCGCCATCGTGACGAACCGCGGCGGCCGCACCTGCCACGCGGCCATCATCGCGCGCGAGCTGGGCATCCCGGCCGTGGTCGGCTGCGGCGACGCCACCGAGAAGCTGAAGGACGGCCAGTTGGTCACCGTAGCCTGCTCCGAGGGCGACACCGGCCATATCTACGACGGCCTGCTGGAGACCGAGGTCAGCGAGGTGCACCGCGGCGAGCTGCCCTATTGCCCGATCAAGATCATGATGAACGTCGGCAACCCGCAGCTGGCCTTCAACTTCGCCCAGATGCCCAGCGCCGGCGTCGGCCTCGCGCGCCTCGAGTTCATCATCAACAACAACATCGGCGTCCACCCCAAGGCGATCCTGGACTATCCGAACATCGATGCCGACCTGAAGAAGGCGGTCGAGTCGGTGGCCCGTGGCCACGCCTCGCCGCGCGCCTTCTACGTGGACAAGCTGGTCGAGGGCATCGCCACGATTGCCGCGGCCTTCTTCCCGCGTCCGGTGATCGTGCGCCTGTCGGACTTCAAGAGCAACGAGTACCGCAAGCTGATCGGCGGCTCGCGCTACGAGCCGGACGAAGAGAACCCGATGCTGGGCTTCCGCGGCGCCTCGCGCTACATCAGCGGCGAGTTCTCGGATGCCTTCGCGATGGAATGCGAAGCGCTGAAGCGCGTGCGCAAGGACATGGGCCTGACCAATGTCGAGATCATGGTGCCCTTCGTGCGCACGGTGCGCCAGGCCGAGCGCGTCGTCAGCATGCTGGCCGAGCGCGGCCTGAAGCGCGCCGCCACCGGCGGCACGGACGGCCTGCGCGTCATCATGATGTGCGAGGTGCCCAGCAATGCCATCCTGGCCGAGCAGTTCCTCGAGCATTTCGATGGCATGTCGATCGGCTCCAACGACCTGACCCAGCTGACCCTGGGCCTGGACCGCGACTCCGGCCTGGAGCAGCTGGCCGGCGATTTCGACGAGCGCGACGCGGCCGTCAAGGCCCTGATCTCGCGCGCCATCACGGCCTGCCGCGCCACCGGCAAGTACATCGGCATCTGCGGCCAGGGCCCCAGCGACCACCCGGACTTCGCCGACTGGCTGGCCCAGGAGGGCATCGTCTCGATCTCCCTGAACCCAGACACGGTGATCGAGACCTGGCAGCGCCTGGCCAAGAACTGACCCGCCCTGCAGCCAGCGGCTGCCAAGGCCGCTGGCCCCTCGGGCGCTGCCGGGTGATCGGGCCGGTGCCACGGGTTGATCGCTATCGACAGCCCATGTCCCGGCCCCCATGATCCGAAGGCCATGTCCCGCCCCGCTCCCGCCGCCGGCCTGCAGCCGCGCCTGAACCGCATCTACGCCTGGTACACACTGGGCTTTGTCGCCTTCGTGCTGCTGCTGGCGCTGGCCGAGCGGCTGGGAATGTCCAAGAGCTGGATCGGCTTTTCCTTCCTGTTCGCGACCGTCGGCGTCTACGCCGGCATCGGCGTGCTGAGTCGCACCACCGATGCCGACGAATACTATGTGGCGGGCCGGCGCGTGCCGGCCTTCTACAACGGCATGGCCACCGGGGCCGACTGGATGAGCGCGGCCAGCTTCATCGGCATGGCCGGCACGCTCTACCTCTCGGGCTATGGCGGCCTGGCCTTCGTGCTGGGCTGGACCGGCGGCTTCTGCCTCGTGGCCCTGTGCCTGGCGCCCTATCTGCGGCGCTTCGGCGGCTACACCGTGCCGGACTTCCTGGGTGCCCGCTACGACAGCCAGACCCTGCGTCTGCTGGCGGCGCTGGCGGCCGTGCTGGTGTCCTTCATCTATGTGGTGGCGCAGATCTACGGCATCGGCCTGATCACGGCCCGGCTCTCGGGCCTGACCTTCGAGATCGGCGTGTTCGTGGGGCTGGGCGGGGTGCTGGTCTGCTCCTTTCTGGGCGGCATGCGCGCCGTCACCTGGACCCAGGTGGCCCAGTACATCATCCTGATCCTGGCCTATCTGGTGCCGGTGGTCTGGCTCTCGGTCAAGCAGACCGGCGTGCCGGTGCCGCAGGCGGTCTACGGCTACCAGGTGCAGAAGATCAGCGAGCGCGAGCGCGAACTGGTGCGGGATCCCCGCGAGCAGCAGGTGATCCAGGCGCTGCACGAGCGGGCCCAGTCCTACGAGCTCAAGCTGCGCGATGTGCCGGCCGCGCTGGCGCGCGAGCGCCAGGAGGCGCAGCGCCGGGTCGCGGAGCTGAAGGCCCAGGACGCGCCGCTGGCCCAGATCCAGGCGGCCGAGAAGCGCCTGGCCGGCCTGCCCAGGACGGCGACCGAGGCGCGCGAGTTGTGGCAGCGCCAGATGGCGGCCGACGAGGCCCGTGCCCGGCCGCTGGCCGGCATGCCGCCGCATGCCCAGCCCTTCGCCGGCGACCCGGACGGCGATGCCGGCCAGCGTCAGCTGTTCGACGAGTCGCGGCGCAATTTCCTGGCCCTGGTGTTCTGCCTGATGGTGGGCACGGCCGGGCTGCCGCATATCCTGACGCGCTGCTACACCACGCCCTCGGTGCGCGAGGCGCGCGAGTCGGTGGGCTGGTCGCTGCTCTTCATCGGGCTGCTGTACTTCACGGCGCCGGCCCTGGCGGTGATGGTCAAGTTCGAGGTCTTCAACACCCTGGTGGGCACGGCCTTCAGCCAGCTGCCGCCCTGGATGGCCCAGTGGGCCCGGGTCGACCCGGGCCTGCTGTCGGTGGCGGACATCAACCGCGACGGCATCCTGCAGCTCGGCGAGATGTACATCGGCAGCGACATCGTGATGCTGGTGACGCCCGAGTTGGCGGGGCTGCCCTATGTGGTCTCCGGCATGGTGGCGGCCGGCGGCCTGGCCGCGGCGCTGTCGACCGCCGATGGGCTGCTGCTGACCATCTCCAGCGCGCTCTCCCACGATGTCTACCACCGTGTGCTGCAGCCTGGCGCCTCGGCGGCCAAGCGGGTGATGCTGTCCAAGACCCTGCTGCTGCTGACGGCGCTGGCGGCGGCGGCGGTGGCGGCGCAGAAGCCCGCCGACATCCTGCTGCTGGTCTCGGCGGCCTTTTCCTTTGCCGGCGCGGCCTTCGTGCCGGCCCTGGTGCTGGGGGTGTTCTGGAAGCGCGCCAATGCCCCGGGGGCGGTGGCAGGCATGCTGGTGGGCCTGGGCCTGACCAGCTACTACATGGTGACGGCCCATCCCTGGCTGCGCGCCGCGCTGAAGCTGCCGGGCGCGCCCGAGCTGTGGTGGGGTATTCAGCCGATTTCGGCCGGGGTGTTCGGCGTGCCGGCCGGTTTCGCCACCATCATCCTGGTCAGCCTGCTCAGCGGGGCGCCCTCGCGCGCACAGCGCGAGATGGTGGAGGCGCTGCGCGCGCCGCCCCGGGCCGCGGAGCGCTCCTGAGGTGGCAGGCCGGGGCGCCTTGCCCGCCACGTCGGGTTTGCGCTACAATCGCGGGCTTCCCTTGCCGTACCCACGACTCTGACGCTGTGGGGCGGCTTCCTCGGTCCGGTCATGTGGTCCGGGCTGGAATCCACAAGGAGTGTTTATGCGTCACTATGAGATCGTTCTGCTGATCCATCCGGATCAAAGCGAACAGGTTCCGGCCATGCTGGAACGCTACAAGGGCCTGATCACCGCTGGCGGTGGTGCTGTGCATCGCGTCGAAGATTGGGGCCGCCGTCAACTGGCCTACCTGATCCAGAAGCTGGCCAAGGCTCATTACCTGTGCCTGAACATCGAGTGCAGCAAGGAAGTCCTTGCTGAGCTCGAGACCGGCTTCCGCTTCAACGACGCCGTGCTGCGCCACCTGACCGTGGTCAAGCCCAAGGCCGAGACCACGCCTTCCGTGATGATGAAGGCCGTGGAGCGCGAAGAGGCCCGCAAGGCGCCTCAGGAAGCCAGCGCCTAAGAGCTGGTGTTGCTCGCGCACGCAGCGTTGCAGACTCGGTGAACCAACTGGTTTTGCAGGCGCAGCTGCTCGAGCTGGGACTGATCAGATACACACCGGCCGGTCAGATGGCCCTGGACTGCAGCTTGAAGCATGAATCCCAGGTGCAGGAAGCCGGCAGGCCCCGCAGGATCTCGATGGAGATCAGGGCCGTGGCCATCGGTGAGATCTGCAAGCGCGTGCAGGCGCTTGGTGTCGGAGGTTCTGCCTGTTTCACGGGCTTCCTCGGCGCCATGCGCAACGGTCGTGGAACGATCTTCCACATCACCGAACTGGCGCCCGGTCCCGCTGCACCAACGTTCGTATCCGGATTGAATTGAAAGAGGTCATATATGCCCCCGCCACGTGGTAAAGGTCGCTTCTCCAAAGACAAGAAGCCCAAGCGCAACCAACAATCGCTGCTGTTCCGTCGCAAGCGCTTCTGCCGCTTCACCGTCACCGGTGTCGAGCAGATCGACTACAAGGACATCGACACCCTGCGCGACTTTGTCGGCGAAAACGGCAAGATCACGCCCGCTCGCCTGACCGGCACGCGCGCTTTCTTCCAGCGTCAGCTGACGGTGGCCATCAAGCGTGCACGCTTCCTGGCCATGCTGCCGTACAGCGACCAGCACAAGGTCTGAGGAGTCACCGATCATGCAAATCATCCTGCTTGAAAAAGTGGCAAACCTGGGCAACCTGGGCGACGTCGTCAAGGTCAAGGACGGCTATGCCCGCAACTTCCTGATCCCGACCCGCCAGGCACGCCGTGCCACCGCGGCCGCGATCAAGGAATTCGAAGCCAAGCGCGCCGAGCTCGAGAAGGCCGCCGCCGAGAAGCTGGCCGCCGCCCAGGCCCTGGGCGACAGCATGAACGGCAAGACCGTGCGCATCAGCCAGAAGGCTGGCGTGGACGGCCGCCTGTTCGGCTCCGTCACCAATGCCGACATCGCCGAAGCCCTGAACAAGCTGGGCTTCGCGGTTGCCAAGGCGCAGATCCGCCTGCCGCTGGGCCCGCTGAAGGCCGTGGGCGAGTTCGCCGTGAACGTTGCTCCGCACACCGATGTGGTCGCGGAAGTGACGGTCCAGGTCGTCGCCGAAGCTGAATAAGCACAATCCCTCTGGCGTTGCGGTCTTCGGGCTGCAACGATCAAAAAGCCGATGACTCCCTAGTCGTCGGCTTTTTGTCTTCTGGGGACCGCAGTTATCCCGCTGTAACCCCAGGCCGTGAACATCTTTTCCACAGCGTTCTGCACAGGGGCTGTGGATAGCTCCGAAAGCCATGTCCGCGATCTTTTCCGCACCCGGTTTCTCCGGCAGCCAGGACGATGAAGTCGCCCGCCTGCGCGTGCCGCCGCATTCGGTCGAGGCCGAGCAGAGCGTGCTGGGCGGCCTGCTGATCGACAACAGCGCCTGGGACCGCGCCGGCGACCTGCTGAACGAGGCCGACTTCTACCGCTTCGAGCACAAGCTGATCTTTGCCGCCACCGGCAAGCTGATCAACGCCGGCAAGCCGGCCGACGTCGTGACGGTGTTCGAGGAGCTGACCTCGCTGGGCAAGGCGGCCGACTGCGGTGGCCTGGCCTACCTGAACGCCCTGGCGCAGAGCGTGCCCAGTGCCGCCAATCTGCGGCGCTATGCGGAGATCGTGCGCGAGCGCGCCGTGCTGCGCAAGCTGGTCAGCGTCAGCGACGAGATCGCCAGCGCCGCGCTGAACCCCCAGGGCCGGCCGGTGAAGGACATCGTCGACGAGGCTGAAGGCAAGATCTTCCGCATCAACGAGGAAGGCAACAAGGGTGGCCAGGGCTTCCAGAGCATGGACAACCTGGTCGTCCAACTGATCGACCGCGTCAACGAGCTGGCCGAGAACGGTGCCGAGGACGTGACCGGCGTGCGCACCGGCTTCTACGACCTGGACCGCATGACCGCCGGCCTGCAGCCCGGCGACCTGATCATCCTGGCCGCCCGTCCCTCGATGGGCAAGACCGCCTTCGCGATCAATATCGGCGAGAACGTCGCGATCGACGAGGGCCTGCCGGTGGTCATCTACTCGATGGAAATGGGCGCGGCCCAGCTGGCCCTGCGCATGGTCGGCTCGATCGGCCGCATCGACCAGGGCCATCTGCGCACCGGCCGTCTGGCGGACGACGAATGGGGCCGGCTCTCCGAGGCCGTCGACAAGCTGGGCAAGTCCAGCATCTACATCGACGAGAGCCCGGGCCTGAGCCCCTCCGAGGTGCGCGCGCGCGCACGCCGCCAGGCGCGCATCAGCGGCCAGCTCGGGCTCATCATCATCGACTACCTGCAGCTGATGAGCGGCAACGGCGGCGCCAGCGAGGAGAACCGTGCCACCGTGGTGGGCGAGATCTCGCGGGGCCTGAAGGCCCTGGCCAAGGAGCTGAAGTGCCCGGTGATCGCGCTGTCGCAGCTGAACCGCTCGGTGGAAACGCGCCCCGACAAGCGCCCGATGATGTCCGACCTGCGCGAGTCCGGCGCCATCGAGCAGGATGCCGACATCATCATGTTCATCTACCGCGACGAGTACTACACCAAGGACCAGTGCCAGGAGCCCGGTGTCGCGGAAATCATCATCGCCAAGCAGCGTAACGGCCCGGTCGGCACGGTGAAGCTGGCGTTCCAGCGCATGCATACCAAGTTCGAGAACCTGGCGCCCGGCTATTCGGGCGGCGGTGGCGGCGAGTATTGAGCGATGGCCCGCGCGTTTCCCGCGGCTTGGCCGCGCCCGTGACCGTCGATCCCGTCTTTGTCCCGCTGGGCATCTTCACGCCCACCGAGGAGCAGCGGCTCATCCAGCTGAGCCGGGCCCGGCATGTGCTGATCGAGGCCAACGCCGGGGCGGCCAAGACCACCACGCTGGCGCTGCGCATCGCGCAGGCGCTGCAGCGCGGCGCCGATCCCGCGATGATCCTGGCGCTGACTTATACCGAGCCGGCGGTGCTGGCCCTGCAGCGGCAACTGCGCCTGATCGGTGTCGCCGCCGAGCTGATCCGCGGCATCCGCATTCACACCTTCGAGTCCTTTTGCGCCGAGCTGCTCGAGTCGGTGGAGGGCGGCGGGACGCAGCAGCTGCTGACCCGGGAGCAGGTCAAGCCCTATGTGATGCGCGCGATCGAACGCGCCCAGACCTGGTCCGAGGAACGCTACCCGGAGGAGCTGGCGGTGGGCGGCCCGTCGGCCGCCCTGGTCGAGGGGCTGCTGCTGTCCTTTGCGGTGCTCAAGGGCCGGATGCTGATCGAGCAGCAGCAGCAGGATTCGGAGCGCCCGCTGAGCCCGGCCCTGGCCGACGAGCTCGGTTTCGACTACTTCACCCTGCGTGTGCGCAGTGCCTATGAGGCGATCCGGCGCGGCGGCCATCCGGACCACCCGGCCTTCCGCTTCGAGGGCGATGCCACCTACGACCTGGCCCGCGCCGTCCTGCTGGAGGAGCTCGCGCCCGGCGCGCCGGTCTTCGGCCTCGGCCTGGCCCTCATCGTCGTCGACGAGATGCACGACACCAACCGGGCCATGTTCACTGTCCTCAAGGCGCTGCTGGCCCACAACCGGCGTGCCGCCTTTGTCGGCGTCGGCGACCGCGACCAGGTGATCCACGCGCAGGCCGGTGCCGAGGCCGGCTTCATGCTGGAGGACTTCACCCGCGAGATCGGCGCGGCCACGCGCCTGCCGCTGACGGCCAGCCATCGCTTCGGCCCCGCGCTGGCGCAGGCCGCTGGCGCGCTGGCGCGCAAGCCCTATGCGGCCTTCGGCCAGCGCGCGACCGACATCCAGCTGCTGCCCGCCGAATCCCCGCGCGTGCAGGCCCAGCTGATCGCACGCGTCGCGCAGGCGCATCTGGCCCAGTCCGAGCTGCAGGACCTGCGCATCCTGCTGCGCCAGCCGGCCCATTCGGTGCTGATCGAGCGCGAGCTGCTGAAGCTGGGCATCGGCCACGGCGTCCAGGGCATGCGGCCCTTTCTGCAGCGCCGCGAGGTGCTGCTGGTGCGCGGCCTGCAGGCCTTCGCCAGCGGCGACTTCGGCGGCTTCGCCAGCAAGGCGCAGCGCGCCCAGGCCCTGGAGGCGCTGATGCTGTTCGCCGGCGCCTGGATCGACAGCACCGAGCTGCGCGACGTCGACGCGGTGACCGCGCAGCGCCGCGCCATCGACGAGGCGGCCGTGCCTGCGGATGGCATGGGCGACTTCATCGCCAACCAGGTGCTGCGCAATGCCTCGGCCTTCGCCGCGCCCCGGCTGCGCGCGGCGCTGGCCGTGCTCGCGCGGCGCGATCTGCGCGCCTTTGCCGAGGGCTTCATGCCGGCGCTCGATCCGCTGGGGCTGGCGCGCGCCGTGCTGGTCCGCCAGGAGGACATCCACCAGGTGCGCGACAACATCGCCCAGCTGGTGCAGCTGGTGCTGGGCGAGGGCGAAAGCCTGGACGGCGTGTTCCAGCTGCTGCACGCGCTGGAACTGGCCCAGGCGCGCCTGCGCGCCAACCCGCGGGTAAGCCTGTCCGGCATCGAGGCCGCCAAGGGCCTGGAGTTCGACCATGTGCTGATCCCGCATCTCTCGCGCGGCGAATTCGTCGGCGAGGGCAGCGCCATGGAAAACCGCAACCTGCTCTATGTGGCGATGACGCGGGCGCGGCGGCGCCTGACCCTGGCCTTCCATCCCGGCGCGCCCTCGCGCTTCCTGCTGGAGGCGGGGCTGCTGTCCTCGGGATGATGTCCGGGCGCTGGAAAGTTTGGTGAATACTGTATAAATTAACAGTATGCCATTCGACCCCAGTACCAACCGAAAGCCGGCCCTGGCGCAGCCGCTGTATCTGAAGCCGGAGTCCCTGAAGGGCCGCGGCAGCGCCTGGGCCATCGCGCATCGCTACCAGAGCGAGCTGCGCGAACAGTACGACGACGGCTGGGGCTCGCTGGAGCAGCAGGCCGGCGAGGAACAGCTGCCGCCCGAGACGCAGATCATCGAGGAGCATGCGCGCAGCATCATCTCGAACAACCAGTCTCCCGACATCAGCTTCGACAGCTCGATCAACCCCTACCGGGGCTGCGAGCATGGTTGCGTCTACTGCTTTGCGCGCCCCACCCACAGCTACCTGAATCTCTCGCCAGGCCTGGACTTCGAGACCAAGATCATGGCCAAGGTCAATGCCGCCGAGCGCCTGCGCGTCGAGCTGGCCCGTCCCGGCTACCGGGCCAAGTCCCTGTGCATCGGCACCGCCACCGACGCCTACCAGCCGGTGGAGCGCCGGTTGGGCATCACCCGCGGCCTGATCGAGGTGCTGGCCGAATGCGCGCATCCCTTCTCGCTGGTCACCAAGTCCTCGGGTGTCGAGCGCGACCTGGACCTGATCGCGCCGATGGCGGCCCGGGGCCTGGTTTCGGTCTATCTGTCGGTGACCACGCTGGACCCGGCGCTGGCCCGCCTCCTGGAGCCGCGGGCGGCCGCGCCACACCGGCGGCTGCGCACGATCCAGACCCTGGCGGCGGCCGGCGTGCCGGTGGGTGTCAGCGTCTCGCCGCTGATTCCATTTCTCAACGAGCCGGAGCTGGAGCGCATCCTGGAGGCCGCGGCCGAGGCCGGCGCCAGCGCCGCCTTCAGCATCCCGCTGCGCCTGCCCTGGGAGGTCAATCCGCTGTTCCAGGACTGGCTGCAGCGCCACTACCCGGAGCGCGCCGCGCGCATCATGGCGCGGCTGCACGATATGCGGGGCGGCAGGGACAACGACCCGCGCTTCGGCTCGCGCATGACCGGCGAAGGCCTGTGGGCCGAGCTGATGGCGCAACGCCTGCGCAAGGCCAGCAACCGCCTGGGCCTGCGGCGCGAACGCTCCGTCGTCAACACCGGCCTGTTCCGGCCGCCTGCGCCGCCCGCGCCACCACCGTCGGCGCAGGCCGAGCTGTTCTAGCGGCCGATCTTCAGCGGCTCCTGCAGGCCTGCAGCAGGTCCCAGTCCGGCCGGTAGATGCCGGTCTTCACACCCTGGTAGCCCAGCACCGTGTGGAACAGGAAGTCGTGCGAGATCGGCTTGTCCAGCTGCGCCGCCAGGCAGCTGCGCTGCACCTGCTGCGCGGCGGCCGTACCCTCGGGCAGCCACAGGATGGCCGGCACATGGGTCTGCTCGCTGGGGGCCACGGCATAGGGCATGCCATGCAGGTAGAGGTTGTTCTCGCCCAGCGACTCGCCATGGTCGGAGAAGTAGAGCAGGGCCGGGTCGTAATGGGGCGCCTGGGTCTTCAGCCAGTCGATCGCGCCGGCCAGCACATGGTCGGCATAGGCGATCGAGTTGTCATAGGCGTTGACGACCTGTTCGCGCGGGCATTGCTGCAGGGCGTTGCTGGTGCACTCGGGCTGGAAGGGCTTGGCATCGGCCGGCGAGCGCTTGTAGTAGGCCGGGCCATGGCTGCCCATCTGGTGCAGCACCAGCACCACGCCGCGTGCCGCGCGTGCCGGGTCCAGGGTCGCCAGGCGCTGGTCCAGACCATGCAGCAGGGCGCCGTCCAGACATTCGCCATCAGGGCAGAGCGCGGCGGGCAGGGCTGCGGCGCCCGGCGCCGCCTCGCTGGCATGGGCGTTGGGCACGCGCTCGCACACACCCTTGCAGCCCGACTGGTTGTCCAGCCACAGCACGGCCAGTCCGGCGCGCTGCAGCACGTCCAGCAGGGTCTCCTGCGGCGCCTTCAGATCGCCGTAGGCCTCGCGGCCCAGGTGGGAGAACATGCAGGGCAGGGAGGCCGCGGTGCTGGTGCCGCAGGAGCTGGCGTTGCGATAGCTCAGCACCTCGCGCTGGGCCAGTTCCGGATTGGTCGGCCGCGCATAGCCGTTGAGCGAGAAATTGGCCGCCCGCGCGGTCTCGCCCACCACCAACAGCAGCAGCGGCGGCTTGCCGGCACGCGGCGCCAGGCTGGCGTCGGCGCCCACCACCACCGGCGGACCCTTGGGGCCGGCCTGGGCGCGCAGGCCCACCGAGGCCAGCGAGTAGTAGGCGTTCAAGGGGTTGATCATGTAGCGCAGCGACTTGTTGTTGCGCATGGTCGAGGCCAGGTCGGCAAAGCTCAGGGCCGCCAGCGCGAGGGCCAGGCCGATGCCGGCGACGAAGCCCAGCAGGTTGAGGCCGGCGCGCGGCCAGAAGGGGCGCCGCTCCAGCGGCCGGCGCCACAGCCACAGCAGGGGCAGCAGGCCCAGCACCAGCAGGCTGACGAACAGGCGCAGGCTCAGCAGGTCGGAGGCCTCGCGCACATCGGTCTGCACGATGTTGACCACCATGGTCGGGTCGACCACGATGCCGTAGCTGCCCATGAAATGCGCCAGGGCCGCGGCGCTGATGAGGAACAGCGCCAGCACCGGCTTGATGCTGGTCCGCCAGGCCAGCAGGCTCAGCAGCGCGCCCAGCAGCCCGGTCACCATGCCCATGAAGGCCAGCAGGAACAGCAGGCCGCGCGTATTGCCCAGCTCCGGCATCTGGTGCAGGCGCTGCCACAGCGGCCAGTTGCACAGCAGGCCCAGCCACAGCGCGCCCAGCCAGGCCAGGGTCAGGGGGGAGTGCAGGGAAGGCTTGAGAAGGGCGAGTAGGCGGGGCATCGGGGGAGGGGAAGCAAGCTGGCCGAAGCAGGCCGGGCATTGTGCGCAACCTGGCTTCGGCCAGTCTTAAGGAATCACCCTAGAAGGGCGATGAGCGGGCTTACTTGAACAGATCCTTGACCCGGTCGGTCCAGCTCTTGGCATTCGGCGAATGGCGTTCGCCGCCCTCGCGGAAGCTCTTGTCCAGCTCCTTGAGCAGCTTGCGCTGGTGCTCGGTCAGCTTGACCGGGGTCTCGACGCTGATGTGGCAGTAGAGATCGCCGGGATAGCTGGAGCGCACGCCCTTGATGCCCTTGCCGCGCAGGCGGAAGGTCTTGCCGTGCTGGGTACCCTCGGGCAGCTCGATCTCGGCCTTGCCGCCCAGGGTCGGCACCTCGATGCTGCCGCCCAGAGCCGCGGTGGTCAGCGAGACCGGCATCGTGCAGTGCAGATCGTCGCCATCGCGCTCGAAGATCTCGTGCTGCTTGATGCGGATCTCGATATAGAGGTCGCCCGCAGGCCCGCCATTGACGCCCGGCTCGCCGTTGCCGGCCGAGCGGATGCGCATGCCCTCGTTGATGCCGGCGGGGATCTTCACCTCCAGCGTCTTGCTCTTCTTCACCTTGCCCTGGCCGTTGCAGGCGGTGCAGGGGTCGGGAATGATCTTGCCGCTGCCATGGCAGTGCGGGCAGGTCTGCTGGATCGAGAAGAAGCCCTGGCGCATGTGCACCGTGCCGGAGCCGTTGCAGGAGCCGCAGCTCTTGGCGCTGGTGCCGGGCTTGGCGCCCGTGCCATTGCAGGTCTCGCAGCCTTCCCAGCTGGGAATGCGGATCTGCGTCTCCTTGCCGCGCGCCGCCTCTTCCAGCGTGATCTCCATCGCGTAGCTCAGGTCGCTGCCGCGGTAGACCTGCTGGCCGCCGCCGGCGCCGCGCCGGCCGGCACCACCGGCGCCGCCGAAGATGTCGCCGAAGATGTCGCCAAAGGCCTCGGCGAAGCCGCCGAAGCCCTCGGCCCCGGGGCCGCCGCGGAAGCCGCCGGCATTCGGGTCGACGCCGGCATGGCCGTACTGGTCGTAGGCCGCGCGCTTGCCCGCGTCGGTCAGCATCTCGTAGGCCTCCTTGGCCTCCTTGAACTTTTCCTCGGCGGCCTTGGCACCCTCGCCCTGATTGCGGTCGGGGTGGTGCTTCATGGCCAGCTTGCGGTAGGCCTTCTTGATCTCGTCCTCGCTGGCGGTCTTGGCCACGCCGAGGATTTCGTAATAGTCGCGCTTTGCCATGGGCTGGTTCCTGGCGTTTCAAACAACAGCGCCGCGTCGAGCGTTCCGGGCGAACCCTGGGCTGCGGCGCGGCGGCGGCGACGGCCGGTCAAGCCGGCGCGTCGTGCTGGGTCTTACTTGGAGTCCTTGACTTCCTTGAACTCGGCGTCGACCACATTGTCGTCGGCCGGCTTGGCGGAAGCCTGGGGCTGCTCGGCACCGCCGGCCGCACCCGCGGCTGCCTGGGCTGCCGCCTGGGCGCCCTGCGCGTCGGCATACATCTTCTCGCCGAGCTTCTGGCTGGCCGTCATCAGGGCCTCGGTCTTGGCCTCGATCGCGGCCTTGTCGTCGCCCTTGATGGCTTCTTCCAGGTCCTTGATGGCGGCTTCGATCTTGTCCTTCTCGCCGGCATCCAGCTTGTCGCCATGCTCGGTCAGGGACTTGCGCACGCTGTGCACCATGCCGTCGGCCTGGTTCTTGGCCTGCACCAGCTCGACCTTCTTCTTGTCCTCGGCGGCATTGGCCTCGGCGTCCTTCACCATCTTCTCGATCTCGGCCTCGGACAGGCCCGAGTTCGCCTTGATGGTGATCTTGTTCTCCTTGCCGGTGCCCTTGTCCTTGGCGCCGACGTGCAGGATGCCGTTGGCGTCGATGTCAAACGAGACCTCGATCTGCGGCGTGCCGCGCGGGGCCGGCGGGATGCCTTCCAGGTTGAACTCGCCCAGCGACTTGTTGGCCTGGGCCAGCTCGCGCTCGCCCTGGTAGACCTTGATGGTCACGGCCGGCTGGTTGTCGTCGGCGGTGGAGAAGGTCTGGCTGAACTTGGTCGGGATGGTCGTGTTCTTGGCGATCATCTTGGTCATCACGCCGCCCAGGGTCTCGATGCCCAGCGACAGCGGGGTGACGTCCAGCAGCAGCACGTCCTTGCGCTCGCCGCCCAGGACCTGACCCTGGATGGCGGCGCCGACGGCCACGGCTTCGTCGGGGTTGACGTCCTTGCGCGGTTCCTTGCCGAAGAACTCCTTGACCTTGTCCTGCACCTTGGGCATGCGGGTCATGCCGCCGACCAGGATCACGTCATCGATCTGGCTCACCGACACGCCGGCATCCTTGATCGCGGTGCGGCAGGGGGCGATCGTGCGCTCGATCAGCTCTTCCACCAGCGACTCCAGCTTGGCGCGGGTCAGCTTGACGTTCAGGTGCTTGGGACCGGTGGCGTCGGCCGTGATGTAGGGCAGGTTGACGTCGGTCTGCGAGCTGTTCGACAGCTCGATCTTGGCCTTCTCGGCGGCTTCCTTCAGGCGCTGCAGGGCCAGCACGTCCTTGGTCAGGTCGACGCCCTGTTCCTTCTTGAACTCGGCAATGATGTAGTCGATGATGCGCTGGTCGAAGTCCTCGCCGCCCAGGAAGGTGTCGCCGTTGGTCGACAGCACCTCGAACTGCATCTCGCCGTCGACGTCGGCGATCTCGATGATGGACACGTCGAAGGTGCCACCGCCCAGGTCATAGACGGCGATCTTGCGGTCGCCCTTGCCATGCTTGTCCAGGCCGAAGGCCAGGGCCGCGGCGGTGGGCTCGTTGATGATGCGCTTGACGTCCAGGCCGGCGATGCGGCCGGCGTCCTTGGTGGCCTGACGCTGGGCGTCGTTGAAATAGGCCGGCACCGTGATCACGGCCTCGGTCACTTCCTCGCCGAGATAGTCCTCGGCGGTCTTCTTCATCTTGCGCAGGATCTCGGCCGAGACCTGGGGCGGCGCCAGCTTCTTGCCGCGCACTTCCACCCAGGCGTCGCCGTTGTCGGCGGCGGCGATGGTGTAGGGCATCAGGTCGATGTCCTTCTGCACTTCCTTCTCGGTGAACTTGCGGCCGATCAGGCGCTTGACCGCGTAGATGGTGTTCTTCGGGTTGGTGACGGCCTGGCGCTTGGCCGAGGCGCCGACCAGCACTTCGCCATCTTCCTGATAGGCAATGATGGAGGGCGTCGTGCGAGCGCCTTCGGCGTTCTCGATCACGCGCGTCGTGTTGCCTTCCATGACCGAGACGCACGAGTTGGTGGTGCCCAGGTCAATGCCGATGATCTTTCCCATGTGAGACTCCTGAATCCGTTGAAATTCTGATGTTTTCGATTTGTGGATAAGTCGCTGCTTTTCAAGGGGCAGCGGCCTGTGAATTACTTGGGCGCCGCGACGGTCACCAGGGCTGGGCGCAGCACCCGCTCGGCGATCGAGTAGCCTTTTTGCAGCACCATCACGACGGTGTTGGCCTCCTGCTCGGCCGGCACCATCGAGATGGCCTGGTGCTGGTGAGGATCGAACTTGGCGCCCGTGGCCGGATTGATCTCGATCACCTTGTTGCGCTCCAGCGCGGCGGCCAGCTGGCGGCGGGTGGCGTGCACGCCTTCCAGCACCGTCTCGACCTTGGCATCGGGCGTCGCCGTCACCGAGACGATGGCGGCCTCCATGCTGTCCATCACCGGCAGCATGGCCTCGGCGAAGCTCTCGACGGCGAACTTGCGCGCCTTGGACATCTCGTCCTCCGAGCGGCGGCGGATGTTCTCCACCTCGGCCTTGGCCCGCAGATAGGCGTCCGACATCTCGGCCAGGCGACCTTCCAGCTCGGCGAGCTTGGCCTCCGGCGATTGCTGCGCCTCGTCCGGCGCGGGTTCAACCTGAGCGTCTTGGGGGATGGGTGCGTTATCGGTAGTCATGGTGGCAATAAAAGCAATCGCGCCTACATGAGGCGCGATGTCCAGGGTTTCAAGAGGGGGATTTTGGCATTTTGTCCGGGGTAATCCCGGATCGGCCGCTCAGTCGAGCTCGGCCGACCAGCGATCGCCCCAGTCGGCCAGGCGGCGCCGGTCCTGCTTGGTGGGGCGGCCCTGGGTGATGGTTTGGGCCGGCTCCGGCGCCAGCCGGCGTGCCTCGGCGGCACGCTCGCGGGCGGCCGTGCTGTCCGGCGTCTCCTCGTAGAGCGCCTGGGCCACCGGCGCCGGCCCGCGCACATGGGACAGGCCCAGCACACGGACCTCGCGCTGCACCGGTCCCTGGCGCAGCGTGACCAGATCGCCGATCTTCATGTCGCGTGAGGGCTTGACCGCCTGGCCGTTGACCTGCACCCGGCCCTTGCCGATCTCCTCGACCGCCAGTGCGCGGGTCTTGTAGAAGCGCGCCGCCCACAGCCATTTGTCCAGGCGCAGGCCCGGTTCGGCCGTTGGCTCTCGCTGCTGTCTCATCGGGATGATTGTCCCCCAGACCGCCGTCTCAGTCAGCCAGCGGAAGGCTGACCCGCGCATCCAGGCCGGTGATGCGGCCGCCCTCGAGGCGGTTTTCCAGCGTGATGCGGCCGCCCAGCGACTGCACGATGCCGTGGCAGATCGCCAGGCCCAGGCCCGAGCCCTTGCCGGGATCGCCGGCGGCAAAGGGCAGGAAGAGCCGCTGCTGCTGTTCCGGCGCCAGCCCCGGGCCGGAGTCGGCGATGCTCAGCTCGGCCCAGCCCGGCTGGCGCCGCAACCGGATCTGCAGGCGGCTGCCGGCGGGTGTGTGCTGGATGGCGTTGTGCAGCAGGTTGCGGGTCAGCTCGCGCAGGGCCCAGCCATGGCTGCGCAGGGGCGTGGGCTCGGTCTCGATGTCGAAGTCCAGCTGGGCCTCCGCGATCAGCGGCGCCAGGTCCAGGGCGACATTGCGGGTCTCCTCGGCCCAGTCCTGCAGCGGCGCGCCGTCGAGCTGCTGGCGCAGCTGCTCGACCTTGGCCAGGGCGAGCATCTGGTTGGCCACCTGGGCCGCGCGGCTGACGGTCTGGTCGATCTCGGCCAGGGCCTGCAGGGGCTCGACATCGCCCTGGCGCGCCGACTGCACCTGGGTCTTGAGCACCGCCAGCGGGGTCTTGAGCTGGTGCGAGGCATCGCGCACGAAGCGTTTCTGGTGCTCCAGCAACTGGCCCAGGCGTGCCACCATTTGATTGGTGGCCTCCACCAGGGGCTGCCATTCGCGCGGTGCGTCGGGCGCGTCGACCGGCGAGAGGTCGCCCTCGGAGCGCTCGCGCAGCTGCGCCGAGAGTCGGCGCACCGGCCGCGTGGCGCGCTGCACCACCAGCACCACCACGCCGACGATCACCAGCAGCAGCAGGGCCTGGCGCCACAGGGTCTCGATCAGGATCTGGCGCGCCAGGGTCTGGCGCAGCTCCAGGGTCTCGGCGACCTGGATCGTGGCCATGCCCTGGCCACCCTGGCCCGCCACCGGCTGCAGCAGCACGGCCATGCGCACCGGCTCGCCGTGGTAGATCTCGTCGTAGAAGTCCACCAGCGCCGCATAAGGGCCCTTGGCCGGCAGCTTGCCATGCCAGGCGGGCAGGTCGCCGAAGCCCGACACCATCTCGCCGGCGAAGCCGCTGACCTTGTAGAAGATGCGGCTGCGGTTGTCGGCCTCGAAGGGCTCCAGCGCGGAGTAGGGCAGCTCGGCGCGCAGCCGGGCGCCGCCGCCCTCGCTGGCGACCTCCAGCAGCTCGCCGATGGACTTGGCCGAAGCCAGCAGGGTGCGGTCGTAGGCGGTGTCGGCCGCGCGCAGCGCCTGGCGGTACAGGCTCCAGGTGTTGAAGGCGATCACAGCGATCACCGGCAGCAGGATGCCCAGCATCAGGCGCCGCCGCAGCGAGCTGGCGCGTGCCTTCATGCGCCGGCCTTCAGCAGATAGCCCAGGCCGCGCAGCGTCACCAACTGGGCGCCGGTGTGGGCGATGCGCTTGCGCAGCCGATAGGCCACGACCTCAATGGCCTCCAGCTGCACCTCCAGCTCGCCGGGGAAGACGAGCTCGAACAGGCGCTCCTTGGCGATCGCGTGGCCGGGGCGTGCCAGCAGGGCGCGCAGCAGGGCGTTCTCGCGCGGCGCCAGCTCCAGCACCTGGCCCTCGAAATAGACGGCACCGCTGTCGGCATCGGCATGCATGCCGCAGAAGGCCGTCGGGGCCGTGCCCTCGGTGGCCACGCCGGCGCGCCGGCCCAGGGCCTGGATGCGGGCCAGCAGCTCGTCGAGATCGAAGGGCTTGGGCAGGTAGTCGTCGGCGCCGACATTGAGGCCGAGGATGCGGTCGCCCACCGTGCCGCGCGCGGTCAGGATCAGCACCGGGGTCTTGAGCCCCGCGGCGCGCGCGCGCGCCAGCACCTCCAGGCCGTCGAGGCCGGGCAGGGACAGGTCCAGCACCACCACGTCGGGCCGCCACTGCGGCCAGCGCGCCAGCGCCTCGGGGCCGTCGCCCACCGCCTGCACCGCCAGGCCGCGCCGCTCGAAGCTGCGCGACAGGCTCAGCCGCATCGCCGGGTCGTCTTCAACCAGAAGCAGTTTCATGGGGCGCGAGTCTAGGCCAGGGGCGCGAAACCCCGCGTTAACCCCTAGGCCGATGGACAGCCGGTTGACAGCCTGGGCGACGACGATGCGCGGGTTCATTCAAACAACATAGGAGACAAGCACCATGCGTCGTGATGCGTTCCTGAAGTCCCTGGCCGCCCTGGCCGCTGCCGGAGCCCTGCCGCTGTCGGCCCGCGCCGCCGGCGTCAATCTGAAGATGATGGTGCCGGCCAATCCGGGCGGCGGCTGGGACACCACCGGCCGCGCCCTGGGCAAGGCCCTGCAGGATGCCGGCGTGGCCGCCTCGGTCACCTACGAGAACAAGGGCGGCGCGGCCGGCGCCATCGGCCTGGCCCAGTTCGTCAATGCCAGCAAGGGCGACCCGCATGCGCTGATGGTGATGGGCGCCGTGATGCTGGGCGGCATCATCACCGGCAAGCCGCCGGTGAACCTGTCGCAGGCCACGCCGATCGCGCGCCTGAGCAGCGAGTACAACGTCTTCGTGCTGCCGGCCAACTCGCCGCTGAAGAGCATGAAGGACGTGGTCGAGCAGATGAAGAAGGACCCGGCCAGTGTCAAGTGGGGCGGTGGCTCGCGCGGCTCCACCGAGCACATCGCCGCGGCCATGCTGGCCCGCGAGGTGGGCGTCGATGCGGCCAAGATCAACTACGTGCCCTTCCGCGGCGGCGGCGAGGCCACGGCCGCCATCCTGGGCGGCAACGTCACGGTCGGCGGCAGCGGCTACAGCGAATTCCAGCAGTACATCGAGAGCGGCAAGATGCGCGCGATCGCCGTCACCTCGGCGCAGCGCCTCAAGGGCCTGGACATCCCGACGCTCAAGGAGCTGGGCTACAACGTCGAGATCGGCAACTGGCGCGGCGTCTACGCGCCTCCGGGCATCACGCCGGCGCAGCGCCAGGAGCTGACCGACATGGTGCTGAAGGCCATGAAGAGCAAGGCCTGGGCCGAGGCCCTGGACAAGAACGGCTGGACCCCGGCCGTGCTGGCGGGCAAGGAGTTCGAGGAATTCGTCGATCGCGAGTTCGCCAGCCTGCGCGCCACCATGGTCAAGTCCGGCATGATCTGAGCGGCCGCGCCGCTGTCCGTCACGGGGCTGGCCGGGGAGGCCGGCCCTCTTTCTATGGAGTGGCCCATGGCTGACTCATCCCAATCCAAAGCCCCGTTGCACCAGAGCCTGGTGGGCCTGGGCGCGCTGCTGGTCGGCGCCGTGATGGCCTATGGCGCCACCGCGATCTCATCGGATGCCGGCTATGCCGGCGTCGGCCCGAATGCCTTGCCCTGGCTCGTGTCCGCGGTGCTGCTGATCTGCGGCGCCTGGCTGATCTGGGAGGCGCGCACCGGCGGCTACCGCCAGATGGAAGCTGCGCCCGGCGCCGAGCGCGGCGACTGGAAGGCCGGCGCCTGGGTGGTGGCCGGCGTGATCGCCAATGCCAGCCTGATCACCACGGTGGGCTTCGTGCTCGCCTGCACCCTGTGCTTCGTGCTGGCCGTGCGCGGCATGCGCGTGGCCGAGGGGCGGGCCGGCGGCGGTCCGCGCCAGACCCTGATCGACTTCGTCACCGGCGTGCTGATCGCCGCGCCGGTGTTCTGGCTCTTCACCAAGCTGCTGGCCATCAACCTGCCGGGCATCACCGCCAGCGGCTGGATCTGAGGAGGGCAAGAACATGGATCTCTGGAACAACCTGCTGAACGGTTTCCTGACCGCCGGCACTCCCATCAACCTGCTGTGGGCCTTTGTCGGCTGCGCCCTGGGCACGGCCATCGGCGTGCTGCCGGGCCTGGGCCCGGCGGTGACCGTGGCGATGCTCTTGCCGATCACGAGCCAGGTCGAACCGACCGCCTCGATGATCTTCTTCGCCGGCATCTACTACGGCGCGATGTACGGCGGCTCGACCACCTCCATCCTGCTCAACACCCCCGGCGAGACCGGCACCATGGTGACGGCGCTGGAGGGCTTCAAGATGGCCAAGAGCGGCCGCGCCGGCGCGGCGCTGGCGACCTCGGCGATCGGCTCGTTTGTGGCAGGCACCATCGCCACCGTGCTGGTCACCCTGTTCGCGCCGGTGCTGGCCGACTTTGCGGTCACGCTGGGCCCGCCGGAGTATTTCTGCCTGATGCTGCTGGCCTTCACGACCGTCAGCGCGGTGCTGGGACAGAGCACCCTGCGCGGCATGACCGCGCTGTTCATCGGCCTGGCGATGGGCCTCGTCGGCCTGGACCAGATCACGGCCCAGGTGCGCTACACGGCCGGCATTCCCGAGTTCATGGACGGCATCGAGGTGGTGCTGGTGGCGGTGGGCCTGTTCGCGGTCGGCGAGACGCTTTACAACGCGCTCTACGAGGGTCGCAGCAGCCAGGAGCTCAACAAGATGAGCTCGGTGCACATGAGCAAGGCCGAATGGCG
>Ga0255338_1002364_pt1 | contig 28264 bp, 19 predicted proteins | sample MeOH1_35cm_T4_19_FD_203715 | JGI IMG/M metagenome (GOLD analysis project Ga0255338, IMG submission 203715) | Sandy soil microbial communities from University of British Columbia, Vancouver, Canada - MeOH1_35cm_T4_195 | ecosystem: Engineered > Artificial ecosystem > Sand microcosm > Unclassified ...
CGCCGGCACGCTGGTGACCGCCGGCCTGGGGGCTCCGGCCCGGGCGAGCCAGGCGACGGGCACCGACGCCGTGGTCTGGCAGGCCGGCTGGAAGTGGACCTACGCCACCACGTTCAAGTACAGCTCTCCGGACGCCACGGCGACGATCAACGAGAACCTCACCGCGACGGTCGTCGGCCAGACCACGTACAACGGCCAGCCGGCGTACCAGCTGACGCTGAGCGGCAACGTCACCGGCGGGTCCGGCAAGGCGAGCGGCCAGAACCTCACCATCAACGGCGGCTCGGTGAGCGGCTCCCGCGTGGTGCGGCGCTCGGACCTCGCGCTGCTGCAGGAGCACCAGATCCAGCACATCGACGGGTGCGCCGGTCCGTTCTGCGCCGTGGGCGTCACCGCGGACGTCGACCTGACCCTCAACCCGACCCCCACCTGGCACCAGCACGACTTCCCGCTGAACGCGGGCGACACCTGGCAGCTCGACCAGGTGATCAACTACGACGGCTCGTTCAGCTACGACGCCGGCTCGATCGGCGGCAGCGGGAGCGACACGCTCAGCGGCAGCATCCCGTTCACCGCACCGGTCACCGTGAGCAACCAGACGATCAGCGCCGCCGGCGGCTCGGTCCCGACCCAGCTGGTCGACGCGACCAGCGCCGACGGCTCCGCGATCAGCCGGCTGTGGTGGTCGGCGGCCCACAAGAACGACGCCCACGACTACCTGAAGCTGCCGCTGACCGACGCCACCCTCGAGATCGACCGGGTGCTCAGCTCGGCGACGATCACGCCGCCGGCCGCCAACACCATCAGCGAGAACCTGTCCGACTCGCTGACCTGCGCCGGTGACACCGTCACCGTCTCCGGCACGCTCAGCACCGCTGCGAGCGGTGTCGGCGTGACCGTCTCCCTTGACCAGTCCCAGATCGGCGCCGGGGTCGCCAGCGTGTCGACCACCACCGGCGCCAACGGCGCGTACTCGGCGACGCTGACGGCGCCCGCGCAGAGCGACGGCCTGGGCAAGAACGGCTCCCGGGCCAACTGGGGCGTGCTCGTCTCGGCGCCCTCGGCGGGAGCGAACAACGTCAAGACGCTCGTCGTCTCGCCGAAGGACTGCACGGCGATGGCCTACACCGGCCCGTCGTCCGGCGCGCAGTTCGGCAGCACCGCGGTCAGCGCCAAGCTCACCGACAAGGCGACCGCTGGCAACGCGGCGGGCCGGACGGTCACCTTCGCCCTGTCCGGCGGTGGCTCGGTCACCGGGACCACCGACGCGAGCGGCATCGCGACGGCGACCCTGCCGATCGGTGGCCCGCCGCGCAGCGCGACGATCACCGCGTCCTTCGCCGGCAACGCGTCGATGGAGGCCGCCTCGGCCACCGCGCCCTTCACGGTGACCAGGGCCGCCACCACCACGACCGTGGCGGCATCCCCGTCGACCGTGACGATCGGCGACCCGGTGACGTTCACCGCGGGCGTGACGGCCCCGACGATCACGCTGCCCACCGGCACCGTGCAGTTCGTGGTCGACGGTGCGAACTTCGGCGCTGCGGTCGCCCTCTCCGGCGGTACGGCGACCAGCCCGGCGCTCGCGTCGAGCACGATCGGGCTCGGCAACCACACCGTGCAGGCGATCTACAACGGCGACGCCGACTACTCGACCAGCACGTCCTCGGCGGTGACGTTCCGGGTGCGCAACCCGCTGCTGCCGACCACGACCACCGAGGTCGCGACGCCGAGCACGGCGGTCGCGGGCCAGACCGTGACCCTGTCCGCAGACGTCTCGGCGGGCTCCGGCACGGACCCCGTCACCGGCACCGTGGCGTTCTCCGACGGCACCCAGCTGCTCGGCGAGATCGCCGTGGACGGCTCCGGGCACGCCTCGCTCGACACCGACGCGCTCGCCGTGGGCAGCCACACGATCGTGGCGACGTACTCCGGTGACGACGTCTACAACGGCAGTGCGTCCACGCCCGCCTCGGTCACCGTGGCCAGGGCCGACGTCCAGGTCGGCCTGACCACCCCCGACGACCACACCGTCACCGGCCAGGCGGTGAGCTTCACCGCGACCGTCGGCGTCCAGGCGCCCGGGGCCGGGACGCCCTCGGGCAGCGTGCAGCTCGCGGTCGACGGCAACGACGTCGGAGCGCCGGTCGCGCTGGTCAACGGCGCGGCCACGTTCGACCCGCTGACGGGTCTCGGCACCGGCGACCACACGGTCACCGTGTCCTACGCCGGTGACGGCCGGTTCCGGAGCGGCTCGGCGACGACGACCCAGTACGTCACCTACGCCGCCACCACCACGTCCGTGCTGGCCACGCCGTCGCCCTCGGCCGAGGACCAGCCGGTGACGATCACCGCGACCGTGGCCGCCACGGCCCCGGGCTCGGGTGCGCCCGCCGGGACGGTGCTGTTCAGCGCGGACGGCGACGTCATCGGCGCCGCGCCGCTCGTCGCCGGAGGTGGCGGCAGCCAGGCAACGCTGGAGGTCTCGACCCTCGCGCCCGGCTCGCACCTCCTCTCCGCCTGGTACGCCGGCGACGCCGACTTCCTCGGCAGCCAGTCCGTCGAGGTCAGCCACACGGTGATCGCCGGAGCGGCGGTCGTCGGCACGACGACCAGCGTGACCTCGTCGCTGAACCCCTCGACCTTCGGGCAGCTGGTCTCGTTCACCGCGACGGTGGCGGCGGCCGACGCGACCACGCCGACCGGCGCCGTGCAGTTCTCCGTCGACGGTGCCGACTTCGGCGACCCGGTCGACGTCGGCGCGGACGGGGTGGCGGTGAGCGCCTCCCTGGCGTCGCCGGAGCCCGGTGACCACACCGTCATCGCGGCGTACCTGCCGACGGCGGGCTACTCCGCGAGCGGCGACACGCTGACCCAGACCGTGTCCGGTGCGGCCGTCGACCTCGCCCTCGACTCCTCGGACGCCCACAGCGACTACGGCCAGGGCGTGAGGTTCCACGCGACCGTGGCCTCCGGGCAGCCCGGCACCGGTACGCCGACCGGCTACGTGCAGTTCCGGGTCGACGGCGCGCCGCTCGGCGACGCGGTCGAGCTCCAGGACGGCGCCGCCGCGAGCCCGGCGGTCGACGACCTCGAGCCCGGGTCGCACGCCGTGACCGCGCTCTACTCCGGGGACATCCACTTCCTGCCGGCCTCGGCGTCGCTCACCCAGGACGTGGCCCGGGTGGCCACGACCACGACGCTGGCTGCCTCGACGACCTCGCCGACCTACGGCCAGGCGGTCGACCTGACCGCGACGGTGACCCCCGCGCCGAACACCGTCGGCACGCCGACCGGCACGGTCACGTTCCGGGACGGCGCCACCACGCTGGCCACCGTCCCGGTCTCGGCGGCCGGCACCGGCGCGACGGCCTCGGCCACCGTGTCCACGCTCGGCGGCGGCGCGCACGCGATCACCGCGGAGTACTCCGGCGCACCGGCCTTCGCCGGCAGCACCTCGGCACCGCTCGGGGTCACGGTCGCACGCCGGGCCACGACGTTGACCGCGGACGCGGCGCTGATCCGGCTGCTGCCGCTGGGCCTGCCGCTGGGCCAGCTCAGGGTCACGGTCACCTCGTCGCTCGGCCCGGTGGCCGGGGTGCCGGTGGTGTTCGGGATCGGGGCGAACGCCGTCTGCACGAGCACCACGAACGCCGCCGGCGTCGCCACCTGCAACGCGGCGAGCCAGCTGCTCGCGCTCGCGCTGAACAACGGCTACAACGCTGCGTTCCTCGGCAACGCCAACTACCTGCCCTCCAGCGCCCACGGCGGCGTGATCAAGTGACCACTCGAGAAGGAAGTGCCCTCGTGCGCAGACTCACCGCGGCCCTCGCCGCCGTTGCCCTGACTCTCGGGTTCACCGCCGTGGCCGTGGGCCCGGCCGCCGCCGACCTGACCGCACCGGCCGTGAACGCGGTGCTGCGCGGCACGGCCACGCTCAGCGACAGCGGCGGTTACGACGACTCGACGCTCAACCACTGCGGTGGCAACGCCGGGACCCGGATCGAGCTGGTCAACTCCTCGGGGACCTCCGTGGTCAACCAGTACTGGGGCGGTGAGGCCTCGCGGAGCATCGACGTGCTCACGGAGAACTACCCGAACGGCGCCTACACCGTCCGCGGCACCGACTACATCGGCGCGAACAGCGGCTTCCTGGGGCTCGGGTGCAAGACGAACACCAGGGTGACCACGCGCGCCGTGACCATCGACAACATCGTCGACCTGGCGTACTCGGGTGCGACCTCGGCCCCGCAGAACACCTCGGCCACGGTGAGCGCGACCCTCACCGACCCGAACCTCTCGCCCGCCGCGCTCGTCGGCCGGCCGGTCAGCTTCTCGCTCTCCGGCGGCACCACGGTCACCGCGACCACGGGCGCGGGCGGGGTCGCGACCACCTCGCTGCCGATCGCCGGGCCGCCGCGCACCGCGACCCTGACGATCTCGTTCGCGGCGACATCCTTCTACGGCGCGAAGAGCATCACCCGGACCTTCACGGTGGCGAAGAACTCGACGTCGACCACGGTCGCCACGCCCGCGACCGTCGTGCACGGCCAGCCGGTGATCCTCACCGCCACCGTGGCCGCCACGAACGGCACCGGCACCCCGACCGGCACCGTCCAGTTCACCCTCGACGGCGATCCCTACGGGAGCCCGGTAGCCCTCACCGGCGGCACCGCCGCCACGCCCGCGGACACGGGCCTGAGCACCGGCTCGCACACCGTCGGAGCGGCGTACTCCGGTGACGGCAACTTCCTCGCCAGCACCGCCGCCACGAAGACCCAGCAGGTCGACCAGGCGGTCACGACGACGAGCCTGGACGCCGCGCCGTCGCCGACGGTGAGCGGTCAGGCGGTCACGTTCACCGCGACCGTCGACGTCGTCGCCCCGGGCGCCGGTACACCGAGCGGCGGCGTCCAGTTCAACGTGGACGGCCAGCCGTACGGCACCGCGGTCGCGTTGAGTGGCGACACCGCGACGCTGACGATCAGCAACCTGTCGACCGGCAACCACCAGGTCGACGCGACCTACAACGGCGACGCCGACTTCGCGGCCAGCTCCTCGGCGACGCTCACCCACGGCGTCAACAAGGCCGACGCGAGCGTCGCGCTCGGCACGTCCGACGTCACCGCCGTCTCGGGTGAGGCGCTCACCTTCACCGCCGACGTGACCGCGGTCGGCCCCGGCGCCGGTACGCCGACCGGCACCGTGCAGTTCGCCGTCGACGGTGACCCGCTCGGCGCGCCGGTGCCGCTGTCCGGCGGGTCCGCGACCTCGCCGACCGCGCACCTGACCACCGGCTCGCACCTGGTCACCGCCGACTACAGCGGCGACGCGAGCTTCGGCGGTGCGAACGACGACCTCACCCAGGTCGTCGACCAGGCCGCCACCACCACGTCGGTGTCGACCTCGCCGAACCCCTCGGTCTTCGGCCAGCCGGTCGCGCTGAGCGCCACGGTCGCGCCGGTGGCCCCGGGCACCGGGACACCCACGGGCACGGTGCAGTTCTACGTCGACGGGATCGCCTCGGGCGCGCCGGTCGCCCTCGTGGACGGCACCACCGCGCCGTACTCGGTGAGCACGCTGTCCCGAGGCAGCCACGTCGTCACCGCGACCTACGGCGGCGACGTCGAGTTCGTCACCAGCGGGTCCGACGAGCTCACCCAGGTGGTCAACAAGGCCGCGACCAAGGTCAGCGTCGAGAGCTCCTCGCCGACCTCGGTCTACGGGCAGCCGGTGACCCTCACCGCGACCGTGTCGGTGCTCGCGCCCGGCGCCGGCGCGCCGTCGGGGACGATCACCTTCAAGGACGGCGCGACCGTCCTCGACACCGTGCCGGTCGACTCCGGCACGGGGGAGCAGGCGTCGATCACGACCTCGTCCCTGTCGGTCGCCCAGCACGCCATCGTCGCCACCTACAGCGGTGACGAGAACTTCCTGACCAGCACCGGGTCGACCACGCAGACCGTCCACCGGGCCCAGACCTCGACCCTGGTGACCTCCTCGGCGAACCCGGCCCAGACCGGCCAGGGCGTGAAGTTCACCGCGGCGATCACGCCGGTCGCGCCCGGCGCCGGCAACCCGAGCGGCACGGTGACCTTCTCCGTCAACGGCGCCACGCTGGGCTCACCGGTCGCGGTGGTCGACGGCTCGGCGACCAGCTCCAGCTTCGCCTCGCTCTCCCCGGGGACCTACACCATCAAGGCGGTCTACAGCGGCGACGGCAACTTCGTCGGCAGCTCCGCGCTGCTCGACCAGGGCACCGGGCAGAACGTCACCAAGGGCGCCACCACGACGACCCTGGCCTCCGGCCCGAACCCCGCGACGTACGGCGACCCGGTCACGTTCACGGCCACGGTCTCCGCGGTCGCCCCGGCGACCGGCCGGCCCTCGGGCGTGGTCCGGTTCTGGGAGGGCTCGGTGCTGCTCGGCGCGTCCAGCCTGGCTCCGGACGGCGGCACCAGCAGCGCCGCGGCGACGTTCGTCTCCTCGACGCTGACGCCGGGGTCGCACGCGGTCCGGGCCGAGTACGTCGGCAACTTCAACTTCGACGGCTCGACCGCGACGACGTCGCAGGCGATCGAGCGGATCGCGACCGTGACCGGCGTCGAGTCCTCGGCGAACCCGTCCACCTACGGGCATCCGGTGACCCTGACCGCCGTGGTCGCGGCCGTCCCGGCCTCGGCCGGGAGCCCGACCGGCACCGTGACCTTCACCGAGGGGTCGACGGTCCTCGGCTCGGCGACGGTGAGCACCGTGGCCGGGCGCCAGCAGGCCTCGATCACGGTGGCCGGCCTGGCGGCCGGAGCCCACGACGTCGTCGCGACGTACTCCGGGAGCACGGTCTTCGCGCCCAGCACCTCGACGGCGTTCACCCAGCAGGTGGGCCGGGCGGCCGCGACCATCGTGGCGGGCGCGCCGCGCGTCAACGGCCAGGTCACCGCGACGCTCACCGGCGTCGGTGGCGCGCCGCTGGCCGGCCAGACGGTGTCGTTCTGGTCGCACCCGTCGGACAACCTCGGCAAGCACCTGTGCGACGCGGTGACCAACGCGCAGGGCGTGGCCGCGTGTGACGAGACGGTGATCAACGTGGTCATCGGCGGCTCGTTCGACGGCGGGTACGACGCGAGGTTCGCCGGCAACGCCAGCTACCTGCCGGCGGAGGACTACGCCTCGCAGTTCTGACCCTGGTGCCGGCCGGCGGCTCAGCCGCCGGCCGGTGCCGTCGGGGTGGTGGTGGGCGTCGGCCCGGAGGTCGGTCCGGACGTCGGCCCGGCCGTGGGGGACCCGGTCGGTGCGGCCGTCGGCGATGCGGTCGGCGTGCTGGTCGGGGGAGCGGTCGCGCTGCCGCTCGGGTCCGTCGTGGGGGTCGCCGTCGGCGTCGGGGCGGCGGTCGTCGCGCTGGTGGGCGTCGGGGTCGGCGTCGTCTTCGTCGTGCTCCGGGACTTCGTGCCGGACCCGCCGCCGACCGACCCCAGGCTGGTGCCGGTGGCGTCCGAGCCGCCCAGCACGCTCGCGATCGGCTTGCCGAGGATCGCCTCGACGCCGGTGAGGGTGCCCAGGGTGACCGCGAGCACGGCGGCGGCGGCCACGGCGAGGCGGGTCCACGGCACCGGCCGCCAGGCGGGCCGGCCCGGCTCGGGCGCGATCACCAGCTCACGGGTGTCGTCCGGTGCCGACGGGGCGTCCGGATCGGGCACGACCGCCGGCGACGAGCCGGCCGCCGGTGCGTTCGGGTCGACCACGGGGGCTGTCGCCGCCGGACCGATCCCCGGGCGCGCCCACTGGGTCACCGTGCTCTGCACGACCGCTCTGGTGCGCTGCAGCGAGGACGTGTACATCGCGCTCGCCACGGTCGCGATCACGCTGGCCACCGCGGCGCCGATGATCGTGCCGGCGACGCCGAGGTAGGACGCGCCGAACGCGGCGGACGCCGCTGCGAGGGCACTGGCCACGAGCTGGCTGACGCTGAGGCCGAGGCGGGGTCGGTGCTCTGTGGGTGGACGATCTGCGGGCGGGCCGGGCTTCGGCTCGTGGGGGGACATGCAGCACTTCCGGTCGGGGACTGTCCCCTATGGAACGCACCGGCGTCCCGGCCGGTTTCACTCCGGCGACGTGACGCCCGACACCGTGCCGCCCGCGACCCGGTCGAGGAGGCCCAGGGACTCGGAGACCGCGGTCGCGTTCCACCGGCGTACCCCGGCGATCATGTAGTGGCCGAGCGGCCCCATGTCGACGTACCGCGTGGAGGCGGCGACGTCCGCAGCCCGACGCAGGTACGCCGCCGTGGCCCGCGGGCTGGTGATCCGGTCGCGGCGACCGTGGGCGGCGACCAGGTGCCGCCCGGCCAGCGCGTCGACCGGGTCGTCGGCGGGCAGCCACGGCGCCAGTCCGACCACGCCCACGACCTCCGGCTCGTCGGCGACCCAGGCAGCGGTGCGGGCGCCCATCGAGTGCCCGAGCAGCACCACCGGCAGCCCCTCGTGTCGGGCCCGCAGCCGGGCCAGGGCGGCCCGGGCGTCGGCGACCGGAGGCGGCACGTCGGCGTGGCCCGAGTGGGCGTCGGTCGCTGCGCTCCCCGCCGGCTTCGCCTGCCACCCCTTCACCGTGAACCGCAGGAGCGCGACCCCGACGCCCTCGCGCCGCAGCGGGTCCGCGATCGCGTCGTACATCCACCGGGTGCGGCGGAACGCCAGGCTGCGGTGGTCGACCTCCCGGTGGCCGTGCTCGGCGCCGCCGTGCAGCATCAGCACCAGTCCGCGGGCCGAGGCCGGGACGGCGCCCACGTGCAGCCGGTCGTCGGGGGAGACGTGCATGGCCGCATCCTCTCGCGCCGGGTGAAACGAGGTCCCGTGATGTCGGCGCGACAGGGCAGGATGGGCCCTGTGAGCGACACACAAGCCGGTCCGGAGCTCGCTGCGGCGAGCAGTGAGCACCAGACCCTCGCCGAGCAGGTCGAGGAGGCGCGGTTCCGCTACTACGTCCTCGACGACCCGACCCTCTCCGACGCCGACTTCGACCGGCGGATGCGCCGCCTCGAGGAGCTCGAGGAGCAGTTCCCGCAGCTGCGCACGCCGGACTCGCCGACCCAGAAGGTCGGTGGCGCGGTCTCGACCGAGTTCACCGCGGTCGACCACCTGCAGCGGATGGAGAGCCTGGACAACGCCTTCTCGTTCGACGAGCTCGAGGTCTGGCAGGCGCGGCTGGCGCGAGACGGCGTCGAGAGGCCCGCGCTGCTGTGCGAGCTCAAGGTCGACGGCCTGGCGATCAACCTGCTCTACGAGCACGGTCGCCTGGTGCGGGCGCTGACCCGCGGCGACGGCCGCACCGGCGAGGACGTCACCCCCAACGTCAAGACCATCGAATCGATCCCGCACGTGCTCACCGGCACCGACGAGTTCCCGGTCCCGGAGCTGGTCGAGGTGCGGGGCGAGGTGTTCCTGCCCACCGAGGCGTTCGAGAAGCTCAACCTCGCGATGGCCGACGCCGGCAAGCCGATGTTCGCCAACCCGCGCAACGCCGCCGCCGGCTCGCTGCGGCAGAAGGACCCCCGGGTCACGGCCGGCCGCGCGCTCGACATGGTCTGCCACGGGGTCGGGGCGCGCCGCGGCTTCGAGCCCGAGGCGCAGTCGGCGTCGTACGCCGCGCTGCGGGCGTGGGGCCTGCCGACCAGCGACCGGGTGCGCGTCCTGCCCGACCTGGACGCCGTGAAGGAGTTCATCGAGCACTACGGCGAGCACCGCCACGACGTCGAGCACGAGATCGACGGTGTGGTGATCAAGGTCGACGACGTGTCGCTGCAGCGACGGCTCGGCTCGACCTCGCGGGCGCCGCGCTGGGCGATCGCGTTCAAGTACCCGCCCGAGGAGGTCAACACGGTGCTCCTCGAGATCCGGGTCAACACCGGACGCACCGGCCGGGTCACGCCGTACGGCGTGATGGAGCCCGTGAAGGTGGCCGGCTCGACGGTGGAGAACGCCACCTTGCACAACGCCTACGAGGTCCGGCGCAAGGACGTCCGTCCCGGCGACACCGTCATCCTGCGCAAGGCCGGTGACGTGATCCCCGAGATCCTCGGCCCGGTGCTGGCGCTGCGACCCGAGGGCCTGCCCGAGTGGCAGATGCCCGATCACTGCCCCGACTGCGGGACCGCGCTGGTGGAGGAGAAGGAGGGCGACCGGGACCTGCGCTGCCCCAACCACCGCGACTGCCCGGCCCAGGTGCGCGAGCGGGTGTTCCACGTGGCCGGTCGCGGCGCCTTCGACATCGAGGGCCTCGGCTACGAGGCCGCGGTCGCGCTGCTCGACGCCCACGTGATCGCCAACGAGGGTGACATCTTCGCGCTGACCGGGGACCTGCTGCGCCAGGCGCCGGCGTTCACCCGGGCCCCCAAGAAGGGTGAGGAGGGCCCGCAGCTCAGCGCCAACGCGCACAAGCTGCTCGACAATCTCGACCGGGCGAAGGCGCACCCGCTGTGGCGGGTGCTGGTGGCGCTGTCGATCCGGCACGTCGGCCCGACCGCGGCGCGTGCGCTGGCCGACGAGTTCGGCTCGATGACCGCGGTCCGCGAGGCATCCGAGGCGGCGCTCGCGGCCACCGAGGGCGTCGGCCCGACGATCGCGGACTCCGTGCGCCGCTGGTTCGACGCCGAGCCCGACGCCGGGTGGCACTGCGAGATCGTCGACAAGTGGGCCGCGGCCGGTGTCCGGATGGAGGACGAGCGCGACGAGTCGACGCCGCGCACGCTCGAGGGTCTCACCCTCGTCGTCACCGGCTCGCTGGTCGACTTCAGCCGTGACGGCGCCAAGGAGGCGATCGTCTCCCGTGGCGGGAAGGCCTCCTCGAGCGTCTCGAAGAAGACCGACTACGTCGTCGTCGGCGACAGCCCCGGTTCCAAGGCGGACAAGGCCGAGCAGCTCGGCGTGCCGGTCCTCGACGAGGACGCCTTCAAGCAGCTGCTCGACGGCGGCCCCGAGGCCCTCGGGGTCACCTCGGGATCAGACGGCGCCGGCTGAGGCGGCACTGCTCGGGACCGCGACCGGCGCGCCGGCTCCGGTGTCCTGCAGCTGGTCGGCCGGGGCCGGCCGACCGAGGTAGAAGCCCTGGGCGTACTGGCAGCCCAGCTCCTTGGCCAGCACCAGCTGCTCCTCGTGCTCGACGCCCTCGGCGACGACCTCCGCGCCGAACGCGCGGGCGGCCTTGACCATCAGCTCGAGCAGGCTCCGCTCGGACACGCTTGCCGCGGCGACGAAGCGCCGGTCGATCTTGACCACGTCGACCGGCAGCCGGGAGAGCTGGGCGTTGGACTGGTAGCCGGTGCCGAAGTCGTCGAGGCTGACCACGACGCCGGCGTGACGGAGCGCCTCGAGGTTGGTCGCCGCGACGCTGCCGTCCATCAGCGCGGTCTCGGTGACCTCGATGACCAGCTGGCCCGGGTCGACCGTGCTGACCCGGAGCGCGCCGGCGACGTCGCTCTGGATCCGGTGCTGGCTGATGTGCCGGCCGGACACGTTCACCGCGACCTGGAGGTCGCGGTCGCCGCGCTGCCGGTTCCACCGGGCGAGCTGGGCGACGGCGGCACGCAGGACCCAGGCGTCGAGCTGGCAGATCAGGTCGGAGGACTCCGCGACCGGGAGGAACTCGTCGGGCTGCATCAGGCCCACGCCGGGACGGTCCCAGCGCACCAGGGCCTCGTAGCAGTCGACCGCACCGGTCTGCAGGTTCACGATCGGCTGGTAGTGCAGGACGAGCTCGTCGTCGGCGATGGCGTCGACCAGGGCGCGCTCGAGCTCGTTGCGCTGCTTGAGGGCGGCCCGGGCCGATCCGCTGAACAGCTCGGCGCAGCCGCGACCGGACGCCTTCGCGCGGTAGACGGCCAGGTCCGCCTCGTGCAACAGCGTCTCGACGTCGGTCTCGCCGCCGCGACCCGTGGCGATGCCGACGCTCGCGCCGACCTGGACGGTGAGGTCCTCGTCGACCTGGATCGGCTGGGAGACCGCGGCGATCAGCCGGTGGGCGAGCGCGATCACCCCGTGCTCGTCGCTGACGTCCTCGAGGCCGACGACGAACTCGTCGCCGCCGAGCCGGGCCACGAAGTCGCCCTCGCGGACCTCGTGCGCCATCCGGCGCGCGACCTGCCGGAGCACCACGTCGCCGGTCTGGTGCCCGTGGTTGTCGTTGACGCCCTTGAACCCGTCGAGGTCGACGAAGAGCAGTCCGATGCTGCTCCCACGGCGCCGGGCCCGGCCGAGGGCACCGGCCAGCAGGCGCATCGCCTGGGTCCGGTTCGCCAGCCCGGTCAGCGGGTCGTGCGTCGCCTGGACGGCGAGCTCGTCCTGGAGTGCCTCGAGGGCCTCGTGGGCGGAGACGATCTGCTCGATGGACAGGTTCATCCGCATCACGACGAGCAGGAACATCACGACGGTGCCGATGATCACGGCCCAGACGTCGATGGGGACGCCGGTGACCTGGTGGACCGCCAGGATGGCCGGCGAGATCAGCGTCGCCAGCACGACGGCCACCAGCCGGGACCCGCGGAAGCGGATCTCCGGGGTGTTCACCGGGTCGGACAACGTGGTCATCGACGGGTGGAGTGCGGCCGCGCCCCAGGCGACGTAGGAGAACATCCACAGGTAGTCGACCGCGGTGAAGTCGTTGGTCGTGTAGAGGTCGAAGGCCGCCGACAGCGTGTCCGCGGCGATCAGCAGCATGAGCGAGGTCAGCAGGTAGCGGAAGGCCGTCGACCGGCCGCCGGGCGAGCTGACCAGGCGGACCAGCGCGCCGATGAGCAGGATGTCCATCGCCGGGTACGCCGCGGCCACCGCCGCCGAGCCCACCGCGTGGTCGAGGCTCTCGATCGTGGGCCGGGCGATGAGGATCCAGGACAGCAGGCTCAGGCCGGCGGTCACGGTCGCGCTGTCGAGCAGCGGGCCGAGGTCGTGCCGCGCGCCGCTGCGCCCCTTCACGAGCAGGGCCAGGCTGACCGCGATCACGGGGTAGCCGAGCAGGTAGAACCCGTCGGCGATGCTCGGGAACGCGTCGTCGTGCAGGACGTCCTGCTGGAAGCTGAAGATCGTGTCGGCGACGACCCAGAGTCCCTGGCCCACGGCCATCAGGTACCACGCGACGGCGGCGCGGGGCCGGTGCATGCGCACCCCCACGACGATCGCCACGACAACGGCGAGGGAGACCAGGCTGTACAGCAGGTCGCTCAGGAGCAGCGGGATCGGCAGCGTCAGGGTGGCCACGGACGCGATCCCGCCGACCACCAGGAAGGTGAGCGACAGCCGGCCCACCGGGCGCTTCCGGGTGCGTGCCGCGGACTCAGCCATGGAGCACCACCGCCGCTCCCCGGACCCGCGACGCCGCGGCCCGGTTCTGCCGGACCGACAGGGCCGGCGACGGTGCCGTGGACGCGGCCGCCGGGACGCCGGCGGGCAGGTCGGTCACGGCCTCGTGGGGGGTGTGGAACAGCCACAGCGCCAGCGTCCGCATCGCGGCCCAGTCCTGGGGGAGGGCCCGCAGCGACACGATCTGGTCGCCCGCCGTGTCGCCGGCGGTCGACCGCACGACGGCGAGCTTGACCGGCTCCATGCCGGGCAGGCCCACCTCGACGAGCCCGGAACCGGGCTGCTCGCGCTCGGGCAGCCGGACGCTGACCCCGCCGACCGAGATGTCGACGAGGTCGGTCTCGAATCCGTCGACACGGACCTTCGCCTGGACGGCGAACCGGTGCGCGTTGCGCCGCGACGAGGCGAACTCGGCCGCGCGGATGCGGCGCATCCCGAGGCCGACCGTGGTCGCGGCGATGAGGAGCCAGATGCCCGAGGCGACGGTGGCGCCCGGGGTGGCCCGCCAGGGCACCAGGCCGGCCAGCCCGGCGCCGGCGTACCCGAGCACCGCCACGAGTCCGACCAGCAGCACCTTGAGGACCGGCGGCACCTCGCCGGGCAGCCGCTGCGCGGTGCCCTCCTTCGGGGTGACCTGGAACTCCAGGGTGCGCCGGGTCAGCAGCCACCACACGCAGGAGAGGCCGACCGGGATGCGCAGGATCCGCAGCGCCAGCGCGTTGGACCAGCTCAGCTGGTGGCGGTAGAGCCGCTTCGCACCCCACAGCCTGACGAGGAAGGCGGCCGTGAAGACCGCGGTGAAGGACAACGGCCCCGCGGTGGAGGTCTGGGCGCCGGTGAGCAGGAGGGTCACCGGGACCATCAGCACCAGCACGGTCGCCGCGCCCTCGAGCCACCACAGGGTGCCGGTGAGGTACTCGTAGTAGTTGCGCCACGAGAGCCAGCGCTTGGCTGCCCACAGCCGCTCCTCGAGCAGCACCTGCATCGCGCCCATGCCCCAGCGGCGGCGCTGCAGCAGGTACTGGGCGGCCGTGGCGGGGGCGAGCCCGACCGCCAGGGTCTGGTGGTGGTACGCCGTGCGCCAGCCGGCCTTGAGCAGGCCGAGGGTGGTGTGCATGTCCTCGACGATGGTGTCCGTGGAGACGCCGCCGATCTCGCGCAGGGCCCGGGTCCGGACGAGTGCGGTCGAGCCGCACCAGAACGGGCCGGCGCCGGGGTGGTTGCGGGCGGCCATCAGTACGTTGAAGAACAGGCCCTGCTCGCCGTTGACGCCGTCGTCGTCGAACGCGCCGGCGTTGTAGAAGCTCTGCGGCCCCTGGACGAGGGCGATCTCGGGGTCCCGGAACCAGCCGAGGGTGGCGGTCAGGAACGACTCGAGCGGGACGTGGTCGCAGTCGAGCACCGCGATCACGTCGACGTCGTCGGCACCTTCGGCGGCCTCGCGCTCCATCACCGCGAGCGCGTGGTTGAGGTTGCCGGCCTTGGCGTGGTCGTGGACCTCGCGGGCGACGTAGCGGGCGCCGTACTCGCGGCACAGGTCCGCGACCCAGGGCCGGTCGCCGTCGTCGAGCACCCAGGTCTGGTGGGCGGGCTCGAGGGCGCAGGCCGCGGCGATGGTCGGGACGATGACCTCGGCCGGCTCGTCGTAGGTGGGGATCAGCACGGCGACCGTCATCCCCTCGGGGACCTCGGTGACCGGAGCGGGCGCCGCGGAGTCGATGTTCCACAGCGTCACCATCCGGACGGCCATCCCGACCAGGGGGATCGCCTCGAAGGCGATGAGCACCCAGGCGGCCACGAGGTTCAGGCCGGCGGCGGGCAGCGTGTAGGCGATCCGCCAGGTCAGGTAGCCGACCAGGGCGGTCATCGCGGCGAAGCCGCCGAGGTGGGCCAGGTCGCGCGACCGGGTCGCCTCCGCGCTCGGTGCTCCGAGCAGGTCGGCCCAGCCGGCCGTGGTGGCGCCGTGCCCGGCGGAGTCCTCCGCGGACGCGGCCATGGCGCGGTGCGACCGCGCGGCGTCGGCCGCCCGAGGCAGCATGGACGACAGTGCGTTGCTGCTCATGGACCCTCCCCCTGTCCTGACTCCTCCAGCATCGTCGGGGCGGCGCCACATTTGGTGGCGTTTGGGGTGGTTCGGGACCAAAGTCCCAGGTGATTGAACCGAACGGGGGAGACGCCCTGCCGGGCACCGGGCCGAGCGGGTGCGGTCAGCGGGTCGACGGCCCGCCGGCGGTGCGGCTCAGGGCCATCGACCGGATCGCGACGACGAGGGCGCGGGCGACGCCGTCGTGGGTCGCGTCGGCGACCGGTTCGGCGTACAGGCCCATCAGGTAGACGAGCTCGGCTGCCTCGCCCTCGGTGATCGGGCGCCAGTCGTGGAGTACGGCGATCAGCGACACCTGCTCGCCGACGCGGGCGTCGGCCGGGGTGTCCTCGAAGTGGAGCAGGCGGTCCCCGAGCAGTTGCTGGACCCGGGACGCGGCGCGCCAGAGGTCGGCCATGACGGCGTGCGCGGCCGGCGCGTCCCCGGGCGCGGGTCTCGGGTCGGGTGCCCGCCGGCGACCGACGTGATGGTGCTGGCCCACGGTCTCATCCCTCGAGTGACGACGATCTGGGTCGATGGCTGCGCATGTTCGAACGACCATGTCGAACGACGGAGTACACCATCTCCCGACCGGTCGCGGCAAGGCGAATGCGATCAGCTCTCGTAGAGCGCCCCGCCGAGCTTGACGCTCCCGGGCCCGATCTCTCGCGTGATCCGGTCACAGCGCCCGGTCGCCGGGTCGCAGACAGTGATCCGGTCCTTCGCCGGGTCCACGGACAGGGCGTGGCCGTCCGGCGTCCAGCCCCAGAAGACCCGGCCCGGGAGCGACACGGTCTTCCCGGTGTCGACCGAGACGAAGTGTGAGGGGCTCGGCGGGCTGATCAGCTTCCCGGTCTTGCCGTCCCGGACCGCGTCGGCCTTGTCGAAGCGCACGAAGCGCCCGTCGGGTGAGAGCCAGCCGGTGTCGCCGCTCGAGGCAGGGATCGTGGCGACCAGGTTGCCGCTGGCGAAGTCGAAGAACCGCCAGTCGGTGTCGGTCTGCTCGCCGTGGAGGGCGTACCGACCGTGGGCGGCCTCGATGATCCCAGCGCCGGCCGTGCCCGGGATCGACCGTGTCGCACCCGTCCTCCAGTCGTACTCCGTCCAGCCCTCGTCGAACAGCGCCCACATCCGGTCACCCGCGAGGTCGACCGGGGGTGCCTCCCAGCCGCCCCAGGTGAACCGGCCGGTGACCTCGGTGCGGGCGATCTCGGTGCCGGTCTCGAGGCTCACGACCACCAGGGACCAGTGGGTCACGTGCCGGGTCTGGGAGGCGCTGAGGCCGCCGGTCACGCCGGCCGGCTCGGCGTACGCGACGTTCGGGCTGTCCGGGTCGGTGCCGGCGATCCGGTCGCCCATGCGCAGGTCGACGTCCCTGGTGCTGCCGTCGGGACGCACCAGCGTGTAGTGCGACGGGCCGGGCTCGTCCGTGTAGGCCACCTTCCCCATCCGCACCAGCACGCCAAGGGACGTGTAGTACAGCGCCTTGATCTTCTCCGGGAAGGTCACCTGGTGGTTGCCGATGTAGACCGTGCTGCCCGTCGAGAACGCGCCGTAGTCGGCGTACGCCGCGGCTGCGTGGGCCGAGGCGAACCGCTCCTGCGCGGCGGTGTCGCCGGCCCGGGCGAGCAACGTGCCGGCACCTGCGGCGACGACGCCGAGCGCCACCACTCCGGCGACGGCCTCGGTCAGCCGGCGGCGCCGACGCTGGCGCCGCCCGCCGCGGATGATCGCCGCGGCCGGAGCCACCGGCACGTCGAGGACGGCCGCCTCCTCGTGCAACAGCGTGGTCAGGCGCTCAACCATGGTTCGCTCCCTCCGGGATGACGGACTCCCCGAGCAACGACCGCAGCTTGGCCATCGCGTGCGAGGTCTGGCTCTTGACGGTGCCGGCGTTGATCCCGAGCGCGGTCGCGGTCTGCTCGACGCTCAGGTCCTCGTAGAACCGGAGCACCACCACGGCCCGCTGGCGCGGCGGCAGGGCTCGCAGCGCCTCGAGGACGAGTGGCCGGTCGCTGTCGCTCTCCACGACCGGTCGGTCCGGGAGGTCCGAGGTGGCGATCTCGCTGCTCCAGGACCGGCGCCGGAACCACGACGACGCGGTGTTCACCAGCACGGTGCGGGCGTAGACCCCGGCGGCGCGGCGGTCCCGGATGCGACCCCAGGACACGTAGGTCTTCGACAGGGTCGTCTGGACGAGGTCCTCGGCCAGGCCGCGGTCCCCGACGAGCAGGTATGCGGTGCGGTACAGCGTCGGCCAGGCGTCGTCGACGAACTCGGTGAACTCCTCGTCGCTCGGTGGTGGCGCCATCGAAGCTCCTGTCCTGGTCGGCCGCCGGGGTGCGGTCACCAGTCAGGATGCGGTGGGGAGCCGTCCAGGTTGCACGACGCGGTCAGGAGGCCAGGTCCGCCGCGAGGATCTGCTCGCGGAGGATGTCGGCGTGGCCGGCGTGCCGGGCGATCTCCTCGATCATGTGCAGGTAGAGCCAGCGCAGCGTGAGCGGCCCGCGGCGGTTGTGCTCGACGAGGTCGTCGAGGGCGTACGCCGACGCGATCTCACGGGCCTCCGCGCAGACGCGGCGGTACTCGTCGACCACCGAGGCGACCGTGTCCTGGTCGGACACGGCCCAGCTGGGGTCGTTCTCGTAGGGGATCCCGAGCTCGTCGCGGGTGCGTCCGGCCAGGCCGACGTGGAACCACACCTGCTCGGCCCAGGTGACGTGCTTGAGCAGCCCGAGCGGCGTGGTCAGGGAGGGCACCAGCCGGCGGCGAGCCTGCTCGTCGGTCAGGCCAGCCAGGGTCTCGACGAGCTCGTCGCGGTTGGTGTCGAGGAACTCCTCGATCTGGGTCCGCTCGTCGGCGATGAGGGTCGGTTCCATGGGCGCAGCGTACGATTCCACCGGTCGTCAGGCGTTTCGAGGACACCGTCGCGGCGACCCGGCCGACACGGGCGCCCACCGCGCTGCCGACGACGGTGCCGACCAGGAAGCCGCGCTGAGCCTGCGGCGGTCAGACCGATGCGGGTGACCGGCCGTCGTACTCCTAGGATTGGCCGCATGCCCGAGATTTCCCGCGACGAGGTCGCGCACCTGGCGACGCTCGCCCGGATCGAGCTCAGCGACAACGAGCTCGACCACCTGGCCCCGCAGCTCTCCGTGATCCTGGAGAGCATCGCCTCGATCGCGGAGGTCGCGGCCGCCGACATTCCGCCGACCTCGCACGCGGTGCCGCTGACCAACGTGTTCCGCGCCGACGAGCCGCGGCCCAGCCTGACTGCCGAGCAGGCGCTCTCCGGGGCCCCGGAGTCCGAGCAGCAACGGTTCGCCGTCCCGCGGATCCTCGGGGACGAGCAGTGACCGCCGGGGACCTGGTCCGCCGCAGCGCCGCCGACCTGGCCGAGGCCCTGGCGTCCGGCGAGACCACCAGCGTCGCGTTGACCCAGGCCTGCCTGGACCGGATCGGCGCCGTCGACGGTGCCGTGCACGCCTTCTTGCACGTCGACGCCGAGGGTGCGCTGGCCCAGGCCGCCGCCTCCGACGCGCGGCGCGCCGCCGGTGCGCCCGCCTCGGCCCTCGACGGGGTGCCGATCGCGGTCAAGGACGTGCTCGCCACCGGCGGGCTGCCGACCACCTGCGGGTCGAAGATCCTCGAGGGCTGGGTGCCCCCGTACGACGCCACCGTGGTCGCGCGGCTCAAGGCGGCCGGGCTGCCCATCCTGGGCAAGACCAACATGGACGAGTTCGCGATGGGTTCCTCGACCGAGCACTCGGCGTACGGCCCGACCCACAACCCGTGGGACCTCGACCGGATCCCGGGCGGGTCCGGCGGCGGGTCCGCGGCCGCCGTGGCGGCGTTCGAGGCGCCGCTGGCGATCGGCACCGACACCGGTGGCTCGATCCGCCAGCCGGGCGCGGTCACCGGCACCGTCGGCGTCAAACCGACCTACGGCGGCGTCTCCCGCTACGGGCTCGTGGCGATGGCGAACTCCCTCGACCAGGCCGGCCCGGTCACGCGCACCGTGCTCGACAGCGCGCTCCTGCACGAGGTCATCGGCGGGCACGACCCGCTCGACTCGACCAGCATCGACCAGCCGCTGCCCGCGCTGGTCGAGGCGGCGCGGCTCGGGGCCGCGGCCGACATGAGCGGCGTGCGCATCGGCGTGATCCGCGAGCTCGGCGGCGAGGGCTACCAGGCCGGCGTGCAGCAGCGCTTCGACGAGGCGGTGCAGCTGCTGGTCGGCGCCGGCGCCGAGGTGGTCGAGGTGTCCTGCCCCAGCTTCGTGCACGCGCTGGCGGCCTACTACCTGATCATGCCGAGCGAGGCGTCCTCCAACCTCGCCCGCTTCGACGCGATGCGCTACGGCCTCCGGGTGCTGCCCGAGGGCCCCGATGGTCTTCCGTTGGCAAGCCCGAGCGCCGAGGAGGTGATGCGGGCGACCCGCGACGCCGGCTTCGGCGACGAGGTGAAGCGCCGGATCATCCTCGGCACCTACGCGCTCTCCAGCGGCTACTACGACGCCTACTACGGTCAGGCCCAGAAGGTGCGCACGCTGATCAGCCGCGACTTCGCGGCGGCGTTCGAGAAGGCCGACGTGCTCGTGTCGCCGACCGCCCCGACCACGGCATTCCGGATCGGCGAGAAGCTCGACGACCCGCTGGCGATGTACCTCAACGACATCGCGACCATCCCGGCCAACCTGGCCGGCGTACCGGGGCTGTCGCTGCCGGCCGGACTCGCGCCGGAGGACGGCCTCCCGGTCGGCTTCCAGGTGCTCGCGCCCGCCCTGGCCGACGACCGGCTGTACCGCGTGGGCGCGGCCCTGGAGGCCCTGCTGGAGAAGGAATGGGGCGGGCCGCTCCTCGAGCAGGCTCCCGCCCTCGCCGAGGAAGGCACTGCCCGATGACCGAGCTGATGGACTTCGACGAGGCCCTGGCCGCCTTCGACCCGGCGATGGGTCTCGAGGTGCACGTCGAGCTGAACACCCTCACGAAGATGTTCTGCGGCTGCCGCACGGAGTTCGGCGCCGAGCCGAACACCCAGACCTGCCCGACCTGCCTGGGCCTGCCCGGCTCGCTGCCGGTCGTCAACGGCAAGGCCGTCGAGTCGGCGATCCGGATCGGCCTCGCGCTGAACTGCGAGATCGCCGAGTGGTGCCGGTTCGCCCGGAAGAACTACTTCTACCCGGACATGCCGAAGAACTTCCAGACCTCCCAGTACGACGAGCCGATCGCGTTCGACGGCTGGACCGAGGTCGAGGTCGACGGCCAGACCTACCGGGTCGAGATCGAGCGTGCCCACATGGAGGAGGACACCGGCAAGTCGCTGCACGTGGGCGGCTCGACCGGACGCATCCACGGCGCCGACTACTCCCTGGTCGACTACAACCGGGCCGGGATCCCGCTGATCGAGATCGTCACGAAGCCGATCACCGGCACCCGGGAGAAGGCGCCCGCGGTGGCCCGGGCGTACGTGGCGGCGCTGCGCGACATCCTGCTCGGCCTCGGGGTCTCCGACGTCCGGATGGAGCAGGGCTCGCTGCGCTGCGACGTGAACCTCTCGCTGGCTCCCGTCGGCTCGGACAAGCTCGGCACCCGCACCGAGACCAAGAACGTCAACTCCCTGCGCTCGGTCGAGCGGGCCGCCCGCTACGAGATCACCCGGCACGCCGCGCTGCTGGCTGCCGGTGAGTCGATCCTGCAGGAGACCCGGCACTGGCACGAGGACACCGGCGTCACCACCTCGGGCCGGGAGAAGTCCGACGCCGAGGACTACCGCTACTTCCCCGAGCCGGACCTGGTGCCGGTGGCACCGAGCCGGGAGTGGGTCGAGGAGCTGCGCGGCACCCTGCCGGAGCCGCCGCGCGAGCACCGGGCCCGGCTGCAGGCGCTGTGGGGCTTCGCCGACCTGGAGATGCGCGACGTCGTGGCCGCCGGAGCGATCCCGGTGATCGAGGCGACGGTGGCGGCCGGCACGACCCCGCAAGCCGCCCGCAAGTGGTGGCTCTCCGACCTCGCCCGCCGCGCCAACGAGCAGGGCGTCGACCTCGCCGACCTGCCGATCACGCCCGAGCAGGTCGCTCGGGTCCAGGCCCTGGTCGACGAGGGTGCCCTCAACGACAAGCTCGCCCGCCAGGTCATCGACGGTGTCGTCGCCGGTGAGGGCGACCCCGACGCGGTCGTCGCGGCCCGCGGGCTGGCGATCGTCTCCGACGAGGGCGCCCTGACCGAGGCCGTCGACCGCGCGATCGCGGCGAACCCCGATGTCGCCGACAAGATCCGCGAGGGCAAGGTCGCCGCGGCCGGTGCGCTCATCGGCGCGGTGATGAAGGACATGCGCGGCCAGGCCGACGCCGGCCGGGTCCGCGAGCTGATCATCGAGAAGCTCAGCTGACCCTCGTCGAGCAGCCCGTTCCGCACCGTCGAGCAGCCCGTTCCGCACCGTCGAGTTGGCAGTTCTGCACCGTCGAGTTGGCAGTTCTGCACCGTTGAGCGGGGAGTTCTGCACCGCCGGCCTCAGGGCCGCACCAGCAGGATCCGGTCGTCGCCGGGGGCCGGGACGCCACGGCCGTCGCGGTTGGACGTGGTGACCCACAGGTTGCCGTCCGGGGCGACGACGACGGTGCGCATCCGGCCGTACCGGCCGACGAAGAAGTCGGCCGGGTCCGTCGCGCGCCGGCCGTGCACGTCGACCCGCCACACCCGCTCTCCGCGCAGCGAGGCCAGCCACAGCCGGCCGTCGAGGAACGCCAGCCCCGAGGGCGACGCGTCGTCGGTGTGCCACACCACCTGGGGGTTGCGGAAGCGGGCCACGGACCCGCGGCCCTCGACCTCCGGCCACCCGTAGTTGGTGCCCCTCTCGATCAGGTTGAGCTCGTCCCAGGTGTCCTGGCCGAACTCCGAGGCCCACAGCCGGCCGGCGTCGTCGAACGCGAGCCCCTGCACGTTGCGGTGCCCCAGCGTCCACACCGGTGAGCCGGGATCGGGGTTGCCGGGAGCGGGCTCCCCGTCCTGGGTGATCCGCAGGATCTTCCCGCCCAGCGAGCTCTCGCGCTGCGCGAGCGCGCCGTTGCCGGTCTCGCCCGTCGACACGTAGAGGTAGCCGTCGGGGCCGAACGCCAGCCGGCCGCCGTCATGGATGAAGCCCCTCGGGATGCCGGTGAGGATCGCGGTCGGCCGGCCCAGCCGGCCGTTCTCGAACCTCATCCGGAGCACCCGGTTGTCCGCGTCGGTCGTGGTGTAGACGAAGACCCGCTTGTCGTCGGCGTACGACGGGGAGACGGCCAGCCCCAGCAGGCCCGACTCGCCCGCGGCCCGGGTCTGGTCGATCCGGCCGACCTCGGTGGCCCCGGAGCCCGGGCCGCCCGACCCGGAGCTTCCTGAGCCGGGGACCTGCAGCACCCGGCCGCTGTCGCGCTCGGTCACCAGCGCGGAGCCGTCGGGCAGGAAGCCGATGCCCCAGGGGACCTCGAGGTCGCGGGCGATGGTGCCGATCACGTGCGGCGGACCCGACGGTGCCGGTGTGACCGGCGCAGTCGGTGCGGGCGTCGTCCCCGAGGGCCGGGGTGAGGCCGTGGCCGGGTCCGGTCCCGACGAGGAGGTCTCGAACCCACCGGAGCCTCCGCACCCGGCGAGGGCGGCGGCTGCCAGGGTCAGGGCGACGGCCGAGAGGCGGACCACCCGTCCCAGCGTAGCGACGCCGTCAGGGTCTAGACCCGGTCGAGCAGGTCGAGCAGCAGCTCGTGCACCTCGTCGGGGCGCTCCATGGCGACGAAGTGGCTGGCCTCCAGCCGGACGTACGACGCCCCGGCGATCCGCTCCGCCGCGGTCCGCATGTCCTCGGCGGAGGCGAGCACGTCCCACCGGCCGGCGACGAACGTGGTCGGCACGTCGATGCCGCGCAGGGAGACCCGCACGTGCTTCGACGTGGTCACGGCGAGGTGCATGTACCAGTCGATCGGGGTGGTGAGGAACTCCTTGATCGCCCGTCGCGCCATCGTGACGTCCGGCACCGGGAGCATGAAGCCGCTGTGGGTGAGCACCGCGCCGGTGACCGGACCGACCGGCAGCCGGCGGGTGAGCACCGTGGCCGGCTTGCCGAGGATGCCCATCGCCCGGGCGGCGTTGACGGTGATCGCCGCGCGGGCGAACCGCGGGATGCCGAGCGGGGCGAGCATCGAGGCGAAGGTGCCGCCCGGGACGCCGGCGACGGCGAACAGCCCGGAGACTCGGTGCGGGTGCAGGTAGGCGAGCTCGAACGCGGTGTTGACCCCCATCGACCAGCCCATCACCGGGCACGCGTCGATGCCGTCGTGGTCCAGCACGGCCAGCGCGTCCTCGACGAAGTGCTCGATGCCGACGTGGCGCCGGTCGGCCGGGCGCCCGGAGCCGCCGGTGCCGCGGTGGTACCAGGAGATCACCCGCACGCCGCAGTCCGGATCGAGCAGCGCGGGCCAGGAGTACGGGTTGGTGCCGAGGCCGTTGCACAGCAGCACGGTGGGCCCGGTCATCGTCCCGTCGACGTCGTTGGTCCAGGCCCGCAGCACGGTGCCGTCCTTGGCGGTGACGGTGTAGTGGCGCAGCGCCAGCGCGGCCTCCGGCCCGCACGTGTCTTCGGGCGGATCGGGGACGACGTGCAGCGCGACCGGCGCCGCGGTCTCGGCGGACATGGCCAAAGTGTGCCCCAGCCCTCCTGCGTGAGGAGGGATTTGGTGGTCGAGATCACCCGAGAGTGGTCTCGCCGCCCGGGCTGGGTCACCTCACTCCGGCCGGGTCAGCTGGCTCCCCGCAGCGCGGCCGGCTCGGCCTCGGTGCGCCGGGCCAGGCACTCGGCGATGAACGCCTCCACGTCGAGTCGCTCGAGACGGCGCGCGGCCAGGACGGTGCACGCGGCCATCGCATTGCGGCGCGCCTGCTCCTGGCTGCGGGTCGACCAGCGCCCCACGAGGACCAGCGGTGTTGCCGCGATCAGGCTGCTCATCCGGGTTCCTCCTCCCACTCCGTGTCCCACTCGGTGTCGTGGTCCGAACCTAGGCGCCGTGGTGGTCGCCGCGGTCACGTCTGTGTGACGAGTACGTGAACGTCGACTCACAGCGGCCCCCGGAAAACCCTTGAGCACCCGATCGGGGCAGGAGCATGCTCAGCGGATGGCAGACACGATCCTGATGATCGGCACGCGCAAGGGCCTCTGGGTCGGCCGGTCCGACGAGCGTCGTACCGACTGGACCTGGAGCGGCCCCCACTTCGACATGTCCGAGGTCTACTCCTGCATGGTCGACACCCGCGGCGGCCGGACGCGGCTGTTCGCCGGCGCCTCGTCACCGTGGACCGGACCCCAGATCCAGGTCTCCGACGACCTCGGCGCGAGCTGGCGGCCGACCGGCGGCGCGCACTTCCCCGAGGACCTCGACACCTCCGTCGAGCGGGTGTGGCAGCTGGTGCCCGCCGGCGAGCAGACCGTGTACGCCGGCACCGAGCCGGGCGCCGTGTTCCGGTCCGACGACGGGGGCGAGAGCTACCAGCTGGAGCGTGCCCTGTGGGAGCACCCGCACCACGCCGAGTGGGGCGCCGGCTTCGGCGGGCAGGCGTTCCACACGATCCTGCCGCACCCCGACGACCCGGCGTCGGTCACCGTGGCGATCTCCACCGGCGGCTGCTACCAGACCTCCGACGGCGGGGCGTCGTGGGCGCCGCGCAACCACGGCATCCGCGCGGACTTCCTCCCCGAGGAGCAGCGCTACCCCGAGTTCGGCCAGTGCGTGCACAAGGTGACCCGGCACCCGGCCCGGCCCGAGAGGCTGTTCCTGCAGAACCACGGCGGTGTCTACCGCTCCGACGACCACGGCGGCAGCTGGGAGTCGATCGCCGACGGCCTGCCGGTCGACTTCGGCTTCCCGATCGTGGTGCACCCGCACGAGCCGGACACCGTGTTCGTGTTCCCGCTCAACGGCGGCGACCGCCGCTACCCGCCGGGCGCCGAGGCCCGGGTGTGGCGCTCACACGATGCCGGCACCTCGTGGGAGGCGCTCGGCGAGGGGCTGCCCGACCAGTTCTGGGTCGGGGTGATGCGCGACGCTATGTGCGCCGACGCCCACGACCGGGCCGGCCTCTACTTCGGTGCGCGCAACGGCACGGTGTGGGGTTCTGCGGACAGTGGCGAGAGCTGGCGCCAGGTGGTCGCCAACCTGCCGGACGTGATGTGCGTGCGGGCGGCCGCGATCTGAGGGATGTCGCACCCGGATCGTGGGCTCCGGCGGAGGAGGGACGGTCCCGACCGGTGGGCTGAGCGGGGATGGTCCATTCGGGTGGTTCGACCCGATTCGGCTGCCGGCCGGTCGTCGTGCGCCGGACAGTGGTCGACATCTCGTTGCCGGGCCGCTCGGGCCCGGGACTCGGACCCTGGAGACAACATGCGCAAGCTCGGGCTTCTCGCCGTTTCAACCGCTCTCGTCGCTGCACCGGTGCTGGGCATCACGTCGTCGGCCGACGCCGCGATCCTGGGCGACCGTGGCCATGCCGCGATCCTGGGGCACTCCGCGATCCTCGGGCACTCCGCGATCCTGGGAGACTCCGCGATCCTCGGCCACTCGGCGATCCTGGGGCACTCGGCCGGAACCGTCGTCCGGCAGTGGAGCAACTGCACGGTCGTCAACCGCCGGCTGCCGCACGGTGTCGGCCGGGCCGACGCCCACGACCGCACGTCGGGTACGCCGGTGACGAGCTTCCGGCACGACACCGCCCTGTACAAGCGGGCGATGGCCGCCAACAAGGGGCTCGACCGCGACAAGGACGGCATCGCCTGCGAGAAGGGCTGATGCCGCGGCGCGGCCCGCGTCGGATCGCCGTCATCTGACACCGCCGACCGGCCGCGGCCGCCGTCGGGGAGAATGGGCGTCATGACGCACAACTCGCCCTCGTCCCCGGACCTGAAGCCCCGCAGCCGCGACGTCACCGACGGCCTGGAGAAGACCGCCGCCCGCGGGATGCTCCGTGCGGTGGGCATGGGCGACGAGGACTTCGAGAAGCCGCAGATCGGGGTCGCGTCCAGCTGGAACGAGATCACCCCCTGCAACCTGTCCCTCGACCGGCTCGCGAAGGCCGCCAAGAACGGCGTGCACGCGGCCGGCGGCTACCCGCTGGAGTTCGGCACCATCTCGGTCTCCGACGGCATCTCCATGGGCCACGAGGGCATGCACTTCTCGCTGGTCAGCCGCGAGGTGATCGCCGACTCCGTCGAGACGGTGATGATGGCCGAGCGGCTCGACGGGTCGGTCCTCCTGGCCGGCTGCGACAAGTCGCTGCCGGGCATGCTGATGGCCGCGGCGCGGCTCGACCTCGCCTCGGTGTTCCTGTACGCCGGTTCGATCATGCCCGGCCAGGTGGACGGCGAGGACGTCACGATCATCGACGCGTTCGAGGCCGTCGGGGCGTGCATCGCCGGCAAGATGAGCCGCGAGCAGGTCGACAAGATCGAGCGGGCGATCTGCCCGGGCGAGGGCGCCTGCGGCGGCATGTACACCGCCAACACGATGGCCTCGGTCGCCGAGGCGCTCGGCATGTCGCTGCCCGGCAGCGCCGCCCCGCCGGCGGTCGACCGCCGTCGCGACGGCTTCGCCCACCGCTCCGGCGAGGCCGTGGTCAACATGCTGCGCCAGGGCATCACCGCCCGTCAGGTCATGACCCGCGAGGCGTTCGAGAACGCCATCGCCGTGGTGATGGCGCTCGGTGGTTCGACCAACGCGGTGCTGCACCTGCTGGCGATCGCCCGCGAGGCCGAGGTCGACCTGACCATCGACGACTTCAACCGGATCGGTGACAAGGTGCCGCACCTGGGCGACCTGAAGCCGTTCGGCCGGTACGTCATGAACGACGTCGACAAGATCGGCGGGATCCCGGTCGTGATGAAGGCGCTCCTCGACGCCGGCCTGATGCATGGCGACTGCCTCACCGTCACCGGCAAGACGATGGCGGAGAACCTCGAGGCGCTCGCACCGGCCTCGGTCGACGGCGACGTGATCCGCAAGCTCAGCCACCCGATCCACCGGACCGGCGGCATCACCATCCTCAAGGGTTCGCTCGCGCCCGAGGGGGCCGTGGTGAAGTCGGCCGGCTTCGACGAGTCGGTCTTCACCGGCGTCGCGCGCGTCTTCGACGGCGAGCGGGCGGCGATGGACGCCCTCGAGGCAGGCACGATCGTCGCCGGCGACGTCGTGGTGATCCGCTACGAAGGCCCCAAGGGCGGTCCCGGCATGCGTGAGATGCTCGCGATCACCGGCGCGATCAAGGGCGCCGGTCTCGGCAAGGACGTGCTGCTGATCACCGACGGCCGCTTCTCCGGCGGCACCACCGGACTCTGCGTCGGGCACATCGCCCCCGAGGCCGTCGACGGCGGCCCGATCGCGTTCGTCCGCGACGGCGACCGGATCACCCTCGACGTCGCGAACCGGATCCTCGACGTGACCATCGACGACCTCGAGGCCCGCAAGCAGGGCTGGGCGCCGCACCCGCCGAAGTACACCCGAGGCGTGCTCGGCAAGTACGCCAAGGTCGTGCAGTCGGCCGCCCACGGCGCCGTCTGCGGCTGACGAACTCACAACTTCGGTAGTGAATTCGCCGCTTCCCGCACGAAATTCCGTACGGGAAGCGGCGGTTCTGTACGGGCAGCGCGGCAGAGTGGTTCCATGGACCAACGGATCAGCTTCGTCACGCTCGCGGTCGGCGATCTCGACGCGACCAGGCGCTTCTACCTCGACGGGCTCGGCTGGACCGCCGAGCTCGACGTTCCCGGTGAGGTCCTGATGATCCGCACCGGCGAGCACCTGGTCCTCTCGCTGTGGGCC
>Ga0255338_1002365_pt1 | contig 28255 bp, 22 predicted proteins | sample MeOH1_35cm_T4_19_FD_203715 | JGI IMG/M metagenome (GOLD analysis project Ga0255338, IMG submission 203715) | Sandy soil microbial communities from University of British Columbia, Vancouver, Canada - MeOH1_35cm_T4_195 | ecosystem: Engineered > Artificial ecosystem > Sand microcosm > Unclassified ...
CGGTGTCGTCCTCGCCGTGGGCGAGCAGCTGTGCCCGGGCCACGCAGGTGCGGGCGAGGTCGGCCATCGTCTCCGGGGTGTACTCCAGCGTGGGGTCACCGGGGAGGAAGACGTCGGCCGGGGCGTCGAGGAGCTCGGCGAGCTCGGCGCGCAGGGCCCGGGCGCGCGCCTTGAGCGCCGGGCCGACGCGGTACCTCGCGTTGCGGCCGGAGCTGCCGAAGACGGTGGTGCGAGTGGGGTCGCTGAACATCAGGCACCATGCCTCGGGGGGATGCTGGGCTGGACGATCTCGGGTCGCCCGGTCGGGTTGCCGGTGATCGCGAGGTAGCGCGCGATCGCCTCGGCCCGGTTGTGGGCCCGGAGCTTGCGCAGGATGTGCTTGACGTGGGACTTGACGGTGGTCTCGGAGACGGTGAGTCGATCGGCGATCTCGGCGTTGGTCGCCCCGCTGACCAGGACGGCGAAGACCTCGCGCTCCCGGACGGTGAGCAGCTGCTCGAGCGCGTTGCCGGACGTGGTCGCGGCCTCCCGTGCCTCTGGAGCCGCCGCGGGCTCGAGGGTCACCGGCGCCACCGTCAGGGCTTCGACGGCTCGCTCAGCGGCGGCGAGCGCGGCGCTGATCTGCGCCCGCTGGGCCGCCAGCTGGTCGAGCAGCGCCAGCCGCTCGAGGACCAGCCCGAGGCCGTCGGCGAACGAGCGGACGGTCACGCAGTCGCACTCGGTGAGCAGTCGCCCGGTCGTCCGGGTGTCGGCGTGCAGCAGCCCGACGACGCGGTCTCCGGCCATGACCGGGGCCACGACGTAGGAGCGGCAGTCGGCGACGTCGACGAGGGCGGGGAAGGTCCGGGGCTCGGCGGCTGCGTCGCCGACCAGGACGGTCCGGCGGCGCCGGACCACCTCGGCCTCGATCATGCCGCTGCCCAGAGGGATCCGGGCGTCACGGATGAAGTGCCCGAACGCGACGGTGGACTCCTCGGTCGCCTGCGCTGCGGCGTGCCAGGACTCCGGGATCCACGACGACCCCTCGATCCGCGACAGCAGCACGCGGTCGAAGTCCCCGGCCCAGCACAGCTCGGCGGGCGCCAGCCGGGCGATGTCGGACAACGTCTGACCCGCCTGGACGCGCTCGAGCCCCGCGCTGACGCGACGGGCCGCGAGCAGCGGCCGCGAGGGCAGCCGGCGTGCCACCTGGACCCTCGCCGCGTCGACCTCGGCGAGGAGGTCGGCAATCTGGTCCGGCTCGAACGGCTCGGAATCCCAGCGCCGGGTGGCCGTGACCAGGTGTGTCATCGCGTCGTTGGAGTCTTCGCCGTCCTGGGCGACTCTCACCAGAGAGCGAACGGTGTCGGCCAGGCGGTGCCGGCGCAGGGCCAGCTCCTCGCGCCAGGTCTCAGGTGCTCGGGTCAGCGTCGATGGCATCAGCCGTCACCTCGGTTGCGATTGTCCGTACCCACATGTACCCACGATTTACATCGTGGGTGACGAGCGCCACATCTGTCAACGGATTGCGTCGGAATTCCGGCTGATATGACTGACGTCGGCCGGGCAAAGAGGGCAAACGGGAATCCCCGAGCTACTTACTCCAGATTTACTTCGGGGCAAGCTGCCGGGCTCCGTCGAACTCGTGGCGAACCTGGGCGACGAGGTCGTCGACGGCCCGGACCTCGCGGACCAGGGTGACCCCGTGGCCGGCGCTCCACACGGACGGGTCGGCGGTCAGCCGGTCCTGGCGGAACTCGCCCGCGACCGCCTTCGAGGCCGTGCGCGCCTCGAGCCATCCGGCGAGCAGGCTCGCCGGCAACCCGGCGACCTCGTCGCTCAGGCGGACGTCGTCCATGGTCGAGCTGACCAGCGCGCTGCGGTACTCGGCCGACGCCAGGCTCTCGGCGGTGGCGATGAAGGGGGTGCCCATGTAGGCGAGGTCGGCGCCGAGCGCCTGCGCCGCGTACAGGGCGACGCCGTCGGCGATGCCGCCGGCCAGCACGATCGTCCCGGTGAAGCGGTCGCGCACGGCCCGCACGAACGCGAACGGGTTGGCGTGACCGGTCTGCCCGCCGGCGCCCGCCGACAGCAGCACGAGTCCGTCGACGCCGGCCGCGATCGCCTTGTCCGCCTGCCGGAGCGTGGCCACGTCGGCGAGCACCTGGCAGCCGCTGTCGTGGAGCCGGCCGACCACCGGCGCCGGCGATCCCACGCTGGTGATCACCAGCTCGGTCCCGTGCGCGACCAGGCGGTCGAGGTCGGCCTCGAGGCGGGTGTTGGTCGGGTGGACGACCAGGTTGGGTGCCAGCGGGGCCGGGGCGTCGTACGGCGCGAGTCCGGCGGCGATCCGGTGGAGCCAGGCATCCAGCTCGTCGACGGTGCCGGCGTTGTGCGTCGGGAAGGACCCGATCACGCCGTTGCGGCACGCCGCCACCATGAGGTCGGGACCGGAGACTCCGGTCATCGGCGCCGCGATCAGGGGCAGCGACAGGCGTGCGGCCAGGTCCGGGCTGAGGGTCATGAGCTGCTCCCGCGTGTTCACGCGCCCGACAAGTAAATTCCCCTGATCGGATGCGGGGTGTCAGCTATGCTTGTGGGCGTCAGGATGGTGCGATAAGTAAATCATGAGTAACTGGGGTCGGCAACGCTGGCTTCCGGTTGCCGGAGTTTCCGCGAGCCTGCGGGGAGGGTCGATGACGGAACCCGTGCGAGCCACGCCGGCCGCGCGCGGCTCGCGCCCGCGCGATCGCAAGGCGCAGATCGTCCGCGCCGCGGCCGACCTCTTCTACCGTCGCGGTTACCACAACGTCGGCACCGAGCAGATCGCCCAGGCCGTCGGGATCACGGCCGGCGCCCTGTACCGGCACTTCTCCAGCAAGCAGGACCTGCTCGCGCGCACGCTCATCGACGCGTTCGACCAGGCGCTCGTCGTGGTCCGGCGCGAGGCGCCCGAGGACCTCACGGCGCTGCTGGCCGGTCTCGCGGCGACCGCGGGCGAGCGCCGGCACCTCGGGGTGCTGTGGAACCGCGAGGCCCGCCACCTCGACGAGCAGCGGCGCCGCCACCTCCGGGCCGAGTTCTTCGGCTTCCTCGGCGCGTTCCAGGCGCACCTGAGATCGGCCCGTCCCGAGCTCGCGCCGGCAGACGTCGAGCTGTTGTCGTGGAGCGCGCTCGCCGTCCTGACCAGCCCGTCCTACCACCGAGCGGAGATGGCGCCGGACGCGATGATCGGGCTGCTCGAGCGGATGGCCCTCGCCGCCTGCACCACACCGCTCTCGTCCGGGACGGCCCCCGTCGCGTCGCCGGCCCGGCGCGAGCCCGGGCTGACGCCGCGGTCGCGGCGCGAGTCGATCCTGGCCGCGGCGACCCACCTGTTCTACACGCGGGGCTACCAGGCGGTGAGCATGGACGACATCGGCGCTGCCGTCGGGATCACCAGCACCGGCATCTACACCTACTTCGACAGCAAGGTCGAGCTGCTCTCCGCGACCATCGCGCGCGCGTCCGAACCCTTGCAGCTCGGCCTGACCATGGCCCTCGGGTCGGCGTCGACGCCGGCCGAGGGCCTGGACCGCGCGCTCGACGCCTACATCGACTTCGCCCTGGTGCACCACGACCTGGTCGGCATCCTGGTCTCGGAGGTCACGAACCTTCCGGACCCGCAGCGGCACAGCGTCCGGCGCGCGCAGCACGACTACGTCGAGGAGTGGATCCAGCTGCTCACCCAGGCGCGGCCGGAGCTGTCGGAGGCCGAGGCGAGGTTCGTCGTGCACGCGACCTTGAGCATCGTCAACGACGTGACCCGCACGCGCGCGCTGATGCAGCGCCCGTCGATCGGGGAGGACCTGAGGGCGATCACCCGTCGTGTGCTCGCCGTCGACACCGACCTCAGCCTTCGCGGGCCGCTGCCACGACAGCGCGACGAACTGGTTCGGACATCGGGTACGGCGCCGCCAGGGTGAACCGGTCGACGAGGCCGTCGAAGCGGCGGCGGATCTCGCGCCCGACCGCCTCGGGCGCGCCGACCACCGCGAACAGGTCGAGCACCTCGTCGTCGACCAGCGCGGTCATCGCCTCCCAGTCGCCTGCGGTCGAGAGCCGGTGGAGGTCCTCGTGCAGCCGCTCGAGCCCGTGGGCCTCGAGCACCCGGCGGTAGGCCGGCGTGGCGCCGTAGAAGGCGACCTGCGCGCGCACCGCCTGGATCGCTGCGGCCAGCTCGCCGTCGTCCGCGCCGGTGGCCACCAGCCCCGGCAGGCAGACGGTGAAGTCCGCCGGCGTGCGGCCCGAGGAGGCCAGGCCCTTGCCGACCTGGGGGAGGGTCTCGTCCCGCAGGTACCCGGCGGTCGTGAAGCTGTGGGCGAGCAGGCCGTCGGCGTGCTCGCCGGCGACCGTGGTCATCCGCGGGCCGACCGCGGCCAGGAACACCGGCGGTGGGCCCCAGCGGTGGGCCGGCGGCCGGAACATCGGCGTCATCAGCGTGTGCCGGTAGAACTCGCCGCGGAAGTCGAGCGGCACGTCGTCCTGCCAGCAGGCCCAGATCGCGCGGAGTGCCGCGACGAACTCCGCCATCCGCGCGGCGGGCTCCGACCAGGGCATCCCGAACCGGCGGGTGATGTGCGCCTTGACCTGGGACCCGAGCCCGAGCACGAACCGTCCCGAGCTGAGCGCCTGCAGGTCGTGCGCGGTGGCGGCCAGGGTCATCGGGTTGCGGGCGAACGCCACCGCGACCGCGGTGCCGACCGTCAGGGACGAGGACTGGCGGGCGGCCAGGGCAAGCGGCAGGAACGGGTCGCGGCCGACCTCGGTGGACCACACCCCGGCGTACCCCACCCGCTCGGCCAGCGCGACCTGGTCCTCGAGCGCGCCGAGGTCGGCGCCGGTGGTGCCGTCGACCGAGCCGCCGATGTTGCCGTCGATCAACATGGGAGGTCCCTCCTCGGGAGCGTCAGTAGGAGCGGGGCAGCCCGAGCGAGTGCTGGGCGACGTAGTTGAGGACCATCTCCCGGTTCACCGGGGCGATGCGCAGCAGCCGGGCCAGGCCCCACAGCGGGATGAGGCCGATGTCGCGGGACACCCCGTGACCGCCGTGGGTCTGGATGGCGGCGTCGACGGCGGCCAGCGCGGCCTCGGCGGCGGCGTACTTGGCCATGTTCGACGCCTCGCCGGCCGGGACGCCGTGGTCGTGCTGCCACGCGGCGCGGGCGGTCATCAGCGCGGCCAGGTCGACCTCGATCCGGGCCTTGGCGAGGGCGTGCGCGACGCCCTGGTGCGCGCCGATCGGCTGGTCCCAGACGGTGCGGGTCCGGGCGTAGTCGGCCGCCTTCGTGAGCGCACAGCGGGCGACGCCCAGGCACAGCGCCGCCCCGGTCACCCGCTCCGGGTTGAGCCCGTGGAACACCTGCTGGAAGCCGTCGCCCTCGGCGCCGACGAGGCGGTCCGCCGGCACCCGCACGTCGTCGAAGAACAGCGTGAACTGCCGCTCCGGCAGCGCCACCGACACGGGGAGCGGGTGGATCTCGAGGCCCGGGGTGTCGGTGTCGACGACGAACAGCGAGAGCCCGGTGTCGCTGGTGCGGGCCACGACGAGCACGGCGCCGGCGACGTCGACGCCCGAGATGTAGTGCTTCTGGCCGCGCAGGACGTAGTCGGACCCGTCCCGGGTCGCGGTGGTCGCGAGCCGGTGGGTGTTGGTCCCGGCCTCGGGCTCGGTGATCGCGAACACGATCCGCTCCTCGCCGCTGGCGAGTCCGGGCAGCCACCGCGCTGCCTGCTCGGCGGACCCGTAGCGGGCGATCACCTCACCGGAGATCGCACTGGAGACGAGCAGGAGCAGCAGCGGGCAGCCCTGGGCGGCCACCTCCTCGGTGACCACGGCGAGCTCGGACAGGCCCGCGCCGCCACCGCCGTACTCCTCGGGGAGGTTGACGCCGATGAAGCCGTGGTGACCGAGCTCGGCCCACAGCTCGCCGGTGAACTCGCGGGCCTCGGCCTTCCCGGTGTAGTAGCTCGAGCCGAACTTCGCGGCGATGGCAGCCACGGCGGCCCGCAGGTCGTCGTGCTCGACGGAGGTCTGGAAGTCCATCGCCGGCTCAGCGGTCCCGGAACCGCTCGAAGGCCAGTCGCGCCCCGGTCGACCCGAGGACCGAGGCCTGGCTGAGCGCTTCCATCTCGAGCGAGGACTGCAGGGTGCCGCCGGCGCTGCTGTGCAACAGCTTCTTGGTCATCGACACCGCCATCCGCGACTGTGCCGACACCCGGTGCGCCAGGCTGGTCGCGTGGGCGAGCGCCTCGCTGGGGGTGTCGACGACGACGTTGACCAGGCCGAGCTGCAGCGCAGCCTCGGCGTCCACCTCGTCGGCGAGCAGCATCAGCTCCTTCGCGCGGTGCATCCCGACGATCCGGGGGAGCACGTAGGCGCCGCCGAAGTCGGGGACCACACCACGACGCAGGAAGACCTGGCAGAACCGGGCGTTGCGCGAGCAGACCACCAGGTCGCAGGCCATCGCCAGGTTGAAGGCACCGCCGTAGGCGATGCCGGACACGGCCGCCACGATCGGCAGCGGGCTGTTCCAGACTGCGGTCGCGGCGCGCTGGTAGGCGCGCATGAACCGGATCAGCGCGTCGTCGTCGGTCTCGTCGACGGCCTCGAGGACGCCGGCGGCGTCGCCGCCGGCCGAGAAGTTCTCACCGGCGCCGGTGAGAACGACGGCATGCACCTTGTGGTCGCGCTCCGCGGCGACGATCTCGTCGTGGAGGGAGTCCGCGGTCGACGCGGCCAACGCGTTGAGCCGGGGCGGGCCGGCCAGCGTCAGGGTGCGGACCGGGCCGTCGTCGGCGACCTCGATCACGGTGTCCATGGCGGCTCCTACCTCTCGTCCAGCAGCGCAACAGGGATGTCCACGTGTCGTGAGCGCAGGTACTCGCCCAGGCCCTTGGCCTGCGGGTCCGGGCGCGGTGAGGAGGCGACCCCGCTGCCCAGGATGCCGACCACGACGAGGTTGAGCGCGTTTAGGTTGGGCAGCTCCCACCGCCGGACGGCGAGGTCGGCGGCCTCGGGCAGCAGCTCGCGGAGCCGGTCCTCGGTGAGGTACGCCGAGAGCCACGCGTACGACGCGCGGTCGCGGGTCCACAGGCCGATGTTCGCGTTGCCGCCCTTGTCGCCGGACCGGGCGGCGCAGACCAGCCCGAGGGGCGCCCGCCGGGTCGGGCCGGCCGGCACGGTGACCGGGCCAGCGGTGCGCGGGTCCGCAGGGCCCGGCGTCGGTGGCGCGAACGGCACCGGGTCCCCGTGCGGAACCACCCGCTCGCTGCCGTCGGGGAGCACGACCCGGTGGCTGACCGTGTCGGCGGGGACCAGGGTCGGCCAGTACACGCCGTACGCGCTCTCCGCGGTCGGCGGTGTCGTGGTGTGGAACCCGGCGTACCCCCCGAGCGCGAGCTCCATGGCGGCGTTGGAGAAGCGACGCCCGACCTTGACCGGGTCGGGGTCCATCACGGTGACCCGAAGGTGTGCGGTGGCCTGCTCGTTGGTGGGGGCGTCGGGCTGGTCGAAGCGCAGCAGCCGGACGTCGACCTGCTCGAACGCCGACTCGCCGCCGAGGATGTCGAAGAGCTGGGCGCGCGCCCAGGCAGCCTTCTCCTCGATGTCGAGCCCGGTGAGGACCAGCGTCATCGTGTTGCGGTAGCCGCCGAGGAAGTTCACCGCGACCTTGAGGTCCGGTGGCGGTGGGCTGCCGGTCGCGCCCGAGATCTCCACCCGGTCGGGGCCGACCTGGGCGAGCCGCACGGTGTCGAAGTGCGCGACCACGTCGGGGTTGGGGTACGCCGGCGCGTCGATCTCGTAGAGGAGCTGCGCGGTCACCGTGCCCGGCGAGACCAGGCCTCCGGTGCCGGGGTGCTTGGTGATCACGCTGCTGCCGTCGTGGGCGACCTCGGCGATCGGGAACCCCGGCCGGCGGCGGTCGGTCACCTCGGAGATCCACGCGTAGTTGCCGCCGGTGGCCTGCGGCCCGCACTCGATCACGTGGCCGGCGGCAACGGCGCCCGCGAGCGCGTCATGGTCGGTGCGGTCCCAGCCGTGCCACCAGGCCGCGGGGCCGACCACCAGCGACGCGTCGGTCACCCTCGGGCAGACCACGATGTCGGCGTCGGCGGCGAGTGCCTCGGCGATGCCCCAGCCGCCCAGGTAGGCGTTCGCGGTGACCGGCTTGGCGCCCGAGTCGGCCAGTGCCTGGCCGGTGTCGAGGTGAGCGAGGCGGTGCCCCTCGGCGACCAGGGTGGGCACCCGGTCGGCGAGGTCGTCACCGTGGAGGTAGGCGATCCGCGGGGACAGGCCGAGCCGGCCGGCCAGCTCGGCGAGCTCGTGGGCGAGCCCCGACGGGTTCAGCCCGCCCGCGTTCGCGACCACCCGGATGCCGCGGTCCAGGCAGGTGCCGAGGACCTGCTCCATCTGCGTGAGGAAGGTCTTCGCGTAGCCGGCGGAGGGGTCCTTCTGCCTCGCCTTCCACAGGATCAGCATGGTGAGCTCGGCCAGGTAGTCGCCGGTGAGGACGTCGACCGGGCCGCCCTCGACGACGTCGCGGGCGGCGGCGACGCGGTCGCCGTAGAAGCCGGAGCAGTTGGCGATCCGGACGGGACGGCGCGGGGTCACGAGGTCTCCTTCAGGTAGTGCCGGCTCGGCTCGCGGCCGGTGCCGGGGGCGCCGGCGAAGGCCTGCGCGATGGACAGCCACTCGCGTGCCACCGGTCCGGTGACCAGCAGCCCGGTGTCGTAGAGGTGGCGCCGCTGCGTCACGACGTGGCAGAAGTCGAGGGCCGAGCCGCGCACGACGTCGGTGGCCTCCTCGTCGCCCCAGCTCCAGGTGTCACCGCCGGGGGCGTCGAGCACGACCCGGACGGGCACGTCGGGGACGTCGCGGCCGTTGAGCGAGAAGCTGAACCCGAGGGTGCGGACGCCGAGGTGGGCGATGTGGCGCAGCCGGTCGGTCGGCGGCCGGGTCAGGTCGAAGGCGTCGTACAGGTCCTGGCCGTGCGCCCAGGTCTCCATCAGCCGGGCCGTGGCCGAGCTCAGCACGCTCATCTCCGGGCCGAACCAGGGCACCCGTGCCTTGCCGTCGAGCCCGACGAAGGTGCCGAGCAGGTCGGTGCGGGCGTTGCGGAACCACGCCGTGAGCTCGCCGACGGGCATGTCGCGGAACCGTTCGGCGATCACGTCCGGGAAGGTCGGGCCCAGGTCGAGGAGGACCGCGGCGTCGCGCCGGAACAGCTCGGGGTCGGTCGCGGCAGCGACGGCGGCCTCGTCGAAGAACGCGAGGTGGCTGACCTGGTCCCGGACCGACCAGCCCGCCGCCGGCGTGGCCCGGTCCCACTCCTCCGGGGTGAGTCGGTCGAGGAGCTCCTCGACGACGGCGGTCTCGGCCTGCAGGTCCGCGAGCAGCGAGGGCAGCGCGGTGCTCATCGGCCCGTCCACCGGGGTGCGCGCTTGTCCCGGAAGGCGGCCGGGCCCTCCTGGGCGTCCTGGCTGAGGTAGACCGGCTCCCAGATCCGCTCCGCCTCGTCGTACGCCGCATCCAGGGGGAGCTCGGCGGCCAGCCGCACCGTGCGCTTGGCGGCGCGCACGGAGAGCGGGGCGTTGCCGGCGATCCGCTCGGCCAGCTGCTGGGTGGCGTCGACCAGCTGGTCGGCCTCGACGACCTGGTTGACGAAGCCGAGGTCGTGGGCGCGGCGCGCGGAGATCGGGTCGCCGGTGAGGAGGATCTCCATCGCGACCCGCGGTGGCATCAGCCAGGACAGCGGCGCCGCCCAGGGTGCGCCCCGCCCCACCTTGACCTCGGTGACGCCGAACCGGGCGGTGTCGGCCGCGACGCAGAGGTCGCAGGTCTGGGCCAGCAGGAACCCGCCGGCGAACGCGACGCCGTTGACGGCTGCGATCGTCGGCTTGGTCACCTCGATGTTCCGGCCGAACTGCGGCACGAAGTCGGGCGGTGGGACCTGGAGGCCGGTGTCGGCCATCTCCTTGAGGTCGCCACCGGCGCAGAACGCCCGGTCGCCGGCCCCGGTGAGCACCAGGACGAGCGCCTCGGCGTCGTCGTTGAACCGGCGGACACCCGCGAAGAGCCCGTCGCGGACCTCCTGGTTGAGCGCGTTGCGCGCCTCCGGCCGGTTGATGGTGAGCCACGCGACCCGGTTGCGGACCTCGTAGGTCACCGCCGTGCCGTCGGTCGTCATGGTGGGCTCCGTGGTGAGGGTCATGACGCCACCTCCTCGTCCTCTTCCTCGACCACGGCGAGGACCGCGCCGAGGTCGACGGCCTGGGAGACGTCGACGCCGATCTCCGCGACGATGCCGTCGGTCGGTGCGACCACGGAGTGCTCCATCTTCATCGCCTCGAGCACGACGACCGTGGTCCCGCAGGTCACGCGGTCACCGGCCTGGACGGCGATCCGGACCACCGTCCCCGGCATCGGCGCGAGCAGGGAGCCGGGAGCGTTCCGCGAGCCGGGCTCGGGGAACCGGTCGACCTCGGTCAGCGTGGTGGCCCCGAGGGCGCTGTCGACGTACACGACGCTGCCGTCCCGGTGCACGGTGCAGCAGCGGCGGACCCCGCCCACCTCGAGGTCGACGACCTCGCCGCTCGCCGCCAGCAGCCGGAGGTCGTACGACGTCCCGGCGACGGTGACCTCCACGGCGCCGCGGCCGATCCGGTAGCGGACCTCGATCTCCTCGCCGCCGACCTCGAACGTGGCGTGCTGGTGCTCGCTGGGCACGTTGCGCCACCCGGAGGGGACGTGCCCGAGCACCGTCGCACCGGCTCGTCGCCCGGCCTGCGCGGCGAGGGCCGCCGCCGCGGCGTGGACGGCCACGGCGTCGTCGGAGTGCCACGACCGGGCGAGCTCGAGGGGATCGTGGCGGGTGAGGTACCCGGTGTCGATGGTGCCGGCGGCGAACTCGGGTTCGCGCAGGATGCCGACGAGGAGCTCGCGGTTGGTGACGACGCCGTGCAGCCGGCTCTCGGCCAGCGCCCGCGCCAGGGTGCGGCGGGCGTCGTCGCGGGTCGGCCCGTGCGCGATCACCTTGGCCAGCATCGGGTCGTAGTGCACGCCGACCTCGGAGCCGACGGTCACGCCGGAGTCGACGCGGATGCCCGGCAGGTCGGGCACGGTGAAGCCGCGGACGGTGCCGGTGGCGGGCAGGAACCCGGCGGCGACGTCCTCGGCGTACAGGCGGACCTCGATGGCATGCCCGGTGATGGCGGCCCCGGTGACCTCGTCGGGCAGGCAGTGGCCCTCGGCCACGAGCAGCTGCAGCCGGACGAGGTCGAGGCCGGTGACCAGCTCGGTGACCGGGTGCTCGACCTGGAGCCGTGTGTTGACCTCGAGGAAGTAGAAGCGGCCGTCGGAGCCCATCACGAACTCGGCGGTGCCCGCGCCGACGTAGCCGATCGCCTTGCCGGCGGCGACCGCGGCGGCCCCGAGCTCCTCGCGGAGTGCCTCGTCGACCACCGGCGAGGGGGCCTCCTCGATGATCTTCTGGTAGCGCCGCTGCACCGAGCACTCGCGCTCGAAGAGGTGCACCACGTTGCCCTGGGTGTCGCCGAAGATCTGGACCTCGATGTGGCGCGGCGCGTCGAGGTAGCGCTCCAGGAAGACCGTGCCGTCGCCGAACGCGGTCACCGCCTCGCGGCGGGCGCCCTCGACCGCGTCGAGCAGCTCGGTCGCCGAGCGCACGATCCGCATGCCGCGGCCGCCGCCGCCGAACGCCGCCTTGACCAGCACCGGGTAGCCGATCTCGGCGTCGACCCGCCTGGCCAGGTCGACGGCGTCGACCTCCGCGTCGTCGGCGATCGTGATGCCCGGCAGGACCGGTACGCCGGCCGCGGCCATCGTCTTCTTGGCCTCGATCTTCGAGCCCATCGCATCGATCGCCTCGGGCGGCGGGCCGACGAAGATGATGCCCGCACGGGCGCAGGCGCGGGCGAACCCGGCGTTCTCCGAGAGGAAGCCGTAGCCGGGATGGATCGCGTCGGCGCCCGTGCGGGCAGCCGCGTCGAGGATCAGGTCGGCACGCAGGTAGGTGTCGCCGGGCGCGGTGCCGGGGAGTCGGACTCCCTCGTCGGCCTCGTGGACGTAGGGCGCGTCGGCGTCGGCGTCGGAGTACACCGCGACGCAGGCGATGTCCATGCTGCGCGCCGTCCGGATGACGCGCGACGCGATCTCGCCACGGTTGGCGATCAGCAGCTTCTTGATCAACGGGAACTCCTTAGCCACAGCGAGCCTCCGCAACCGTGCGGAGTCGCCACCATCGAGCAGAACGGACAGACCATCGCCACCACGTCACATCCGGAAGACGCCGAAGCCGCGGCGGCCCTCGATGACCTGGGAGTGCGCGGCCGACAGGCACATGCCCAGCACCGTGCGGGTGTCCCGCGGGTCGATGACGCCGTCGTCGTAGACCCGGGCGGTGGTGAAGAAGGCGTGCGACTCCGCCTCGATCTGCTCCTCGATCTCGCGCTTGCGCTGCTCGTCGGCGTCGAGGTCGAACTCCCGGCCGGCCGACTCGGCGGCCTGGCGGCCCACGATCGACAGCACGCCCGCGAGCTGCTGGGCGCCCATCACGGCGAGCTTGGCGTTGACCCAGCTGAACATGAAGCGCGGATCGAAGGCGCGACCCGACATGCCGTAGTTGCCGGCGCCGAACGAGGCGCCGATGTTGATCGTGATGTGCGGCACGGTGCTGTTGGTGACCGCATTGATCATCTTCGCGCCGTCCTTGATGATCCCGCCCTGCTCGTAGGTCTTGCCGACCATGAAGCCGGTGCAGTTCTGCAGGAAGATCAGCGGGATGTCGAGCTGGTTGGCGAGCAGGATGAACTCCGTGCCCTTCTGCGCCTCCTCGCTGAAGAGGATGCCGCGGGAGTTGGCCAGGATGCCCACGGGGAAGCCGTGGACGGACGCCCAGCCGGTCATCAGCGCCGTGCCGTAGCCCGGCTTGTACTCACCGAACCGCGACCCGTCGACCACCCGCGCGATCACCTCGCGCGGATCGACCGGCACGCGGAAGTCGGCGGCGGCGATCCCGAGCAGCTCGTCCTCGTCGTACCGGGGCGCGTCGGCGGGCAACGAGGGCCCCGGGCCGAGCTTGCGCCAGTTGACCTCGGACATGATCCGCCGGCCGATCCGGATCGCGTCGCGCTCGTCGACCGCGAAGTGGTCACCCAGGCCGGAGACGCGGGAGTGCATCTCGGCACCGCCGAGCTCCTCGTCGTCGGCGTCCTCGCCGGTCGCCATCTTCACCAGGGGCGGGCCGCCCAGGAAGACCTTGGCCTGCTGGTCGACCAGGACCGCGTAGTCGCACATGCCGGGCACGTAGGCGCCGCCCGCGGTCGAGTTGCCGAAGACCAGCGCGATCGTCGGCACGCCCATGGCGGACAGCTCGGTGAGGCCCTGGAAGATCTTGCCCGCCTGCACGAACAGCTCGGACTGCGTGGGCAGGTCCGCGCCGCCGGACTCGACCAGGTTGATCACGGGGAGGCGGTTGCGCTTGGCGATGTCGAGCGCGCGGAGGTTCTTGCGCAGCGTGAAGGGGTTCATCGTCCCGCCGCGCACCGTCGGGTCGTGGGCGATGATCACGCACTCGACACCCGACACGACGCCGAGGCCGGTGACGATGCTCGCGCCGACGTGGAACCGGGTGCCCCAGGCGGCCAGCGAGGAGAACTCGAGGAACGGGCTGTCGCGGTCCACCAGCAGCTCGATGCGCTCGCGGGCCAGCAGCCGGCCGCGCTCGCGGTGCCGGGCGGCGTACTTGGCGCCACCGCCGCCGCGGACGAGGTCGAGCTGCTCGTCGAGCGCCGCCAGTGCGGCGGTCTGGGCGGCCCGGTTGTCGAGGTAGGCCTCGTCCCCGCGATCCAGTGTCGATCTCAGCGTCGTGGTCAACGCCTGCTCCTCTCGGGTCGAGCTCGTCCGCCGAGCCACCAGCCTGTCCATGGCGATGCTTCCGTCCCGGCCGCGGTGCCGCCTCGCCACAGAGGAGGGGGTTCGCCCTCCTACCGGGTGGTACCGATCAGGGCGTCGTACGCCGCCCCGGCAGCCGCGAGGACGCCGACGCACGCGAAGAGCGCACCGAGGACGGTCACCGACCGGGCCCCGCGCCGCAGGGACCGCTCCTCGCGGGCCCGGGCGTGCTCGGAGAACGACGAGGGCACCAGCGCGGTGGCGTTCCGGCGCCCCCAGCGCCCGACGGCGAGGAACGCGGCGGCGAAGGCGAACGCCCCGAGTGCCGTGATCACGGCCGGCCCGCCTGCGTCACCGCCGGCGTGCCCGGCTGGTCCGTGGGCGGCGCGTCCGGGTGTGCCGGACGGTAGGCGTCGGCGTACTCGACGTGGGCCCGCTTGATCTCGCCGGCCACGAACGCGCGCCAGGCGGCCATCGCCCGCTCCGAGCGGACGGTGTCGAGGACCTGGCTGCTGACCTGGTCGTAGGTCGCCGACGCCGCCGGAGTGATGGCGAGGACCTGACCGACGTTCCAGCCGAACTTCGTCTCGACGGGCCCGAACGTGTGGCCGGCCCCGGCGGCGAACGCCGCCGCCGCGTAACCGGTCTCGAGGGCGTCGGCGGTGACCGTGCCGAGGTCGCCCCGGCCGGTGCGGGTGGCGTCGTCGAGGGAGCGTCGGGCCGCGAGAGCACCGAAGGCCCGGCCGCTCCGCACGGCGGCGAGGATCGCCTCGGCCTCCTCGCGGGTCGCGACCACGATGTTGCGCAGGTGTCGCTTCTCCGGGGTGGCGTACCGTGCGGGGTCGGCGTCGAAGGCCGCCCGGGCGTCCTCGGCGGTGACCCCGGCGACGATCCCGGCGGTGACGTCCTGGAACAGCCTGGCGGTGGCCTGCTGGCGCTTGATCTCGTCGAGCACGTTGCGCTCGCTGACGCCGAACTGCCCGAGGATGCGGGTGAACTCCGCCTGGCCGCCGTCGCCGAGCTGGCTGCCGATCATGGACGCGAGGGTGTCGCGGGCCGACTTGTCGGCGATGACGATGTCGCGCGACCGGGCGGCGTGGTCGAGGACCATGCTCACCGCCACCGCCTTCGCGGTGTCCCGGTGGAAGCTGGCGCGGGCCCGCTCGCCCTTCGGCTGGGTGATCCCGTAGAGGGCGCTGAGCAGCTCGACCCGGTGGGCGAGCTGGTCACGGGTGACGACGGTGTCGCCGTACTCGAAGGCCGCGTTCCCGGGCAGCCCGGTCAGCCGCTGCACCGTGACGACCGTCCCGGCGCCGACGAGCGCGAGGACGACCAGCGCGGCGGCGAGACGGGTCAGCAGCCGACGGCGCGTCCGGCTGGGCCGGGGCCGGGCCTCGGTGGCGGGGAGGTCGAGCAGCGTCATGTCAGCACCTTCTGTCGGACGAGGTCGGTGACTGGGGGAGCGAGGTCGGTGGCGTCCGGGGTCCCCGCAGACGGGCCTCCGGAGGCGGCTCGGGAGGGGACGAGGCGGCGCACCGCGTGGGCGGCGAGCAGGGAGAGCAGCACGGTGGCGGCGAGGAACAGCCCGAAGTCGCGGATGACGGTGAGCCGCGAGACGGTGAGCGCGAGGTAGCCGCTCGTCGCCGCCGCGGCAGCGACGAGCACTGCGCGGCGTACGGCGCCCCCGTCACGGCCGGCGGTGGCGCCGAGGAGGACGGTGAACTCGCACGCCGTCGCGGTGGCCAGCGACCCGAGCGCCAGGGTGAGCGGGGTCAGCGAGATCCCGAGGACCTGCGCGAGCGCCAGCCCCCAGCCGGTGGCGAGCGCGGCCGCGACCACGGCCCAGATCGCGTCGGTGCGGCGGCGCAGCCCGGCGAGGAGGACCAGTCCGGCGGCGCCGATGCCGGCAAGGCCGGTGAGGTAGCGATCGGCCGAGACCAGCTGGTAGCCGCGCGCGGTCACCACGGGCAGGCCGGCGAGGTCGACCTCGAGCCCGTCGGGCGGCGCCGGGATCGTGGCGCGGAGCCGGTCCAGGAGGGAGCTCTGCGTGCCGACGTCGCCCAGCCCGATGCCGAAGCTCAGCACCGCCTCCCGCTGGTCGTCACGGATCACCGAGGTGCGCAGGTACGCCGGGAGCTGGGCGAGACCGGCCCGGACCTGCTCCGGTGTGGGGCTCGGGCCGAGGAAGGCGAGCAGCGTCGGCGGGCTCACGACCGGGCGCAGGTGGTCGCCGAACCGGCGGATCACCACGTCCTGGACCCGGGTCATCCAGGCGAGGCCGGCCGGGGCGAGGACGTCGTCGCCGCGCACGACGACCTGCACCTCGCCGGCAGAGCCGAGTACCGCCTGGGCGTGGGTCGCGTCGGCGAGCTCGGGGATCCCGGCGGCGAGGTGCTCGGGCTGGCCCTCGATCGGGAGGTGGGGGAGGGCGACCCAGCCGCCGGCGGCGATCGCGCCGGCGGCGGCCAGCAGCGCGAGGCGTCGGGTCCGTCCGAGGGCGGGGCCGGGGAGGGGCGCGGTGGGTGCCTCGGCCGACGTCGTGCCGGGCCTCCCCGCAGTCGTCGTGGCGCGGCTCGCGAGCAGGCCCAGCCCGAGCGTGACCAGGACCCCGCCCGCGAGGGCCAGGCCGAGGTCACGGACGAACGGCACCGGCGAGAGGGCGAGGGTGCCGAAGCCCGCGGCCGCCGCGGCGGCGGTCGCGGCGACCACCCGCCGGTCGGCGCCGCGCACCAGGTAGGCGGGGAAGTCGCTGCCGGTGCCGAGCAGGATCGGCAGGAACGCCACCACGCCGAGCGAGACCGGATGGTCGAGCCAGCCGAAGGCGGCCAGGGTGACGGCGGTGGCGGCCAGGGTGACCGCGACCGGGACGACCCGGCGCCGCCGCCGGGGGAGCCACGGCAGGAGGAGGTAGCAGCCGCCGATCAGGGCGAGGGCAGCACCGCCGACGACGGGGACCTCGTGGCGGAGCACGCCGCCGAGCCCGGCGGCGACGACGGGCATGCCGCTCACCGTCGTCCTGGTCGCGTCGAGGTGGGTCGCGGAGACGGCACGCTCGGTGGCCCGGACCAGCCGCTCGGTGGCCGCCTGGTCGAGCTCCTCGCGCGGTCGGACGACGACGGCCACCGCGTCCGGTCGCGGGACGACGAACCGCCACTGCGGTCGTGGCTGGCCGTCGGCGTCGAAGACCACGGCGCGGACGAACTTCGGGTTGCGCAGCGTCGGCAGCCCGGCGGGCAGGCCGCGGACGAGCAGGGCGCCGTAGCGTGCGTCGAAGCCGCGGATCGCGCGCTGGCCGGCCCGGCGTACCGCTGCCGGCGAGGCGCCGCGCTCCCGTGCGCGTGCCTCGGCGGTGGCCTGCAACCCGTCCCGGCGGCCGACGATCGTGGCGAGCAGGTCCTGGGCCGACGTGGCGACCTGGTTGAGCACCGTGCCCGGTCCGTACACGGCCGCCACGTCGGGCAGTCCTGCGAGCCGGCCCTCGAGCCCGACGAGGCGGGTGACCTGGTCGCCTTCGAGCAGCGCGCCCGGGTCGCGGGACTCGACGATGACGACGATCGGGTCGCCGCCGAAGGAGCGCGCCGCCTCGACGGTCGCGGCCTGCGTGCGGTCGTGCAGCGGCAGGAACGAGGCCGTCGTGGTGTCGGTCCGCACCCGGGCCAGGCCCGTGCCCACCGCCGCCGCGAGGGCGACGGCGACGAGCAGGAGCCCGACCAGGGTGCGGACCGGCGGCCGGGTCATTGCCGGTCACGCTCCACGCGCGGGTACCGCCCGGTGAACGGGCCGGGCTTGGCGCCGGCTCCTGGCGCGGGGTACGCGTTGGTGTAGTTGCCGATCAGGCCGGGCACCTTGACCGGCAGCTGCGGCGAGTGGGTGTTCACCAGCGGGGTCAGGCGCAGGTAGTACGCGCCGTTCTCGTCGCGGTAGTTGAGCACCGCGTTGAAGTTCGCGAAGTACGACGCGAGGTCGGGCCCGTACGGCGAGATGTAGGCGAGCATCGGGTTCACGTCGGCGAGGGTCGAGGTGGCCGCCGGGACGAACCCGCGCACGTCGGTACCGGTGCGGGCGACCCGCTTCAGGGTGCCGGGCGCCTTGTCGAGCACCGACGACAGCGGCGCCAGCATCCCGTGGAGGTCGCCCGTGGTGGCCGGGAGCTCGTCGAGCGCCGTGGTCAGGTCGGGCGCCGCCGCCTGGAGGTCCGTGGCGACCGGGAGGAGGGCCCCGGACAGCCGGGTCAGCGAGTCGGAGGCCGTCGAGGCCCGGTCGAGCACCGAGGGCGCGAGCCGCAGGGTCTGCTCCACCGCGGCGCGCTGGCCGGCGGTGGCACGGGTGACCGTGTTCGCACTGTCCACGAGGTCGGCGATCTCGCCCTGACCGGTGTCGAGGGCCTGGAGCACTGCCGACGTCTCCCGGGCCAGCGCGGACAGGTCCTCGGACTGGGCCGCGATCGCGTCGAGCGCGGTGTGACCGTTGCGGCCGAGGTTGCCGAGTCCGGTCATCAGGGAGGAGATGTCGTCGCCGGAGCCCGCGGTCGAGGTGCCCAGGCTGCGGAGCAGGCTGCGCAGCCGCCCCCGGGTCTGTGCGTCCAGGCTGGCCAGCACGTCGTTGAGCTGGACGCTCGGCTCCACGGCCGAGTCCGGGAGGTGGCTCCCGTCGGGCAGGGCCGAACCCTTGCCGTCGGTCAGGTCAAGGTAGGTCTCACCGACCAGCGAGCGGGCGCCCACCCGGATCCGGGCGCCGTCGTGGAGCGGGGCGACGGTCTTGTCCAGGGCGAGGTTGACGCGCAGGGTCTTCGCGTCGACGCGCGTGATGCTGCGCACCTGGCCGACCTTGATCCCGGCCACCTGCACCTGGGCGGCCTTCACCAGGTTGTCGACGTCGGTCATGTCCACCGACGCCGCGTACTTCTTGCCGGTGACCACGGGCAGGGGCTGGCCGGTGCCGCTGTAGAGAACCGCCAGCACCGCGGCACACACGGCGAAGAAGACGCCGAGGACGATGACGCGGCCGGTGGCTCCGCCGAGAATGTGCTTCATCGGGCGCCTCCCTTGTCGTGGTTCGGGTTGGGCAGCACGCCGCCGCCGGGGAGCGGCACCATGAGGTGGCCGCGGATGATGCTGCCGTTGGCGTCGCCGGCGCCGAACACCGACGAGGTGTTGTAGACGAACGCCTTGATGTCGGTCAGGTACGACATGACCGTGGCGGTGTCGGCGTCGAGCTGGGACGTCACGCCGGACAGCGACCGCAGCGACTGCTCGGTGTTCGCGACCGTCGGGCGCAGGTCGGCGATCACGGGGACCGCCTTGGCGAGGACCGGTCGTGCCGCCGTGACGGTGCGGCCCAGCTGGGTGACCGTCGAGCGGAACCGCTTCAGCGCCGGCGGCAGGGCGCCGGAGGCGCCGTTCAGGTCGGCCAGGGTGGGGTCGAGCTGCCGGGTGAGGTCCTGGGTGCTGCTCAGCGCGGAGCGCAGCTGGGCGGTGAGTCCGGGCAGCTGGTCGATGCTGGCCCGCAGCGACCCGTCGTTGTCGGCCAGGGTCGCCAGCGTCCGGGACGTCGCCGTGGCCAGCGCGGTGACCCGGGCGTCGTCGTTGCCCACGGCGGCGGTGATCCTGGACAGGGCGGTCACCAGCTCGCCGATCTTCTGGCGCCGGGTCTCGAGCGCGGTGACCACGGGTTGCAGCGTGTCGAGGGTGTCCGTGGTGGAGGCGAGTCCACCGGGCAGGGTCTGCGGGGCCTGCTTCAGGGCCACCTCCGACTGCACGAGCAGGTCGGTGATCGCCTCCTGGGACCGCTCGTCGAGGTGGTCGAGGATCTCGTCGGCCTGCACCGGCCGCTCGGTCTGGGCGACCGGGATGGTGCCCTGGCCGAGCCGGGGCGTGGCGGCCGAGCCCTGGTTGAGCTCGATCTGCATCTCGTCGAGGGGGTTCTTCGGCCGCAGCACCGCACGCGCGTTCCGGTGGAACGCGTAGCGACCCTCGAGCTTCATCGTGACCACCGCGGTGTCGTGGTCGGTGGCCTCGACGTGCGTGACCGTGCCGACGTTCACCCCCGCGATGGTGACGGTCGACTTGCTGCGCGGGTTGAGGCCGGGGACCTGGGAGAACTCCGCGCGCACCGTCGTGGTGGTGCTCCACGGGTAGCTGCCGCCGAGGTTGGACTTGATGCCTGCCGCGGCGATGAGGCCGACCGCGACCATGGCGACGATCGCGGTCACGTCACGACCCAGGCCGGGGACCGTGCGGAGCCGTTCCTTCCAGTGGGACAGGCGGTTCATCGGGCACTCCTCGGCATCAGGGGGAGCTGGAGGAGGCTCCCCAGCATGCCGGCGAACGGGCCGGCGGGGTCCTTCGTGGGCCTGGTCTCGTCGGGCATCGACAGGCCCCGCGGCCCGCCGGCGGTGGCGCCGTCCTGCGGGCCCTTGGGCAGGTTCAAGCCGAGGCTCTCCAGGTACTCCTCGACCGAGTGGTCGACCAGGCCGCCGACCGAGCTGAGCCCGACGCCGGCCATCAGCCGGCCGCTCGCCCCGTTGTGGTCGTGGAACTGGAAGACGCTCGCGGTGTTCGACAGCAGGTAGCCCGTCTCCTTGTACAGCGGGTGGTCGTTGCCGCCGCCGTCGTACTTGCCGGTGCCGTGCCACGGCGACATGACCGCGGTCGTGATCGGCCCCTTGGCGCGCTCCAGCACAGGGCCCTTCACGTCCTCGAGCACGCCGTTCGCGAGTCCGGCGGTCGGGACCAGCTGCTCGACCATGGGCCGGGCGTCGCGCGCCACGACCCTGGTGTCGGCGATCACCGGGCGGGCCGTCCTCAGCACCGGACCGAGCTCGCCGAGCACGTCGTCGAGTGCCCGCGCGGAGGGGCGGAACGACGTCGCCGTCGTCCGCAGTCGGTCGAGCGTCGTGTCGAGGTCGGCGAGGCCGGCCCGCGTCGTGGCGAGGGTGGCGGGTGCGTCGGCGACCGTGCGGGAGAGCGCCGTCCGGGAGGACGCGAGCGCCCCGGACGTGGTGGCGAGGTCGTCGATGATCCCGCCGAGCTGGCCGTCCTGACGGGTCAGCGCCCTGGCGGTGTTCCGCGTCGACGTCACCAGCGTCGTGAGGTCCTGGTCCGGCCGGGTGCCGGCCAGGGCGTGCAGGACCGACGACGCCGGACCGAGCGTGCGCGGGCCGTGGGTCAGGAGCCGGTCGACCTGGGGTCGCCCGGCGCGCAGCGTCTCGTCGAGGCTGGCGGTCGTGCCCCTCGCGGCCACGGACGCATCGGGGGTGACCGCGCTGAGCACCTTGTCGAGCTCGACCGGCAGCGTGGTCCGCGACACCGGGATCGTGCCGCCGTCGGGTGCCGGGTGGTCGGCGCCGCCCGGCACCAGCTCGACGTAGTAGGTGCCGCCGAGCAGCAGCGTCGGCCGGATGTTCGCACGCGGCTCGGTGCCGAGCTTGGCACGGGTCCCGTGGTCGAGCTTCATCTCGACGCGCTGGCCGTCCGACGCGGTGCGCTCGAGACCGGTGACGACCCCGACCTTCACCCCGGCCAGCTTCACGTTGCTCTGGAACGGCGTCAGCTTGTACCCGGACCGGAAGTCTGCGGACAGGTGCTCGCCCGGCTTCACCGTGGTGAGGATCCGGGGGTGGTCGAAGGCGAAGACGGAGAAGACCAGCAGGGCGGCGAGGACGACGAGTCCGGTGCCCTTGGCGGTCGTCGGGCGGAACGCCGACAGCGAGCGGGTGCGGTGGTTGGTCATCGGTTCTTCCCTCCGGGCAGCAGACCGGTCGGCAGCAGCCCGTGTGCGCGGTCGTACTGGGCCTGGCCGGGGCGGGGGTACTCGTCCTGCGGCAGGTTGCCGGAGGCGAACAGTCCGCCGGTGATCGTGTTGAGCCCCGGGGTCACCCCGAGGCGGGCGTAGCGGACGTCGGGGCGCGGTCCCTGCGACACGAAGCTGCGTCCACGGAGGAACAGCTGCTGCATGTCGATCGCGTACGGCGCCAGGTAGGTCAGCGCCGGCAGCAGGTCGGCGAACGCCTGCTGCAGCTGGCCGGCGAGCGGGCGGGCGTCGGCGACCGTGCGGGTGAGGTCCTCGACGGCCGGGACCGCCTGCCCGGCCACACCGGGGACCTGGTGGGCCACCGGGACCGAGTCACGCAGGAAGCCGCGAAGGCTGCTCTCCGAGCGGCCGAGTGCCTCCGCCCCCGGCTGCAGGGCCCGCACGGCCGCGCCGGTCCGCTGCAACGGCTCGTGGAGGTGGGTCATCGCGGTGTCGACGCGGGCCAGGGCGTCGGGGAGCCGGTCGAGGGTCTCCCGGAGCGGCTCGCCGCCGTCGACGCTGACGGCCTGGAGGGTCTGGTGGGTCTGGGCGACCAGGCCGGCGATCTCGGCCTGGCGGCCCGCGAACCGGCCCGACAGCCGGTTCACGGTGTCGAGCAGGGCGGGCAGGTCCGCCCGGGGGTCGGCCAGCGACGCGGACACCGCGCCGAGGTCGTGGAGGGTGTCGGGCGCCGTGGCGACGAAGTCGTGCAGGTCCTGGCCGTGGCCCGCGAGGCCGCCGCCGACCTGCTGGAGGGTCTGCGCGGCCGCTGCCCGGGTCTCGGGGTCGAGGACGTCGAGCACCTGGTAGAGGTCGGCGGAGCTGGTTGACTGCGCGACCGGGATCGCCCCGGTGAGCCGGCCCGCGTCCGGCGTACCCGGATCGAGGTCGACGAACTTGGTCGCGAGGGCGGACAGGTCGAGGATCGTGACGTGCGCGTTGCGGTAGACGTCGGCCTTCCCGTCGATCGACATCGTGACCAGCGCGGCGCCGTCGGAGTACTCGATCCTGCTCACCCGGCCGATGCGCTTGCTGTTCTGCCGGACCAGGTCGTTGACCCGCAGGGAGTGGATGTTGCCGATCCGGGCCTGGACCTCGGTGGTCTCGGCGAACGGCATCCCCGTCTGGGCCTTGAAGGTGAGGAACAGGACCGCGGCGAGGACCACGGTCACGACCACGCCGGCGCGGAAGGCGAGCGAGCGTGCCTTGAAGTCGGGACTGACGCTGGTGGTCATCACAAGCCTCCGAGAAGTTGACCGAGCAGGGAGGACTCCTGGTCCTGGGACAGCCCGGTGGCGCTGTCGCGGCCGGCGGTGCCCTGGGTCGCGGTGCCCTGGGACGCGGTGCCCTGGCCGGAGAGGCCGCCGAGCAGTCCGCCGAGGAGGTTCTTCAGGGGGTTCTTCGGCGGGACGGGAGTCCGGGGTGGCAGCGGCAGCGTGGGTGCCGTCGGCACCGGCAGGCCGTGCAGCACGTTGTCGGGGAGCGCCGGGAGCAGGCCAGCGGCGGTGTCACCGAGCGAGGCGGGCGACAGCGGGACCATCGCCTTGAAGTAGTGGCTGATCGCGTCGTAGTCGCTGGTCGCCATCGACCAGCCCTTCACGAACTCCATCAGGTTGGTCAGGCTCCTCCCGCTCAGGGCAACGTCCGAGAGCTGGCGGGCCGCCGCGGCGTTCGGCACCAGGTCGCGGGTTGCGGGCTTCAACGCCCGGACCACCGGTGCTGCCTGGGCGAGCAGGCGGTCGGCCTGGGCGAGCACCGGAGGCAGCGAGGCGAGCGCCGGGTCGGCGGCGTCGGAGAACCGCTGCAGCTCACCGCTGATGTCCTTGAGGTCGTCGGTGACCGGACGTACCGAGGCGAGCGTGCGGGTCGCCGGTCGTGCGACGCCGGCGAGGTCGGCGAGGGCCGTCCGGGAGTGGGCGATCGTGCCGGGGAGCTCGCGCAGCGAGGTCTGCAGTGCGGTCCGTTCCGCGGCCACGGTCTCCAGTGACCGGGTGGCCGAGCGGACCAGCTGGTCGAGCTGGCGGCCGTCGTCGGCGGCCAGCGCTGCGGCCACGGGCTGGGTGTTGTCGACCAGCCTGGTGAGCAGCGCGTTCTGGTCGGCCAGGATCGAGGCGAGGTCACGGGCCTGGGTCATCGCCGGCTTGAGCGCGGCGATGGCCTCGCCGGCCTGCTTGCCCTGTCCGCGGACGCCTTCGCCGGTCTCGGTGAGCAGGGCGCTGAGCGCGGTCGCCGTGGGGGTGTCGACGGAGTTCAGGACGTCCTGGAGGTCGACCACACGGGCCGTGTGCTCGGTGCTGATGACGTACGGCGCGGGCAGGGCCGGCGAGCTGTCGCTGCCCCGGTCGAGCTTGACGAACCGCTCGCCGAGGAGGTCCTGGGTCGTGATCGTCGCCCGGACGTCGCGGTGCAGGGGGAGGGCCGAGCGGTCGACGTTCATCGTGACCCGGGCCTTGCCGTGGTCGAGCGTGATGTCGGTGATCGTGCCGACGTCGACGCCGGAGGCCTTCACCACGTTGCCCGGCAGCAGCGGGCTGGAGTCGGTGAAGTAGGCGACGACCCGGACCTGGTCGGCGCTCGGGCCCTTGTCCAGCAGGGCGTGCCCGCCCAGCGCGGCCGTCACGGCGCCGACGCCGAGGAGCGCGAGGGTCTTGGTGCTGAGGCTCATTTGATCGGGGCTCCTGTCGCGTCGGTCCACGGCTGGCCGACCACAGCACCGGGCAGGGGTGCCGGGTTCTTCCGGCTCGAGGGCAGTGGGACCGGGGTCTCGTTGAGGGCGTTGATGCCGGGCGCCAGCAGGCCGGCCCAGGTGTGCCCGGCCCCGTCGTAGGGCGCGAACGCCTGGCCCCAGTTGGTCAGGCCACCCACGCCCTCGGGGGTGTACGGCCGCAGGAAGGAGATCGCCGGGCCCAGGCCGGCGAGGGTCTGGGTGGCGTCCGGTATGACGGCGTGGCTGGTGTCGAGCAACCCGGGTGTCTCGCCGAGGAGCTGGTCGGCGGCGCCGAGGAGCGGGCGCAGCTCGGCGACGGTCGGCCTGAGGTCGACCAGGGTGGGCGCCAGGTCGGCGCTGACACCGGGCAGCTTGCTCGTGGCCGGACGGAGGTCGTGCAGGAGTCCGGTCGTGGCGTCGGCTGCCTCCGGGACCTTGCCGAGCGTCGTACGCGCCGTGGTGAGCGTGTCCGGCAGCTGCCGCAGGGTCTCGCTGATCTGCGCCTGCTGGCCCGCCACCGAGGAGGCGAGCGCGGTGAGGTCGCGCACGGTCGCGGCGAGCTTGTCGCGACGGGCGCCGGCCAGGTCGGTCATCTGCCGCAGCTGGGTGACCAGCGCACGGATCGCCGGGCCGTCCTCACCGACCCCGCGCAGCACCTCGCCCAGGCCGTCGACAGCACCCGAGGCCGTGGTGATCGAGGCGTTGAGGTCGTCCTCGTGGCCGGCCACGGTCTGGTCGAGCTGGCCGACCAGGGAGGCGAGACGGGCCCGGGTCGGCGCGTCGAGCGTCGACAGGACCTGGTCGACCTCGACCTGCCGCGACGGACCGTCGAACATCCCTCCCTCGGGGATCTCCGGATTCGACCTCTTGCCGGGATAGAGCGTGAGGACGCGCTCGCCGACGGCGGACACCCACTCGACGCGGGACCGCGTGCCGGTGTGCAGTGGGCCCCAGTGGTGGGCCAGGGACAGGGTGGCGACCGCCTTGCCGTTGCGGACCTCCAGCTTGTCGATCTGGCCGGCCTTCTGGCCGTTGATCCACACGGGGGTGCGCTGGGAGAGCATGGCGGCCGACGGCATCACGACCTTGACCTCGTAGCCGTCGCCCCCGGTCATCGCGAAGCCCGCGACGACGAGGGCGCCGGCCGAGGCGGCCAGCAGGATCCGGCGTCTCATCAGTCCATCCCCAGGGGGCCGACCGAGTTGCCGGACAGGAACTGGCGCACGAACGGCATGTCGGAGTTGAAGGCTTCCTCGGTCTCGCCGTAGTGGATCAGCTTGCCCTTCCACACGACGCCCACGTAGTCGCTGACCTTGCGGGCGGTGCGGATGTCGTGGGTGACGAGGATGTAGGTGCCGCCGTGCTCGGCGTGCACCTTGAGGATCAGGTCGTTGAGCAGGCTCGTGCGGACCGGGTCGAGACCGGAGTCGGGCTCGTCGAACATCACGACGCTCGGGTTGAGGACGAGCGCGCGGGCGAAGCCGGCCCGCTTCTTCATGCCTCCGGAGACCTCGCCGGGGAACTTCGTCACCGCGCGGCTCAGGCCGACCTCCTCGAGGCGCGACATGACGATCTCGCGGACCTCCGACTCCGACTTCGTGGTGTGCTTGCGCAGCGGGAACGCGACGTTGTCGTAGATGTTCATCGAGCCGAAGAGGGCGCCGTCCTGGAAGAGGACGCCGAACCGCTTGCGGATCTCCTGGCGCTCCTTCTCCGAGATCCGCCAGAGGTCCTGGCCGAAGACCTCGACGAGACCGGAGTCGGGCTCGAGCAGACCGACGATGTGCTTGAGCAGCACGCTCTTGCCCGTGCCGGAGGGACCGAGGACGGTGGTGATCGAGTCGTCGGCGAAGCTGAGGTTCAGCCCGGTGAGGACGTCGAAGGAGCCGAAGGACTTCTTCAGGTCGCGGACCGTCACGCTGTGCGTGACGTCCGGGCGGTGCTCGGCGACGATGCCGTGGGCGTAGATCTCGTCGTAGTCGGTCTCGTCGAGCGGACGAGTGGCGAGGTGGGAGGTCATGGCTGTCCTTTCGGTCTTCCGGCGTCTGTCCGAGGTCGCGCTAGAAGTTGATGGGGGCGCGGCTGAGCGCACCGAAGAAGAGCTGCTGGAAGACGCAGCCGAGGACGCTGACGATCACGAGGTTGATCACCATCGACTTGGCGGTCGCCTTGCCGACGCCGACCGGGCCGCCGCTGGCGTTGTAGCCGTAGTAGCAGCCGACCAGGATGATCAGCGTCCCCATGAGCACGCCCTGCAGCAGCGACAGGATCAGGTCCTGCTGGGTGGTGAAGGACCAGAACACCGAGAGGTAGCCGCCGGCGCTGACGCTGTGGAACACGTGCACGTTGAGCAGGTAGTTGAGGATGTACATCAGGCCCGTGCCCGAGACGAACATGAACGGCGCCACCATCACGATGGCGAGCACCCGGGTGCTCACGAGGTAGGACCGCGGGTCCAGGCCCATCACCTCGACCGCGTCGATCTCCTCGCTGATCCGCATCGAGCCGAGCTCGGCGACCAGGCCGCAGCCGACCTTGGCGGACAGGATCCAGCCGAACATCTCCGGGGCCACGGTGTAGTCACCAGTGGAGTTGAAGACGGCGGTGTAGCCGCCGGCGCCGAGCTGGGAGAGGAGGTAGTGCGCCTCGAGCGAGATCTCCGCCGCGAGCATGCACATCATGAACCAGATGATCGGGCTGCTCTTCAGGATGAAGATGCCGGCCTGGCGGAACACCTCGGAGGTGTAGTGGCGGACGTCCGGGAGGCTCTTGAGCACCGAGAAGGTGAACGTGGTGATCTCGCCGAGGTCCTCGACAAGAGACCTGCCGTCGCTGTAGCCGCCGAACCCGCCGCTGCCCGCGACGGACGGCTCCTGGGGCTTCTCCTCGACCGCCGCGTCGGCGGCCGGGTTCTCCTGGCTGATGGTGGTCACGAGAGTCCCTACCTGTTGATGAGCATGTCGGGATTGAGGCCGAGCATCGTGGCGTTGACCACGAAGTTGAAGATCCACACGGCCGCGAAGGACAGCACGACGGCTTCGTTGACCGCACGGCCGACGCCCTCGGCGCCGCCCTTGGCGGTGAGGCCCTTCTGGGCGGAGACGACCCCGATGAAGAGGCCGATCAGGGTGCACTTGACGGTCGTGCCGACCAGCTCGGGGACGGTGAGGGCGCCGAGCATGTTGCCGAGGTAGGCGCCCGGCGACGTGGTACCCAGCGCGGTCGCCGAGATCAGGCCCATGCCCATCCCGAGCACGCTGCCGAGGATGTTGAAGGCGACCATCATCACGGTGATCGCAATGACCCGGGGGAGCACCAGCGTGCGCACGGCGTCGACGCCGAGCACGGTCAGCGCGTCCAGCTCCTCGCGGATCCGGCGGGCGCCGAGGTCGGCGGTCATGGCGGTGCCCATGACGCCGGCGACCGCCATGCCGGTGCAGAACGGAGAGATCTCCCGCAAGGTCGCGAACACGAAGTAGGTGCCGAGCCGGTTGCCGGCGCCGAGCAGGCTGAGCAGGTCGTAGGCGTAGTTGGCGATCAGGAAGGTGAACCCGCCGACGGCCAGGGCGACCGGGAGCCAGCAGAACTGCAGCATCGAGTACATCTCGTCGCGGACCGAGCCCCAGTAACCGCGGGGCTGGGTCACGGCGCTGCGCGTCAGGTGGCCGAGGAGCTGGCCGGCCTGACCGACCTCCACGACCCGGCGCTGCACCGACTCGGGGAGGGTGCGCATCACGCGCCCGGACGTGGAGATCGGCCGCAGGATCTCCTCGTACGCCGGCGCGGCGGGCGTGTCGACGCTCACCGCGACTCCCCGGCGGCCG
>Ga0255338_1002366_pt1 | contig 28211 bp, 16 predicted proteins | sample MeOH1_35cm_T4_19_FD_203715 | JGI IMG/M metagenome (GOLD analysis project Ga0255338, IMG submission 203715) | Sandy soil microbial communities from University of British Columbia, Vancouver, Canada - MeOH1_35cm_T4_195 | ecosystem: Engineered > Artificial ecosystem > Sand microcosm > Unclassified ...
GCCGCCATCGCCAAATGCCAGGAGCTGGCCGCCAGCATCCCGCACGCCTTCGTGCCCCAGCAGTTCGACAACCCCAGCAACCCCGACAGCCACTACGCCACCACGGGCCCGGAGATCTGGACCCAGATGGAGGGCCGGGTGGACGCCGTGGTGCTCGGCGCCGGCAGCGGCGGCACCTTCACGGGCATCGCCCGCTACCTGAAGGAGAAGAACCCTGCCATCCAGGCCGTGGTGGTGCAGCCCGTGGGCTCGGTGTACTGCGGGGCACCCTTGGGCGAGTGGGTGGTGGAGGGTGTGGGCAACGGCTTCATCCCCGCCAGCCTCGACCTCTCCATCGCCGACCGGATCATCGACGTGGCCGACGCCGACAGCCTGGCCACGGCCCGGGAGCTCATCGCCACCGAGGGCTGCCTGGTGGGTGCCTCCAGCGGCGCCAATGCCTGGGCCGCCCGCGAGGTCGCGAAGTCCCTGCCCGCCGGGGCCCGCGTGGTGACCCTCTTCCCCGACGGGGCCGAGCGCTACATGTCCAAGCAGCCCGTGGCCGATCTGGATCTGTGATGGCCCTCTCGCCCCGCGACCTCGCCGCCTGCCTGCTCGATGCGGGGGCTGTGCGCCTGCAGCCTCTGGACCCCTTCACCTGGGCCAGCGGGCTGAAGGCCCCCATCTACTGCGACAACCGCCAGCTGCTGGGCTTCCCGGAGGCTCGTGGCCTGATCGTGGAGGCCCTGGTGACGCGGACGGCCAGCTTCGCACCGACGCTGATCGCCGGCGCGGCCACGGCGGGCGTGCCCTGGGCGGCCATGGTGGCCGATCGCATGGGCCTGCCCATGGCCTACGTGCGCCCCACGCCCAAGAACCACGGCATGGGCCGCCAGGTGGAGGGCCCCCTGGCCAAGGGGCACCGCGCCGTGCTCATCGAAGACCTCATCTCCACCGGCATGTCCAGCCTGAAGTGCGCGGACGCGCTCAAGGCCGAGGGCGCCGAGATTCCGGCCGTGCTGGCCCTCTTCAGCTACGGCCTGCCCCAGGCGGAAAAGGCCTTTGCCTCGGCCCACATCCCCTTCGAGGTGCTTGGTTCGTTCCAGGTGCTGTCCGACGAGGCAGAGCACCGTGGGATTCTCGACGCCGCTGGCTTGGCCGCCCTGAAGGACTGGCGGTCCGATACCGTGGCCTGGAGCCGCGCCCGCGGCGGGGCGTAGACGCCGACCCACGCCGGCGAACGGCGTGGACAGGATTAACAGGATGAAAAGATGGATTAACAGGGTTAGAGAAGAAAACAGTTCTGGTTTTGCTTCCGTCATTTGATTTTGAATCCTGTTCATCCTTCAACATCCTGTTAATCCTGTCCCTGTTTTTCGAGGTCCGATCATGAAGCTCTACACGCGTACCGGTGATGACGGTTCCTCGGGGCTCTTCGGGGGGGAGCGGGTCAGCAAATCGCACCTGCGGCTGGTGGCCTACGGGACGCTGGACGAACTGAACAGCGTCATGGGGCTGCTCTGCCTGCACGCCACGGCGTCCTGTGCCACCCAGGAGGCCCTGCGAGGCGTCCAGCACGACCTCTTCGTGCTGGGGGCCATCCTGGCCACGCCCGCCTCCCGCCTGGAACTGCTGGGGGCCCGCATGAGCACGCCCACCTGGGCCCTGGGGGACATGGAGGCCGACATCGACCGCCTCACGGCCTTGGCCCCGCCCATGACCGCCTTCGTGCTGCCTGGGGGCACGGCCGCCTCCGCGCACGCGCACCTGGCCCGCACGGTCTGCCGCCGCGCCGAGCGGGAGGTGGTGGCCCTCACCCATGAGGAGCCCCTGAACCCCGCCGTCCTGGCCTACCTGAACCGCCTCAGCGACTGGCTCTTCGCCCTCGCCCGCGCCGAGAACGCCACCGCCGGGGTGGCCGACATCCAGTGGGTGCCGAAGGACTGAGGCGTCCGCTTCCCTCGAAAGGGCGTACAAGGCTCGGCCCCCGTTCGGGGGCCGAGTCATGCGGATCGGGGATCCGGGCTAGAAGGAGAACTTCACGCCGGCGGTCCAGCGGCGGGGCGCGATCCAGGCATAGGCCTGGCCCACGGAAAGACCGCTGGAGGGGAAGTTCTGGGCGGCGGTCAGATCAGTCGCCGACTGCCGGTTGAAGAAGTTGAAGATATCCAGGCTCGCGGAGCCCTTCATCTTCGCCCACATCTTGAAGTCGTACTGGAGATGGACGTCCATGGTGTCGTAACGGGGGCTCATGTTCTTGCCGAGCGTCTCGTTGTCGACCTGGGTGGGGTCCTTAGGCGCCAGGAGGAGCAGGCGGCTGGAGAGCACCTGACCATCGCTGTAGTGGTAGCCGGAGACCACGTTGTAGGTGGCACCGATGAGGAAGCCGGAGTCCCACTTGTAGTAGGCGTAGGCCTTGCCCATCCAGTCGAGGGAGCCCTCGAGGCTGCCGTTGTTGTAGCCCAGCCGCGGGTCGAAGCGGGCCAGGTCGCCCTGGAAGTCGGCGTTGCCGGAGCTGTTGGAGTTGCCGGTGGCGCGGATGCGGCTGAAGGAGGCGAAGCCGCCCCAGTGATCCTGCAACCGACGGGTGAGGGTGAGGTCCACCGTGTTGTAGTAGCGGAAGGCACCGGGCAGGTTGGCCAGCACGAAGTTGAGGGTGCCGCCGGCCACGCGGCTGACGTTCTGGGCGCCACTGTAGCCGCCGCCCGAGAAGTAGTTCGGATCAATCTGGAGGGCGCGGAACCGGTCGACGACGTTCTTGCCGGCCGCGGACAGCGAGGCGTAGGGCACGGTGGTCCTGGAGCCGAGCCCGAACCAGGAACGGGCCTCATCCTCAAGCGCGTTGGCGCTCGTGTAGAGGGTGGGATCCCAGTCCTCGACGAGATCGTAATCGCGCCGGTAGGTGTAGACGGCTTCCGCGGTCCAGGCATTGCCGAAGTCCTGCTGGAAGCCCACGCGGAACTCTTCCGTCTTGGGGAGCTTGAAGGTGTCTGCGAACACGGCGTCGACCGTCTTGCTGCCACCGCGGGTGTTCTCGGTGACCCACACGCCGCCGATGCGGATGTCCTCGGTCTGCACGGAACTGGTCAGGCTGCCGGTGAAGCGCACCATGTCCAGCTTGATGGGGTCGATGTAGCGGCCCCAGTAGGCGTAGGCCTTGGAGCGGCCGTTGCCCTTCACGTCCCAGGTCAGGCCCACGCGGGGAGCCCAGCTGGCCCCGGTCTTGAAGAGGGACTGGCCACTGTCGGCCTTGTACTCGTAGGAGTCGAAGCGGACGCCCGGGCTGAAGGTCCAGTGGCCGATCTGCCACTGATCCTGGACGTAGCCGCCCTGGGTCTCCATGCGGGGGGAGGAGGTGTTCTTGCTGGCCAGGTTGCGCCGGTAGCCCTGGTAGCCGAGGAAGGGCCGGGCCGGGTCATACAGTTCGTTGAACTGGTAGGCGTCCAGTTCGGACTGGGTGACGGTGCCGCTGGCGTCGGTGTCCAGCAGTGTCCTCACGCTGTTGTAGTTGCCGCTGTTGATGGCGGTCAGCATGCGGCTGCCGGTGCCGGGGACGAAGCCGCCGTAGGTGGAGTTCACCTGGGCGAAGGTGGGGCCATTGGTGCCGGTGGGGGTGACGAAGCCCGGCGCGGTGAGCGTGTCATACCAGGTGCCATTGGTGATGAAGATGGTCTGGGTCAACTCGGACTTGCCCTTCTGGATGCCCGCCTTGAGGGTGTGGCTGCCCAGGACGTCGAAGAGGTAGGTGAAGTCCACCCGACCGTTGTCCACCTGGTACTTGCGGGCGGTGCCGGCGGAGGCGCCACCGAAGGTCCGCTGGATGGAGGGCACTGCCACGTTCGATTCCAGGATGATCTGCGGGCCGAGGTCCGACCGGAGGGCCGACGTGGTGTCGGCTTCCTCGTGGCGCAGGAACCGGGCGTCGAGGATGAACTTGGATTCCTGCCAGGTGTAGGACAGGTTGTAGTTGTTGCCGCCGCGCTCGGTCTTGGTGCCCTGGCTCGAGACGACCAGCGGATTGCTGAGGTTATCGAAGGTGCCGGGGTTGCGGCTGAACCCGCCCACCACCGTGTGGCCCTGGGCAATGTTCCAGGTCATCTTGAAGAAGTAGCGGGACTCATCATTGATGGTGGTCGAGCGGGTCTCGCCAGGGGTGAGGGTGGCGGAGGGGGAGACCTTGTTGGTGCCGTCCTCTTTCACCTTCTGGGCGGAGGCCACGATCCACAGGCGGTCCTTGATGATGGGACCGGAGAGATAGAGCGTGGCGTCGCTGATCTTGGAGGGGACGACGTACTGACGGAAGCGGCCCACCGAATTCCACCACTCGGCAGACCGGTAGAAGTAGTTCACGCCGCCGGACCAGTCGTTGGAGCCGGAGATGGTGGTGGTATTGGAGAACAGGCCGGCGCGGGCCGTGTACTCGGCGGTGATGGCGCCCGTCTTGATGTCCTGGGCGGCCACGAGTTCCTGGGCGACGGTCGTGCGGTACAGCCCGGTCTCAGGGCTGGTCACGTCGATGCCATCGATCATGTAGGTGTTGTTGCGGGCGCCGTTGTTGCCGAAGTTATCGCGGTTGAGGCCGGCGGCCAGGGAGGGGTTCCCGCCGACGCTGACCACGCCAGGGGCCAGGTTGATGGTGGCCAGCTGGTTACGGGCGATCGGCAGGCTGCTCAGCTCCTCCTGGGTGAGCTGGGTGCCCGCCGTGACGGTCGTGACGTCCACGGCGCTGATGGTGCTGACCACCTCGACCACCGCGGCGCCCAGGGGCGCCAGGCGGGCGTTCACGCTCTGGGTCTGATCCACCAGCACGTCCACCTTGTCGATGGTCGCGGTCTGGTAGTCCTTGGCGGTGACCTGGACGCGGAACCGGCCCGGGATGAGGCGGAGGAACCGGGTCTTACCGTCACGATCGGCGACCTCAGTGCGTGCGCCACCGATCTGGGTGGGGCTCGTGATGGTGACCGTGGCACCGGGGACCGGGGCGCCCGCGGTGTTGGTCACGGTGACGGTGATGCCACCATCGCCGGCCGCGTGCAACGTGGCGCCCATGGCCACGAGAAGGGCCGTGGTGCGGGCCATCCGGAGGGGAGAGGGATACATGCAGGACTCCTGATGAGTGCGGAAAGCCGCACGAGTGAAGGTGGGCGGACCAGCCGGTTCCGCTTCATCTAGGCCACGGCCCACCTTCATCCAGGATCATGAAGATGGGTCGGTGAAGCCCTGTCGGAAGGGAGCGGCGGTGTCCAAAGAGCGGAGAGTGCCGTAAGCATAGGCCAAGTTCGAAAATCGCATCATCTTTTTCTAGACCTTTTGGCACGTTGCATCGCAACACGATATTAATTGATCCATGCTTCAAATCATCAGAACGCACAAGGGATTTGGGACAGTCTTGGTGAAATAATTGACGACTAATTGATCGTGTACGAATCTCTCTCTTTCAATGAAAACGGGCCCCGAAGGGCCCGTTTCTTTTGCGGTCGTGGGTTCCGATTAGAACTGGAACTTCACGCCGAACCGGTAGCGACGGCCGACCTGCCAGGCATTGGAGGCGCCGTAGCGGACATCCGCAGTGCCGCCCTGGTCGGTGGCCTGCTGGAGCTGGCTGGTGGCGTAGCGGGTGTTGAACACGTTGAAGATGTCCACGCTGGGGATCAGCTTGTACTTCTTGCCGATCTTGTAGGCCCAGTCGATGTGCAGGTCCACGTTGTTGAGGGCGGGCGTGCGGCCAGCCTGGCCCTGCTGCCCCTTGGTGGACACGGCGTCCCCGTAGAAGCCGATGTCCAGGAACTTGTAGGTCTGGTCCATGGGGCCGATCCACTGGGTGCCGATGCCATAGCCCGCGCCGGACTGCCAGTTGGCGGGGTCGTTGTAGGCGGCGTCGGAAGCCACGACGATCGGGTTGCTGCTCAGGGTGGTGTTGCTGTCGTAGTCGAGGTACCCCAGGTGGGCGGTGTCGTAGCCCGCGGGCTTGCCGTGGGTCAGGGAGCCGTCATCCCAGGAGCTGTTGGGGGTGCCGCTCTGGTAGGTCCAGTTGAAGCCCAGGTTCAGGTCGCCGCCGAAGAAGTCGAAACGGTGGCTGGCGTAGAGCTTGACCACGTGAGTGCGGTCGTTGGGCAGCAGGCCGTAGCCCACGTAGGGGAAGTAGTCGAAGCTGGCGGTGATGTTGCCATCCGCCTGGCCGTTGGAGCTGGACACCACGCCCTCGTAGTTGCCTTCCAGGCGGCTCCAGGTGTAGCTGAAGCTCAGGGTGTCGCGGTCGGTCTTCTTGTCCAGGGTGAAGTCCACGCTGGAGTACTTGTTGCCGGCCTTTTCGAACCCGGTGTTCTGGACAGTGAAGAGGCCCGTAGCCGGGTTGTAGTAGTCCAGGATGTTGACGCCGTAGTTGTTCTGGGTGGCAGGGTTGCCGAGGAAGTTCGTGCCGGTGGCACCCCTCCCCAGAAGCACCAGGGTCATGCTCTTGGAGTTGGGACGCCACTGCTGGAAGGCCCCGGGGTTGCCGATGACGGCGGCGCCGGCGCCGTAGCGGGGAGCGCCGCTGGCGGTGGTGGAAATGGCCGGACCCTCATCGTAGGGGTTGCCGTAGGCATCCGTGAACACCATGTCTTCCATGGGGTTCTTCAGCTCGCGGTACTTGGCGTGGATGCCCGCGGTCCAGCCGCTGGCGAAGGTGTGGTCCACACCCAGGATGTACTCGTTGCGCTCGGGGAGCTTGGTGCCCTCGGCGATGGGATCGAAGCTGAAGGGCGTGCCGTAATCCGTGATGGAGTTCGGCGTGGCACCGTAGGTGTAGGCGCCCGTCGCGTTGTTGTACGTGGAGTTGGAGGGACGGTAGTTGTAGCGGAGGTAGGTCTCGTTGGCGTAGACCCGGATGGCCATGCGCTGGGGGATCTGCTCGAAGTACTTGGCGTAGTTGCCGCTGATCTTGGTCTTGCCATCCTGGTTCACGTCCCACGTGAAGCCCAGGCGGGGCTGGACGTAGTCGCTGAACTTGTCGAACTTCATGAAGGACTTGTCCTGGAGATCCCGCTGATCCTGGGTCTCGAAGCGGAAGCCATACATCAGCTTGACGCCCGCGCCCACATCCCAGGTGTCCTGCGCGTAGGCGGCGCTGATGATCGCCTTCACGGTGGCGTTGGTGTGGAGGAACTGGCGGATGATCTGAGACGAGGAGCCCGTCGGGTTGATCGTGACGCGCTCACCGCCGGAGGTGGCGGCGATCTCGGTGTACTTGGAAGTGAGCTGGGACAGGCCGAACTTCATGTTGTGGGAGCCCACGAACCAGCTCAGGTCCACGCGGGCCTGGGTGGTCTGAGTCTTGTCCTCACTCACGTAGTAGCCGGCGCCGCCACGGGCGAAGGCCAGGCCGCTGCCGGCATTGGGATCGCCATTGGTGGTGCCAGGGCCCGTCTCTTCCCACAGGTAGTCGGTCACACGGACAGACGTGATGTCGGTGGGGTTGTTGGTGGTCTTGTACTGGGTGGTGCCCAGCTTGGCGCTGAGGAACAGGCTCGGGTTGATGTTCCAGTCGTAGTTGATGACGAAGTTCTGGACGGTCTCCTTGCGGTTGTAGCCCAGCTGCGCGTTGCCCAGGGTGCCGGGGTACTGGTTGGGGAAGTCGTCTTTCTTGTTGTTCAGGTTGGCCGAGAAGGTGATCTGCTGGTCCTGGGTGAGGTACCAGTTGATCTTGCCGATGACCTGGAATTCGTCGATCGTCTGGTCGCCATTGCGGAGCCCGCTCCGGTTGGGGAGGTTGTTCTTCTCGGGGGACTCGGTCTTGCTGCCGTCCACGCCCACGAAGAAGAAGAGCTTGTCCTTGATGATGGGACCGCTGACTTCGCCGCCGATGTCATAGCGGGCATTGGGGGGGGTCTGCTTGAAGTAATCGTTCTTCTTGGGCAGGGCCTGGATGCCGATGGCGTCCCAGGTGGCCCAGGCGGAACCCTTGAAGGCGTTGGTGCCGGACTTGGTGATGGCGTTGACCACACCGCCGAGGGCGCTGAACTCGGGCTTGAAGCCGCCGGTCTGGATCTCCACCTGGTCGATGAACTCGGTGACGAGGGAGGCACCCTGGTAGCCGCGGGCCGTGTTGGTGGTGGAGAGGCCGTCCACGACGTAGCTGTTCTCAGCGGCGGAACCGCCACCGATGGAGGGATCGTTGGAGCCGGGCATGCCACCGGCGACCACGCCGGGAGCCAGCATGGCAATCGTGCTCATGTCGCGGCCCTTGGGAATGGCCGAGAGGCTGTCCATGGAGGTCACGAGACCCGTCTGTGTGGTGGTGGTGTCCACGGTGGCGGTGGTGCCGAGCACCTCAACCACGGTCGAGGCCTCGCTGGCCATCTTGATGTTGACGGGCTGGGTCTGGTTCACCAGGACGGTGATGTTCTGGGTGAACTTCTGGAGGCCGGACTTGGTGACTTCGATGGTCCAGGCGCCAGGGTTGAGGAGGCCGAGGCGGAAGGAGCCATCGGCACCCGTCACGGCCTGGCGGGTCGTCTGGGCGGAGGTCAGGCGGATGGTCGCACTGGCGACCGGGGCGCCCTTGCCATCCGTCACGGCGCCACTGACGGCACCGGTGGTGGCCGTCTGCGCGTGCGCGACGATGCCGCTCCCGGCGACGATGGCGGCGGCCGTGAAGCCCAGCCGGGTAAAGATTCGACTCATAGAAACTCCTTTAGGGGGGAAGGCGGCAGAGCCGCATGGTGCTGGTGTAAAATCGGCATAAACGGGTGAAATCAGGAGGGAAAGTAAACCCGCCGCAGGGGTCTGCGGCGGGGGTGCTGCGACATCAGAGGGAACTCACAAAGAGCGGGGACAAGTGTCGAAATAATAGGGCAGGTTCCAAGAAGTTCACAAATAATTTTGAGCTGGGCCCCGAATCATTGGCATCAAGTCACGATGCACGTAAGCCTGGCCCTGTTGTCCGTCGACTCCGGTACAAAAGAACAGAGGCCCTCGCGGGCCTCTGTTCTTTTGTGGCCTTCTGGTTGCTAGAAGCGGAAACCAGTGGAGATGGCCACGGTGCGGCCGGTGCCGAAGTTGGTGTTGCTGGTCACCTTGCCGTGGTTGGAGTCGGCAACCCAGGGATCGTTCAGGCCGGTGGTGGCATCGTTGTAGCCAGTACCGAAACTGATGATCTGCTGGTGGTTGAGCACGTTGCCGATGTTCAGCTTCACGAAGGCATTCACGCTCTTCTGGAAAGCCTTGAAGAGGGAGAAGTCATGCGTGACGGCCAGGTCCAGGTAGGACTGGCCGGGGAAGGAACCGGCCTCGCGACGACCGCCCAGGTACTGGCTCGCGGAAGTCCCGTACTGACTGGAAATGGCGGGGTTCAGGAAGCTGGGGTCGATCACGCGGACATTGCTGTAGTAGGAGCCCGAGTCGAAGCGGTACACCAGGCCCCAGGTGGTCTTGCCCCAGGCATTGGTGTCCACGTAGGCGCCGGTCGCCCGGACGCGCATGGGCACATGGCCGGCCAGGAAGCCCTCGGGGGAGGTAGTGTTCCGGTCATACATGAACACGCCATCCTGGACCGTGAAGTTGTTCAGGCCCTCGCCACGACCGGGGGAGTTGGTGCTTTCACCCTCGTAGTTGCCGCGGAGCTCACTCCAGGTGATGTTGCCGCCCATCTGCCAGGGACCCTTGGCCAGCTGGCCTTCGAGTTCCAGACCCTTGTACTTGCGGGTGGCGATCTTGCTGTTTTCCCAAGTGCGGAGGTAGACCTGGTCGCCGTCGGGCGTGGCCACCGTGCCGTCATTGCCAGCGCGGTAGTCGAAGAGGTTTTCCCACTTCTTGTGCACGCCGGTGATCTTGACGAAGCCCGCGCCGATGTTGGGGTTGTTGAAGGAGTACTGGAAGCTCAACTGGACTTCATCCACCGTCGGCGTCTTCAGGTCGCTGGAGAGGCGGACGTTCACGGTCGGGTTGTTGTAGTACGAGATGGTGTTGAAATCGTACAGGGTATTGATGGTGGAGAGGTTGGTGAGGAAGCCCAGCGTCTGCGGCGTGCTGGGGCCAATGTAGGGGTGGTCCACTTCCGTCGGGTTGCCCTGGCCGGTGACGGCGTTCATAACGGACTCAAGGGCCTTGGCGTTGTAGCGGGCATAGGACGCGCCCAGGACATAGACACCATCGGCGAGCACGTCGTACTTCAGGCCCAGGCGGGGGGAGATGCCCGAGGCACCGGCGGTCTTCTGGCCGCTTTCGTTGGTGGCCTTGAAGGAATCGAAGCGGACGCCGAGGCTGAAGGACAGGTTGCGGTTCAGGGACCACTTGTCGTTCACATAGAGGGCGTGGGACTTGGTGACCGCCTGGCCGTCGTAGCTGGTGAAGACCCAGATGTCGCGGCCCTGGGCGCGATCTTCGGCCAGGTTCATGCGGCGGGTGCCGAAGATGTAGCCGGTGGCGGACTGCTCATTGCGGGCCTTGCTGGTGCCCTTGTAGTAGTCGATGCCGATGTCGGTCTGATGGGAACCGGCGGCATCCCAGAAGAGGCTGACCTTGCCGTTGGCGGTGTCGTTGTTGCGGTTGTCGCCGCCGTCGTTCTGGTTGAAGATGCCGTTGTTGTAATAGTAGCCGTTGGTGTAGTTGTACACCGGGCTGCCGTTGGCGACATCGGCGCCGGCGGAGAGCTTCTGCTTCTTGCGGCCGATCTTCATCTCGGAGGTGACGGCGTTGGACCAGATGGCGCGCCACTGCAGGTTGGTGAACTCGGAGGTGCTCACCTGGGGCACGAGCGAGCGGGTCTCACCGGCCGAGTAGTTGCGGTTCACGTCGTCGATGCGGGCGTTGTTGAAGGAGCCGACCAGCTGATGCTCGGAGTTGATCGCCCAGGTCAGCTTGATCTGGCGGCGGATCTCCTTGCGCTGGGTGTCATAGGGGGCGTTGAACCCGCGGGGACCGTTGCCGGACAGGTAGGGGCCCGTGCCGGCGAGGTTGGTCCAGCCGAGATAGGCGGGAGTCGCGAGCGTGCCGACGTTGACGCCACCCTGGGCCTGAGTACCGTAGTTGGTGGTGCCGATGTTCGCGGCGATGGTGCCGGCCCCGTTCTGCTCCGTCTGGAAGAAGCTGGAGGAGAACCACAGCTTGTCCTTGATGATGTAGCCGCTGAGGCTGGCGGTCTTCTCTTCGTTCATGCGGTTGTTCAGGGCCGTACGGCTCTGGAGGGGCTGGGTGGCGTTCCAGGCGGGGTTGGAGAGCTCCCAGCGGAGCTGGCCCTGGAACTCGTTGCCGCCGGAGCGGGTGATGGCGTTCAGGACGCCGCCATCCACATCGCCGTATTCGGCCGAGATGGCGCCGGTGATGACCTGGACTTCTTCGATGGAGTCATCGATCAGGCGCACGCCACGGTTGTTGTAGGCGTTGTCGGAGATGTTCTGGCCATCCAGCAGGTAGAGGTTGCCGGAGGTCATGGCGCCGCGGATCTGCACGCGGCCACCCACACCCGAGGCGACGCCGGGGGTCAGGAAGGCCACACCCTCGATCGTACGGGCGTTGGGCAGCTGATCCACGTTGTCGAGGCGGTAGTTCGTGGCCGACTTGATGTCGGTCTTGTCGATCTCACCAGCCGAGGAGACCACTTCCACAACGGCGGCCCCGGTGGGGACCATGGTGTAGCGGGGCTCGAAGGTCTGGCCGATGCCCACGGCCTGGGTGACCTGGACGGTCTGCATGCCGGACTTGACGAGCTGGATGGTGTAGGTGCCGGGAGGCAGCAGGCGGGAGACGAAGCGGCCGTTGGAACCGCTGACGATGGTGCGCTCGCCCTGCAGGCTCGGGGAGGTGAGGCGGACGGTGACACCGGCGACGGGGGCGCCAGCCTTGTCCACGACCTCGCCAGAGATGTTCGCAGTCTGCGTGCCCTGCGAGTACAGAGCTGCCCCGCCCAGGGCGATGAGGGCCGTCAGACGGCCCAGGCGGTTGTTCAAGAGATGCATAGCATCCTCCAGGAAACCAGAGCCGGATAGGTGCGGCTCCGTGGTGAAAAAAGCATCTGTGACCCCGGGACGTGCGCGGAGAATTGCGCGGGCTTGGGGTGGGACAGAAGGCAGAGAAGAGAAAGATCCGAGGATGATGATGCAACCATTGCATTACGAGGGGTGTTAATTTTTGTTAATTCTTCAAAAAAAATGGGAACCGATTCCCGAGATACGGCACCCGGCTTTAACTTTGAGTCTATATATCGACTTGCGAGGCCAAGCTGTCGGCGTGGAAGAAGCTCTGACCCTTCGACCAGACCCACGCCGAGAGCGCCAGGGCCAGCGTAATGGGCATCTCGTAGGCATCCAGGGGAGGCCCGCCCAAAAAAGGGGGGAGGGTCGCCCCTCCCCCCTGCTGGATACCGATCTGGCTCAGAAACTGAACTTCACACCCAGCCGCACGCGGCGTCCCGCATCGTAGGCGGGGGTTCCGCCCACCACGCCGGTCGGGCGCATGTAGTTGGGATTGACGGTGTTGAGGCCCACATCCACGTTGGTGTCCAGAGCGGTGACCTTCTGCTGGTTGAACGCGTTGAACACATTCGCAATGAAGATGAGGCGCTTAGATCCACCCAGTTTGAAGCTGTACTGAGCGGCCAGGTCGAGGAGGAAGCGGGCGGGCAGGCGCCCTTCCACGCCACGGCCATAGACCGGGATTTCCCCGGCGTTCTCATACACGGGATGGGCCAGGTACGAGGTGATGGGCGTGCCTGTCAGGTAGCGGGCCGTGAAGCCCAGGGTGAGCCCCATGTCCATGTTGTAGCTGCCACCGGTATTGACCACGAGGGTGCGGTCCGAGGGCAGGGCGCCCACGAGGAACTGCTCCTTACCCGTGAGGCCCCGGGCCGGATCGGCCAGCAATTCGACGGGAAGGTCATAGAGGCTGGAGATGTTGGGGTCGGACTGTCCATTATCATTGCGGAACAGGCCTTCATAGTTGCCTTCTGACTTTGAAATACGCATATTCATGAATACATTGTACTTAATGGCATTCTTGCGCATCTCGAACTCGAACGCGTAGTAGTTGCGGGTCGGAGCGGGGAAGGTGGCCGTGCCGGTGAACCCCGTGAGGGCGGCGATGGCGCTGTTGTTCTCACCGGGGTTGGCGATGAAGTAGCTGTCGCCATCCAGGGACATGTCCTCCAGAATCCGGCCCAGCTTGCGGTAGATGAAGCGGTTGCTGAGGGCGACACCGTTCGTGAGCTCGACGTCGAAGCCGAAGACCGTCTCATCCTGATACATGGACTTCGTGCCGGGGATGACCAGGGTCGTCTGGTCACCGGTGGTGCGGTAGTGGCTTGTGACAGGGGTGGTGGTGCCGTCATCCACCACGGGCGTCCCGTTCAGGATGGGGTTGGACAGGCCATTGAACCCGGGGGCCAGGGTTAGGAAGTCCGACCGGTTCACGCCCTTTTCATTGGAGAAGGCGCGGACGCAGATGTCGTTGGGGACCTTCTCGAAGTAGCGGCCCCAGAAGGCATAGAGCTTCGACTTGCCGTCGCCGCTCATGTCGTAGGTGACGCCGAGCCGGGGGGCGACGTTGTCACTGGCCTTGAACTTGTAGGTCTGGTCCTGCCCGATCATCTCCTGGCCTTCCATGCGGACACCCAGCTTGAAGTTGAATCTGTCCAACTTGATGGCCGTCTGCAGGAAATAGGCATCGTACTTCGTCTTCGTCTTGATCTGGGGGTTCGAGATGTCGCCCCGGGTGATGCGGTAGTAGGGCGTGCCGGCGGGGCCCCCATTGATGGAGCCATATCGGATGTCGATGCGGAGACCCTGCTGGAAGACCGCCCCGGAATGCGGGTCCACGAAGCCCAGGGGGCCGGACCGCTGCAGGTTGGAGGAATAATCCACATCCTCGTGGAGGTAGCCGGCCTTGAAATCGAAGATGCCCCAACTCCTGGACAGCTTGATGTCGTACTGCTTGTTCTCGCCCTTCAGCCTCTGTTCATAGAGACCTGCCGAGTTGGTGCTGGCATCGGCCAGACCCAGGGCCGTGTCACGCACCTGCCATTCGGAATTGCCTAGGGCGGAGACGGCGGTCTTGAAGGTGTTCTCACTGGACGTGACGCGGGCTTCCAGGAAGTACTGATTGGCGAAGGTGGCGTTGTATTTCAACGTCATGGTCTGGCTGCCGAAATCCAGGGCGGTGTCCTTGCCTTCGGTGCCACGGAAGGAACCGAAGAGCTGGGGTCCGAGATCCCGCTTGCCCGGGTCACCGAAAGCACTGAATTCCAGGATCTGGTCGGTCGTCACCATCCACTGCAGCTTGCCGTAGTAGGAGTTGGTCGAGGTCTTGTTCTCGAGGGTCCGGCCGCTGCGTGGGTAAGGGGTCGCCGTCGGATCCGAGGGATACGGGGCGATCCGTTTCTGGGTTTCGCGAACAGGGTTGTAGCCGATGAAATAGAAGAGTTTGTCCTTGATGATAGGACCCGAGACCGTGAACCCCAATTCCGTGCGATCGTACGACTTCCACGTCGGCTGTTCCGTGCCCAGGACTCGGACGACCTGCCGATCCGAGGCTTGGAGCGCATCGATATCGAGGAAAGCGAAGACGCTGCCCTGGAAGGTATTGGAACCCGATTTGGTGACGGCGTTGATGATGCCGCCCGTGCTCTGGCCGTACTCGGCCTCCATGGCGAAGCTCTTGACCTGGACTTCCTGGATGAAATCCGAGTTGATGCCCGTGCCCAGTGAGCCGTAGATGATGGAGAAGGAACCGCTGCCGCCGAAGCCGGTGTTGGTGGTGTTGGCGCCGTCGATCACGTACTGGTTCTCGAGGCCGGATCCGCCCGAGATGGAGGGGTTGTTGGCGCCGGTGCCGCCGCCATCCACCACGCCGGGGGCCAGGGAGGCGATCGACGTGAAGGAACGACCGAGGGGCATGGTGCTGAACTCGTCCGAACTGAAGGACGTGCCGCTGGTCACCGTGGTGGTGTCCAGGGCCTGGGATGCGGCGACCACCTCGACGACAGCTCCTGCGGCGCGGGTCATGGTGACCCGGACGGGAGTCAGCGTGTTGATGGAGGCGATGGCGTTGAGTTTCGTCGCCGTCTCGAAGCCGGCGGCGGTCACCGTGAGGTGGTACTGGCCGGGGATGAGGGCGGACGCCTTGAAGGCGCCGTTGGCATCGGTCACCCGCACGATCTGCCCGCGGCCACCGTCGAGGACGACCTTCGCCCCGGCGATCAGGGCACCATTCGGACCGGTCACGGTTCCCGAAATGGCCCCCGTCGTGGCGTCCTGTGCACACAGCATCACCCCGCCGAGGGCGAGGAGGGCCGTCAGGCGACCGATGGAAGACATGGTTCTATGCATATTGCCTCCAAGAAAGGGTCGGGGCCATGCACAGCAGGTCCCGGGGGTGGATGCGGGTCCTTCGCCAGAAGTCGTGTTCCCCGAGCCCGCCCGGGCTCGCATTCATGACCTCTGGACCATCTGCTTGAAAAGATCGGGGTTCTCGGGGTCGGAGTATAGCCGCAACCACCCAAAAACAGGGCGATTTTTGAAACTTTTCGGGAACCCCCGAGGACAAGGGCGCACTGTCTCGCTTCCCCGGGGTTTGTTCCGGCTTCCCAGCAGGCCTTTTCAGCAGCCAATGGTGGCCAGGAGCCAGGGTTCAGCCATGGGCTGGCTGTCCGCGAGGCTCAAGGTGGCCAGGTCATCCTCGGGTTCTAGCCGGGAACAGGCCTCGGCACGGAGGGTGAATACCCAGGCCTCTTTTCGATCCACTGGTCCATCCGCACATGCACAAAGCCTGACTCCAAGAAATCGGCGGGGTACACAAGAGCAGAGAGGAGGGGGTGGAACCCTCCTCTCTGTCATTCAGCGGAAGACGTTAATCTTGGATCAGAACTTGATGCCGAGATCCAATTGGAGCTGGCGGTTACCGACGTAGTTCGCGGGACTGGTGGGGTACCCAAAGCGGGCCCGCTGGATCCAGACGTCCGCGCCATTGCCGGCGGAAGCCACAGTCGCACCCGGAGTGACGCGGGTGGTATTGCCATCCACGTTCCACGTGGCCTGCTGGATGTTGTTCATCACGTTGAAGGCCGTGAGCTTGATGAAGTAGCCGAGGCGGGCGGTGGGCCCGGTCTTCGGGCCGATCTTGCCATCCCACTGCACGGAGAAGTCCAGAGCGTAGGTGTCGTTGAACCGCCCCAGACCCCGGCTGCCGCCATAATAGCGAGCGTAGGTATTGCCGGCGGAATCGACGTAGATGCCCGTGGGATCCGAGACGTTCGCGGTCCGGGTGAAGCTGTAGGGGTGGCCGCTGGCGTAGTCGAAGTTGAATCCGAGTGCCAGGGCGTTGGTGCCGATGGGGCGGTTCCACAACAACTGGGTCTTGATGCGTACGGGCTCATCATTGGCCAGGCGACCATAGGCGGTCGCTGCAGAGTTGGGCGTGGCCAGGGGGTAATAGCCGATGGCGGTGCCGCCACCGGGCTGATTGCCGCCGTCCCCCTCATAGTTGCCGTAGAGCCGGCTGAGGGTGGCATTGCCACGCAAGTACAGTTTGCCGCCATAGAGGCTGGTGGTGGACTCCCAGGTGCCCTGCAGGGCACGGTAGACGCGCATGGCATCCTTGCCCGTGTTGCTCCACTGGATGATACTGAATGGAGTGCCCCCGATGTCCACCGTTCCATTCATGCCGACGTAGTCCTCGAACATGCGGGTCTGGTTGCGGTAGATGTACAGCAGGGTGAAGTTCGAGGTGTCGCTGATCTTGTGCTTGATGCCCGCGGTGTACTCGATGGTGAGCGGGGCCTTGAAGTTGTTGCTCAGCTTCGTGTTCTTGGTGGCATCACCCACGGCGAATGCAACGGTGTCGTAATCCGAACGACGGAATCCAGGGGTTGTGGGGCTCGGGGTCACGCCGGTGACATCGGGTCCGATGTAGCCATATAAATAGTAGGCAGGGTTACCCACGTAGGTGCCGGCAGTCACGATGGAGGCGTTGGCTTTGCCCGCATAGGTGGCGTAGGTGAGGGTGTACTGCCAAGCGCCGTCGCCGCTGGGATCGTAGTTGATGCCGATGCGGGGGGTGATGTCCTGGAAGCTGGGTTTGCCATAAAGGGTGTTGCCTTCGGATCCTTCCCATTTCTCGAAGCGGGCACCCAGCGTGAAGTTGAAGTGGGTATTGAGGGTCCAGTTGTCATTCACGAAGAAGGAATTGTAGGTACTGGTGAATTTGCCGCCCGGCGCGAGGCTCCAATCCTCCAGGTAGGAGTTGGCGTCGAAGTCGTACTTCACGGCATTGATATCGGTGAAGTCGACGCCCGTGGCGTCGATGACGAACCCGGTGGGACTCTGCAGGTTGGTGCCGATGTTGATTTCCTTGAATTGCTCGAAGCCAACCTTCAGCTGGTGCTGACCGGCACCAGCAAGATAGAGGCTCAGTACGGCTTTGATGCTCTGATTGTTCCGTTCCTCGGGATCGTTGCCGAAATAGTGGTTGTTGAAGAGCAGGCCAGTGGGATCCCACACGGGAGATTGCCAGAAGGCGGTGCCGCCATTGTTGCCCGGGCTGCCGATGCTGGAGGTGGTGATCTTTTGCTTCTTCTCTGTGAACTGGACATTCAGGTTTATGTTCGTGGTGAGGAGGCCATCGTATTGCAGGGTGGTGAGGCTGAGGGGGTCCTTGCGGTTGCCCAGGCCCGCCGGATCCGCCGTGTTGTTGACAAGGGGCGCCCGGTGCTTTGATTTGACCTCACGGGACAGGTAGGAAGCCAGCAGGCGGTGGTTCGGATTCACCTGCCAGGTGATGTTGCCCTCGTAGCGGGTCTCATCCACCGCGTTGACGTACTGCACCCCGCTGCCCGGGAGGCTGAGGCTGTTCTCCGTCTTGGTGCTGCGGCCAGCCAGGAAGAACCATAGCTTGTCCTTGATGATGGGGCCGCCCACCGTGACGACGTAGGTCTTGTTGATCTTGTCGACGATGCTGGCGCGGACATCGGCGCCTGTGATGCCCAGGGCCGTGTTCCTGGGGATGCTGGGGAGGACTGCATTCCAGTTCTGGTTGGTGGCAGAGACGCGCAGGGATCCTTCAAAGGTATTGCCACCGCGTTTGGTGAGTGCATTGATCACACCGCCCGTGAAGCGGCCGTACTCGGCGCTGACGCTGTTGGTGAGCACCTGCGTTTCATCGATGGCGTCTTCGATGAAGAGGCCGACATCCGTGCCAAAGTAGTTGTCGTTCACATCCGCGCCATTCACCAGGAACTTGTTCTCGTAGCTGGCGGAACCGCCCATGACGATCCGGGTGCTGGCCCCCGTGGTGACGCCAGGCGCCAATTGGGTAATGCCCTGTAAAGTGCGCCCTACGGGCAACTTGAGGATGTCTTCCTGGGTGTAGTTCTCGGTGACGGAGACTTCAGTCTTCTCCACCTTGCCCTGGCTTCCGAGCACGGTCACGACGGCTTCGGCGGCCTCGATCTTGCGGAGGACTGCGTCAACAGTCGTGGCCCCACCGAGGGGCACCACCGCGCTGAGGGATCCCGTTTTGTAGCCCTCGAGGGAGACGACGCCGGTGTAGTTGCCGGGGGGCAACAACGGGGCCCGGAAGATGCCCTGGGTGTCCGTCGCGCCGCTGCGTTCGCCGATCAGCTTCTCTGAACGCAGAAGGATGCGCACCCCTGGCAGCGGCCGGCCCGAGCTGTCCTTGACAATCACCGAGAGGGTGCCGCTGCCGGTCTGGGCAACCAGCACGGTTCCCCAGCCGAGGGCGATGAGGGCCGTGAAGCGGCCCCAAGTAGAGATACGTCCATGCATACAGCCTCCATAGAAATCGGGGCCATGCACCGCAGGTCCCGAGAGTGAACACGGGTCCTCCACCAGAAGTCGTCGATCCCGGACCTGCTTGGGTCCGCATGCTTGTCTTCTGGGACATCATCATGGAAAAGATCGATTCTTGTCGGGTCGCATTATAGCGATCAACCATTCGTCAATCGTCTTTTTTTTAAAATTTCGGGGAACCCTTGAAAGCAAGGGTGCACTCTCACCGCTTATTGAGACTCAGCAGCCGATGGTGGCCAGGAGCCAGGGCGCTTCCAGGGGCTTCCCATCTGTGATCTGAAGGGTGGCGAGGTAGGGTGGGGGCTCGATGCGGGCATCGGCCTTGGCATGGGCAGTGAAGACCCGGTCTCCCTTCTCGATCCGCTGGCCCAGCCGCGCATGCACGCGGATGCCCACACCCAGGTCGAGCACGTCAGTACGGTCCTTGCGCCCGGCGCCGAGGTCCATGGCGAGAAGGCCGAGGGCCCGGCCATCGATGGCAGACACATAGCCGGCCTGATCGGCCAGGATGTCGACCTTCTGGCTGGCCTGGGGCAGACGGCTGAAGTCGTCCAGGGCCTGGGCGTCCCCGCCGTTGAGGGCCACGAAGCGTCGCAGCGCCTCCAGGGCCGAGCCGTCCTGGAGGCTGGCCCGGACCCTGGCCAGGGCCTCGGGCAGCGTCTTCGCCACGCCGCCCATGATCAGCATCTCGGCGGCCAGGCGGAAGCTCATCTGGGCCAGTTCGGAATCGCCGTGCTCGCCACGAAGGATCTCCACGGACTCCATGACCTCCAAAGCATTGCCGATGGCCCAGCCCAGGGGGGCGTCCATGCGGGTGATGAGGGCGCGGATCTGCATGCCGTGGGCCGTGCCCACGTCCACCATGCTCTGAGCCAGGGTGCGGGCGTCGTCCAGGGTCTTCATGAAGGCCGTGGGGCCGCATTTCACATCGAGCACCAGGGCGTCCGCGCCGCCCGCCAGCTTCTTGGACATGATGCTGGCGGTGATGAGGGGGATGCTTTCGACGGTGGCGGTGATGTCGCGCAGGGCGTAGAGCTTCTTGTCGGCCGGGGCGATGTTGCCCGTGGGGGCCGAGTTGGCGAAGCGGGTCTCCTTCAGGCTGTGGAGGAACTCCGCATCAGTGAGCTCGACCTTGAGGCCGGGGATGGCGGCGAACTTGTCCACGGTGCCGCCGGTGTGGCCCAGGCCGCGGCCGCTGAACATGGGGCAGGGCACGCCGCAGGCGGCCACGATGGGGCCGAGGATGAGGGTGGTCTTGTCGCCCACGCCGCCGGTGCTGTGCTTGTCGACCTTGATGCCGGGCACGGAGGAGAGGTCCATCCGCTTGCCGGAATCCCGCATGGCCAGGGTGAGGGCCAGCGTCTCCTCCGTGGTCATGCCCTGCCAGCAGATGGCCATCAACAGCGAGGCGCTCTGCTCATCGGGGATGCTGCCGTCGGCGGCCCCCTGCACCCAGAAGGCGATCTGCTCGGAAGACAGGGCACCGCCCAGCTTCTTGGTATAGATCAGGTCGTACATCCGCATGGGATGACTCCTTAGTCTGAATCGCTCAAATGCTCTGGATCAGGCCTTCGAAGGCGCTGGTGTCGCTGCGGCCCTTGAAGCGGGCCTTGTACTCGGCCAGGTCCTTCAGGGCCTGGGCGCGGTCCCCGGCCAGGCGGTCGGCATCCAGCTGGCTGGCCCAGAAGGCCTCGGCCCAGGGTTCGCCCGGCTTGGCCTTGGCGCGCAGGGGATCGAGCTGGGCGCGGGCCGCGGCGGCCTGCCCTAGGGCCAGGGCCCGCTGGGCCAGACGGATCTGCCCCCAGGCATCCTCAGCCTTATCGGAAGCCTGTACCTTCCCGTCCAGGGCCAGGCGCCAGCTGGCCAGCAGCCCTGCGGTGGCGGCCTTCCGCGAGGAAGGTGCCCCGGCCGCCAGGGCCTCCAGGCGGCCCAGCCGCTCACGCATGCGCTTCTCCACCTCAGTGGGCGGCATCGGCGTCACGCCATCACCCTCGACCTCCATCTGGAGGGCCGAGAGGGCGGCCTCGTGCTTTTCCACAGCCTGAGTCTGATAGGCGCTCCAGGCGCCATAGGCCACCCCCACGAGCACCACGGCGGCGATGCCGATGAGGATGGGTTTCAACAGTCCGCCCTCATCCTCTTCGCTCCTGCCGAGCTTGGTCTGGAAGTGGGCGAGGCTCTGCGCAGGTTTCTGGACCTGGATCTCGCGGTTCTTGGTGGCATGGGCCATGACGGACCTCTCTGACAGAGCATCACTCAAACCATTGAGGATGCACCAATCCACTCGTTTCCGGCACTTGAAAATGCGCCCCCGCCTGATATCCTGGACCTTCCTGCCTGGGTAGCTCAGTTGGTAGAGCAATGGATTGAAAATCCATGTGTCGGCGGTTCGATTCCGTCTCCAGGCACCACCTAAACCCCCACGCCTACTCGGTTTGGGGGTTTAGCATGTCCGGGAAGCACACTCTCAAAGAGCCAGTTGTGATGCCCCAATTCTAGCTTTTCGAGGGGTCATTCACTGCAAAATTCACTACACAGGGTTCCAGCTAGAACCCCTCTATTACTGCGTTTCCGTCAATCCAGCCCCGTTCCATTCCTCATGAGCGATAGGGGTGGGGCTTTTCCTATACTCGGTCTGATTCTGCGAATGACCCACGGGTGCCCAACCTATGAACTGGAGGGTCCTGAGGCGGGTTTAGGGTTAACCAAAGGTTCCTATGCGGCTCCGGTAGAGCCCGCTGGCTGCCTGCTCCCTTCACACGGTTCGAGTAGCCCCGGACCCAATCGGCTCCGTGATCGGTGGACATCGCCCGCTTGGAACCCGCTCTGTGACTGGATCCAGGCAAAAGTGAATACTCACGATCAATGCAAGGTGTTTCTATTTAAGCCCTTATGCGTCAGGTTGCGGGGCTGCTACGAGATGCCTTGAGCCAACTGGGCTTCAGCCGATTCCGGGTCGGCTCGGTCAGTGCCGCCCTGAGACAAAGGCAAAGCCGGGTTTTCCAGCGACTTCTACTGTCCCTCCAGAAAGAGGTGAGGACCAAAACGGTCCCACGTCTGGAGGTATCCAAGCATGGTCAAAGGCACCAGCCACCCCGAACAGTTCACCCGCTACGCTCCGGTCTACAAGATGCTGCTCGATGCCGGGACGCCCATCATGGGGCTCGTCAAAGGCAAGAAGCTGCCTTGGCATCTCACAGCACCCCAAAGCCGACTCAGCGACCTCTACCTCATTGAAGCTGCCCTTGATTGGGCAGGACTGAACCTTGGTGGTGTGACGCATCAGCTAGACATGCCTGATGCCAATCCTCACGGGATTGCCAACCTCGACATTGACGCGGATGGTCATGGGTTGGATCTCAGCCCGTTCTCTCTGATGGTTCGCAGAACAGGTGAAGCCAGCCGTGCCCAGTATTGGTTTCGCGTGGCTGATCCAGCCCGTCAGCTTGTCTTCAGCCCACACGGCACGCATGATGTTTGCACCTGGAACTTCGTGCTTCCGGGCTCGGTCCACAAATCGGGGAGCCTGTACGAACTGTGGATTAAGGAAGACGGGGAGTGGGTCCTGTGGGACGGGCAGGCTCTAGATTTGGGCATGCTGCCCATCCTTGATCCAGACCAGTTCCGCGTCACACGCAGCCCCTCTTCTGTTGACGATGAGAAGCCCCGATCAGGCAAGCCACCGAGAAGGCTCGTCACCCTCAGAAGTAGCAGGCGCAGGCGAGAAGCGCCTTCAGTCACGGTCAAAGCGACCGGTTCGTTCAAGACACGGATCATCAAAGCCAAGTTCTATCTCAGGTATATGGCTTGGCGGTCCATCTCAGGAATGCATGGGCACACGGCTCTGTTGGTCGCTGCCGTCAACCTGAGGTTGTACTTCGATCTTCCAAAAGAGATTGGGCTCTCTCTTCTCAAGACGCTCTTCAATCCAAGATGCACCGACATTCACGGGAACCCCGCGCCATGGTCGGACACAGAACTTGAGCACAAGTGGAAGGAGGCGGGGAAGCCTGGGATCTACTCCACACTCGGAGCCACCGATCCAAGGGCAGTCGCAAAGAAGCGATCAAATGACCTCTTAACCGAGGTTCGAGACTTCCTGGTGGCATTCACGATCCAAGAAGGAACCTGTAGTCCAACCATCTTGCGGGATGCATTCCTCGTGTGGCGTGGTGGTGAGGAAGTCACCCAGACGGCTTTCGGATTAGCCGTCGGTAAGGCAACGGGGATCAGGACTACGAAGCCTGGGGGAGTGCGGATCTACAGAGGGTTCAGCCTCTCATCCGATGGGCTTCGACTCATCACTCACGGGCTGCCGTCGCACAGTTCAGCGGCTTGATGCGGCATGCCGTTCAGGCTGGAAGTGAGGCGGGTTTAGGGTTAACCAAAGGTGGGTATAGGGGCTTAAGTGAGCGATGCCTGATGTCCGCCTAGAGGCAGCCACGAAAAGAAACCCTTAAAACAACGGTCGCATCCGAAGCCATCCGAGAATATGATCCCACCATATCGCCTATCAAACAGGAGCCCTCATGGCATCCAAGATTTGTCATCAGTGCCGCAGTGAAGTGGATTTAATGGCGAGTGTCTGCGCTCATTGCCGTGCCAAACTCGGTGGAATAGGAAAGAACGGGATAGCGAAGAAGCCCACCAGCTTTGCGGTTGGCTGTCTGGCGATCTTCCTGGGGATTGGGATCGTCGGTGCCATCGGCGGAAGCATTGCAGGCGGTAACAGTAATTCAGTCACCAAGCCGGTGCCACCGCCTGAACCTGTAGACCCAAAATACGGCATCAAGCCCGATACCACGGTTATGCGTTATGCGCTCAGCCAGCAGATTCCGCAAGGGCTTCACGATCCGAGTAGCTTCCAAGATTTGGAAGTGTTCGATCCGGTGAAAGACACAATAACGGTGAAGGGGAAGAAGGTGGACTGCTGGCGCGTGGGCATCCAGTTTCGCGCTAAGAATGGATTTGGAGCCCTGCGGCTCAACCATGGGCGCATCTGGATGCGTGATAACAACTCCATCAAAGAAGAAATCAACCCGTAGTCATCCTTGCTCAATCATCATCCATCTATTGAGGAGTTACCCATGCGATTTAAAGCCGTTGTTGCTTTATTGATTTCGCTCTCTCTGGCTACAGGATTAGCGGCAGGCAGCCGAGGAGGTCGCAGTGGTGGCAGATCCAGCGGCGGTCATAGCAGCAGCGGGAAGCATTCCAGCGGGGGTAGATCCAGTGGAAGCCACGGAGGCAGCAAATCTCACAAGCCGGGCTCGAATGATGGACAGTTCAAGGGCGGGTCGGGCTCGTCACACAAAGGCGGGCACTACAAGAACGACAGCACCCAAAACCATTTCCGAGATCGGAAGTCAGGCACACCGAAATAGGTCATGAGACAGGCATCACTGGGAATCAGATCCCGTTGTTCAAATAGGTCACTTCCGATCGTGCGAACTTCGACTGATAGCTCAGGCGAACTTCAATCTTTGTGCCAGTCCATTTCCACTTGAATAAGTCCTGTCGTTCATTCGTGAATGCGGGCGCTCCGTACGCCTTGATCAAGGCGCTCTTCATCTGATCAAAGTTGCTGCGACCGTCAAGCCACGCCGAGGCACTGTAAAGTTTTCTGTGGGTGAATGAGTATGCTTCTTCAGCTACCGGAAGATCCATGAAGGATGAAGGTTTTACTCCGGGTTTGGTCGTATAGAGGGAGGTGCCATCACTGGTTGTTTCACCAACCTTCTTGAGGGTTTTGGACGGGGCTGATCCCCACACCATTGAGCGAAAACCCTTCGGAGGCTCACTCCCCATGAGCTGTGTCGCAACTAGGACTGCTAGAAGGGGAACACATCGTACAGAGTGCATTGGTCCTCCTGCCTATCTATGACGAGAAAAGCTGCCAATCATGGTGAGTGAAGAAACGACAGTCATGAGCGAACAGTTAGGACTTCCGGACCAGCGGGTGAATGTACACATTATGTAGCGACACAAAGAGCGCAACTAAGGAAGGCATGGCATCAACACATTCTGTCGCGACTTCATACGATGCTGACCAGGCGGTACCCTCATGGAGGAACTCATTCCGAATCGATGCGGCTTGTTTCATAAGCTCGGACACAGCCTGAAAATTTCTTCCTGTGTGTTTTGATGCATCATCAACAGCCACATCCCACTTGGATCCAACGACTGAACTAAAGAGGTCACCAAATTTTTGGCTTGCCAGCTTGTTGTCATCCAATAGCTTCTCGATCAGCCGCTCTGGTACGCGTTGAGCACGAAGGTGGCTGAACAGGAATCTATTCAATAAAGCCTCCCTGAGGGCACAGAAGAAAAGAATCGTGGAAATCCCTTGTGCCTGCGGTCCATCAAGAGGTCCTACAGGGGCGGTAGAGTGGTAAGCCTGCTGTGCAAGATCCACTAGGATGTGAATGGAAATTGGGAAGTACAAGCAGCCTGATTCACTCTCCGCGTTACAGGTGGAGCATCTACTTCCCACCCTCATCCGAGAGTGATCCCGGTCCACGACACCGCAGCCCTGACAGATCAAGTGATCACAAGCCAAACTACTGGCGATTTGGTCATCTATTTCGGAAAGTCGTGTCATGGGGCGGCTCATGAAAATAGTGAAATCAATTCCGAACATCAACGAACTAAGCGAACTTGAATGAATTTTTTTCGTCGGAGGAAGGAACAAGGATCACTCGGCAAACGCTACTCCACAACGCCCGCCGAGGCAATGTCATTGCGCTATGCGGTTGTCAGAGATCAGACAGTTCCTGACGGAATCGACCATTCTCTATGGCACAGGAAAGGAGAGACTGCCCCTTGTCCTATGCGGTTTATGAGGATGGAGGATGATCTTCCTCTACTGTTGGGGGGCGGACGCCTCCTCTGCCTCGATCCTCGCCTTGAGTTCGGTCAGAGCTTTGACAGCCTCCAGGAAGTTATCTCTCTCTCGCTCGGCTTCATCAATCGCGGCTTCTGTTTCAGGAAGAAGCCTAGTCAATGCCGGTGTGGTGATCGCGTCAAATTTGATTGCGTTATGTCTTTTCAATCTCGCATTCCGTTCGCGCCACCATACTTCCGCGTTATCCCGGTGCAACGCCAAAAGGATTTTGCATGTCAGAAGAGGCGTTTTGGCACCATCGAGCATGACTTCTTGCTCTGCCGTGTACTTCGACATGATGCTCGCCTTGATGACCTCTGCTTTGGTGATCTTGGGTTTGACGGGCTCTGCTTGGACCGCAGGCATAGGCGATGGTTCGACCGTAGGAGTAGCTTTTGTTTTTTTGACGGGCTTCTTCGCGGGCGGGGCTGCCACCAGGGACGCCGTTAGCGTTAGTGCAAGTGCGACCATCGAACGATTCACACGGTACTCCTTCAATAAGGTTTGACGGGATGATTTCGTCCCTACTTGGATTGCCAGGAATGCCCTCAGCGATATCAAATCCAACCGACTTGGGAGACTAGCCATCGAGTTGAGATTCCATGGATGAGGTAAAGAAGAGGTGGAGCAGCCCCGCGAGAACTTTCGCCCGTGACATGCCGCGCACCGATGCCAGCGCCTTCTCAATCTCTTGGATTCGCTCGAATGTGACGAGGTAGACGCGACCGTTCGCCGTCCGAATGGGATCAGTGCTTGCCCGCAGCTTCCGCTGCTTCACGAAGAGGACAGCGGCTTCCACCAGGGCAGGAAGAGCCCCGTCAAATCCATTCACAGCGTCTTCATAGCAACCGCTGATGCTGCCGGGATGTTTCTGCATCCTGAAGAACACCGACTCAGGGACGGTCGTACCCACTAAGCGGCGACGAGTCTCCACGAAGGCGAGTTCCAAGCCTTTGATGTCTCCATGGAGCTTCGGTGGCACCTTGCCCTTGCCAGCCTTCTTCGGCTGATCAGGGCGGCATAGCGAGGGATCGGCTCCCGGCAGTGGTGCGGGTTTTCGGGGCACTGATGGAATCCGTGGGATGGCTGGCGATGGCTGATGATCTACGGGTGATGTTCGATGGGTCATTCTGGAAGACCTCACCAAAGCCATTCAAGTGCCAACAGATAGAACATATACAAGCCATAGCGCATACCAGAATACAAACCATAATCCATAACAGAACATGGCGGATGCCGATACCGAAGCATCACGAGACGAACGGGGAGCCGCACCGTCATGCCTTCCGTCACGCCAGCCCCATCTTTTGACTGAGTGAGTCCTGGGCATTCCGTCTCGTATCCAGGCTCTGCTCGATGTACCCCCAGAGTGTCTTGTAATCTTTGTGCCCCATCATTGTCTGCAACTCACTGAGCGGCGTACCCGCTTCGGCATGCAGGCTGGCGAAGGTTGCTCTCAGGCGATGGGGTGTCAGCCTTCCGAGTTCGAGCTTCTGGGCGGCTGCCATGACGGGCTTGCGAAGGAACCCCGAGCAGTGCCGCTTGCCATGCTTTGTCGGGAAGACCCACTCGCTGAGGGTCAACTTGGGCATGGTATGAAGGGCACTCCAGAGCCAGGAGGGGATGGGTAGCACTCGCGCCTCTTTCCCCTTGGCGCGTCCCACCGTGTAAGTCTTCTGGTTAGGATCTAGCCACTCCCAGCGCATTCCGGTCACTTCGCTGATGCGGCATCCGAGCCCCAACATGACCCTCACCATGACGCGTGTCTGAGGATTCCGTGTGGCGTGATCGATGGCAGTCAGGAACTCTTGCACACGACTGGCAGGAACCGTGGGACGAGGCTTGCGCTGTACCTTCAGCAACTCGACCTTGAGTGCCTTTCTGAGCCTTCCACGCTTCACGGCGAAGTTCAGGTGAGTTCGTAGGGTGATCAGGACATTGTTGGTGAAGACTGGGGATCGTCCGGCTTCCAAAAGGGCGTTCCGAAGGCGATCTACCTGGGCAGCGTCGATCTTGTCTATGGGGGTTTTGCCTAAGCGAGGTGCGATCCAGACGCGCCAGTGTGCCGTTGCCGAGGTGATGTAAAGAGGGCTGGCAGAGGCGGTCTTGGCTGCTAGAAATTCCCGGTGGACTTCTTCCAGCAGGAGCGTCTTGCGCGTGTCCTTGAGGGCAAGTCTGCCTCTGGCAATGTCGAGACGAAGCTGATTCAGGAACAGGGTGGCGGTCTTGAGATCCGTGGTCCGTGTGGAGCCCTGATAACGCACACCGTCGACCAAGATGTCGTATTGCCAAACGGACCCTCTCCGTCTGGAGAGTCCAGGGGTTTTGCTCCGAGCCATCGCGTCCTCCGAGTGGAGGCGCTTCAAGAGGTGCGAGGGGTGATTCCCTGCTATTTCCCTACATGGGGCTTTGGAGCGAAATCGAGGATCAATGAGGGCTGTTGCAAGTGTTGCAATTAGCTATCCTGGTCCTTCGTGCCTGGGTAGCTCAGTTGGTAGAGCAATGGATTGAAAATCCATGTGTCGGCGGTTCGATTCCGTCTCCAGGCACCACAAGAAAACAGCCCCCGGCAT
>Ga0255338_1002367_pt1 | contig 28208 bp, 30 predicted proteins | sample MeOH1_35cm_T4_19_FD_203715 | JGI IMG/M metagenome (GOLD analysis project Ga0255338, IMG submission 203715) | Sandy soil microbial communities from University of British Columbia, Vancouver, Canada - MeOH1_35cm_T4_195 | ecosystem: Engineered > Artificial ecosystem > Sand microcosm > Unclassified ...
TGGAAAGATCGGCTTCCGCTCGGCAAAAGATCGGTTCGCGGGCCTGTCAGGTCGGGGCGGCTGCGGTCTTTATACGCCGGAGGTTACGACCTCTTCCCCGGAGGTGTCAGGGTCCCGACAAACCCCACCAACATCTCCGGGCCCCGACGCCGTCGACCGCCCCGCGGGCGATGGCGCCGGGGCAGCGATCGTCATGTCGCGGCAAGACCCGTCGTAACCCCTCCCTGGGCCCGCCACTCGCGAGCCCAGCTCGTTCGATGCGGATGGACCGCGGCGCCCTGGGGAGGACGTCTCGGAAAGCTCGCATCCCCCTGCGAGGGCTTGTGGGACCTCCTAGACCCGCAAGCATTCTCAAGGCCCCCGATCTGGCCGGATCGGGGGCCTTTCTTTCTGTCCGGACCGCCGGTGAGCGGGGCCGGCCGAGGCCGGTTTGACTTTGCGGCTGGGACGGGCCTGAATGAGCGCATGTTCAGGCGCGAGCCATTCCGGCGGTTTCGCCACCACGGCGGCAGCCTGCAAGCAGGCTCCTAGCCCCGGACGTTCGCCGCTCGGCGCGGACGGCTCCGGGGCCTGACGACCCGCCTCCGCGCATCCTTCACCTATCGCCACACGCATCGCGCCCGCCGGGCGCGAGGGCGTCATCTTTGACTATTGGAGTTTTTTCCCCCATGACGCAGGCGAAGACCGTCTCCGCCCGCCCACCGCTCGTCCTGAGCCAAACCGACGCCGAGCGGCTGTCCGCCCTGGCGTTGCAGAACGAGACGGCCCACCCGGCCACGGCCGCACTGCTGCTGGACGAGATCGAGCGGGCCCAGATCCGGCCGGATAGCCGGCTGCCCGCCGACGTGGTCGGCATGAACTCGACGGTGGAGTTCCTGGACGAGGCGCACGGCCAGCCGCGGACCGTGCAACTGGTCTATCCGGACGAGGCGGACATCACCGAGGGGCGGATCTCGATCATGACCCCGGTGGGCGCGGGCCTGATCGGCCTCAAGGAAGGCCAGGCGATTCTCTGGCCGGATCGGGGCGGGGAAACCCGCGTTTTGCGAATCCTCAAGGTTGGACGGCTTCCGGCTCTGGCTTGAGACGCCACGGGCACGTACAAGGATGACAGATGAACGACTTCCTCGACCTTAAGGGCGCCTCGGGCGCCCGCTACCGCTTCCGCCACTGGCCCGAGGGCGCAGCCCAGATGCCCGCGGCGGGCAACTACGCCTACGTCCGCCAGGAGCGCTCCGGCCCCGCCGTCGTGTGGGTCGGCGAGACGAACGACCTGTCGAAGGCGCGCTCGGACTGGCCCGAGGGCGTGCGGCAGGGGGCGACCCATGTGTTCACCCGGCTCAACGTGGCGCGCGCGGTGCGCATCGCCGAGCACGAGGACCTGGCGGCGCACTACACCCCCGCCCAGACCGAACCCGCCGCCGAGACCTGAGCCCGCCGCTAGGGACCAATCGCCTCGGCGCGGCGCTTGCCCTGCCGGCTCGCCTCAGAACCTTGGGTCGAAGTTGAAGTAGATCGGGTTCGATAGCCCGACCATGTTTCCGCTCAAGGCCACTGAGCCCGGGACCTCGGGATAGGGGGTGGACGGGCCCTCGACCTGGACGCGGTAATAGGTCCGGCCCTGCGCCGTGGGGGTGTCGGTGAACTCGGCGACAGGGGTTTCGCCCCGCGCCTCGAAGCTGCCGAACTTTGCGCCGTCCTTGATCACGCTGACCGTATAGGCCGCGCCCGGGGCCGTCTTGCCGGCGAGCTGGACCCGGAATCGGATGGGCCGGCCCGTGGCCCGGGCGTTGTCCCCCATCGCCAGATCCATGCGGCCGTCCTGATCGAGGTCGGCCTGGAACTCGAGGCGCGGGGCATGGGGGTTGGCGCTGATCGAGGCCCGCCCGCGGGTCAGGGCGTCGACCACGGCCTCGCGGGTGCGCGCGGCGGCGAACACCCACGTGGTGGGCGTGCCGACGTTGTTGGCGGGCGCCTGGCGGCTGAGCGCCACGGCCTGGGCCGGGGTGTCCGGATAGCCGTGGTGCGAGTCGCTGCCGCCGCGGCCGGTGAGCCTGCGGCCCGACTTCAACATGTCGTCCCAGATCATCAGGGCGTTGGCGTTGCGTGGCCAGACGGCCGAGTTCCACACCTCCACCGAGTCCGCGAGGTCGTAGGAGAAGCCGAAGTTGTCGGAGCCCCCGGGATGGTTCGCCGACAGGTGGACGCCGAGCCGCCGCTTCACGGCGCCGATCTTTACATCGCGCTGGTCGCGAACATCGTACAGCCGCCGATGGTCGTAGGGCCGCGCCGCGATGGCCGTGCCGTGGCCGCGGTGAGTGGTCCACTCGGCGCCGTAGAGCAGCAGGATGCGGTCCGAGCGGTATTCGGGATCGGCCCAGGTGTGACGGGCCACGTCGCCGCCCACGTGGTTGTCATGGTCCGAGACCAGCAGGTAGTCCATGCCCACCGCCTCGGCGAAGGCCACGACCTTGCCGATCGGATTGTTGCTGGAGTCCTTGCTGTGGCGGGAATGGACGTGCAGGTCGCCCTTCAACCAGACGCCGTCGGCCAGGGCCGGGCCGCCGGCCAGAGCCATGACGGCCGCCAGAACGAATGCGCGCATGCTCAAGTCCCCACCCCGGCCGGACGCCGAACATCTATGTTAGGCTGACCCTGACCCGCGGAGCATCCCATGCGATTGTTGCTGAACGTACTCTGGTTCGTCCTTGGGGGCTGGATCTCCGGCACGCTGTGGATCCTGGCCGGCGCCCTCTTGGCGATCACCATCATCGGCCTGCCTTGGACGCCGGCGGCGTTCCGGATCGCCAGCTTCAGCTACTGGCCGTTCGGCCGGATGGTGGTGGATCGCGACAACGGGGTCGGCAGCGGCTGCCTGAACGTCCTGTGGCTGGTGCTGGCCGGGTGGTGGCTGGCGCTGCACCACATCCTGCTGGCGGCCGGCCTGGCCATCACCATCATCGGCATTCCGTTCGCCTTGCAGCACGTGAAGCTGGCGATCCTGTCGCTGACCCCGGTGGGCAAGGGCGTGGTCGAGGTCTGAGGCGCCCTGGTTGCCCTCGGCCGGAAGTTGAGTCCTAGCTTCGCGGGCGGGATATCACCCAGGCAGGAGCCACCCGATGACCGAAGTCGTCTATCACGTGGTCGAGCATGACGGGGGTTGGGCCTATCAGGTCGACGGTTCGTTCTCCGAGACCTTCCCAACCCATGATGCCGCCCATAGGGCCGCCGCCCGCGCCGCGGCCGAGCAGCGCCAGCCGGGCCGGACGGAGGGGATCCTCTACGAGGACAAGGCGGGCAAATGGCGCGCGGAAGTCGCCTCCGGCGACGATCGGCCGGACACCAGCGTCGAGGACTAGAGGCGATCTGGACGCCGCCCTGGCGGCCGGACCCAGTTTCATGGGCCCAAACAGCTCTGTCATCCCGGCCAGGATGACAGAGCTTGGTTTGCGGACACTATTCGTGTCCTACGCACGACAATTGGATCGGAGCCTAGCGGCGGAGACCGTGGATCTGGGCGGACTCTTCGGCGAGGCTCTTGATCTCGCGGATCGCTTCCTCGGTGGGACCTTCCAGGGCGGCGAGTTCATCGTGGTCGAGCGGGCCGGTGGTCACGTTGAGCCAGGTGCGGTCCTCCTTCGCGACGATCTCGTAGGTGTCTGAGAAGGCGCCCCGATCGTCGGAGACGTAGTCGAACCGGAGCAGCTTCTGCGGCTGGAAGGCGGCGACCTTGCCGGCGGCGCGGGTGTCGCCCTCCTGGGTCTTCCAGGCGATAGGCTCGCCCTCGCGCCAGGAGGTGCGGATGGAGAGGCCATCCTGGTAGGCGGCCGCCCACTCGCGGACCAGTTCCGGCGTGGTCAGGACGCGCCAGACCTCGGTGGCCGGGGCGTCGATCTCCAGAGAGCGTTTCAGGACCGGCATTTTTGACATGGGCTCAACGACAACCCCCCTGGGCTAAGCGATGTTCCCCGCGCGCAGGCGCGTCATCGCCTGAACGCAGAGGTTGAGTTGATTCTTTGTCGCCACAGAAGAAATTGCGGATCTGTCGGCGCGCCTACTCAACCCTCAGGGATGTCGGGCCGGAACAAGGCCGGATTGCGGCAAAGATTGCGGGTGCGACAGAATGCGCGACTTGCAATTGATTCTAAGAGTCATTCGCAATAAGGAAGCTCCAGCTTGGTTTTTGGAGACTCTTTTCACATGCGTCTGGCTCTGTTCGGCGTCGCTTCCGTCCTTACCCTCGCCGCGGCCTGTCCCGCCCTGGCCGAAGACGGCGGGACAGCCGACGACGGGGCCATGGTCACCGTCGATCCGGTGGCGGTGTTGGGGTCGCGCACCGAGAAGGCCGCCAGCGAGGTCCCGGCCACGGTCAGCGTGATCACCTCCGAGGCGCTGGAGGACCGGCTGGCCGCGAATATCGAGGACGTGGTGAAGTTCGAGCCCGGGGTCTCGGTGCGCTCGGCGCCCGCGCGGTTCGGCGCGGCCCTGGGCACGACCGGGCGGGACGGGAGCGCCGGCTTCAACATCCGCGGGCTCGAGGGCAACCGGGTGCTGATCCAGGTGGACGGGGTGCGCATGCCCGACGGCTTCACCTTCGGCGCCCAGTCCGTGGGCCGCGGCGACTACCAGGACCTGGACCTGATGAAGTCGGTGGAGATCCTGCGCGGCCCGGCCTCGGCGCTCTATGGCTCGGATGGGGTGGCGGGCGCGGTCAGCTTCACCACCAAAGACCCGGCGGACTTCTTGGCGAGCGGCGCCGCGTACGGCGGCCGGGTGCGCGGCTTCCACGGCTCGGCGGACGACAGCGTGGGCGCGACCGGCGTGGCGGCGGGCCGGCAGGGGCGGGTTTCCGGCATGCTCGCCTACACCTACCGCAACGCCCACGAGACGGAGACGCAAGGGTCGAACGACGCGGCCAACACCGACCGCACGAAGGCCAATCCGCAGGACATCCTGACCCGCTCGGTGCTGGGCAAGCTGGTGTTCGACGTGTCGGACGCCAACCGCATCCGGCTGACCGCCGAGCACTACGACCGCGACATCAAGGCCAACGTCCTGAGCGGCATCTCCAGGCCGCCGCTCGCGGCGACCAGCGTCATCGGCCTTCGCGCCGCCGACGACATCGAGCGCGACCGGGTGATGCTGGATCAGCGGGTGAGTTTCGACGGCGGGCCGGTCGACCGCATCCTGTGGTCGGCCTATTGGCAGAAGAGCACGACGGTCCAGTACACCGCCGAGGATCGCAACACGGCCGCCGACCGCACGCGGCTGAACACCTTCGACAACCGCGTCCATGGCGTATCCGCGCAGCTGGAGAGCGCGTTCGGCCTGGCGGGTGTGGAGCATCGGCTGATCTACGGCTTCGATGCGTCGCGCACCCGCCAGACCGGCGTTCGCGACGGCACGGTCCCGCCGGCCGGTGAGGCGTTCCCCATGCGGGCGTTCCCGACCACCGACTACACCCTGGTGGGGGCGTTCGTGCAGGATGAGATCGTGCTGATGGACGGGCGGCTCAGCCTGTTCCCCGCCCTGCGGTTCGACCACTACAAGCTGGGCCCCAAGGCCGACGCGCTGCTGGGGGTCTTCGTTCCGTCGTCCTCGGACGACAGCCGGGTCTCGCCCAAGCTGGGCGTGGTGTTCAAGCCGGCGGAGCAGGCGCGGCTGTTCTTCAACTACGCACAGGGCTTCAAGGCGCCGTCGCCGAGCCAGGTGAACAACGCCTTCTCCAACCCGATCCAGAACTACCGCTCGATCTCCAATCCCAACCTGAAGGCCGAGACCAGCGAGGCGTTCGAGGGTGGCGCGCGATGGGTGACGCCGATGTGGTCGGTCGAGGTGGTCGCCTTCTCCGGCGAGTACGACAACTTCATCGAACAGGCGCAGGTGGCGGGGAGCTTCACGCCCACCGACCCCGGCGTCTTCCAGTTCGTGAACCTGACCAAGGTGAAGATCCGGGGGATCGAGGGCCGGGCGCGGGTGAAGCTGGACAGCGGTTACAGCGGGTTCGTGTCGGCGTCGTACGCCAAGGGCGACAGCTACACGCCGGCCAAGGCGCCCCTGGACAGCATCGACCCCGTAAAGCTGGCCGCCGGGGTCAGCTATCGTGAGGCCGGGGGGCGCTGGGGTGGGGAGATCACCGTCGTCCACTACGAGCGCAAGGACGCCGACCGGGTGGCCCAGGCCTGCACGCCGTCGTGCTTCCGGCCGGGCGCGTCCACGGTGCTGGACGTCACCGCCTTCTGGCGCCTGGCCGAGGGCCTGACCGCGCGAGCGGGTGTGTTCAACCTCACCGATGAGACGTACGCTTACTGGAACGACGTGCGGGGGATCAGCGCCACCGCCGTCAGCCGGGACGCCTATACGCAACCGGGACGCAACGTCTCGCTTTCGCTCACCTATGACTTCTAAGATGACGGACAGCGCCATGACCACCCGACGCAACTGCCTCGCACTCGCACTCGTCTTCAGCGTGACGGCGCCCGGCCTCGCCCTGGCCGCCGAAAAGCCGCCCGAGACGGACCGCGCCTCGATCCTGGCGATGGCCGGCGACTACCGCGTGCACTTCGACATGCGCGAGACGGTGCCCTTCGTGGCGGGCTACGAGCCGCTGGGCGAGAAGCACAGCGGCGGCTACGAGGCCGTGCGGGTGATCGAGGACCGCGGCGACTTCATCAGCCTGCAGCACCTGCTGGTGGTGGACGACGACGGCAAGCCCATGATCGTCAAGCACTGGCGCCAGGACTGGACCTGGGAGCCGGCCAAGGTGCTGGTCTACGAGACCGCGAACCGGTGGGTGCTGAAGGATGTGCCCGCCGAGGCGCGCAAGGGCGCCTGGTCGCAGACGGTCTGGCAGACCGACGACAGCCCGCGATACGGCGGCGTCGGCAAATGGGTCTACGAGGGCGGGGTGGCGAGCTGGCAGAGCGAGCGGACGCTTAGGCCTCTGGCCCGTCGCGACGCGGTGAGGAAGCCGGTCTACGCCTGGTACGCGGGCGTGAACCGTCACGCGATCACCCCCGACGGCTGGGTGCACGAGCAGGACAACGCCAAGCTGGGCCTGAAGGACGGCAAGCCGACGACCTATGTCCACGAGGTGGTGCTGAACACCTATTCGAAGTCGGACAAGTTCCAGGTGAAGGCCGCGGACGACTACTGGAACGCCACCAAGGGCTACTGGGCCGAGGTGCGGAGCGCCTGGAACCGCGCCATCGCCAAGGACCGGGGCGTCACCGTCACCGAGGAGGCCCAGAACGGCTCGATCGTCGGCCCGAAGCTGATGGGCCTGGCCGACGAGATCGCCGAGGGCAAGAAGGATACCGCCGCGGCCATCGCCGAGGCGACCACCCTGATCGCCGGCCCGGCCAAGGCGCGGCCGCTGGCGTCGCTGAAGTAGGTCCGCCGAGGTTGCTTACGACCACGGCCCCGCACGCCGCGCCCGGGTGACGGGCACGGCCGTGCCGCGGGCGGGGCCGGCGGCCCGGACCTGACCCGTCATGCCCAGGAGCGCCTGGACGCGGTTGTGGGTGGCCGGGTGGGTTGAGAACAGGCTGTCGCCCTTGCCGCCCGCCAGCGGGTTGATGATGAACATGTGGGCGGTGGCCGGATTGCGCTCGGCGTCGGGGTTGAAGTAGCCGCCCTTGGCGTAGGCCTCGATCTTCTGCAGGGCCGAAGCCAGGGCCTGCGGATCGCCGGCGATCTCGGCGCCCTCGCGATCGGCCTCGTACTCGCGGCCACGGCTGATGGCCATCTGCACGAGGCCGGCGGCGATGGGGCCGACGATGGCCACGGCCAGCGTGCCGATGATCCCGGTGGCGCGGCCCTCGCCGTCGCGGCCGCCGAAGAAGAAGGCGAAGTTGGCCAGGGCCCCGATCGCGCCGGCGATGGTGGCGGTGATGGTCATGGTCAGGGTGTCACGGTTCTTCACGTGCGCCAGCTCGTGGGCCATGACGCCACGGATCTCGCGCCGGTCCAGCATCGACAGCAGGCCACGGGTGGCGGCGACGGCGGCGTGGGCCGGGTCGCGGCCGGTGGCGAAGGCGTTCGGCTGGTCCTGGTCGATGACATAGACCCTCGGCGCCGGGATATTGGCCCGCTGGGCCAACTCCAGCACGTCGCTGACGTAGTTGCGGATCAGCGGTTCGGGGTGGGCGGCGTCGACCTCGACCGCCCGGTACATGGAGAGCACGATCTTGTCGGCGTTCCAGTAGCTGACCAGGTTCATCGCGCCGGCGAAAAGCAGGGCGATCAGCATGCCGGTCGGGCCGCCGATGGCGTAACCGGCGCCCATGAAGAGCGCGGTCAGGACGGCCAGCAGGGTGAAGGTGCGAAGGTGGTTGCGCATGGTCCTCAGTTAGCGTGTGGCGGGCCTTCAAAGACCCTGCCCGCTATATGGGGATCGCTATACGCGTATGGAAGATCAGCCGACGGCGGCGAGACGCGGCGCCGGGAGATCCTGTTCGCGCAGCAGGGCTTCCATGGCGTCGGCCGGCATTGGGCGGGCGAAGAAGTAGCCCTGCATACGTTCGCAGCCCGCCGAGCGCAGGAACAGCGCCTGGCCCTCGGTCTCGACGCCCTCGGCGACGATGCGCACGCCCAGCGAACGGGCGGCGTGCAGCAGCGAGGCCACCAGCTTGGAGACCCGCGGGTCGCGGCCGACGTCGTCGATCAGCGAGCGGTCCAGCTTCACGGTCTGGATCGGCAGGTGCATCAGGGCGCGTAGATTGGAATAGCCGGTGCCGAAGTCATCCAGGGCCACGTTGACGCCCTTGGCGGCCAGCCGCTCGATGTGGCGGCGCGCCAGGGCCAGGTCCTGCAGCAGGAAGGTCTCGGTGATCTCGACGGTGAGCGCCGTGGCGGGCAGGTCGGTCTTGGCCAGCCGGCCGATCAGCTTGCGCGAGAAGGCGGGGTCCAGCAGGTCGCGGGGCGAGACGTTGCAGGCCACGCACTCGATCAGGCCCTCGGCGACCCACGGCGCGGTGCGCGCGCAGGCGGCCTCGAACACCGCCTCGTCGATCACCCGGATCAGGCCCAGCTCCTCGGCCATCGGTACGAAGGCGGCGGGGGCCAGCAAGCCCTTTTCGGGATGGCGCCAGCGGGCCAACACTTCCACGCCCACCATGCGGCCGGTCATGGAATCGATGATCGGCTGGAACCAGGGCTCGATCTCGCCGGCGGGGATGGCGCGGCGCAGCTCGTCTTCCAGCGTCCGGCGCCGCTCGCTCTCCTCGCGGAGCAGGGCGTCGAAGCGGGACCAGCGGCGGCCGCCCCCGGACTTGGCCCGGTAGAGCGCCATGTCGGCGAAGTGCTGCAGGTCGGCGGCGTCCTGGGCGTCCTGCGGGAACACCGCCACGCCCACCGAGCCGCCCGGCGAAACCGCGCGCCCATAGATAAAGTGTTGCTGCCCCAGCACCGAGACCAGGCGCTCGGCGCGGGCGGCGGGGTCGGGATCGTCGGAAACCAGGGCGAACTCGTCGCCGCCCAGGCGGGCGATCAGCTCATCGGGGCCGGCGTCCTCGCGCAGGCGTCGCCCCAACTCGGCCAGCAGCAGGTCGCCGGCGTGGTGCCCCAGGCTGTCGTTGAGGTGCTTGAAGCGGTCCAGGTCGATGACGAACAGGGACACGCTGGCGCCGGTGGCGGTCGCCGCGTCCAGGCGCTCGCAGAGGCCGGAACTGAACGCGCCGCGATTGACCAGGCCGGTCAGGGAATCGGTCTGCGCCAGCCGAAGGGTCATGGACCGTTCGGCTTCGAGCTCGGCCACACGGGCCTGGAGTTCGGCGAGGCTTTTCGGCGGTTGCGGCACGGGCGGGCTACGTGGGTCCTGCGTGAGGCCGCACCATTCCCCATACGAGGCGAACGCCCCGTTAAGCGATAGGGTTAGCGGACGTTAGGACGCAGGTTTGATAGCCGCGTCCTTTGTCCCCACCTCAGGCCTTGGCGGGTTGGACCTCGGCGGCCGGCGCCTCGATCTGGTTCTCCCACTTGGCGACCACCGCGGCGGCCACCGAGTTGCCGACCACGTTGGTGGCCGAGCGGCCCATGTCCAGCAGGTGGTCCACGGCCAGGATCAGCAGGAGGCCCGCCTCCGGCAGGTCGAAGAAGGTGAGGGTCGCGGCGATGACCACCAGCGAGGCGCGGGGCACGCCGGCCATGCCCTTGGACGTGACCATGAGCAGCGCCAGCATGGTGATCTGCTGGCCGATCGAGAGGTCGATGCCATAGACCTGCGCGATGAACAGCGTCGCGAAGGTGCAGTACATCATCGAGCCGTCGAGATTGAACGAGTAGCCCAGTGGCAGCACGAAGCTCGCCACCTTGCGCGACACGCCCCACTTCTGGAGCTCTTCCAGGGTGCGCGGGTAGGCGGCTTCCGACGAGGCGGTGGAGAAGGCCAGCAGCACGGGGCTGCGCAGGGCGGAGATCAGCTTCAGCGACCGTCGGCCGACGATCAGCACGGCGACGGCGATCAGCAGGCCCCAGAGAATGCCCAGCGACAGGTAGAAGCCGCCGACGAACTTGGCGTAGGTGGCCAGCACCTCGAGCCCCTGGGTGGCGACGCTGGCGGCCAGGGCGGCGAAGATCGCGAGCGGCGCGGTCTTCATCACATAGCCGGTCACCTTCAGCATGATGGAGGCGCCCTGCTCCACCAGGTTCAGGACGGCGGGAGCCTTGTCGTCGATGGCGGCGACGGCGGTGCCGACCAGCACCGAGAACACCACGATCTGCAGGATCTCGTTCCTGGCCATGGCGTCGAAGATGGACGTGGGGATCAGGTGGGTGACGAAATCCCGCAACGTGAACTTCGCGGTCTCGATCCCGGAACTCGCGTCGATGGGCGGGGCGACCATGGACAGGCCAGAGCCCGGCTGGATGATGTGCACCATCACCAGGCCGATGGTCAGGGAGACGATCGAGGCCAGGATGAACCAGCCGATGGTCTTCACGCCGACGCGGCCCACCTCGGAAGCGTCGCCCATGTGGGCGATCCCGGCCACCAGGGTGGTGAACACCAGGGGCGCGATGATCATCTTGATCAGACGCAGGAAGAGGTCGGTGACGATGGAGAGGTTGGAGGCGATCTCTTTCGCGCTCTCGGCCGACATCGACTGGTTGACGACGTAGCCGACGATGACGCCAAGCACCATGGCGCCCACGACGAAGGCGGTGAAGAGACGATTCATGCTGACCCCGAGGACATTCGGGGGCCTTTGTCGCCGGGATGAGGCCTTCCGTCCAGCACACGAGATTCGCAACCGCTGCCGAGCGGCGCTATAATCCGCCCGATGAAGAAGACAGAAGCAGCCGGCATCGTCGATCGGCTTGAGACTGAGTACCGCCAAAGCGTCGAGTCTCTCCGCACCGCCCTCAAATCCTTCCTGTCCGGCGGACCGCCGCCCGACCCCTCCCTCCGGAGGGGCGGCGCCTACGTCTATCCGGAACTGCGGCTGACCTGGGCGCCCGGGCAGCCCTATCCGCGCACCAGCCGCGCCTTCGCGCGCCTGCCGGCGGCCGGCCGCTATGCGATCACCGTGACCCGGCCGGAGCTGTACCGCGACTACCTGATCGAGCAGCTGAGCCTGCTTCAGGAGGATTTCGACATCACGCTGGAGGTGGGACGCTCCAACCAGGAGATCCCGTTCCCCTACGTGCTGGACCCGGCCGACATGGCCATGGCCGACATCAGTTCGGTGGAGATCGCCCGGCACTTCCCGACCACCGAGCTGGCCTTCATCGGCGATGAGGTGGCGGACGGCGCCTGGATCGGCCTGGGCGACGAGCCGCGGCCGCTGGCCCTGTTCGACGGCCTGCGCACCGACTTCTCGCTGCAGCGCCTGGCGCACTACACGGGCGCGCCGGCCGAGCACACCCAGCAGTTCATCCTGTTCACCAATTACCACCGCTACGTGGACGAGTTCGTGGCCTGGGGCTGCCAGCAGCTGAAGACGGGTGGGCCCTACACCGCGCTGTCGGCGGCCGGCCATGTGCTGGTGACGCCCGAGACGCCGAACCCGGAGGCCGCGGTCGCGGCGGGCACGTGGCGCAAGCACCAGATGCCGGCCTATCACCTGATGGCGCCGGGCCGCGCGGGCATCACCCTGGTGAATATCGGCGTGGGCCCCTCCAACGCCAAGACGGTCTGCGACCACCTGGCGGTGCTCCGGCCCCAGGCCTGGCTGATGATCGGCCACTGCGGGGGCCTGCGCGGCAGCCAGAAGATCGGCGACTATGTCCTGGCCCACGCCTACCTGCGCGACGACCATGTCCTGGACAAGGTGCTGCCGCCGGAGATCCCGATCCCGCCCCTGGCCGAGATCCAGCTCGCGCTGAACGCCGCCGCCGAACAAGTGACCGGCGAGACCGGCGACATCCTGAAGCGGCGCCTGCGCACCGGCACGGTGGTCTCCACCGACGACCGGAACTGGGAGCTGAAGTACTCGTCCAGCGCGCTTCGGTTCAACCAGAGCCGGGCGGTGGCCATCGACATGGAGAGCGCCACCATCGCAGCCCAGGGCTATCGGTTCCGAGTGCCCTACGGGACGCTGCTCTGCGTGTCGGACAAGCCGCTGCACGGCGAGATCAAGCTGCCGGGCCAGGCGAACGCCTTCTACGACCGCGCCATCGGCCAGCACCTGCAGATCGGCTTGGCGGCCATCGACCTGCTCAAGCAGGAAGGCAATCGCCTCCACTCGCGCAAGCTCCGCAGCTTCGACGAGCCGCCGTTCCGGTGATTTCCTTTCCCGCCCTGGCGGGAGAGAGGGACCGCGCCCCCGCGGAGGGCGTGGTGGAGAGGGCAAGCCTCAGACGCGGCGGATTGATCGGCTGCTCAGGGACCCGGTGGAAGAGGCTCGCCCTCTCCACCACCCGCTCTTCGGCGAGCGGTCCCCCTCTCCCGCTGCGCGGGAAAGGAAAGTAGAAATCCACCCATGACCCGGCACATCGATTTCGACGCGATCGAGAACTTCCGAGATTTCGGCGGCTATGGGACCACCTGCGGGCGGGGGCTGGTCACCGGGCGGCTGTATCGTTCGGGGCATCACGCGCATGCGACGGACGCGGACCTGGCCAAGCTGGAGGCGCTGGGCCTGGCGGCGATCGTCGACCTGCGCCAGGCGAGCGAGCGGGAGCGGGAGCCGTCGCGGCGTTGGGCGCAGTTCAACGGGCTGGTGATCGAGAACGACATCCTCTCCAGCCAGGACTGGGTCACCGAGCTGGCGGCCTCGCCGCTGACGGCGGAGTCGCTGGTGGCCGACACGCTCCGGCACTACCGGATGAATGTCTTCGAGCCGCGGCTGGTCGACCTGTTCGGCCGGTTCCTGCGCTCGGTGGGCGAGGCGGATGGCGCGGTGGTGGTGCACTGTGCGGCGGGCAAGGACCGCACCGGGCTGGCCTGCGCCTTCCTGCACCACATCGCGGGCGTCCACCACGACGACATGATCGCCGACTACCTGATGACCAACGACGAGAGCCGCCTGGACCGGAAAGTGGCCCAGGCCGGCGGCTTCGTGGAGCGCCTGGTGGGGCGGCGGCCGTCTGACGAGGCGCTCCGGGCCTGGGTGCAGGTGTACCCGGAATTCCTGGATGCGGCCTTCGACGAAATCCGCGAACGGTGCGGCTCGCTCGACCGCTATCTGGAGGAGGTGCTGGGCGTTGACCCTGCGTTACGCGAGCGCCTGCACGCGCGGGTCCTGGGCTGACGCTGTCACACAAGCCCGCTAGAAGGCGCGGCATGACCCGGCATATCCCCTTCGACGCCATCGAGAACTTCCGCGACTTCGGCGACTACGCGGCGGGCCAGCGACGCCTGAAGCGCGGCCTGCTGTACCGCTCGGCCAGCCAGGCGCGGGCCACCGACGCCGACCTGGAGAAGCTGGCGGGCCTGGGCCTGTCGGTGATCGTCGACCTGCGACGCGCCAACGAGCGGGAGAAGGAGCCGTCGCGCCGCTGGAGCGGCTTCGCGGCCCAGGTGATCGAGAACGACATCGGCCAGGACACCGCCGACGAGTGGGCGACCTTCATCGCCTCGTCCGACCTGACGCCGCAGTCGTTCACCGCATACATGATGGACTACTACCGGGCGCTGCCGTTCCAGCGGCGACACGTGGACCTCTACACACGCTACTTCCACGCCCTGGCCGAGACCGAGGGTCCGGTGCTGGTGCATTGCGCCGCGGGCAAGGACCGGACCGGCATCCTCTGCGCCCTGACCCACCACATGGCCGGGGTGCACGACGACGACATCCGCGAGGACTACCTGCTGACCAACAACATGGCGCGCATGCAGGCGCGGCTGCCGCAGATGCGGGAGTATGTGGCCGAGGCGACCGGCGGCCGGATTCCCACGGACGAGGCGCTGCTGACCGCCATGCGGGTGGAGGCCGAGTATCTCGATACCGCCTTCCAGGTCATGCGCGAGGCGCACGGCTCGCTCGATGGCTACCTCGATGAAGCGCTGGGCCTCGACGCACGGCTGCGCGGCGCCATCCACGACCGCCTGCTGGCCTAGGACAACATGCAAAGCTTCCAACCGCCGCGCCGGATCCTGATGGGTCCTGGCCCCTCCGACGTCAGTCCGCGCGTGCTGGCCGCCCTGGCGCGTCCGACCATCGGCCACCTGGACCCGGCGTTCCAGGCGTTGATGGAGGAGATCAAGTCCGCCCTGCAGCGGCTGTTCAATGCGCCGGATCATGCGTGCGTGCCGCTGCCGGCGCCCGGCACCGCGGGCATGGAAGCGGCGATGATGAACCTGCTGGAGCCCGGCGACCGCTGCGTGGTCGCGGTCAACGGCGCGTTCGGCGGGCGGATGGCCGACATGGCCGACCGGGCGGGCGCCACCGTGGTCACCGTCGATCATGAGTGGGGCCAGCCGGTCGACCCGGCCCGGGTCGCGGCGGCGCTGGCCGAGGCGCCGACCAAGGTTCTGGCCTTCGTCCACGCCGAGACCTCCACCGGCGCGCGCAGCGATGCGGCGACGCTGTGCGGCCTGGCGCGCCAGCACGGGGCGCTGTCGGTGGTGGACTGCGTGACCTCGCTGGGCGGCATCGTCGTGGACGCGGCGGCGTGGGACGCCGACGTGATCTACTCCGGCACCCAGAAGTGCCTGTCGGCGCCCCCCGGCCTGTCTCCGATCGCCATCAGCAAGCGGGCCCAGGCGGCGATCCAGGGACGCAAGACCAAGGTCCGCAACTGGCTGCTCGATTTCAACCTGCTCATGGCCTACTGGGGCGGCCCGGATGGAAGCGGGGGCGGCGGCCGGACCTATCACCACACGGCGCCGATCAATGCGCTCTATGGCCTGCATGAATCGCTTGTGGCCATCTTCGAGGAGGGCGTGCAGGCGGCCACGGTGCGCCACGCGCGGATGCATGAGGCGCTGGTCGCGGGCCTGGAGGCCGCCGGCCTGAAGATGCTGGTGGATCCGAAGCACCGGCTGCCGCAGCTCAACACGGTCCTGGTCCCCGACGGGGTCGATGAGGCGGCGGTGCGCGCGCACGTGCTGAAGACCTGGGACCTGGAGCTCGGCGCGGGGTTGGGGCCGCTCAAGGGCAAGGTCTGGCGCATCGGCCTGATGGGCGCCTCGGCGACCCCGTGGCACGTGCGGCTGTGTCTGACGGCCCTGGCCGAAGCCCTGGCCGCCCAGGGCGTGAAGGTGGACACCGCGGCGGCGCTGGCGGCCGCCGACACCCGGCTCATGTAACCATCGACAACCTATCCCCGGCGGGTACGGTGCGGCGAAGGCCGTCCGAAGAGCGGCTAGCGGGGATACTAGAGTGAAAGACGCCAGCGCCGCCGACGCCCGGGGCAAGTTCGCGGTCGACAACGGCCGGCTCGACCGCGGCGGCTACGCCTGGTCGATCTTCGAAGGCGGCCGCGACCCCTTCGTGATCCTGATCACCATCTACATCTTCATGCCCTACGTGGCGGCCTCGATGGTGGGCGACCCGGTGCGGGGCCAGGAGATCATATCGCGGGCCCAGCAGTGGGCCGGATGGACGGTGATGGCGACGGCGCCCTTCATCGGCGCCTCGATCGACAAGCTGGGCGGACGCAAGCTGTGGCTCGGCCTGATCGTGGGCCTGATGGTCCCGCTGTGCGCGTCGCTGTGGTGGGCCAAGCCCGACGGCACGGGCCTGTCGATCGGCATGACGATGCTGTTCGCCATGACCGTCCAGGTCCTGTTCGCCTACAATGAAATCTTCCACAATTCGCTGCTGGTCCGCGCGGCGGGCCTGTCGGGAGCGCACAAGGCCTCGGGCCTCGCGCTGTCGCTGGGCAACCTGTTCTCGGTGCTGGCGCTGGTGTTCACCGCCTGGGCCTTCGCCCTGCCGGGCAAGGTGGACTGGAGCTGGGTGCCGGCCGCACCGCTCTTCGGCCTGGACCCCGCGACGCACGAGCCGGAGCGGGTGGTGGCGTTCCTGGCGGCGGGCCTGCTGTTCTTCGGCTCGATCCCGCTCTTCCTGTGGACGCCCGACGCGCCACGGACGGGCACGCCGGTCGGCCGGGCCTTCGCCCAGGGCGCGTCCGAGCTCTGGCGGATGCTGAAGACGATCAGCCATTTCAAGGACGCGGCGATCTACATCGGCTCGCGCATGTTCTTCGTCGACGGGATGAACGGCGTGCTGGTGTACGTGGGCGTCTTCGCGGTGGGCGTGATGAAGTGGGGCGCGCTGGAGATGCTGGCGTTCGGGATCCTGCTGAGCATCTTCGCCGTCATCGGCGGCTTCGTGGCGCGCTGGCTGGACGCGGTGGTCGGGCCGAAGAACGCGCTCCGCATCGAGATATCCATGACGATGCTCGGCCTGATCGGCTGGCTCGGCATGAGGCCGGACCTGATCCTGTACTTCTGGCCGCACGATCCCGCCGCGCAGGGCGCCATGTGGGCCGGGCCGGTGTTCCGCACGCTGCCCGACCTGGTCTTCGTGGGCGTGGGGTTCGTGAATGCGGTTTTCATCACGGCCCAATACGCCTCGAGCCGCACGCTGCTCACGCGCCTGACCCCGCCGGAGCAGACCGGCGCGTTCTTCGGCGTCTATGCGCTGTCGGGGGTCGCCACCGCCTGGCTGGCGCCCACCGTGGTCAACCTCGGAACGCGCGCCACGGGCACCCAGCAGGGCGGCTTCGCGACCTTGCTGTTGTTGCTGGCCGTAGGACTGACCGGACTGGCCTTCGTGCGGGGCGGTGGGCGCGGCGTAGCTTACCGGGCCTGACGGATGCTTGATTCCAAAAGGGAATCCGAAGCGTTGCCGTGGAATGGTTTACAGATATCAACCATTAACGGCCGCTAATAGTATAGATATATTAGTCATCCGGATTCATGCGCTCTTAAACGAGATGCGGGACATTGATCGTGTTCTTCGGGGCGAGCAGGCGAGAGCTTGAGGCCCCTCACAGTTTGCACAGTCTGCTCGCTAAATTTAGGAGAGAATCAATGTCCAAGTTCATCACCCGCTTCCTGAAAGACGAGTCCGGCGCCACGGCCATCGAGTATGGCCTGATCGCCGCCCTGATCTCGGTCGTGATCGTCGGCGCTGTCGGCCTCATCGGCGAGAACCTGAACACCGCCTTCACGACCATCCAAACGGAACTGGCCGGCACCTAAGACCGCCTTCCAAGACACTCGGAGGGGCCCTCGGCGGAAACGCCGGGGGCCTTTTCTTTTGGAGCTTGGCTGCAACGCTCCGTTCATTTGCTGGAAGGCATAAGGACGATCGGAGAGGTTACGCCCCGATGCTCGCACTGCTCGCCGCCGCCCTTGTGCTCTGTTTCCCCTCGCTGGTCCTGACGGCGGCGGTCAGCGACGCGACCTCCTTCACCATTCCCAACTGGATCCCGCTGGCGCTGCTGGCGCTGTTCCCCGTGGCCGGCCTGGCCGCGGGCGTCCCGCTGGCGACGCTGGGCCTGCACGCCGCGCTGGCCGTGGGCGCCCTGGTGATCGGCATGGGCATGTTCGCCCTGCGCTGGATGGGTGGCGGCGACGCCAAGCTGGTCGCGGCCGTGGTGCTGTGGCTGGGGCTGTCCGGGCTGCCAGGGTTTCTGCTCGGCACGGCGCTCACCGGCGGCGGCCTGGCGATGGCGCTCCTGACGCTGCGCTCGACCCATTTCCGCGCCATGGTCGCCCTGGGTCCGCGCTGGGTGCACCGCCTGGCCGACTCCAAAGAAGGCATCCCCTATGGCGTGGCCATCGCGGCCGGCGCGCTCGGCGGCTTCGCCGCTTCGCCGTTCGGCCCGGTCCTGGGTCTTTAGAACATGTCGGACCTGATCCTCGACGCCTGGGACGGCCCCATCACGCCGATCCACGCCCTGACCGAGGCCGAGACCGTCTCGGCGCTGGCGGCCGATCCGTTCGCCGCGGCGCTCGCCCGCACCGCCGATTTCAAGGGCAAGCCCGGCCAGCTCCTGCTGGTCCCGGACACCGGGGGGGCGCTGGCCCGTGTCCTGTTCGGCGCCGGCGACGACTGGACGGCGTTCCGCGCGCTGCCGGCCAAGCTGCCGGCCGGCGTCTATCGCATCGCCGAGAAGCCGCAAGGCGTCAGCGCCGACCAGGCCGCCCTGGCCTTCGCGCTCGGGAGCTACCGGTTCGACCGCTACAAGACCCGTGACGGCGAGCGTCCCCGGCTGTTGGCGCAGGGCGCCGACGGGGCCGAGGTCCGCCAGGTGGCGCACGCCTGCGCCCTGGCCCGCGACATGGTCAACACGCCCGCCAACGACATGGGCCCGCGGCAGATCGAGACCATCGCCCGCGAGATCGCCGAGCAGCACGGCGCCCAGGTCACGGTGATCGAGGGCGAGGGCCTGCTGGAGGCCAACTACCCCGCCATCCACGCCGTCGGCCGCGCCGCCGATCCGAGCCGCGCGCCGCGCTTCATCGAGATGAGCTGGGGTGAGGCGGGCAGGCCGCTGGTCTGCATCGTCGGCAAGGGCGTGGTGTTCGACACCGGCGGCCTGGACATCAAGCCGTCGGCCGGCATGCGGCTGATGAAGAAGGACATGGGCGGCGCCGCCCACGCCCTGGCCCTGGGCCGGATGGTCATGGCCGCGAAGCTGCCGGTGCGGCTGTCGGTGCTGGTTCCGGTGGTCGAGAACGCCATCTCCGGCGACGCAATGCGCCCGGGCGACGTGCTCGGCTCGCGCAAGGGCCTGTCCATCGAGGTCGGCAACACCGACGCCGAAGGCCGGCTGATCCTGGCCGATGCGCTGACCCGGGCCTGCGAGCTGGAGCCGGCGCTGACCATCGACATGGCCACCCTGACCGGCGCCGCGCGGATCGCGCTGGGCCCGCAGCTGCCGCCGTTCTTCACAGATGATGACGAGTTGGCCGCCCAGATCGACTCGGCGGCGCGGGCGGAATCGGATCCTCTGTGGCGGATGCCGCTCTGGAAGCCCTATGCCGACGCGCTGGACAGCGACGTGGCCGAGATCAAGAACGACCCCGACGGCTGGGCCCAGGCGGGTTCGGTGACAGCGGCACTGTTTCTTCAGAAGTTTGCCCCCACATCTGGATGGGTGCATCTCGATATCTTTGCGTGGAACCCCCGCGCCCGCCCCGGATTCCCCGGTGGCGGTGAAGTCCAGGCCATCCGTGGCCTCTACCGTATGATCCGCGAGCGTTTCGCATGAAGCATGATCCGCGCATCACGCCCTGGCGCGACGGCATCGCCGCCCGCAGCCTGGAAGGCGTGCTGGAAGCCGAGGTCTACCTCGACCCCAAGGCCATGGGCTGCATGGCGCCCGCGAGCGCCATACGCGCGGCCGCGGACGCCAACGCCGAACAGATGGACCAGATCCTGTTCGGCGAGCGGTTCGAGGTGCTGGAGGAAGAGGGCGCGTGGGTGTTCGGCCAGGCGGCCCGCGACGGTTACGTGGGCTTCGTCGAGGCCGCCGCCCTGGCGCCCGCCGGCCCGATGCCGACGCACCGCGTCTCGGCGCTGCGCACCTACGCCTTCGCGGACGCCAGCATCAAGTCGCGCGCGCTGGGCCCCTATTCGATCAACAGCCTGGTCACGGTGGAAGCCGTCGAGGGCAAGCTGGCCAAGGTGACCGGGGCTGGCTGGATGACCGCAGCCCACCTGTCGCCGATCGGCCAGTTCGAGGACGACTGGGCCGCGGTGGCGGAACGGTTCGTGGGCGCGCCCTATCTGTGGGGCGGCCGCGAGAGCCTGGGCCTGGACTGCTCGGGCCTGATCCAGCAGGCGCTGTTCGCCTGCGGCCGGGCCTGTCCGCGCGACACCGACCAGCAGCAGGCGCTGGGCGCGCCTATCGCGGCGGCCGACTTCGGCCGCGGCGACCTGGTGTTCTGGAAGGGCCACGTGGCCATGGGTACGGGCGAGGGCGGCATCGTCCACGCCAACGGCCACCACATGGCCACGGTCATCGAGCCGCTCAGCGAGGCCATCGCCCGCATCGACGCGGCGGGCTCGGGCCAGCCAACCGCCTACCGGCGGGTCTGACCCAAACGAAAATGGCCGGGACTGAGCCCGGCCATTCCGAAATCTGAACTGTGTCGCCCGCCTACTTCTTGGCGGGCGCAGCCGGGGCCGCGGGCGGCGCGCCCGGGGTCGCCGGCGCCTGACCGGCGGGACCGCCGGCGGTGCTGACGGGCGCGGCCGTGGAGCCGGTCGCCGTGGGCTCGCCTTCGGCGGCCGGGGCGGGGGCCGCAGCGCCCTCGGCGGCGGGGGCCGGAGCCGCGCCGGGCTGGCGGGTCGGATCCGGCGCCGGCAGCGGCAGCTTGCCGCCCTGGGCCGCCAGGTAGGCGATCAGGTTGACGCGCTCGTCGGTCTTCTTGACGCCCACGAAGGTCATCTTGGTGCCGGCGATGTGCTTCTGCGGCGCCTTGATGAACTCGTTGAGCTGATCGTAGGTCCACTGCGGGTGCTCGGCCGAGAAGGCGGTCATGCCCGCCGAATAGGCGAAGCCCGGATGGACGCCCGGCTTGGCGCCGACCACGCCGTACAGGTTCGGGCCGGTGCCGTTCGCGCCGCCGCTGGCGATGTTGTGGCAAGACTGGCACTTGGCGAAGGCCGCCTGGCCCGCCGCCACGTCCGCGGTCGGCAGGACCGTGCCCCAATCGGGCAGGAGCTCGACGGTCGCGCCGCCCTCTCCGCCTTCATCGGCGACTTCCACGGCGTAGCCGGGCTTCTCCACATGCTCCGGGGTGAAGACACCCGCGGAGAGCTCACGAAGGCCGACAATGGCCAGACCCGTCGCCAGGACGGCGCCGGCGATCTTGTTGAACGTAAGGTCGCTCATAATCCCCTAGTCACGCCTCTATTCGGCCGTAGAGCAGAGCCCCCGGACGCGCGGGAATCCCGCCCCTTATTGCGTGCGGCTCTCTTACACGCTACCGGCGCTCGCGCAACCGCCCACGACGTCCCAGCTCCCACGCCCAGCCCAACGGCATGAACCCGATCGTCCTCATCCCCGCGCGCATGGCCGCGACACGCCTGCCGGGGAAGCCCCTGGCGGACATCGGCGGCGCGCCCATGATCGTGCGCGTGCTGCGGCAGGCGCAGGCCGCCGGCGTCGGTCCCGTGGCCGTGGCGGCGGGCGACGCCGAGATCGCCGAGGCCGTGCGCGCGGCGGGCGGCCGCGCCGTGCTCACCGACCCCGACCTGCCGTCCGGCTCCGACCGCATCCTGGCGGCGCTGGCCGAACTGGACCCGGGCGGGGCCCATGACGTCGTGATCAACCTGCAGGGCGACATGCCGTTCGTGGCCCCGGGCGTCCTTTCGGCCTGCGCCGGCCTGCTGGACCGCGAGCCGTCCTGCGACATCGCCACCGTCGTGGCGCCCGAGGCCTCGCCTGCCGACCGGACCAATCCGGACGTGGTGAAGGCGGTGCTGTCGCTGCAGGCGGACGGCCGCACCGGCCGGGCGCTCTATTTCACCCGTTCCACGCTCTACGGCGACCAGCCGGTGTGGCGGCATGTGGGGATCTATGGCTATCGCCGCGGCGCGCTGGAGCGGTTCAACGCCGCGCCGCCGTCCCCGCTGGAGATCCGCGAGAAGCTGGAACAGCTCCGCGCCATGGAGCTGGGTCTCTCGATCTGGGCCGCCGTGGCCGACGACGCGCCGATCTCGGTGGACAACCCGTCCGACCTGGAACGCGCCCGCGAGTACGCAAGGACACTCCATGACTAAAGGACGCATCGCCTTCCAGGGCGAACTCGGCGCCAACAGCCATGAGGCCTGCATGGCGGCGTTTCCGGACATGGAGCCGGTCCCCAACGCCACCTTCGAGGAAGCGTTCGAGGCGGTGCGCTCGGGCGACTGCCAGCTGGGCATGATCCCGGTGGAGAACTCCATCGCCGGCCGGGTCGCCGACGTGCATCACCTGCTGCCCTCGTCCGGGCTGAAGATCATCGGCGAGCGGTTCAAGCCGATCCACTTCAACCTGATGGCCAATCCCGGCGTGAAGCTGGAGGACGTGAAAACCGCCGTCTCCATGCCCATCGCGCTGGGCCAGTGCCGCAAGACCCTGCGGCGCATGGGGCTGAAGACCGAGGCCACGGGCGACACGGCCGGGGCGGCCAAGCTGTTGTCCGAGCATCCCGATCCCACCAAGGCGGCGCTGTCGCCGGCCCTGGCGGCCGAGCTCTACGGCCTGGAGATTCTGGCCCGCGACGTCGAGGACGAGCACAACAACACCACGCGCTTCCTGATCATGACGGCGGACCCCAATCCGCCCGCGCCGCCCTTCACCGAGCCCTGCGTGACCAGCTTCATCTTCCGGGTCCGCAACCTGCCGGCGGCGCTCTACAAGGCGCTGGGCGGCTTCGCGACCAACGGCGTCAACATGACCAAGCTCGAGAGCTACATGGAGAACGGCGCCTTCACGGCCACCTTCTTCTACGCCGAGGTCGACGGCCGGCCCGAGGACAAGGACCTGGCCCGGGCGTTCGAGGAGCTGCGGTTCTTCTCCGAGCGCTTCGAGATCCTGGGGGTGTATCCCGCCGACCCGTTCCGGGCGCGTTAGGCGATCATCCCTACCCTAAAGAGGAGGGATGACTACGCCTCCTCGGCCCAGGCCTTGATCAGCTGGTGGGCGATGGCGAGGGGCGGGGGGGCGAAGACGCCTTCGATCTCGCCCTTCAGGAGCTGCTTTGCCTCAGCGCGGGTGAACCAGCGGACCTCGGACAGCTCGGTCTGGTCGGGCGTGCCCTCGTCGTCCTCGACCTCGGCGATCAGGCCGATCATCAGCGAGGACGGGTAAGGCCAAGGCTGGCTGGAGTGGTAGCGCACCTGGCGGGTGCGCAGGCCCGCCTCCTCGGCCAGTTCCCGGGCGCAGGCCTCCTCGATGCTCTCGCCGGGCTCGAGGAAGCCGGCCAGGGCCGAGAACATACCGGCGGGCCAGACCTCCTGGCGACCCAGCATGCAGCGGTCGCCATGATAGGCCAGCATGATCACCACCGGGTCGGTGCGCGGGAAGTGCTCGGCGTTGCACGCCGTGCACTGGCGCTTCCATCCGCCATCCTTCGCCTGGCAAATCTCACCGCAGTTGGCGCAGTTGCTGTGCTTGCGGCGCCACTCGAACATCCCCTTGGCCGTGGCCAGGATCGCCGCGTCGGTCCCCGGCAGCTGCATGGCGACCTGGCGCAGGTCCTTGAACTCCCCCAGGCCCTGCAGCGGACCCAGGCCGGGATCGTTGGTCCCTTCCATGTCGAGGGCGAAGACCGCGGTCTCCTTCCAGAGGCCCATGAACAGCAGGCGCTCGTTCCCGCCCGCCAGCTCCTCGACCATCTTCGCCGGCAGGTAGGCAATCTGGGCGCCGCCCTCCCCCCCGTCCTTTCCTGGGGTCTTCTCCACGAACGGCTTGCCGTTCCAGAGCGCGATGCCGAGAGATTCCGGCGAGGCCAGCTGCTCGGCCAGCCAGGCGGCGTCGCCCCGTCGCTCGCTGGCGCGGTCGAGCGGGTTTCCGGCGAAGGTGTTCACGAAGGACTTGAGCGGCATGGATCCTATCTAGGGCCCAGCTCGGCGCGCGTCGAGGCGGGGGCGGCGCCTCTTGAAACCGGCGACGCGGATTCCAAATCATTTGCCGCGCCCGCCTCCTCCTCGGCGGGCGCGTTGAGAAAGGACAGACATCAGGAGAACCGCCATGAGGCTCGCGACCTCGGAGCATTCGATCCGTGAACAGGGGCTGGCTGCCGCGCTGGAGCGCTGGCTGAGGCCCGCCGTCGGATACAACCACCCCCGCGACGTCCTGAAGGATCCCGACCTTGGCGCCGACGAGAAGCGGGCGGTGCTGTCGTCCTGGGCCTCGGACGCCTCGGCCGTGCAGGACGAGCCCACCCTGCGCTGGCTGCTCGGGACGCCCGAGCCGGTCCCCTACCGCGACGTGCGCGATGCGCTGGAGCGCCTCGACTGGGCCCAGCGGTTCGACGCCTGACCTGGAGGGAGATAGCGATGCAGGTCATCGAGGTCGCGCCGCTCGACTGGGGCTGGCGCGTGTCGCTGCCGGCGCTGGCCGGGGACATGGTCTTCGCCAGGGGCGGGGCCGCGGAGAGCGCCGCCCGGAGGCTGGCGGCGCGGCTGGCCGGGCAGGGCCTGGCCAGCGAGCTGAAGATCCGCCTGCGGGACGGATCTCTGGCGGCCCGGCTGGTCTGGCCGGCGCATGCGGAAGCCGGGCCCGCCGCCTATCCTGTGATGGCGGCGGCCGCCTGATCCAGGCTCCGACTGGTCAAACCCGATTCGGCGCCCCACATCGAGGCGGCGCCGGGTCCCGGGCGCGAGCGAGCAACGCCTGGAGAACCGCGAGATGTCCGAACCGCCTTCGAACCACCCCGCCGGCTATGTCCCGGACACGGTCTGGCAGTGGAACAAGGAGAACGGAGGCCGGTTCGCCGCCATCAACCGCCCGATCGCCGGCCCGACCCACGACAAGGAACTGCCGGTCGGCAAGCACCCCTTCCAGCTCTATTCGCTGGCCACGCCCAACGGGGTGAAGGTGACGGTGATGTTCGAGGAGCTGCTGGCGCTGGGTCACAAGGGCGCCGAGTACGACGCCTGGCTGATCAACATCGGCAACGGCGACCAGTTCGGCTCGGGTTTCGTCGATGTGAACCCCAACTCCAAGATCCCTGCGCTGATGGACCGCAGCGGCCCCAAGCCGATCCGGATCTTCGAGTCGGGCGCGATCCTGGTGCACCTGGCCGAGAAGTTCGGCGCCTTCCTGCCCACCGAGCCAGCGGCCCGGGCCGAGGTGATGTCGTGGCTGTTCTGGCAGATGGGCAGCGCGCCCTACCTGGGCGGCGGCTTCGGCCACTTCTACGCCTATGCGCCCTTCAAGATCGAATACGCCATCGACCGCTTCGCCATGGAGGTGAAGCGCCAGCTGGACGTGCTGGACCGCCGCCTGGCCGAAAGCGAATACCTGGGCGGAGCCGAATACACGATCGCCGACATCGCGGTGTGGCCCTGGTACGGCCTGCTGGCCAAGGGCGGGGCCTATGGCGCGGGCGAGTTCCTGGACGTGCAGAGCTATAAGAACGTCCAGCGCTGGACGGACCTGATCGGCAAGCGCCCGGCGGTGAAGCGCGGGCGACTGGTCAACCGCGCCCAGGGCGAACCGCAGCTCCCCGAACGCCACGACGCGGCCGAACTCGACGCGGTGATCGCGGCCAAGTGACAGCGCGGCGGGCCGGATAACTTGCTTTTTGCCGTCGATGAGCCCATCTAGCGCAGCTCAAAATCGGTATTGGCCCGATCGCGAACCTGCGGATTCTTGAATCCGCGGCCCGCGCCGGCCCGCATCGCGTCATCCGCAATAGGACTGCCCATTGGCCAAAGAAGATCTTGTCGAGTTCGAAGGTGAAGTCACCGAGCTGCTGCCCGAGGGCCGCTTCCGGGTGCGCCTGGAGAACGACCACGAAGTGCTGGCCTACACCGCCGGCAAGATGAAGAAGCACCGCATCCGCTCCATGGTGGGCGACAAGGTGACGGTGGAGATGACTCCCTACGACATGGATCGCGCGCGGATCATCTTCCGCCACCGCGACACCGGCCCGCGGGTCGGCGGCGGCCCGGCCCGGCCGCAGTTCCGCAAGCGCTAGGATATATATCGAGCGGGGCCTTTCGGCCCCGCTTTCGCATCAGGCCGCGAGGACCTGCCGACGGGCGCGCAGCGCGCAGCCGGCCAGGCCGAAACCTGCGATCACCAAGGCCCAGGTCGCCGGCTCCGGCGCGGACGACAGCGTAAACGTCACGTCGTCGATCGCCATGATGTCGCTCTTGGCGTTGAACGTGACCTTGCTGATCGACCGGCCGAAATCGGTAAAGCCCACATAGTCCGCGCCGAAGAAGCCCGGCACGTCGATCGCCTGCGCGCTGCCGTCGTCGAAGGTCAGGGTCATGCCCGGGAGCTGGGCCCCGGTGAAATAGGCGCCGAAGGCCTGGATCGGCTTGAGGAAGGTGAAGGTCACGGTGCCGCCGACGATGCCGAGGTAGGTGTTTCCGCCCACCGTGGTGTTGCCGCCGCACAGGGCGTACTGGCACTGCAGCGCGTTGCGGAAGACCTGCGGGGCGCCGCCGTTCGCCGCCCCGGTCATCGTGGCTCCGCCGCCCAGGTCGAATGAGGTCAGGCCGCCCACCGGGGCGCCTTCGAAGCTGGCCGTGAAGGTGTCGGAAAGGCCGGCGATCGCGGCTCGGTAGGCGTTATGCGCGGCGTCGGCGTTGGGCTTGGTGTTCAGGTTCTGCGCCGAGATGTCGTAGCCCGAATAGACGACCACGGCGGCGTTGGCGGGCGCGCTGCAAAGGATTGCGGACAGCAGGCCGCAGGCGCTCAAGGCGCCGATTTTATTCCACATTTTTCTATGTCCTCTGGATGGCTTGGCGGGCGGGGAGGCCCGGTAAAGCAAGGCCGCCGGAATATGGCGACGGCCGCTGCCGCACAATTGCCAGGCTCGCAGCGAGGGGCTGCGAAATTGCAGGGGCCGCCCGTGCATCCGCGCGCGGCGAGGCAGACTTGCCGCCGCGCCTTCCGGCGGTCCTCGCGATCGCAAGGGGAACTCCGCGCCGTGTCGGGCGCTGACGATGATCAATGACCAACTGAGCTTGGGATGTCCCTGCTTAGGCGCCGCACCCCCGCGGCCAAGTCTGGAGATTCCGATGCAGCTTCCCAAAGGCGCCACCGTCGCGGTCGCGGACGGCGAGAAATTCAACCTGTTCCGCAACGCCGGCGACGAAGCCAACCTCAAGCTGGAGCCCCTGGACCACGCTGCGGTCGATGCGAACCATCAGGGATCGACCCCGGGCCGCCACGGCAGCTCCGCCAACCCTGACGGCGGCCAGGACAAGGAAGACGGCTTTTCGGCAGGCGTGATCGACCTCCTCAACAAGAAGGCCCTGTCGGGCGGGATTTCCGCCCTTCTGATCATCGCCGCCCCCCGAACCCTCGGGGCCATCCGCCCGCAGTATCACGCCAAGCTGAAGGAGGTTCTGGTCGGCGAGATCGACAAGGACCTCACCGGTCACGCAATGCACGACGTGGAAAAGGCGATCGCGGGGGCATAGCCGAGGCGGCGCGGCGGCGGCCCGGGCGCCTGGCCATGGAGCCGGACCTTCCAGAGGTCCGGCTCCCTACCCCTTGCCCCCGGCCCGTCGATCCGCCATATGCCGCGACGGAGATCGGCGGCGGACGGGCGCCTCGCCAACCTGGTCAGGTCCGGAAGGAAGCAGCCACAACGGGTCACGTCCCGGGTTGCCGTTCGGTCTCCACCTTTCCTCTCCTGAGCCGGCTTTCCGCTTCCCCGCGATAGGGCCGTCCCGTTAGATGGCGTCATGGGCGACGACGACCTGCCGCACGACGATTCCCTGCCCGAGCGGGACCCCGACACCGGCGACATGTTCGGCGCGCCGGCGGCTGCGCCCGCCGCGCCCGTCGAAGAGTCCGCCGCCTACACCGTCATCGCGCGGAAGTACCGCCCCCGCTCGTTCGAGGACCTCTACGGCCAGGAAGCCATGGTCCGGACGCTGCGCAACGCCTTCGCCACCGGGCGGATCGCGCACGCCTTCATGCTCACCGGCGTTCGGGGGGTGGGCAAGACCACCACCGCCCGCCTGCTGGCCCGGGCCCTGAACTACGAGACCGACACGGTCCACGAGCCGTCGCTGGATCTGAAGGTCGAGGGCGTGCACTGCCGCTCGATCATCGAGGGCCGGCATATGGACGTGCTGGAACTGGACGCCGCCTCGCGCACCGGCGTGGGCGACATCCGCGAGCTC
>Ga0255338_1002368_pt1 | contig 28194 bp, 21 predicted proteins | sample MeOH1_35cm_T4_19_FD_203715 | JGI IMG/M metagenome (GOLD analysis project Ga0255338, IMG submission 203715) | Sandy soil microbial communities from University of British Columbia, Vancouver, Canada - MeOH1_35cm_T4_195 | ecosystem: Engineered > Artificial ecosystem > Sand microcosm > Unclassified ...
GTAAAAGTTACGCCCGACCTGCTGGAAGCACGTATTTATGTGAGCCTGTTCCAGGTAAAAGATCCCAAAGCAGTGATGAAAACAATTGAAGCAAGGGCCTGGGAGATCAAAAAAGAGCTGGCCGACCGCGTAAAACACCAGTTACGCCGCATACCTGTATTGCATTTTTACCTGGATGATACATTGGATTATGTGTTTAAGATGGAAGAGATTTTTAAACAGATCAAACAAGAAAAACCTCCGGGGGAGGAGAATTAGCGGATTAGCGGATGCAACAATAACCCATCCATAATCCTTAATCCGCCAATCCGTAATCCTTAATCCGCCAATCCAATCCATGAACCTCCTTTTCGCCTGGCGCTATTTCCGGTCAAACAAATCCACCAATGCCATAAATGTAATTGCGTGGATCAGTGTTACCGCCATTGCAGTGGGCAGCGCGGCATTGATCATTGTGCTGAGTGTATTCAATGGTTTTGAGGACCTGGTAAAGGGATTGTACGCAGATTTTTATGCAGATATACGCGTGGTGCCCGCACGTGGTAAAACCTTTCATTTTTCGGCCGAACAGATACAGCAACTCAAACAGACCAGGGGAGTAGCAGTGGTCAGTTTTGTTGCGGAAGAAAAAGCGGTACTGAGTGGTGCATTACAAACCATTGTTTCTGTAAAGGGGGTGGATGAACAGTATACGGCGGTGAACCGCATCAACACCACCGAACATATTCCCCGGGGCAAATTTGAACTGGGTACCACCGCCGAACCCAAACTGGTGGTGGGGGCCGGCATCGAGAATGCGGCCGGGATTGATGTAGAAAAACCCATTTATACCGCTACTATTTACTTACCCAACCGGCAGGCAGCCCGTTTAACAGCCGATGATGGATTGAACGCATTCAGCATCGCACCCGCCGGCACATTTATGGTGCAACAGGATTTCGACAACAAATATGTGTTCACCAACCTGGGTTTTGTAAAATACATGCTGAACATGGATGCCGATGAATTCAGCGCCATAGAAATTAAAATTGCAGGCAATCCCGATAAGGTAAAGAAAGAGCTGCAAGGATTACTGGGTACTGAACTGCTGGTAGAAACACGTTATGAACAGAACAAAAGTCTTTATGCCGTTATGCAGGTAGAGAAATGGGTGATCTATGGTATTCTCTCACTGATACTGGTAGTAGCGGCTTTTAATATGATTGGTGCATTGACCATGCTGGTGCTGGAAAAACAGAAAGACATTGCCGTACTCAAAGCCATGGGTGCCAACGAACAAATGGTGCAGCGGATTTTTCTGAGTGAAGGAGTGTTGCTGGCTACGCTGGGTGGTGGCGCAGGGATCTTACTCGCTACTTTCATCTGCTGGCTGCAGATCCGGTTTCACCTGATCAAACTGGGTGGTAACACATTTATCATCGATTATTATCCCGTTAAAATGGTGCCCGGCGATTTTGTACTGGTCATCGCTACCATTGCCCTTATTGCTATTCTCGCAGCATGGATCCCTTCCCGCAAAGCGGGGCAACAACTGTTCTCTCTAAAAAGTTAATACTTCCCACTGCGCCTCCGCGCCTTTGCGGGAAAATTTTTGCTCGCAAAGGCGCGGAGGCGCAAAGAAAAAGTCATCACGGTGGTGATGACTTTCAACATATGTTCAGTAAGAAATTGTGCTAGTAGTCTCCCAGCGTTTCTGGCAACTGCGCCAGTGCTTTGGCCAATTGCTCATCGTTAGGGGCAATGCCATGCCATTCGTGACTGCCTTCCATAAAATCAACCCCTTTACCCATCGCTGTTTTCATGAGTATACAGATCGGTTTGCCCTGGCCGGTCATCGATTTGGCTTTGTTCATAACGGTAACGGTATCGTCCATGTCGTTTCCGTTCATTTCCAGAACGGTCCAGCCAAAAGCTTCAAATTTTGCACGGAGATTGCCGAGCGACATTACTTTTTCAGTAGGCCCGTCGATCTGCTGTCCGTTCCAGTCAATGGTAGCGATCAGGTTATCCACCTTGTTATGTGCCGCAAACATGATGGCTTCCCAGTTCTGTCCTTCGTCCAGCTCACCATCTCCCGCCAAAGAAAAAACCAGGTGGTTGTCGCCGTTGATCTTTTTGGTAAGCGCTGCACCGATGGCAACACTCATACCCTGGCCCAGGGAGCCGCTGGCAATACGTACGCCGGGTAAATGTTCATGCGTGGTTGGGTGCCCCTGCAAACGGGTATTCAGTTTACGGAAACTGGCCAGCTCTTTCACATCAAAATAGCCGGAACGGGCAAGGGCCGAATAGAATAGGGGAGAAATATGTCCGTTAGAGAGAAAGAACAGGTCTTCATTCTTTCCATCCATTGAAAAGTTGGTATCATGTTTCATGATATGAAAATAGAGGGCGGCCAGGTAATCGGCACAACCGAGTGATCCACCGGGGTGGCCGCTCTGCACACCATGAACCATGCGTACAATATCGCGCCTCATTTGGGTCGCGATGTCTTTTAACTCCTGTATACTTGCCATAACGGTTTTAATTATGGGTGCGAAGATAGGGGGAAATGATAAGTTAGGAGTTGGGAGTTTGGAGTTTGGAGTTTGGAGTTTGGACTTGGTTTTTGGGTGAACTCCAGACTCCAGACTTCTAACTCCAAACCCCAAACTCCAAACTCCAAACTATTCATTATTTTCGCCACACTTTAAACACCTAGTTATGTCGGAAGAATTAGATATGATCATTACAGAGGCTGAAGATGGTATGAAAAAAGCCATCGGGCACCTGGAAACGGAATTGACCCGCATCCGGGCTGGTAAAGCCAATCCTACTATGCTGGACGGGGTAAATGTGGAATATTACGGGGCACCCACCCCCATTGCCCAGGTAGCCAATGTAAGTGTACTGGATGCCAGAACCATCAGTATCCAGCCCTGGGAAAAGAATATGTTACAGGCCATTGAAAAAGCCATTATGCAGGCCAATATCGGCATCACACCACAAAACGATGGGGTGCAGCTGCGGTTGTTTCTGCCACCACTGACCGAAGAAAGAAGAAAGGAACTGGTGAAAAAATCAAGCGGTGAGGGCGAAAACTCAAAAGTAGCCATCCGTAGCATCCGCAGAGATGCCATTGAGCAGGTGAAAAAACTCCAGAAAGACGGCCTGAGCGAAGATGCGGCCAAAGACGGTGAAAAAACCATCCAGGAATTAACGGATAAATTCAGCCAGATGGTAGAAAAACACCTGGCAGTTAAGGAAAAAGAAATCATGACGGTGTAATAGTTACTGGTTTCAGGTTACCCGTTACCGGTAACCTGAAACTATTCTCCCCCCTCCCTGATAAACTGTGAGAACCCGTATTTCTCCGACTTCTCGTTAAATGTCTGAATGATCGCCTGCTCCAGCGAGATCCCCAGCAGGGAAGCCAGCAGATCAAGATAAATGGCAATACCACCGATCTCTTCCTGCAGCATTTCCTTTGTGATGTCTTTTGCGGTATAACTGCTTCCGCCATCCACACCGCCCATGGCTACCCTTTGCGTTTTTTTGATCATGTTACAGAGCTCGCCCAATTCACCGGCAACGGCGGTGGTCCAGTAGGTAATGGGTTGGTTATCGTAGGTCTTAAAACCTTCTTTGGCTCTTTGTACATTCAGTTCCCTGAATTTTTCGAGGTCAAGTTTCATAAAATGGTTTATGCGTGAGGTAGTGATCTATTTTTTGTTAACGAGGTAAACACCCACCAATATAATACCCAGGCAGCCTACCTGCAGCAGGGTGATGGTTTCTCCTCCCCACAATCCCCAGAGTACGGCAATAAAAGGGATACCATAGGTAACCATGGAGGCGAAGAGGGTTCCTGCCCGTTTCACCAGCATATAAAACAGGATAGAAGCAATGGCGGTACCAAACACCCCCAATACAACGGAAGCCAGTGTAGAAAGGAGAAAGGTTGTTTGCAGCAATGGCAGGGCAAAGTAACCGGTAACATATAAAATGACCAGGGTGGGTATGATCAGGAATACAAAAGCCAGTGAAGCAATATTGAGCGAGCCCACGCCTTGCATATGCCGGCCCACCATGTTTACATTGATGCCGTAAAAAACGGTTGCCAGTAGCACCAGCAATGAATAAGAAAAATCTTCAAACCGAAAATCTCCCTTGGGGGCGATGAGTAAACACAAACCGATAAAACCCACCAGCACACCTATGATCTTTCGGGTGCCGGCCTGCAACTGGAAGAAAGCGATCCCTATGAGGATGGTAAACAGGGGAGTCAGCGCATTCAAGATCCCTGCCAGCGAACTGTCGATCCGGGTTTCTGCGATACAAAAAAGATAAGCCGGGAAAAAACTACCCAGCAGTCCGGAGAGGATCACCAGCAATAGCTTCTCTTTCGGTACCTGTAACAAAGCTTTCCTGGCAAAAGGGACCAGCACAACCCCTGCACTCAGGATCCGCAGCGAAGCCACATGATAGGGGGTGAGTGTTTTCATTCCTTCTTTCATCAGGATAAAGGAACTGCCCCAGATCAGGGAAAGGATGGTAAAAAGTGACCAGTTAATCAGTTTATCTCTCAATGCAGCATGAATTTGTTCAAAGTTGGTGTTTTTACAAAAGCAAAGGAATAAATTTATGTAAACGTAATCCTATGGCTGCCATCAAACTCAGCAAACTCTCTACCCGCGCGCCCAAAGGCTGGAGCAAGGAAAAGACCAAAGCCAAAACAGCTGCTTTGCTGGCAGAACTGGATGACCTGCAGAACCTGCTGTTTGCCCAATCCAAACATGCGGTACTGATCGTGATCCAGGGAATGGATGCCAGTGGTAAGGATGGATTGATCAGGGAAGTACTGGGCAAACTGAATCCACAGGGAGTATGGGTTCGCTCCTTCAAGGCGCCTACTCCCGAAGAGTTATCACATGATTTTTTATGGCGGATCCATAAACACACACCACCCAAAGGCGTGATACAGATCTTTAACCGTTCGCATTATGAAGATATCCTGGTTACACGGGTGCACCAGTGGTGCAGTGATAAACTGGCAGTAGAGCGGATGAAAGCCATCAATGATTTTGAAGACCTGCTGGTAAAACATAACCATACACATATCCTCAAATTTTACCTGCATGTATCGCCCGAAGAGCAGCAGCTTCGTTTACAGGAGCGGATCAAAGACCCCAAAAAACAATGGAAATACAATGAAAAGGATTTTGAAGAGGCCAAATTATGGGAGCTGTACATGAAAATGTATGAAGATTGTTTTACGCACTGCAATAAGGTTCCCTGGCATATCATTCCGGCTGATCAGAACTGGTATAAGGAATACCTCGTGGCCAAGGCGCTGCACAGCCTGTTGGGTTCACTGAAAATGCAATACCCCGGCCTGAAGAAATAGCTTTGACGATTCGGTTGTTTGTCGTATTTTAAATCACTAAAAACTGATATATGGGCATGATGAAAGAATTCAAAGAGTTTGCCATGAAGGGTAACCTGGTAGATATTGCCGTTGCTTTTGTAATGGGTGCCTCTTTCGGCAAAATTGTTACCTCTTTTGTGGATGGCATTGTGATGCCATTGGTGGGCATGCTTACCGGTGGTGTTAACTTTAATGATAAAGTGCTGGTGTTAAAAGCGGGCACGGCTGAGGTGAAAGATGCTGCCGGTACCGTGGTTACACCCGCCGTAGCGGAAGTGGCCGTAAAATATGGCGCTTTCATTACCAACCTGTTCGACTTTATCGTGGTGGCTTTTTCCGTATTCCTTGTGATCAAAGCCATCAACAAGATGAAAAAAGAAGAACCCGCCAAACCTGCCGCTCCACCAGAACCTTCCAATGCCGATAAATTACTGGCCGAAATCAGGGATTCGCTGAAAAAGGCAGAAACGAAGGAATAGGATAGTTCGGGGTTTGGGGTTTGGGGTTTGGAGTTATGCTATTCGTAACAACCCCAAACCCCCAACTCCAAACTTTTCTCTCCCCGTGGATAACTATTAACCGCCCACTGGCCGTTTTATCCCTTATTCGGTTTTCTTTGCAGCTAAAGCTTTTGACCCGTGAATAATGTGAGTTACCAGATCAAGTTGGACCAGTTTGAGGGCCCCTTCGACCTGTTGTTGTTCTTTATTGAGCGAGATGAGTTGGATATCTACAATATTCCTATCACCAAGATCATCAATGATTTCCTGGATTTTATACACCAGGGAGAGAAACTGAATATTGAACTGAGCAGCGAGTTTATCCTCTTCGTATCTACCCTGATGCGGATCAAGGCAAGGTTATTATTGCCACGCAAAGAGATTGATGCGCAGGGTAACGAGATCGATCCGAGACAGGAACTGATCGACAAGATCCTCGAATACAAACGGTTCAAGGAAGCTGCCGCTAAAATGGCCGAAATGGAAGCCGAGCGGATGCTGATGATCAAACGCGGTAACCTGCAGCGCGAGATCTCAATGATTGGCGAAGAAGCTTCGGAAGGTACCGAGATCCAGAATATTACCCTCTTTAAGCTGATGAAGGCTTTTGAGAAAGTGATGTTACGCGTACAACAACGGCAGAACAAACCGGTACATACCGTGGTGCGTTACAATTACACCATGGAAGGCAGCCGTGATTATATGCTGGGTTTTGTGCAGAAAGAGAAAACGGTTTCTTTTGAAAAAGTATTTGAAGTTTGCCAGGACAGGATCCACGCCCTGTTTTTATTTCTCTCCCTGCTGGAACTGTCGCAACAGAAATTCATGAAACTGCTGGTAGGACAGGGCATGAACAATTTCATCGTAGAATGGAATGAACACCGCGAAGAAGACCTGGAAGCAGAAGGCAATGTAGGCGATTCGGATATTATTGGTGAAACAACTGCACCGGAAGATGCCGCTGATAACTTCGAAGACAACTCTTTACCCGAAGAATGAAATCATTACTCAAATAAACGCATAAAAAAATCCGGCTCAAACTGAAGCCGGATTTTTAATGTTTTGCAGTGAAGCGGATTACCCTGCAATGGAACTGCTTACACTGATTTTTTCTTTCATCAATTCTCTCACGGCATCTGCAATACCCTGTGCATCATAGGCACATTCGCGGTGCAGTTCTTTGGGAGTACCATGTTCCACCAGCCTGTCGGGAATACCGAGGACCTTTACATCGGCCTTGTATCCATTCCGGTTCATGAACTCGAGTATGGCGCTGCCGAATCCGCCTACTACCGTACCGTCTTCCACCGTTACGATTTTGCTGTATTTGCGGAAGGCTTCGTGTAAGAGGTCTTCATCTATCGGTTTTACAAAACGCAGATCGTAATGTGCGGGGTTGATGCCCTGTGTTCTCAGTTCGCGGATGGCTGCCTGGGCAAAATTTCCCGGATGCCCGAAACTCAGGATGGCGATCTCTTCCCCATCTTTTAATTTTCTTCCCTTACCAATCGGCAACTCCTCAAAAGCAGTTCTCCACTCCGGCATGGTACCTTCGCCCCTGGGGTAACGGATCACAAAAGGGTAGGTATTTCTTTCCAGCTGAGCGGTATACATCAGGTTCCGTAATTCCTGTTCATTCATCGGCGCACTGATCACCATATTGGGGATACAACGCATATACGGAATGTCGTAACAGCCATGGTGCGTAGGTCCGTCTTCACCCACCAGGCCGGCACGGTCCAGGCAGAATACCACGGGCAATTTCTGGATGGCCACATCATGCACCACCTGGTCGTAAGCCCTTTGCATAAAGGAAGAATAGATATTACAGAATACACGCAGACCCTGTGTAGCCAGTCCGGCACTAACCGTTACGGCATGCTGTTCGCAGATGCCCACATCAAAAGCCCGGTTCGGCATCTTATCCATCATGAATTTCAGGGAAGAACCACTGGGCATAGCGGGCGTAACTCCCATGATGCTGCGGTTCATTTCTGCCAGTTCGATCATGGTATGGCCAAATACGTCCTGGTATTTGGGTGGTTGCGGACTGTCGATCTTTTTCTTGAAGATTTCGCCGGTTACTTTATCAAACAGGCCGGGTGCGTGCCATTTGGTTTGATCCTTCTCAGCGAGTGAATAACCTTTTCCTTTCACCGTTACAATGTGTAACAGTTTAGGGCCCGGGATCTTTTTCAGGTCGTTGAGGGTATCTACCAGTTTGGTGATATTGTGTCCGTCTATCGGTCCGAAATACCGGATCTGCAGGGCTTCAAAGAGATTGCTGCTTTTGGTTACCACGCTTTTGAGGCTGCCTTCCAGTTTACTCGCCATTTCGCGGGTAAAATTCTTGCCTACGGGTAGTTTGCCCATCAGGTTCCAGATCTCGTCGCGCATTTTGTTATAGGTGGGCGAGGTACTGATATCTGTTAGGTATTCTTTCAAAGCGCCTACATTGGGGTCAATACTCATGCAATTATCGTTCAGGATAATGAGTACATCGCTATCGGCCACACCCGCATGGTTCATGGCTTCGAAAGCCATACCGGCCGTCATGGATCCATCGCCGATCACGGCTACGGATTTCCGGCTTTCTCCCTTGTATTTGGCGGCAATGGCCATACCGAGGGCTGCTGAGATAGAGGTGGAAGAGTGTCCTACCCCGAATGTATCATATTCGCTCTCGCTGCGTTTCGGAAAACCGCTCAGGCCTTTGTATTTGCGGTTGGTAACAAAATTGTCCCTCCTGCCGGTCAGGATCTTATGGCCGTAAGCCTGGTGGCCCACATCCCATACCAATTGATCGTAAGGTGTATTGTATACGTAGTGAAGGGCTACCGACAGTTCTACCACGCCCAAACTGGCCGCAAAATGGCCACCATGCACACTCACCACATCTACAATGTACTGACGAAGCTCATCGCAAACCTGGTGTAACTGTTCGCGGCTGAGTTTCTTAAGATCGTTGGGGTTATTAACCGATTGTAATAAAGGACCGGCGTTTATCTGCATGCAGATGGGTTTTAAGATGTAAAAATAGGCATTTCCTGCTTAAGCAAGCGGCCATCGAGGAATAGAAACAGCGAACAAACCCGATGGTTCGGCGGTAGAAAACATTAATTTCTGCCAAACAGAGGCAGATTTTGCCATTAATCAAATTTTGGGGTGTTCGGGGCAGGGTTTCCCTCTATATTTGTTCCAACATGAGAAGTAAATCTTCATTATACTGGACTTGCCAGTTAGGTGGCTGGTTGTTCTATGGGTTAACCATGGTGTTCTTTGCATTCATTTTCGAGAACAAAACCAACAATATCCTCTACCCCCGGATTGCCATTACGATCCTGATCGGCTTAACTTTTACGCATTTACTGCGAGAACTCATTGTACGGTTAAAGTTGCGTCCGCCTATACAGGTACAGAAATGGTGGTTGTTGATTATCACCGTGTTAAGTATCATTATCCTCTTCAACCTGGCCAATAGTGCCATTGTGGAGTTCCTGAAAATGTATGATCCCAAGATCAAGGTATCGGTGGAAAAACGATTCCTCTATAACCTGATCCTCGATTCTCCTCTTGTGTTGGTTTGGTTTTCTGCGTATTATATATGGCATTATGTAGATCTGGGTTCCAAAACCGAGATCCAGAAAGCCCGTTTGGAAAGCCTGGTAAAAGAGCTGGAGCTGAAAACCATCAAATCGCATATCAATCCCCATTTTATCTTTAATGCCCTTAACAGTATCCGTGCCCTGGTAGATGAGAACCCGGAAAGAGCGCGTACGGCTATTACCGAGCTGAGCAATATCCTGCGCAGCAGTATGCAGGCAGAGAAAATGGAGACGGTACCTTTTGAGCGCGAACTGAATATTGTAAAAGACTACCTGGCCCTGGAGCATATCCGTTTTGAAGACCGTTTGCAGATAGAATACGATATTGACGAAGATACCCTTGACCAGCCTGTTCCGCCCATGATGTTACAGACGCTGGTAGAGAATGCCATTAAACATGGTATTGGTAAACAAAAGGGGGGTGGACTGATCCGCGTGATCTCTGATTACCGCGATAACCACCATGAACTGATTGTTCAGAACACAGGCAGGTTGGATGATACGGGCAATAGTGACGGGTTTGGCATCAGCAGCACCCGTAACAGGCTGAAACTTTTATTTGGCGGTAAATCCTCTTTCGAAATCCGAAATACGGGAGAGAATATGGTGGAAGCCAGTGTAAAAATGCCTGTGCAGGAATTGCATTCTTAAATTCTATTCATAAATTAGTAGTATGGCAATTAAAGCAATTATTATTGATGATGAAAGGCTGGCCCGCAACGAGTTAAAAAAACTGTTGCAGGACCATGCAGATATTGAAGTGATCGAGGAAGCGGCGAATGTGGATGATGGTATTGAGAAAATTGAAACGCTGAATCCGGATCTTATTTTCCTGGATATCCAGATGCCCGGCAAAACCGGTTTCGATCTGTTGGCCGAAGTGGAAAAAGCACCCAAAGTGATCTTTACCACTGCGTATGATGAATACGCCATCAAGGCGTTCGAAGTAAATGCACTGGATTACCTGTTAAAGCCGATCGAACCCAAACGTTTGGCCGATGCTATTCAGAAACTACAGGCAGAGATTTTCAAAGAAAACGTGGGTATTAACGGGATGAACCGGGGTCCGCTGACCGAGTTTGACCAGGTATTTGTAAAAGACGGTGAGCGCTGCTGGTTTGTAAAACTGGGCGAGATCCGTTTGTTTGAAAGTGTGGGTAACTATGCCAAAGTGTTTTTCGGCACCCACAAACCCCTGATCCTGAAATCGCTGAATGCGCTGGAAGAAAGGCTGGATGACAGGATGTTCTTCCGTGCCAACCGCAAGCATATCATCAATCTCCGCTGGATCGAAAAAATCGAACCTTATTTTAACGGAGGTTTGCTGGTAGACCTGAAAGGAGGCGAAAAAATAGAAGTGAGCCGCAGGCAAACGGTGAAATTCAAAGAAATGATGAGTTTATAATACAGGTGCCAAACAATTGATTTGTTTGGCACTTTTTCTTTTTCAATAGTGTATGATTCCTTTTGGGTGCTAACGTTTTCTTTTTATCGGTCAGGCCGCTTTAGCGTCCCGACCCTGCCAAAAACTATTATGAAAAAAATCTCCTCCCTGTTGGTACTGGTTTCCTTTACCACTGCCGCTTTTGCACAAAAGGCAGAAACGATCATTAATGCCAAAGAAGTAGAAAGAATTGAGCGCATACTCTCTGCCGATGATATGCAGGGCCGCCGCACATTCACGCCTGGTATAGAAAAAGCCGCCGCTTTTATTGCGGATGAGTTCAAAGCCATTGGTTTGCAAACTGTGAATAACAGCGGCACTTACCTGCAGTCTTTTGTCACGGTGCGTCCCAAGTTCCTCAGTGCCAGTTGCAGTTTTGATGGTGCTTCGGTTGATAGCCGTGATGTGATTGTGTTTACAAGTAAAGAGAACCTGCAGATCAATGAACAATCCGGTTATGAAAAAGTACAGATTGCGGCAGGTGCCAACCTCATGACAGAAGCGCGCAAACATATCAATGCCAATAAAAACCTTGTTGTGCTGGTAGATACCAGTTTTGCAAAAACCTATAACGGACTTACCCGTTTTAAATCACAGCTGTACAGATCTGATTACAGCGTGGTATTTGTATTGGCTGCTAAAACACCAGCCCGTTTTACAGTAGAAGCCAAACACGAATTCACTGAAATGAAGCTGGCCAATGTGGTGGGTGTCATTCCCGGTAAAAGCAAAAAGAATGAATATGTGATCTTCTCCGGTCACTACGATCACCTGGGTGTGATGGGTAAGGACCGCCAGGGTAATGTATTAACAGATTCTATTTTCAATGGCGCCAACGATGATGCAGCCGGAACCACGGCGGTGATCATGCTGGCCAAATATTTCAAGGAGCTGAAAAATAATGAGCGCACGCTGATCTTCGCAGCATTTACGGCGGAAGAAGTAGGCGGTTTTGGCGCCACGTATTTTTCAAAACAATACAATCCGGAAGATGTAAAAGCGATGTTCAATATTGAAATGATCGGCACCGAAAGCAAGTGGGGCAGGAACTCGGCCTATATTACCGGGTATGAAAGGACTGATATGGGAAAAATATTGCAGGGTAACCTGGAAGGAACCGGTTTTACTTTTTATCCGGATCCGTATTTCCCAATGCCTTCTCCTTCCAATCTTTTCTTCCGCTCAGATAATGCCACGCTGGCAAGACTGGGTGTACCTGCCCATACCATCTCTACTTCCAAAATGGACAACGAACCCAATTACCACAAAGCGAGTGATGAAATCGGCACCCTGGACATGGAGAATATGACCATGATCATCAAAGCCATTGCCCTGAGCTCTAAAGGGATTGTGAGCGGAAAGGAAACCCCTTCGAGGGTGGATACGTCGAGCCTGCGATAAGCGGGGCGTGAATCGTCAGTCGTCAGTCGTGAATGGTTAATGGTCAATAGGAGTGAAAGAGAAAGGGTTGAAATGGAACATACTTGTCCCATTTCAACCCTTTTTTATGATTATTAATTTCAAATTACTAACTACTCACCACTGACGACTCACGATTGACGACTGACGCCTCACGCACTCACCGGCACACTATGCACTGCGTTGCTGATCTCTTTAATAAGGGAAGGATCTTTTTCGATGGCATTGCCTACCACGATCACATCGGCTCCTGCCTTGCAGTTGCGGTAAGCTTTTTCGGGTTCGGTGATGCCCCCGCCGATGATGAGGGGGATTTCTATGCTGCGGGCCACTTTTTCGATCATGGTTTCGGTGATGGGTCTTTTGGCGCCACTGCCCGCATCCATGTATATGAGCTTCATGCCGAGCATTTCTCCCGCCATGGCGGTACACATGGCAATTTCATTTTTATCGGCCGGAATGGGGGTCGCATTCGAAATATAGGACACTGTGGTGGGTGCCCCGCCATCTATGACCATATAACCGGTGGGCATGATCTCAAGCCCGCTCTTTTTTACAAAGGGGGCACTGATTACATGCTGTCCGATCAGTAATTCCGGGTTACGGCCCGATATGAGCGAGAGATATAAAAGTGCATCTGCATATTTACTTACCTGTGAGGGTGATCCGGGGAAGAGCAGTACAGGTATATTTGAATCGGCTTTGATCTGCTGGATACATTCGTCAAGATGACTGGAAATAACCAGGCTACCGCCTACCAAAAAATAGTCCACTTTGGCTTCTAAGGCCAGGGTAAGCAATTGATCAGTCTTTTCATTATCGACCTTATCGGGGTCGATCAGAACAGCAAAGGATTTTTTGCCCGATTTTTTGTTGGTCTCAAATTGATGATACAATGCCTGCTTCATTCAGTATGGATAGGTACTGCTGCAAAAATGCAGAAAAGTTTTTATTTACAACAGCTTATTGGCCTGCTGTTTCAATATAGATCGGAAAGATAAGTCATTCCGGCCGATTTGTGTGGGCGTGGCCTAGTTGATACCCCCGGCAGCATTATTGTTTAACTATTCTCATTTACGAAAAAAATATGGTTTTACAACCCTTTTGGGCAAAAATTATTTTCTACACCTGTTAACATTCCCGCAAATCCAGCAGGGATTTGGGCTGTGAAATATTTCCGATTCCTTATCCACAACCTGTTAATATTTACAAGTCTAAAATGCCGAAAGGAAGGATATTTTCGTCAACCGCTTAACCCAACCGTTAATGCCGGGGGCATTTACCAACAACCCATAAAATACACCTGCGTTATGTCTAACCCTCGCGCTTCCAAAGGCTTACAATTCAGTCGCCGTTTTACAAAGGACGATACCAGTCCCTTTGACATGTTTGAATATGATTATCGCGACAGCGTGATCAAAAATCCCAACGGGGAAAAAGTTTTTGAAATGAACAATGTGGAGGTGCCGAAGCAATGGAGTCAGATTGCGACGGATATCCTCGCCCAGAAATATTTCCGCAAAGCGGGCGTACCCCAGCCGGATGGGTCGGTTGGCAGGGAAACCAGTGTAAAGCAGGTAGCACACCGTATGGCCAATTGCTGGCGTGTGTGGGGCGAGCGTTATGGCTATTTTGCCTCTAAAAATGATGCCCAGGTATTTTATGATGAGTTGGTATATAGTATCCTGAACCAGGCCTGTGTGCCCAACTCACCCCAATGGTTCAATACCGGTTTACACGAGAGTTACGGTATTACGGGTAAACCGCAGGGACACTATTATGTAGATCCCAAAGACAAAAAATTAAAGAAATCGACCAACGCCTACGAGCGTCCCCAGCCACACGCCTGCTTTATCCTGAGCGTGAATGATGACCTGGTGAACGAAGGCGGTATCATGGATCTGTGGACCCGCGAGGCCCGGATTTTCAAATACGGTTCAGGTGTGGGTACCAATTTCTCCCAGATCCGTGGAGGTGGCGAAAAATTATCAGGCGGTGGCAGTTCCAGCGGACTGATGAGCTTCCTGAAAATAGGCGATCGTGCAGCTGGTGCCATTAAAAGTGGCGGAACTACGCGCAGGGCAGCTAAAATGGTTTGCCTGGACCTGGATCACCCCGAAATCATGGAATTCATCAACTGGAAAGTGGGTGAAGAGAAAAAAGTAGCGGCCCTGGTAGAAGCCGGTTATGATAACAGTTATGAGGGAGAAGCTTATGCAACTGTTTCCGGGCAGAACTCCAATAACTCTGTAAGGATCCCTAACTCTTTCTTCAAAGCGCTCGAAGAAAATGGTGATTGGGAACTGAAAGCACGTACCGATGGTCGTGTGATGAAAAAAATCCCCGCCCGCGAAGTGTGGGAGCAGATCTCTTATGCCGCATGGCGTTGTGCCGATCCCGGTACCCAGTATGATACCACTATCAATGAATGGCATACCTGTCCGAAAGGCGGAAGGATCAATGCATCCAACCCTTGTTCAGAGTACATGTTCCTGGATAATACGGCCTGTAACCTGGCTTCTATTAACCTGCGTAAATTTCATACAGAAGAGAATAACGTTTTCGACGTAGAAGGATTTGAATATACTTCCCGTTTGTGGACCACCGTACTGGAGATCTCTGTGTTAATGGCGCAGTTCCCTTCTAAAGAAGTGGCGCAGTTATCATTCGATTACCGTACACTGGGTCTTGGATTTGCCAACCTCGGCTCTATGCTGATGGTAAGCGGTATCCCTTACGATAGTGAAGAAGCCCGCGGCATCGCCGGAGCTATCACGGCTATCATGACCGGCGTAGCGTATAAAACATCTGCCGAAATGGCCGGCTTCCTCGGTGCTTTCGACAAGTACGAAGAGAACAGGGAAGATATGCTGCGCGTAATGCGCAACCACCGTGCTGCTGCTTACGATGCAGAAGATGCGTATACCGGTATTGAAATTAAACCACAGGGTATTAAAGCACAGTACTGCCCGGACTATATACTGAAAGCAGCTACCAAAGCATGGGATGATGCTGTGCAACTGGGTGAAAAATACGGTTACCGTAATGCGCAGACCACGGTGATTGCACCAACCGGAACCATTGGTTTGGTAATGGATTGCGATACCACCGGCGTAGAACCTGATTTTGCTCTGGTGAAATTTAAAAAATTAAGTGGGGGCGGTTATTTTAAAATCATTAACCAGTCTGTGCCACAGGCATTGCGTAACCTCGGTTACAATCCTGCCCAGGCAGAAGCCATCGAGAAATATGCAGTAGGTGCTGCCAGTTTTGAAGGAGCGCCGTTTGTAAACCCAACTTCGCTGCGCGAAAAAGGATTTACCGAGCAGGAAATTGAGAAACTGAATGGCGCTGCCAAATCAGCGTTTGAGATCGGTTTCATCTTTAACCGCTTTACACTGGGCGATGAGTGTATGCAGCGTTTAGGTTTCAAGGAAGAGCAGTATGCCGACTGGAACTTCAGCCTGCTGGAAGCCTTAGGATTTACGGAAGAACAGATAGATGCCGCCAACGATTATGTGTGCGGAACCATGACCATTGAAGGTGCTCCTTTCCTGAAAGAAGAACATTTACCTGTATTTGACTGCGCCAACAAGTGTGGTAAAAAAGGAGAAAGATATATTCATGCGTACGGTCATATCCGGATGATGGCAGCCTGCCAGCCATTCCTGAGCGGTGCTATTTCCAAAACCATTAACCTGCCGCACGAAGCAACCGTAGAAGAAATTTCGGATTGTTACCTGCTGAGCTGGCAACTGGGTCTGAAAGCGAATGCCTTGTACCGCGATGGTTCTAAACTGAGCCAGCCACTGAGCAACAAATCAGACAAGAAAAAGAAAGCAGGTGAAACAGAAGCTACTGCCGATACCACACAAGAGCCGGAGCCGGTAGCTGAAGTGTCTAATATTGTAGACCTGAGCAAATTAACCGTTGACGAATTACTGGAAGAAGTGCAGAAGCGTATGCAAGCTTCTACTGATACCCAATTCAAACGGGCCCTGTCTGGCATTGTGGAGAAAAAATCATTACCGGCCAAACGCCGTGGCTTTACACAGAAAGCAAAAATCGGCGGACAGGTGATCTTCCTGCGTACCGGTGAATATGGGGATGGCACGTTGGGTGAGATCTTCATCGACCTGGCCAAAGAAGGTTCTACTTTGAGAAGCTTTATGAACTGTTTCGCCATTGCGATCTCTGTAGGTTTACAATATGGTGTTCCATTGGAAGAATTCGTAGAGAAATTCGTGTTCACCAAGTTTGAACCATCCGGTATGGTAGACCATCCGAATATCAAAACCACTACTTCCCTGGTTGACTTTGTATTCCGTGCCCTGGCATTTGAATACTTAGGCAGAACCGACCTGGTGCATGTACTGGATAAACCCAGCATTGGTAATACCGGCGAGGGTGATGAAGGAGACGCTACTTTTCTGGGAAAGCCTGAGCTGAGCAGTATCCGCGTAACTGCGCCATCTGCCAATACCACCGCAGCGCCACAACTCCAGAAACTGCAGCGTGCAGCCGTGAACGAAGACAATGGTATGAGCGCCGTAAACGCCGCTGCCAAAAATATGCAGAGCGATGCACCGGCCTGTAATACCTGCGGACATATCACCATTCGTAGCGGCACCTGCTACAAATGCCTGAACTGTGGTAACAGCATGGGTTGTTCTTAATCGACCAGTCGTAATTAAACGATCAGAAATATCAACTATATCTAACCGCTCCAGAATGGAGCGGTTTTTTTATGTTCGTGGCATGAAAGAAAAATATGAGATGAGGCGTTGACTGATAAAATGAGCTCATTTTCTTACTAGATTATCTTTGATAGTCGGCTGTATGCTGTATTGCCACGCGCTTCAGCGCGTGGATAAATAGCTACTCCGATCTCCATCGGGGACTTTAGTCCCGCGAGTGGTTCTTATCTAAATTTGAATTTTTCCAGAAACTCCTCATATTCCTTCTGGAAACTCTTTTTTTGATGATGCATTTCCTGGTTATCAATATACGCTCTCAGTTTTGGTACCAATGATTCACTAACTGAAACAGCGAAGTATTCATCCTGCCAATACAATTTTACATGGTTGATTCCAGATCTGTTATTGAACCAGTGAGCCGATTCGCCCTTCAGTAGCTTGGCTATCTCATGGATAGTCTGTGTAGGCTTTAACCAAACCATACAATGAATATGATCTGCATCACCATTTAACCTGTCAATTAAAATCTCTTTTTGGTTTGCATTCTTTCTGATATGATCAAATAGCAGGGGACGCAAGGGTTTGGTTAAAACAGGTTTCCTGTTTTTGGTAGACCAGACATAATGAATACAAACTTTTGTGAAAGGCATTTTTTTTGTAAAACAAGAAAATAATTGTGCTGCAGTGTTAGGGTATTTATACCTGATTGGGTAACTTTTAAAACGGTATACTTGGGACTAAAGTCCCTATTAGTGTCTAAGAGATAGTATTCCACGCGCTGAAGCGCGTGGCAAAACTATATGCTACTCAGGCTTTTGATGCAGCTTGTGGGCTTTGATTCTTATTGACTAACAAATAAATTTCAGACTTTCTAATTTTATCAATGGGAAGACTTGGACAACTCAGAATTTGGTAATCGATAAAAAGTATTGCCACGCGCTTCAGCGCGTGGATAGAAGAATAACGCTGAATCTTATGTGGGACTTTAGTCCCGCGAGTGGCTGTAATACATACTTTTAACCATCTGGCTACAGCCGAATAACTGAAGGGATATCTGTATTTCTTCTTTTCATACACAACACTGGGAAATCATTTCGTAGTAAGCTTCTTTGTGGGAACAAACAGATTGTAACCAACCGCATTATTCCACAGAAATGTTAATTATATATAAATCCGTAAGGCAAAAACGGCAGGTACGTCTTCAGGAAAAACCTTAGCCATGCTTTGTGCAAAACCACCTGCTTTTCGCTATCTTTTATGGGGGCTGTTACCCAGTATTCTTTTGGTTTCCTGTTTTAAGGGAGATATACAACCTCTTCAGGTCAGAACAACAATACCGGTTGTACAACCGGTAACTGGTATGACTGTCATGCCTGCTTTTCTCTACCGGGGTGTATTTACGGCTGCGCCGGGCATCAGTATTAGCGGCCAGGCAAAAATTTCCCTGGATTCGGGACGACACCTGCTGCTCTTAGATAGTTTCTCAGTTTCTTCCGGCCCTGATCTGAAAGTGTACCTCGCCAAAGAGTATCCTCCTGCAAATTACATTAACCTGGGTGCGCTGCAACGTAATAGCGGCACTCAATTATATCCGATTCCTGCCGGGGTAGATTTCACTGCCTACAGATATGTACTTATCCATTGCCAGCAATACAATCATTTATTTGGTTATGCCACTTTACAATAAACACTATGAAAAAAATAATCATGATCGGCCTGCTGGGCCTGTTATCGCAACATGAAACAAACGCACAGGGTTGCAGTGATGCAGGTTTCTGTACGTTACCTTACCGACATACAAAAGCCGGACAGGGAGAAGAATTGAAAAAGAATGGATTTACAGTAGAATCTTCTTACAATATCGGCGAGGAGCAAACTACGGTTATCGGATTAGCCATACAATACAACAGGAGAATTGGCCGGGCGCTTAGCTGGAGTAATAAACTCACTGCCGCCAATATGAATGGTTCCTTCGGGAATGCGTTTAATGCAGGCGATCTGTATTCGACCATTAGTTTTGTTCCTGGCAAAGGCCGTACTACAAATATTTCTTTGCTGGCAGGGGTTAAGATCCCTTTTACCCGGTCCAATAACAAAATCAATGAGGTTTCTTTACCGATGGTGTTTCAATCCAGTTTGGGCTCTTACGACCTGATTGCAGGAGCTTCTTTTCTATTGTCGAAATGGGACATCAATGCGGCTGTACAGGTGCCCTTGATTAATGACAATAAGAACAGTTTTCTTTCGGCGTATTCACCCATTCCGGGATTTCTCAGCACCAATTTATTTGAGCGGAAAGCAGATGCTTTGCTGCGTATTGGTTATCCGCTTACAGCAGGTAATAAGTGGACATTCAACCCCAATCTGCTGGGCATTTATCACCTCGGTAAAGACAGTTATGAGAATGTCATGGGGAAACGCGAAACGATTACCGGTTCTGATGGGTTTACCCTGAATGCGAACCTGCAGGTAAAATACCTGATGGCTAACCACAGGTCACTGCAGTTTTCTGTGGCAACGCCCCTGGTGGTAAGGGATAGCAGACCGGATGGGTTGACCCGTTCATTAGTGATTTCTGCAGGATATAATTTTGGCTGGTAGGATAAGCCCCGCTTTGCAAGCGCTGTTTATTTTACTTCAAAATATTGCAATGCGGTACCGCCATATCCCAGCGGACTCAATCCTTGTATAACGGTTACATACCTGCCCTTTTTATCGGAAGTATAAAAACGGATATGACGATCGCCCTTCTGATCGGCAGGTATTTCGTGCGACCAATACAGTAAGGTTCTGAAATCAGGTGTATGTGAACTACTTTCAGGGTTATTGGCATTGTATACCGGTGAATAAAATTCGCGCTGTAATTGTAAGCTTTCATAATCCACTACCAATGCACGTGGGTCCAATTCAAAGTTGGCGAGATCGCCTTTGTAGCTGGTCCAGTTAAGGATGCCGGAAAAAAAGGAATTACCGAGAAAATAGCGCCGGTTATATACTTCGAGTTTTCTCATTTTGAGGGGGTCGTAACTCATCAGTCGGTCAATGTCAAAGATGGGTACACCATCCACCAATATCAGCGGTGGCGATTGGAAGAACTGCAGGTTGGCCATGTCTTGTCTGGGTACGAAAAAGTTATTCCATAACTGGAGTTGGAATTTTCCTTTTATTTTCTGCACGTCCATCAGGTTCACATATTCCCGGAGCACTTCTTCAATGGTGGAGAAGCGGGTATAGTCATCCATCATATACACGGCATCCGGTTTTTCAAAAACGGATGCGGTATCAATAGCCGGCAGAAAACGTTTTAACTGTGTACCTGCGTACTGGTTCTGCACCTGCACATTGATGCTTTGGTCCAGTAAGGCATTTTGCCTGGCCGATGACAAGTAAAAGGGAGGAATAGCCTTCCCTGAGAATTGTTCGGCGAAAGGATTATTGAGTTCTATTCTCGAGAGGGAATCTACGGTAGGGTTGGTTTGTACAATGATCTCTGCCGAACCTTTCAGGTACTTGAAATCGAACTTTAGTTTTCCGGCAGCATCACTGATATAGGTTTTGAAGTTGGTATTCAAACCCGGAACAGAAATATAGGTTTCAATATTTTCCAGCGGTTTGCCGGTATTGGCACTCACTGCTTTACCGGTAATGATATGCCCATTGAGTTCCGGCGGGAAAGTCACCGCCGGTGATTTTTCCTGTAAGATATCTTCCCACTTAAATCTCCGCCAGCCATGGGTCAGCATCAGGTTGTTCATAGCTGGCAGGGTCTGTTTCCCGGCACTGTTAAAATAAAAACCAGGAGATTCTATGGTTCCGCGCAGATCCGACTGTAACCAGAGAAAGGTCTGGATATTGCTTTCGTCCGGTTGCTGCAGTTCATCCAGGCGGTAAACAGCTATGGAGAGATCGGTGTTGTTCTCTTTCCGGTTCTGCGTAGCAGTTTCTACCAGCATTTCTACTGCAGAACGGGTGCGGTATGAAGGTTGTATCCCTTGTATATCAATCGAGAATTTTTGTCTTGGATAGGTAAAATATAATCTTTCACAAAGCGGTTGTCCGGCGCTGCTGAACAGGGTGAAATGAGAAATGCCTTCGCCCAATATAGCAGGATCTACCTCGAAGATTGTTTTGCCCTGCCGCAGTTTGCCCTGCCATACTTTTTTTAATGACTGGCGTGTATGCAGTAGCAGCAATAGTGTGCCTGTATCTGACAGATTGGTTTGTGCCTTAATGTTAATGGGTGCATTAGCATTGGCTTCCAAACGCATTACATATCCCCTGTCGAATATTACCGGCAGATCGCTGGTATACGTGGCTGATCCGGTTCTGATGATGGCTTTGTAACGATGACCGGCCATAGGTGTAAAATCAAAACTACCCATTCCGAATTTGTAGGAACTGAATCCTGTTATACTGTCGTTTTTTTCATCTATGATGAAACCTGTATACCCCAAGCCTTTGCCATCAGCCCCCTGCACTTTACAGGCGATCCGGGAAGTGATGCCTGTTACAAGATTACCACCTTCCGGAAAGAAGCGGATATCAGGTGCAGCGATAGAGGCAGAGGCGGATGCGGTAGAAAAGATCTCCCTGTTTTTGTGTGTATTGACAACCGTGATCGATTTTTCAAAAAAATAATCTGCTCCGGCATTTTTCATCCAATTGGTGTAGCCCCGAATAATATAATTACCCGAGTTGATCGATACCGGTAACTGTATAGAACCATTTCCACTTCCCTGCTGAAGGGCTATTTTAGCCTGAAGTACGGGTTGGTTATTTTCATTCAATACCTCCACATACGCTACTTTGCTGATGGCAATTGGTTGATGAAGGGATGCGTCTGTTACGTAAATTTTGAACCAGATAATATCACCTGCGAGATAAAATTCTTTGTCAACATGCATGTACAATTTTTCCTGTAAAGCTTTTTCCGAATAGCGTGAAAACTGCTCACCCAGTTTTTCTGTACTGAATTGAGCGTTTGCTGTGGCAGCAAACACCAGTGCTGTAACAAAAAAGAGGCAGCGTTTTATGCGTATATCAGCAATGTGTTTCATGGGCGCAGGGTACTATTTTTCAGGGCCAGTAAGTGGGTTTGGTATTAACGCCTCTTAACGTGCAGTCAACACACGCATCGCTGGCAAAATAAACATAATCAAGTCCGGTTCTTCCTCCCTTGGCAACGCGTGTAGGTACTCCGGGTGTGATACTGATCGTGTCGGGAAGGTTTCTGACTATTACTTCAGGTAAACATTTGCTATCATAATTCCAGCCAGGTACCTGTGCCGCGCTGATAAAAATCCGGCTCTGTTTTTCTTCGGAAACTTCGATAAAACCGATTACCGGTTCATCCGGGTTGGTGATGGAGTGCAGGTTGCCATTGTTATCAGAAGGTTGGGCGTCAAAAATGGACCCCAGTTGTTCTGTGTTTTTCCGCATCTGTTCGAGAAAACGGAATGCCTGCCGGCTGATGGCATATTGTTTTAAGTTAATGCTGTACAGAATCCCCAGTTTCCAGGAGCCGGGTTCTATGTAGACTAAAGGGTAAAGTGCTACCACATCGTTTGATAGCTTTTCTGTTGTGTTGATGAGAATATTGGTTGGGATATTGGTTTTCCAGCACCTGAATACTTTCGGATCGTACACCGGATTACTGGAATCGCGGTAGCCTACATGGTGCGGATTGCCAAACCTGTCTTTGTACACTTTGAGCATGGTAGCGAATGTGGAACTGAATTCCCATGTCTCTTCGTATTTGAACTGATAAAATTTTGTGTTATTGGTATTGTCGTGTGTGTTCGCGTAGATCTGTACGCCACCGTTTTCTCTTTTCCATGAAACACTGTCAATGTCTGGTGTTCTGCGAACGGTTGAATAATCTGATACATATTCTTTTCCGGCAGCTGTTCTGATATATAAGCGATATTGATCTGCACTATTCAGGATGGTCTGTGGACGGGTATAAGTGCCCGGACTTGTTTCAGTTAAGGGGAAGTTGGTTGCATTATTTTTATTCTCTACGCGCACCAGAGCCCCGGTTTCTTTTACAATGGCAGCAGCGTTGGAGATCTTCGTGCTTCTTGAAATGCTGATGCTTGTAGGACCGTTGCCGCTATTGATGAAGCCTTCCACTACCAGGTAACCGGTAGCGGGTTCGTTTAATTGTGGGATATATTTTTCCCTGCAGGCAAGGGCCATCAGCAGCAGTGATACAATAAATAGTTTTTTCATACACATCATTTAAAACCGCACATTATAGTTGATATAAGGAATCAGTGTTCCGAAAATGGATAGTTTATATCCGTTAACAACCGCATTTTCTGTTGTGTAATAAACAGAGTATGGATTTTTTCTTCCCGTAAGGTTATACACGCCAATGGTAAAGGAATTATGAAACAGCTGATGCACTTTGTGATTGCCTTCTATATTCATCGAAAAATCAGCACGGAAATAATCAGGTATGCGGTACTGGTTCCTGTCTGAATACAGGGTGCGTTGTGCACCGGCATAATAAAACATGCCGATGGGTAAAGTAATCGGGCGACCGGTGCTGTAGGTCGTATTCAATGAAATACTGAACCGGTGCGAGATCCGGAGGTTACCCACAAACGTGAGATCATGCGGCTTATCGTAGTTGGCGGGGTAAAATGCCCCCTTATTGATGGGCGAACCCTGGGTACTGTCGTTCATCTGCAATAAAGTACGCGAGTAGGTGTAACTGAACCAGCCATTGAATTTGCCGGTAGCTTTTTTGATAAGGAACTCCACTCCATATGCTTTTCCACGTGTGCCTACCAGGTCTGTTTCGATATGCGGATTCAGGACGAGAACAGCCCCGCTTTTATAATCCAGGAAATTTTTGATGCGTTTGTAGTATATCTCTACGGATGTTTCAATGGTATTGGATTTGAAATTGTGATAAATACCCAACGATACCTGTTCGCCGGATTGAGGCCTGATATTGGGATCACTCAGCTTCCAGATATCAGTAGGAGCAATGGCTGCGGTATTGGAAAGCATGTGAATATATTGCCGCTGGGTATTGAATCCAGCTTTCACGGAGAAATGCTGGTTGATGATATACCGTGCCGTGGCCCTGATCTCGGGTGCCTGGTAGGTTTTAATGAAACTGCCATTGCCATAGTTGGTAACCCCGAGCCGGTTGGTTTCTGTTTTGGGAACACCGGCAGCGTAATTGTTAACAGTTTGTGCCCCCAGGTAATTAAAGACCGAATAACGGATGGCACCTTCCAGAGAGAGCTCGGGTGTAACGGTGAATTTATCACTCAAATAAAATGCTGTTTCCAGTGCCTGTTCGGCCTGCATTTTTTGCGGTACTATCAGCGACTTGTTTCCCAATGGGGCAAATGTTCCCGGATGCAGTTTATACAACAGGTTATTCATCCCGAACTCAATGGTATGCCTGGCATTCGCAAAATAGTTCACATGCGTTTTCAGGTAATACTGGTTGATATTGAAATCAAGTTTGTAGGCAGTGGTAGGATTACGTTCACTCGATATATCGTAATAATACCCATCATACCCGCCGGAAGTAATCATGTACCATTTATTATTGAACACATGCTTCCATTTGAGTGATACATTGCGGTTGCCGTAATGGTAGGTAGTGTCGTTATTGAGATTAAACCTGTCGTTGCTGAGGTAACCTGTAAAATACACACTGTTCTTTTTATCTATCTCATGTGTGATATTGAAATTGATATCATTAAAAGCCGCTTTGCTGTTTTTATATTCATTGGGCAGGAGGTTCAGCAGCCAGTTGGCATAGGTAGTGCGGGCACCGAAAATAAAGGAGCTTCGATCTTTTGCCAGGGGCCCTTCTACGTTGATCCTGCTGGTGAGCAAACCGATACCTGCTGAGCCGGTGATATTCTTCTTGTTTCCTTCGCGACTATTTACCTCCAGTACAGAAGAAAGCCGTCCGCCATACCTGGCGGGAATGCCGCTTTTGTATAATTGCACGTCTTTTACTACTTCGGGATTAAAGGCGGAGAATAACCCGAAAAAATGCGAAGGGTTAAAAATGGTGGCATCGTTAAATAAGATGAGGTTCTGATCGGCCGATCCGCCGCGAACATTCAATCCGGTACTGGCTTCGCCCACGGTTTTTACACCGGGCATGGTCATCACTACGCGGAGAATATCTGCTTCTCCAAAAACAACGGGCACCTGTTTGATGGCTTTGATATCTATTTTCTGTACACCCATCTGCATGCCTTTAATAAGGCTGGTTCTTTCGGCAGAAACAGTCACATTTTTCAGGGAAATTACCTGGGGTTGCAGGTCAATATTCATCCGCCCCTCTCCATATACCATTAGCTGCCGACGTGTATCAAGGGCACCCAGGCTTTGTATGTTGATGATATTTCGTCCCCTGGGTACAGTGATGGAATAATACCCATACTGATCGCTGATCACACCGGTTTTGCTTCCTTCCAGCATAATGGAAGCACCAATTACGGGTTCTCCTGTTTTACTATCGTGGAGATAACCGGCAATGGTTACTTTACCCGGGGTAAGGGCTGTTTTGGGTTTGTCACCAATTATATAGAGTTTGTTCTCAAGATTGGCTTTGGCGGCTTTGGGTTCTGTAACAGCAGAATCTTTACGGCTGTTGTTGCTGGCTGTTATAACCGGTTTTTTACTCTTTCGCGGCAGATCATCAAATAGATCATCAGCCAGCGCCATACTGATGGGTGTATGTCTGGTAATGAAGATCTGCCGGTTGCCATCATCAGAAAAAACAAGATGCGTATCGTTGAAAGCGAGTTGCAGCAGTTTGTGCAGTGGTTGGTTTTTGACAGATAGATCGATCAGGATGCTGTCGAGATCCGTTTTATTGTAATAGAATCTATAGCCTGTATTTTTTTCCAGTTGCAGCAAAAATGTCTCTACCCGAAGCTGTTTGAACTCTCCCGTTATCAGCGGGCCAGCAGTATCGGTCTGTGCTTTGACAGATAAACCGTTCACCAGTAATACTACGAGTAACGATAAAATGATATGTTTCTGTTTACGGAACATGTATCTGTCGAATGAAATTAGTTGGTCAGGCTTTGATAATAGGTCAGTACACTGATCAGTGCATTGTCCATATCTTTTGAAAAATCCGGTTTATTCTTCCGGATAAACTGTCTGATCTCTGTTTTTTTATCTTTCGTATAAGCCAATAACTGCTTTTTCTTGCCAATGGGCTGATAGGTATTGCCTTCTCTGATATAATAATTTACAGAGGATACAATATTCCTGAAAGCCCCGCCTCCCCAGTTTCTCAATTCTTCTTCAATGGCTTTGTTTTCTTTTTTCAGAATGGAAAAGCGGCTGTTTGTGTGCAGCAATTCATAAAAACCACTGATGGGCAGGGTGGGGGTATTGGTTGTTTTCTCTAATTTGATAAACAGATGTCCGGCAATAGTGAATTCGTCGATCTTCTCGTTTGATGGGCTTAGTTTGAAAGTGCCGGAAGCGTCGGTGAGCACCAGCCTGCTTTGTACCTGATCGAATTTAAAAGAGATGCTCTCATACAGGATCTGATCATAACGGATAGAACCCTGCTGGAAAGCTGCTGATAGAAAAAAGGGCTGCCCCCGGTCAAGCCGTTGATCGTATTCCACATATTGCGGGCCGGCGTAGAGCGGGGCGGCTGTAGCCATGAACTGCTGGTATTGCCGACGCACATGATCCACCGCGGCAGTACGGGTACTGCTATCGGATGGGGTTGGTTGTGCAAGCAACTGCCCGGCCTGAAAAACAGTCACAATTAGTAATTTATAACCCAGGATTCTCATGTCGTTAGTAAATTAAAATTATTTTGAATGTAATGATTCTGTTCGACCAACAAGATTTTTTTTTATAGATGGTCATATTTTATTTGTTTCCTGGAGGTAGTCCGCACTATCGGCATTTGTGTTATTCAGAGAGTTGAGGTATTCAGTATTCAATATCTCATAGGTGGACTTTATTTATGCGACAATTTGGGTAAAACTTCTATGCCTTATGTACATTCAAAATTATATTGTGTGTAAGTGGCTTTAACTGAACCTTTTGCTATTTTATAAATGAAAAGACATTCGCAATAACAGAAATCTAGGTCTGAGTAGAAAAGTATAACCTGAAATACTGTTCTCTGAAATCGAAATAGTTGAAAGTTGATTACTATTCGCAAGATTTGAACAGATAAGTTCAAAGTCTATCAATTTTTTAGGTAAGCTATATTGTATTGAAGCGTCAGCAAAATAAAATGAAGAAGAGGGTTGTTCTGAAACCCTGTAGTAGTAATATTCATTTTTTAATTTTATGGAAAACTTATCTGTGGGGGAAACGACTAATTCCAGATTTTGTTTATTATGATATGTTGACAGGTTAAATTGCTTGCTATAACTATTGACATTTCTTTTACTCAATGACCATATTTGTGACATTTCATAAGTAATTGAGATACGTAAATCAGGTCTTGCAGTTATGCCAGTTGTTAAGTGGTTTGAGATATTTGTTATAGGATATAGGGAGTTGTTCTGTATTTGCAGGGCTTTTGAGTACTGTAGTGTATGACGTGCATGGATTGTGGATTTAATAAAAAAAAGATATTTTGAAATCCCTGTGGAAATTGCGGTTTGATAACTGGTATTGGGTATAGATAATATTTTCCTTTGCATTATATTGTTCTGCAAAGTAGATGCATGCAAGAAACCAGCTTTTTTCTCTATATAAGTTCCTGAAATATTTAAAAACAAAAGTTTAATCGATTTTCTAAAGTCTATTCCTGCATTATATGTGTTTGTAAAGGTTTGTTGAATAGGAATATCATTTGATATAAGACTTTGGTAATTTGTTAGTATGATTCCTGGAAAATTTTCATTCATGTTACTTAGTTGTGTGTCAAACCGATAGCCTGCAGATACGATATTCTCTCTGCCTATTTTATATCGCCATATAAGTAATGGTGTTAGAATAAAACGGTTTACGTTGTTTCTTATATTCAGTACTGTATTGTTCTGTCTAATATCTGTATATCCCGCAGGAATAGTTAACCTGATAGAGTTTCTTCCGGCTTCAAGCCTGTATTCCGCCTCAGTATAAAATTTATTTTTTTGCCAACGAAGTT
>Ga0255338_1002369_pt1 | contig 28192 bp, 29 predicted proteins | sample MeOH1_35cm_T4_19_FD_203715 | JGI IMG/M metagenome (GOLD analysis project Ga0255338, IMG submission 203715) | Sandy soil microbial communities from University of British Columbia, Vancouver, Canada - MeOH1_35cm_T4_195 | ecosystem: Engineered > Artificial ecosystem > Sand microcosm > Unclassified ...
AACTGGTGTTCCAGGATGTGCTTTGGCCTGACTATGGCGAAGAGCACCTCAAAGCAGCGTTGGCGGAATTCGCCGCGCGGGATCGGCGCTATGGCGCAATCGTTGCCGATGACGTCCTCGCCGCAGGTTAAGCGGTTCGACTGGACAAACCTCGGCCTGCGCGTTGCGTCGGCCGTGGTGCTGGTCCCGGCGGCCCTGGCCGCCGCCTGGTTCGGAGGCTGGCCCTATCTGGTGCTGATCGCGATCGGCGTGGCGTTGCTGGCCATCGAGTGGGGCGGGATGAGCGCGCCGGTGGCGCCGACTCGGGTCGCGGCGGCCGTCGCGGCGGCAGTTTTAATCGCAGTTTTCGTGGGTTATCGCGGAGACTTCATCTGGGCCTGGGGCGCGATCCTGGTTACGGCCGCAGCCGCCGCGGTGATCGCACGCGGCGTGGCCGAGCGGCCCGCCGACGCGGCGTTCGGGGTGTTCTACATCGCGCCGGCGGCCCTGTGCCTGGTCTGGCTGCGCGACAGCGACAAGATCATGTCGCACCAGGGTCATTGGTGGATCATGATGCTGTTCGCGGCCACCTGGGCGGCGGACATCGGCGCGTTCGCGATCGGCAGCACGCTGAAAGGCCCCAAGCTGTGGCCGCGGTTCTCGCCGAACAAGACGTGGTCGGGCTTCATCGGCGGCCTGGCCGCGGCGACGGCGGCCGGAAGCCTCATGGCCGGCATGTCGGTCTTCCAGCTGAACGTGTGGGCGGCGGCCCTGATCGGTTTCGCCGTCGGCCTGGCGACCATGGCCGGCGATCTCTGGGAATCCGCCATCAAGCGGCGTTTCGGCGTAAAGGACTCCGGTGACCTGATCCCCGGACACGGCGGATTGCTCGACCGGGTGGACGGATTGATGTTTGCAGTTGTGGTGATGGCCGCGCTTCGCCTGGCCAACCATTGGGGATGGGGTCATTGAGCCTGCCGCGGAAGGTCAGCGTCCTGGGCTCCACGGGCTCGATCGGGGTCTCGACCCTGGATCTCTTCGAACTGTCCGGCGTCGAGCTGGAGGTCGTGGGCCTGACCGCCGGGCGCAATGTGGCGCGGCTGGCCGAGCAGGCGCTGCGTTGGCGGCCCCAGTTGGCGGTGATCGAAGACGAGAGCCTGCTGCCCGAGCTGCGCGAGCGCTTGAAGGGCTCCGGCATCGCGACGGCGGCCGGGGCAGGGGCGGTGACCGATGTGGCCGCTGCGGACGCCCAGTGGGTGATGTCGGCCATCGTGGGCTTCGCGGGCCTGGCGCCGACCCTGGCGGCGGCGAAGGCCGGGGCGGTGATCGCGCTGGCCAACAAGGAAAGCCTGGTCTGCGCCGGCCCCTCGTTGCTGCGCACCGCCAAGCTGGCGGGCGGGGCGGTGATCCCGGTGGACTCCGAGCATTCGGCGATCTTCCAGGTGCTGGATCCGCTGGCCATCGCCCACGTCTCGCGGCTGATCCTGACCTCGTCGGGCGGCCCGTTCCGCAACGCCAGCCGCGAGGAGATGGCGGCCGCGACGCTGGAACAGGCGCTGGCGCACCCCAATTTCTCGATGGGCGCCAAGATTTCGATCGATTCCGCGACCATGATGAACAAGGGCCTCGAGGTGATCGAGGCGGCCTACCTGTTCTCAATGCCGCCGGAGCGGATCGAAGTCCTGGTCCACCCCCAGCAGATCATCCACAGCCTGGTCGAATACGCCGACGGCTCCACGCTGGCCCAGCTGGGCCCGCCCGACATGCGGCCGCCGATCGCCTGCGCCTTCGCCTGGCCCGACCGACTGCCCTGGCCGGCGCCCAAGCTGGACCTGGTGACGGCCGGTCCGCTGACCTTCCAGCATCCCGATCCGCTGAAGTTCCCGGCGCTCTCGATCGCCAAGCAGGCGCTGGCCGCGGGCGGCCAGGCCCCGGCGGCGATGAATGCGGCGAACGAGCGCGCGGTCTCAGCGTTCCTTGACCGGCGCATCCGCTTTCTGGATATCCCCAACGTCGTGGCGGAAACTCTCGAGCGAATGGACCGCACCGAATCGACGTCATCGCCGGAGGGCGACGCCGTCGAACGCGCCCGATACACCGACGCCGCGGCCCGGCGTGTCGCAGACGAGGTCGTTGGCGGCCTCGTCGCGGCCTGATGGAGTAGAAGCGCCCTATGCAGCTGCTGCAGACCCTGTTCCTGGCCGTCATCCCGTTCCTGCTGGTGCTGGGGCTGGTGGTGACCGTCCACGAACTGGGCCACTTCCTGGCCGCCAAGGCGCTGGGCACCAAGATCGACCGGTTCTCCATAGGCTTCGGCCGCGCCATCACGTCCTGGATCGACAAGTCCGGGGTGGAGTGGCGGCTGGGCTGGCTGCCGATCGGCGGCTACGTCCGCTTCGCCGGCGACGAGAACGCCGCCAGCATCCCGGACGCGGAAGACCTGGCGGCCATGCGCCGGGATCTGGTCGCCCAGGGGCGCGCCGACGAGATCGGCCGGTACTTCCACTTCAAGCCCATCTGGCAACGCGCGATCATCGTGGCCGCGGGGCCGTTCGCCAACTTCGCGCTCGCGATCACCATCTTCGCGACCCTGCTGATGAGCATGGGCGAGCTGACGCTGCCGTTCCGGGTGGCGGAGGTCTCGCCGGGCAGCGCGGCCGCGGCGGCCGGCTTCCAGGTCAACGACAGGATCGTGGCGGTTAACGGCCGCGAGATGCAGAGTTTCAACGACGTACTGCAGCTGATCCGCGTGCGCGGCGGCGTGCCGACGGACTTCGTGGTCGAGCGCAACGGCGCCCGGACCCAGCTGACGGCCACGCCGCGATGGCAGGTGCAGACCGATGCGGTGGCCGGCGAGCAGCGCGTGGGCGTGCTGGGCCTGCGCCCGGCGCAGGAACCCAAGGACTATATCCGGGTCCGCTACGGGTTCTTCGAGGCGATCGGGCAGGGGACCAAGCGCACCTGGGACGTCCTGGAGACCACGGTCTACTACCTGGGCCGCATGCTGACCGGGCAGGTCGGCGCCGACCAGCTGCGCGGGCCGCTGGGCATCGCCGACGTCACCAAGAACGTCACCAGGCTGGGCGTGCAGGGCGCGCCGGACGTGGGCTCGATGCTGATGGGCGCGGGATTGAACCTGGCGCAACTCGCCGCGCTGATCTCGGTCAGCATCGGCTTCATGAACCTGCTCCCGGTTCCCGTCCTCGACGGCGGACATCTGGTGTTCTACGCGTACGAAGCGGTGACGCGGCGCCCTCTTGCCGCCAAGGTTCAGGCGGCAGGGTACCGAGTGGGTCTTGCGCTTGTCCTCGGTTTGATGTTGTTCGCCACCTGGAACGACTTGCAGCGCCTGCGTGTGTTCAATCTGTTCGGCGGCCTATTCTCTTAGGCCCGTTCGTCCCTCAACCGGCTGATTCGATGTTTAGAACCCGCGCCTCCCGCGCCGCGCTTGCCTCCGGCCTTGCCCTGCTCCTGGGCACGACCGCCCTCGTCGTGCCTGGAGCCGCGATCGCCCAGCAAACCCAGGGCGGCGTGATCCAGCGCATCCTGGTCCAGGGCAACGAGCGGATCGAGCCCTCCACCGTCATCTCGTACCTGCCGGTCGCGCCGGGCGAGCCGGTCGATGCGGCCAAGGTCGACCTGGCGCTGAAGGCGCTGTTCCGCACCGACCTGTTCTCGGACGTGAAGATCGACTTCCAGAACGGTGACCTGATCGTCACCGTGGTCGAGAACCCGATCATCAACCGCGTGATCTTCGAGGGGAACAAGGGCCTCAAGGAAGACAAGCTGCGCGACGAGGTGACCGTGCGCCCGCGGGGCATCTTCACCCGCGCCAAGGTGCAGGGCGACGTCCAGCGGATCGTCGAGCTCTATCGGCGTTCCGGCCGGATCTCGGCCACGGTGACGCCCCAGATCATCGAACTGCCGCAAAAGCGCGTCGACCTGATCTTCAAGATCGACGAGGGCCCGAAGAGCGGCATCCTCTCGGTCAACTTCCTGGGCAACAAGGCGTTCTCGGACAACGACCTGCGCGACGTGGTCGTCACCGAGGAGACCCGCTGGTTCAAATTCTTCTCGAGCAACGCCAACTACGACCCGGACCGCCTGGAATACGACAAGGAGCAGCTGCGGAAGCACTACCGCAACCGCGGCTACTACGACTTCCGGGTCACCTCGGCGGTGGCCGAGCTGGCGCCCGACAAGAACGGCTTCGTGGTGACGTACAACGTCGACGAAGGGCCGAAGTACAAATTCGGGAAGGTGACGGTCGAGACCGAGCTGCAGAAGCTGGACAAGGAAGTCCTTACGGCCCTGATCCCGATCCGCTCGGGCCAGGAATACCAGGACGAGTCCATCGAGACGGCGACCGACGCCCTGACCTTCGCAGCCGGCGCCGCGGGCTTCGCGTTCGTCGACGTGCGGCCGCGCTACACCCCCGACCGCGACAAGGGCGTCGTCGACGTGACCTTCGCGGTGCGGGAAGGCCCGCGGGTCTACGTCGACCGCATCGACGTCGTCGGCAACACCCAGACCCTGGACTATGTGATCCGCCGCGAAATGAGCGTGGTCGAGGGCGACGCCTACAACCGCGCCCTGGTGGACCGCTCCAAGCGCCAGATCCGCGCCCTGGGCTACTTCAAGGACGTGGACATCCAGGAGATTCCCGGCTCGGCCCCGGACCGAACGGCCCTGCAGGTGAAGGTCGAGGAGCAGCCCACGGGCGAGCTCTCGTTCAGCGCCGGCTATTCGTCGGTGGACCAGCTGGTGCTGGACCTGGGCATCAGCCAGCGCAACTTCCGCGGCCGCGGCCAGGACGTCCGCGCCCGGGTGTCCGTGGGTTCGCTGCGCCAGCAGCTGGACTTCTCGTTCACGGAGCCGCGCTTCCTCAACCGCGACGTGGCGGCGGGTATCGACCTCTACGGCTACCGCTACGACCTCTCGGACTACTCGGCCTACAAGACCACGACCTACGGCGTGACGTTCCGGGCCAATTTCCCGCTCAGCATCGATAGCCGCGGCGCCGTCCGCTACACCCTGCGGCAGGACGAGATCGAGATCGACGACTTCTATTGCGACCGTTCCTCGGGCGCGATCGTCTCGGCGGCCTTCTGCGAACAGGTTGGAACGTTCCTGACCTCGCTGATCGGCTATGGCGCACGGATCGATCGCCGGAACGACTACCTGAACCCGACGCGCGGTTGGTACGTAGACTTCAACCAGGACGTCGCGGGCCTGGGTGGCGACGTGAACTTCGTGCGGACCGACCTGGAGTCCGGCTGGTTCCACGGGTTCAACAAGGACTTCATCCTGTCGGTGACCGGTTCGGGCGGCTATGTGGTCGGCTGGGCCGGCGACGCGGTGCGGATCAACGACCGCTATTACAAGGGCGGCCTGAACTTCCGCGGCTTCGAGACGGCCGGCATCGGCCCGCGCGACACCTCGCTGCAGCGCGCCGACGCCCTGGGCGGCAAGATGTACGCCATCGGCACCGTCGAGCTGACCGTACCCACCTTCCTGCCCGAGCAGTATGGGATCAAGGCGGCGCTGTTCACGGACTTCGGCACGCTCGGCAAGCTGGACAAGGAAGACAAGGTCTACCAGGTCGGCGACGTCGATTGCCTGCAGCCCACGATCGCCAACCCGGCCGATCCGACGCAACAGATCGCGAACCTAGCCACGCCCGGGACGCGCAACATCTGTATCCGCGACGACCTGTCGTTCCGAGCTTCGGCGGGCGTCAGCGTGTTCTGGAAGTCGCCGATGGGTCCGATCCGCTTCGACTTCAGCCGCGTTTTGGCCAAGGAAGATTACGACAAGGAAGAAACCTTCCGGTTCTCCACTTCAACCAGGTTCTAGGAAACATGACTTTCAAGACTTTCGCCGTGGCCGGTAGCGCCATGGCACTCGCGCTCACGGGCGCGGCCCCGGCCTTCGCTCAAGCGCCTGCGGCGACACCTGCCGCCCCCGCGGCCGCTCCCGCCGTGACCCACGGCGCTCCGGTGCCCGGGCTCTGCATCGTCTCGGTGGAGAACGCCATCGGCGCCTCGACCGTCGGCAAGTTCGTGAACACCCGCCTCCAGCAACTGGTCGCCCAGGTGAACGCCGAGTTGAACGCCGAGAAGACCTCGGTCGACAACGACGCCAAGGCCCTGGACGGCCAACGCGCCACCCTGGACCAGAACACCTTCGAGCAGCGCGCCGCCGCCCTGCAGGTCCGCGCCAACGCCCTGCAGCGCAAGGCCCAGCAGCGCGACCAGGAGATCCAGGCGACCGAACAGAAGGCGGTCAACCGGGTCGGCGTCGAGATGGAGCCGCTGATCCGCCAAGCCTATCAGGCGAAGCAGTGCTCGATCCTGATCAACCGCAACTCGATCATCCTGGGCAACCCGGCCTCGGACATCACGCCCGCGGTCGTCACGGCTCTCAACGCCAAGATCACCCAATTCACCTTCGACCGTGAACGCCTGGACCAGCAGGCGCGTCCTGCCGGAGCCCCGGCTGCTGCGCCGGCCGCCGCGCCGCGCCGCTAAGGGCGACGCGCGGGTCGAGTCCGCCTAAAAGGCGATTCATGCCCGACCCGCGCTTCTTCGAGGATCTCGGCCCGGTCCGCCTGGGCGAGCTCGCGTCCCTGACGGGCGCGGTGCTCGCCAACGCGGGTGAGGCCGAACGGCTGGTGAGCCGAGTGGCCGTCCTGGCGCACGCCGGTCCCGAGACCATCACCTTCCTGGCCGACCGGAAGTACGCCGAGGCGCTGGCGCTGGCGCATCCGGCGGCGTGCTTCCTGCCGCCTGGTCTGGAGGCGATGGCGCCGGCGGGCTGCGCAGTGCTGACGACACCCAATCCGCACGGCGCCTATGCGCTGGCGGCCCAGCGGCTGCATCGACCCAGGAGCGCCGGCGCGCAGGTGGTCGCGTCCGACGCGGTGCTCGAGGCCGGCGTGGTGCTGGGTCCTGGCGCCGTGGTTGGCCCGGCGGCTCAGATCGGGCGGGGCACGCGCATCGGAGCCAACGCCACCGTCGGCCCGGGCGTGGCGATCGGGCGGGACTGCGACATCGCCCCGAACGTCACCATCGGCTTCGCCCTGATCGGCGACCGCGTGAAGATCCTGGCCGGCGCGCGCATCGGCGAGCCGGGGTTCGGGGCCACGGCGGGCCCCAAGGGCCTGATCGACATACCCCAGCTGGGCCGAGTGATCATCCAGGACGGGGTTTCGATCGGAGCTAACACCACCATCGACCGGGGCGCGTTCGACGACACCGTGATCGGCGAGAACACCAAGATCGACAACCTGGTGCAGATCGCCCACAACGTCCGCGTGGGACGTAACTGCGTCATGGCCGCTCACACCGGCATCTCAGGCAGCGTGACGATCGGCGACGGCGCCCAGTTCGGCGGGCGGGCCGGCGTCGCGGACCATGTGATCATCGGGGCCGGTGCGCGCGTCGGCGCGGCGGCCGGGGTGATGAAGGACATTCCGGCGGGCGAGACCTGGGGCGGCATGCCCGCGCGTCCGATCCGCCATTGGCTCAAAGAGACCGCCTGGCTCGCCCGCATGGCGAGCCGCAAGGGTAGGGGAGACGCATGACGCGCAAGGCGCCGGTGGGGAACGATCCCACCGTTATCGACATCACCGAGGTGCTGGCGCGGATCCCGCACCGGTTCCCCATGCTGCTGGTGGACCGCTGCGAGGAGTACAAGCAGAACGAATCCATCGTCGGCATCAAGTGCGTGAGCGTGAACGAACCCTTCTTCCAGGGCCACTTCCCGGACTATCCGGTGATGCCGGGCGTGCTGCTGATCGAGGCCATGGCCCAGACGGGCGCGGTGCTGATGTCGAAGTCGCTGGAAGTGGACACGACCGGCAAGGCGATCTTCTTCATGTCGGCCGACAACTGCCGCTTCCGCGCGCCGGTCCGCCCCGGAGACGTGGTGCGGATGCCGGTGAAGGTGGTTCGCCATCGGGGCGACGTGTTCAAGTTCGCCGGCCAGGCGATGGTCGGCGACAAGGTGGCCGCCGAGTGCGAGTTTGCCGCCATGGTCGTGGAGACCTGAATCCCTTGAGCGTCGAGATCCATCCCACCGCGCTGGTGGCCAAGGGCGCGGAGCTGGCCGACGGCGTCAGCGTCGGGGCCTTTTCCATCATCGGGGAGCACGCCCGAATCGGGGCGCGGACCCAGATCCTGTCGCATGTGGTGATCGAGAACCGCGTGACGATTGGTGAGGACTGCTCGGTCCGCAACTTCGCCAACCTGGGCGGCCCGCCGCACCATACCGGCTACAAGGGCGAACCCACCGAGCTGGTGATCGGCGACCGCAACAAGCTGTGGGAACACGTCACGATGCACATCGGCACGCCGGACGGCGGCGCCATGACGCGCGTGGGCGACGACGGCATGTTCATGGCCACCAGCCATGTGGGCCATGACTGCACGGTGGGCGACAACGTCATCCTGGCCCACTCCGCCACCCTGGGCGGGCATGTGCATGTGGGCGACTTCGTGATGGTGAGCGGCCTGGCGGCGGTCCATCAGTACTGCCGGGTGGGGCGCTATTCCTTCATCGGCGGTCTGGCCGCGGTGACCAAGGACGTGATTCCCTACGGCCTGGTGTGGGGTAACCACGCGCACCTGGAGGGCCTGAACCTGGTTGGCCTGAAGCGGCGCAGCTTCGGGCGCGAGACGATCGGCGAGCTGCGCTCGGCCTACCGCCTGCTGTTCGCCGAGGAAGGCACCTTCCAGGAGCGGATCGACGACACCGCCGCCACCTTCGGCCACTCGGCCCCGGTGATGGAGATCATCGACTTCATTCGCGCCGACGCCAGCCGCCCGCTCTGCCTGCCCGAACGGGAAGTCTGATGCAGAAGCTGGGCCTGATCGCCGGCGGCGGGGGCCTGCCGGTGGAGATCGCCCAGCACTGCGAGCGGTCGGGCCGGCCGCTGTTCGTGATCCGGCTGAAGGGCTTCGCCGGGGCCGACCTTTCCCCCTATGCCGGCGCGGAGGTCGGGCTGGCGGAGATCGGCAAATGCATGAAGGCGCTGAAACGCGCCGGTTGCCGCTCAATCTGCCTTGCCGGCAACGTCGCGCGGCCCGACTTCACCAGCCTTGTCCCCGACCTGCGCGGTCTGATGCTGCTGCCCAAGGTGATCGCCGGCGCCCGCAAGGGCGACGACGCGCTGCTGCGCGTGCTGGTCGGCGAATTCGAGAAGGAAGGCTTCCAGGTCGAGGGCGCCCACGACGTCATGGAGGATCTGACCCTGGCCGCGGGGCCGCTGGGCGCGCGCCGACCCTCCGACGACGACCTGGCCGACGCGCGGCAGGCCCTGCATGTGGCGCGCGCCATCGGGGCCCTCGACGTGGGCCAGGCGGCCGTCGTGGCGCACGGGCTGGTGCTGGCGGTGGAGGCCCAGGAAGGCACGGACGCCCTGCTGAAGCGCGTGGCCGAGCTGCCCGCGCACCTGCGCGGCAAGCCGGGCGGCGGCGTGGGCGTGCTGGCCAAGGCCCCGAAGCCGATTCAGGAGACCCGCGTGGACCTGCCGACCATCGGGCTCGCCACCGTGCAGGGCGTCGCCCGCGCCGGCCTGGCGGGCATCGTCGGCGAGGCGGGGCGCCTGCTGGTGCTGGACCGCGAGGCGACGATCGCGCTGGCCGACGAACTGGGCGTGTTCATCCTGGGCGTCGAGCCGGATCCCTCATGACCGGCCGGCCGCTCACCGTGATGCTGGTGGCGGCCGAGGCCTCGGGCGACGACCGGGGAGCGGGGCTGGCCCGGGCGCTCAAGCGGCGACTGGGCGACGGCGTGCGCTTCGTGGGCGTCGGCGGCGCGCGGATGCGGGCCGAAGGCGTCGAGAGCCCGTTCGAGATTTCCGAGCTGTCGATCTTCGGCCTGCTGGAGGGCCTGCTGGCCTATCGCAAGGTGGTGCGTCGCGCCGACGAGACCGCGGCCCTGGCGGCCCGCGAGAAACCCGACGTGGCGGTGCTGATCGACTCCTGGGGCTTCACCCTGCGCGTGGCCCAGCGCTTGCGGCGCCAGGACCCGACGCTGCCGCTGGTGAAGTACGTGGCTCCGCAGGTCTGGGCGTCGCGGCCGGAGCGGGCGCGGACCGCCGCCCAGTGGTTCGACCTGCTGCTCACCATACACGCCTTCGACGCGCCGGCTTTCGAACGCGAGGGGCTGAAGACCGTGATGGTGGGTGACTCCACCCTGGCCACGGACTTCGGCGCCGCCAATCCGACACGGCTGCGGCGGGAGATCGGCGCCGGGGCGGACGAGCCCATTCTCCTGGTGCTACCCGGCAGCCGGCCGTCCGAGATCGAGCGCGTCTTGCCGGCGTTCGAGGACGCCGTGCGCCGGCTGAAGGCCGAGCGACCGGAGCTGCACGTCGTCGTGCCCGCGGCGCCCACGGTCGCCGACCTGGTCAAGGCCCGCGTCGCCGGCTGGCCGCATCGCGCCCATGTGGTCGAGGGCGAGGAGGCCAAGCGCGACGCCATGAAGGCGGCCATCGTGGCGCTGGCCTGTTCCGGCACGGTCACGACAGAGCTGGCGGTGGCGGGTGTCCCCATGGTGGTGGGCTATCGCCTCGCGCCGGTGACCTACGCGATCCTCAAGCGGCTGATCCGCACGAAATACGTGACCTTGTTCAACATCGCCGCGCAGGACTTCGTGGCGCCCGAACTGATCCAGGACCAGTGCAACGGCGCGACCCTCGCCCGCGAGGTCGCCCTGCGCCTCGACGACGCCGACCTGCGACGGCGTCAGGCGGCGCGGCAGTCGGAAGCCCTGCTGAAGATGGGTCGCGGCGGCCCCGACCCCAGCGAGGCCGCCGCCGACGCCGTCATCGCGGCGATGGAGGATCAGGCCGGAACAGCGCCCAGGGTCCCATAGGGGATCTCCCGCGCATGCACGCCCGGGGTGACGACGAAGTCGTCGACCTCGATGACGGCGGGCGTGATCAGCGGCAGGCCCATGCGCTTCACCGCCGGCCCAAGCACGTCGTCGAGGAAGCTCTGCAGCGCCTGTCGATCTTCCCAGACCTCGAAGGTGACGAACCCCGTGTCCGTGCTGCCATGCGCGTGGACAAGGGCGCCTTGAGGGGCGGCGGTGAGGGGCAGCTTGGCGCGGAAGTCCGCGTACTCGTCAGCGGTGACGAGGTCGGATTGATAGATCGCCATGACCGGCATGGCAGCCTCCCTGGATGGCCGAACCGGCGGTGCGGCCCGGCCATCCTTAGGAGTTGCTCGCGAAAGCGCAACCGCCGCGAGAACGTCGTTCGCTACCGCGCCTCGACCTTGGTGTAGTTGCGCAGCGGCGCGCCCGTGTAGATCTGGCGGGGACGGCCGATCTTCTGCGACGGGTCCTCGATCATTTCCTTCCACTGGGCGATCCAGCCCACGGTGCGGGCCAGGGCGAACAGCACGGTGAACATCTCGGGCGGGAAGCCCAGCGCGCGCAGCGTGATGCCGGAGTAGAAGTCGACGTTCGGGTAGAGCTTGCGCTCGATGAAGAAGGGGTCGTTGAGCGCGATCTTCTCGAGCTCCATGGCCACCTTCAGCAGCGGGTCGTCGCCGTGGCCCACCTGGGCCAGGACTTCGTGGCAGGTGGTCTGCATGACCTTCGCGCGCGGGTCGTAGTTCTTGTAAACCCGATGGCCGAAGCCCATCAGCAGGTAGCGGCGATCCTTCACCCCCTGAACGAACTCGGGGATGCGATCGACGGTGCCGATCTCCTTGAGCATGTTCAGCGCCTCTTCGTTGGCGCCGCCGTGCTTGGGACCCCAGAGCGAGGCGATGCCGGCCGCGATGCAGGCGAACGGGTTGGCGCCGGACGAACCCGCCAGGCGGACCGTCGAGGTCGACGCGTTCTGCTCGTGGTCGGCGTGCAGGATGAAGATGCGGTCCATGGCCCGGGTCAGGACCGGGTTCGGGACCCAATCCTCGGCCGGGACCGAGAAGCACATGCGCAGGAAGTTCTCGGCGTAGGATAGGTCGTTGCGCGGGTACACGAACGGCTGGCCGCGCGAGTACTTGAAGGCGCGGGCCGCGATGGTCGGCATCTTGGCGATCAACCGGTGGGCGGAGATCATCCGCTGTTCCGGGTCATCGATATTGGTGCTGTCGTGGTAGAAGGCCGACATCGCGCCGACCGCGCCACACATGATCGCCATCGGGTGAGCATCCCGACGGAAGCCCTGGAAAAAGCGGTCGAACTGCTCGTGCAGCATCGTGTGGTAGGTGATGTTCTTGTCGAACTCGGCGAATTCGCCGGCCTTGGGCAGCTCGCCGTGCAGCAGGAGGTAGCAGACCTCCAGGAAGCTGGACTGCTCGGCCAGTTCGTCGATCGGGTAGCCTCGGTGCAGCAGCACGCCCTTGTCGCCGTCGATGAACGTGATCTTGCTTTCGCAGGACGCCGTCGAGGTGAACCCGGGGTCGTAGGTGAAGACGTCGGCGTCCGCATAGAGCTTGCGGATGTCGATGACCGCCGGGCCCTCGGTCCCGCGCAGCACCGGGAGCTCGACCGATTTTCCGTCGATTTCGAACTTGGCCTTATCGCTCATGAAGCCCCCTTCGCGACTGCGAGATGAAACATTTGTTCGGGCTTATACCTCTTTACGCGGGGAGCGAAAGCGCGTCGTCGATGCGCCCCAGGCTCTCGTCGCGACCCAGCGCCGTCATGGCCCCGGCGAGGTCCGGCGCGGGGGATCCGCCCGAGAGAATCCCGCGCAGTTGAGGCCCGATCTTGCCCAGGCCCACACCTTCGGATTCGGCGAAGACGCGCAGCGCGGCCTCCAGGCCGGCAACGCTCCAGTCGTCCACCTTCGCAAGCGCAGCGCGCAGGCGGATGAAGCGGGCGCCGGTCTCTTCCTCGGCGAGCTGGGCGCGCGTCTTCTCGGTCAGGTCCAGCGGCCGGGTCTTGAGCGCGAACACCACGGCGTCGGCCAGTTCCAGCGTGGTCTTGGCGCCGTCGCGGACGAACGGGATCGTGCGGGCGATCAGGGTCTCGTCGCCCTGGCGCAGCGAGACGTCGCGGCTCTTCAGGATCTTCACGACCAGCGCGGCCAGCCGCGCCGGCTCGGCCAGCCGGATGTAGTGGTTGTTGAGGTGGTTCAGCTTGGCCCAGTCCAGGCGGGCCGGCGCGCCGACCACGTCGATGATGTCGAACCAGGCGATCGCCTGTTCGTCCGAAAAGATCTCGTCGTCGCCGTGCCCCCAACCCAGCTTCGCCAGGTAGTTGCGCAGGGTCTCGGGCAGGTAGCCCATGTCGTCGAACTCGCTGACCGCCTGGGCGCCGTGGCGCTTCGACAGTTTCGCGCCGTCCGGGCCATGGATCAGCGGCAGGTGCGCCCAGACCGGGATCTCCCAGTCGAGCGCCTGGTAGATGATCGTCTGGCGGGCGGCGTTGTTCAGGTGGTCGTCGCCACGAATGACGTGGGTGATGCCCATGTCATGGTCGTCCACGACCACGGCCAGGTTGTAGGTCGGGTTGCCGTCCGAACGCAGCAGGATCAGGTCGTCCAGGCCCGCGTTCTGGAATTTCACGGCGCCCTTCACCGCGTCGGCGACCACGGTCTCGCCCTCCAGCGGGCTCTTCAGGCGCACCGCGTAGGCGCGGTCCGGCCAGGTGGAGGGGTCGGCGTCACGCCAGGGCGAGCGGACGACGCGGCCCTCGGCGCGGGCGGCCTCGCGCTCGGCTTCCAACTCCTCCGGCAGCATGTAGTCGCGATAGGCCTGGCTGCGTTCCAGCAGCTCGGCGACCGCCTCGCGGTGCCGGTCGGCCCGGGCGAACTGGAACACCGGCGGCTCGTCGGCTTCCAGGCCCAGCCACTTCAGCCCCTCGAAGATCACCTCGACATTGGCCTCGGTGGAACGCTCGCGGTCGGTGTCCTCGATTCGGACCAGGAACTGGCCGCCCCTGTGCCGGGCGTAGAGAAAATTGAACAGCGCGGTCCGCGCCGTGCCGATGTGCATCATGCCGGTCGGCGAGGGGGCGATGCGGGTGCGGACGGGTCGGTCGGTCATGGTCTCGGAACAGGTTGCGGCGGGGAAGCGCCCGCGGAGGGGGCGCCTCTTACCACAGCGCTCCGAGCGGGTGTTAGGCCGCGGTGGCGAAGGCCGGCCATGGAGATGCTGAACATGGCCTCTCTCCGCCGATTGCTGCAATCTGTGCGTTCGTGCGGGGACGGGCGGTTTGAGCGCAGGGACTTCCGAGGCGTCGTTCGAGGGCGCGGCGCCCAGGCCGTCGTCGCGGCTCCGCGCCTGGCTGGCCGATCAGGTCGAGGCCCAGGCGGACCGTTGGACGCTGTGGACCCCCGTGGCGCTGGGCTGCGGGTGCGCTCTCTATTTCGGGCTGCTGCGTGAGCCGCAGGCCTGGGTGGCGTGGGCGCTGCTGCCGATCGTGGCGGGGTTGTTGATCGCGCTGCGCTGGAGCGCCTGGCGGGCGACGACCATGGCGCTGGCCCTCGGCGCCTGCGCGGTGGGCGGGTTCGCCGTGGCCAAGCTGAGGACCGAGGCCGTAAAGGCCCCCGTGGCCCAGGCCGGCGCGCGGCCGCAGGTGATCGAGGCCTGGGTCGTCGATATCGCCCAGCCGGGCGTAGGCGGCCAGCGCCTGCTGCTGGCGCCGATACGGGTCGGTGACTGGTCGGCCGAGGCGACTCCCGTCCGCGCGCGGGTCACGCTCAGGCCCGACATGGCGCTGCCCAATCCGGGCGAGGCGGTGAGCGTGCTGGCCATCGTCAATCCGCCGCCGCCGCCCGCCAGTCCCGGTTCCTACGACTTCGCGCGCGACGCCTATTTCGAGAGCGTTGGGGCGGTGGGCCTGGCGCTCCGCGCGCCGGAGGCCGTCACCGCCGCCGCCAAGGCGCCGTGGCGGCTGCGGGCGGCCATGGCCGTCAACGCCGCGCGCTGGTCCCTGACCCGCAAGATCGTCGCCGCCCTGGGGCCGGAGACGGGTGGACTGGCGGCGGCCATGACGACGGGGCACGAGGCGTTCATTCCGCGCGAGCAGGTGGACAACCTGCGGGCCGCAGGCCTCGCGCACATCATCTCTATCAGCGGCCTGCACATGGCCATCGTCGGCGGCTTCGCCTTTGCCTTCGCGCGGCTGGTCGTCGCTGCGTGGCCTTGGCTGGCGCTGCGCGTGCCAGGAAAGAAGGTCGCGGCGCTGGTGGGGCTGGCGGCGGTCGGCGGCTACCTGCTGCTGTCGGGCGCGCCGCCGCCGGCCGAGCGGGCGGCGATCACCGCCTCGGTGGCCTTCGCGGCCATCCTGGTCGACCGACAGGCGATCAGCCTCCACGCGCTGGCGCTGGCGGCCATGGCGGTGCTGCTGCTGCAGCCTGAGGCCGTGACCGAGCCCGGGTTCCAGATGTCGTTCGCCGCCACGGCCGCCCTGGTGGCCCTGGCTGAGATCTGGCCCAGGCCGGTGAAGGAGATCGAGGTTCCCTGGCCGATCCGCGCCGTGCAGGGCGCGGCGACCTGGACCTTGGCCAGCATCGCCGTGAGCTTCGTGGCGGGCCTGGCGACCGGACCCTTCGCCATCCAGCACTTCAACCGCGTCTCCACCTGGGGTCTGTTCGCCAACCTGGCCGTGGCGCCGATCTCGTCGTTCCTGATGATGCCGGGCCTGGCGCTGGGCGCGGCCTTGACGCCCTTCGGGCTGGGCCAGGCGCCGCTGGAGGTGGCCGGGTGGTCGATTGGGCTGATGAACCAGATCGCGGCCTGGGCGGCGGCAGCCCCGGCGGCGCAGATCGTGGTGCCGAGCGCGCCGGACTGGGTGCTGCCAGTAAGCTTCCTGGGCCTGCTGTTCGTCTGCCTCTGGAAGGGGCCGCTACGCTGGGCGGGCTTGCCGTTGGCGCTGGCCATCCTCTGGGCGCCGCGCCCAGCCGCCCCGGACGTCTGGATCTCGGCGGACGGCGCGGCCGTGGCGGTGCGGGAAGGCCGCGAGGCGGTACTGCTGCGGCCGGACGTCAAGCTGTTCGGGGCCGAGCTGTGGTCGCGACGGCGCGGGCTCGCACCCCTGATCAGCGAGGCGGAGCGCGACAAGCGGTTCGCGTGTGACACCTGGAGCTGCGCGCCGGAGAGTCAGGCGCCGGTGCAGCTGGCGGCGGCCTGGAACCTGAAGCGGCCGCTCAAGGCCGGTCGGCTGGAGGAGCTTTGCGCCGTCGCTGAGGTGGTGATCCTACGAAACGCGTTCCGGCCGGAGAGCTGTGCGGCGTCCCTGGTGCTGACCGGCGACGACTTCGCCAGGGGCGGCTCGGCGGAGCTCTATCGCGCCGGCGGCGGCTGGCGGATCGTCTGGGCGCAGGATCTGCGGGGGCGGCGGCCGTGGACCTGGGGCTACGATCCGCGATGATGTTCGCCAAGGCGCTGCGGGAACGGGTCCGCTCGGGCGAGATCACCACCAGCGTGCGCATCTGGCTGACGCCGCGCGTGAAGATCGGCGGGCGCTATCCACTGCTCGACGGGCATATCGAAGTGACGCGCCTGCAGGAGGTCGACCTCGACGACGTGACCGAGGCGATGGCGCTGGAGGGCGGCTTCGAGAGTCTGGAAGCGCTCATGAAAACCGCCCGCCACGGGCGTGGCGAGCGGGTGTTCATCGTGGATTTCGTGTTCGCGTCAGGGTGACGCGCCGGCTCCCAACTGAAGTCAGCGCGTTGCGGCAGGCCTAATGCTTTGGCTTTGGGCCCTTGCCGTCGGATATCGACCGCACGGTGTTTCTCGCCACCCAGTACGAGACTTCCGGGCCCGACCCATACACGACGCGGATCAGGCCGATCTCTTGGTTGCCAACGCGTTGAGCGCCGCGAATGTTCATGGCGCCAGCTTCCCATGAAACACACTTTCGCGCGGACGCCAGAGCACTGATCAGTCCTGGAGCGGTGTGGCCTTCAGTTTTGAGACCGATCTCCGCCGCCGCCTCAGGCCGAGGACACAACCAAGCGACGGCCCCGGCCGGCTCGTACCTGTCGTTCGTAACAAAGGCCGCCACGGCCATGAGGGACACGAGCATTGGGCAATCTGTCTCGCTACGAACCCGCGCAAACCTAGTGGTAGCGGCGGATGAGCCCCACCAGCTTGCCCTGCACCGCCACGCGGTCGGGGCCGAAGATGCGGGTCTCGTAGGCCGGGTTGGCGGCCTCCAGGGCGATCGAGGCGCCCTTTTTCCGCAGGCGCTTCAGGGTGGCTTCCTCGCCGTCGACCAGGGCCACGACGATGTCGCCGGAGACCGCGCTGTCGGTGCGGCGGATGACCACGAAGTCGCCGTCCAGGATGCCGGCGTTGATCATCGAATCGCCGGCGATCTCGAGGACGAAGTGCTCGCCGGCCCCCAGGATGCTCTCCGGCACCGGCATGCGGTCGCGCTCCTGCTGGATCGCTTCGATGGGCGTGCCGGCGGCGATCTTACCGAGGATCGGAAGCTCGCGGCTGTCGTTGGCGGCGGCGGGGATGGCGGCGCCGGCCTCGACGAACTGGGGCTTGAAGGGCGCGCGGCCCTTGGGCGGGGCGGCGGGCGTGGCCTGTTGCGGCAGTTTCACCACTTCCAGCGCCCGGGCCCGGTGCGGGAGGCGCCGCAGGAACCCGCGCTCCTCCAGGGCCGTGATCAACCGGTGGATGCCGGATTTGGACGCCAGATCCAGGGCTTCCTTCATCTCGTCGAACGAAGGCGAGACGCCGGATTCCTTGATCCGCTCGTGGATGAACATGAGCAATTCATGCTGCTTGCGGGTAAGCATCTGCGGGACCTCAAAGAACAAAGCGCCAACTTCTGTCGATGTTCTCTAGGTGTTCCGCGTTAATGTCAAGTTACACCGTCAGGCGCTGAAAACGCTGCGGAATTTCCGGAGGTCAGGGCGACTCAGCCGAGCAGGGCGCGAGTCGCCGCCGCGACGTCCGGCTGGCGCATCAGGCTCTCGCCCACCAGCATGGCCCTGGCGCCCGAGCGTTCCAGGCGCGCGGCGTCGGCCGCGGTGAAGAGGCCGCTCTCGGTGACCAGCAGGGCTCCCGGGGGCGTGTTCGCCGCCAGTCGCTCGGTGATGGCCAGGTCGACGGCGAAGGTGCGCAAGTCGCGGTTGTTGACGCCGACTAGGTCGGCGCCCAGGGCGCCGGCGCGGGCCATCTCAACCTCGTCGTGGACCTCGACCAGGGCGTCCATGCCCAGGCGCCGCGCTTCCGACATCAGATCGGCGGCCAGCACGTCGTCCACCATGGCGAGGATCACCAGGATGGCGTCGGCCCCCAGCGCCCGGCTCTCGGCCACCTGCCAGGGATCGACCAGGAAGTCCTTGCGGATGCAAGGGAGGGCGACCGCGTCGCGGGCGGCGGTCAGGAAACTGTCGGCGCCCTGGAAGCTGGGCCCGTCGGTGAGGACCGAGAGGCAGGCCGCGCCACCGGCCTCGTAGGCGCGGGCCAGGGCGGGCGGGTCGAAATCTTCGCGGATCAGGCCTTTGGACGGCGAGGCTTTCTTGATCTCGGCGATCAGGGCCAGCCGGCCCGGCGCATGGGCGCGCTCCAGGGCCGCACGGAAGCCGCGGGGCGGAGGGGCGGCGTCGGTGGCGACCGTCGCGCGGGCGGCCTTCCGGGCGGCCACCTCCTCGCGCTTGTAGGCGGCGATCTTGCCGAGGATGTCGCTCATCCCGCTTCGCTCCTGGCGGAACTTCGCAGGACAAGACCAGGCCCTCCAAAGCCTTGGCGAAGCAGGGTCATGCGCCGCAGATCTCGACGAGCTTGTCGAGCGCGGCCTTGGCGCGGCCGTCATCGATGACTTGACCGGCCAGTTCGACGCCCTCGCGCAACGTCTCCACCTTCTCGCCCACCAGGAAGGCCGCCGCGGCGTTCAGGAGGACGATGTCGCGGTAGGCGCCGATCTCGCCCGCCAGCAGCCGGCGCAGCGCTTCGGCGTTCTGGGCCGGCGACCCGCCGGTCAGGTCGGCGAGCGCGGCGCGCTTCAGGCCCACGGCCTCCGGCGTGACCGTGAACAGCCGCACCTGGCCTTCGCGGAACTCGGCGACGCTGGTCTCGCCGGTCGTGGACATCTCGTCCAGGCCGCCGCCGTGGACGACCCAGGCGCGTTCGGAACCCAGGACACCCAGCACCTGGGCGAGCGGAGCCACCCAGCGCTCGGCGAATACGCCAACCACCTGCCGCTTGGCGCCAGCCGGATTGGTCAGCGGGCCCAGCAGGTTGAAGATGGTCCGGAAGCCCAGCTCCTGGCGGATCGGCGAGACGTGGCGCATGGCCCCGTGGTGGGCGGGCGCGTAGAGGAAACAGATCCCAGCCTGGTCCAGCGCCTTGAGCTGGCGTTCCGCGCCCGCGTCGATGGCGACGCCCAGTTCCGACAACACGTCGGCGCCGCCGGACTTGGAGGACAGCGCCCGGTTGCCGTGCTTGGCCACCTTCAGGCCCCCGCCCGCCGCCACGAAGCCGACGGCGGTGGAGATGTTCAGCGTGTGCAGGCCGTCGCCGCCGGTGCCGCAGACGTCGATGGTGGGGTAGGGCGGCTCCAGGTGGATCGCGGCCTTGCGCATGGCCCGCGCGCAGGCGGTGATCTCGCCCAGGGTCTCGCCGCGCATCCGCATGGCGGTGAGCGCCGCGCCGACCTGGGCCGACGTGGGCTCACCCCGTAGGCAGGCGGCGAAGAACTCCCCCGCGTCGTCCTCCGACAGGGTGCCGCCGTCGGCGAGGCGCGAGAGAAGCGGCTTGAAAGCGTCGGACATGGGCGGGTGGGATCAGACCTCGGCCAGTCGCTTCACGCCGGCCAGGTCCAGGAAATTGCCCAGGAGCTCGTGGCCGCACTCCGTGGCGATGGATTCCGGATGGAACTGGACGCCATGGATCGGGCGGGTCTTGTGCCGCAGCCCCATGATCTCACCGTCCTCGGTGCGGGCCGTGACCTCCAAAACCTGCGGCAGATCGTCCTTTTCGACGGAAAGGCTGTGATAGCGGGTGGCGGTGAAGGGGTTTTTCAACCCTGCGAAGACACCGGTATTGGTGTGATGGATAAGACTGGTTTTCCCATGCATCAGGGCGCGGGCGCGGATGACTTCGCCGCCAAACGCCTGGCCGATCGCCTGATGGCCGAGGCAGACGCCCAGGATTGGGAGGGTTTCCGGCGCCCCGCCGATGAGCCCGAGGCAGATGCCGGCTTCATTTGGCGTACACGGCCCGGGCGACAGCAGGACCGCTTCGGGCCGCAGGCCCAGGGCCTCTTCGACGGTGATCGCATCATTGCGATGGACAATCGTCTCCGCCCCCAACTCGTTCAGGTAATGGACGAGATTGTAGGTGAAGCTGTCGTAGTTATCGATCACCAGGATCATGAGGCTTCCATAGGCTTTGCCGCGGCGCGCGCCAAGCGCGATGCTGGCCCGATGTCGATGAACGATTCGGCCCTCGACGCGTCAGATGTGGCCCGTGCGCGGGCGCTGCTCAAGACGCCTGTGCGCCGCGACCCCATGTGGCCGGCCCTGCTGGCCGCCACGGCCCTGGCGGTGACCTCGGTCGTGTTCGCCACCGTGATGGTGCTGGCGCCCCCGCTCCAGACTGAGCACGTAACCCAGGGCGCGCCGAGCTAGACACCGACGTGGCTGGATAGGCGAACGCGGCGGGCGCAGAGTGGCGCTGTCCGGGGGGACGCCATGCGCCGAGGTTGGTTCGTAGCCGTTCTGATTGCCGCGACGGCCGTCGTCCTGGCCAGCTGCATGCGGCCGCCGGCGCTTCCCACGCCGGACGGCGTGCGGGTCACGCCGCTCAGGAGCATCTCGGCTGTCGAGGGCCGTGTCCTTGTTCGGCTCGCGGGCCTCAAGGACCTTCCGGTCGCCTACGCCGTGGACTGCTACCGGATGGAGTATCCCGTCGTCCGCGCCAATGGCGAGGCCGACACCCAGAGCGGACTACTGGCGCTGCCGCGCGGAGTCGCGCCCCGGCGGCTGATCAGCTTCCAGCACGGGACCAGCACGACCCGCACGGCCGTCCCCTCCAGGCCGGACGGAACCGGCCTGGCCGCGGCGGTGCTGTTCGCGGGCGCCGGCTATGCGCTGGTCGCGCCCGACTATCCTGGCCTGGGCAGGTCCCGCGGCCGCCACCCGTACTATGTGGCTGATGAGATCGGCCCCTCGGTCGTGGGGATGATCGAGGCGGCCCAGCGGCTGGACAGCCGGCTCCGCGCGCCGGTTTTCCTGTCAGGGTTCTCCGAAGGCGGGTGGGCCAGTCTGGCGGCGCTCCGATTGCTGGAGGCGGACGGTCGACGGGTACTGGGCTCGGCGCAGGTCGCGGGCGCCTACGATCTCCGACGCATCTCCCTGCCCGCCGCGCTGCGAGGCGGAGCGCCGTCCCATTCGCTGTACCTGGCCTATGCGGCCTGGGGCCAGGCGGCGCGGTATGGGCGGCCGCTGGACAGCGTGCTGACGTCGGAGCATGCGGCGCTCGTCGCGCGGCTCTTCGCAGGTGCGAAGCCGAAGGAGATCGTGGACGCCCTGCCGCCGGACCCGAGACGCATGTTCAGCCCCGGCTTTCTCCAGGCGTTCGACCACGACGAGCCCCACTGGTTCCTCGAGTCCTTCGCGGCGAACAGCCTGATCGGGGTCACCCCGCGGGCGCCGGTGCGGCTCTACTACGGGTCGCAGGACCGCGACGTCGTGCCCGAGGAGGCCCTGGCCGCATCGCGCGCCATGCGCGGTCGGGGCGCCGACGTGGTCGCGGTGGACGTGGGGCCGGTTGGCCACGACGCCTCCATGCTGGCCGCGGCGCCGCGCATCCGGGCGTGGCTGGGCGAGCTCGAAGCGTCCGAACCCTCGCGCGCGGAAGGCGCTAATGCCCGAACAATCGGGGGAAAGAGGCCTTGAAGACAGCGGACAGGCCGCTCGACGGCGCCGCCATCGCCTGGAGGAACGCCAGGGTGAGGCCGGCGGCGCCCTGGAACTCGAACGTCGTGTCTGCGAATGAGCACCCCGCGAGGCGCGGAGGGATGCCGCCGGCGTAGACCAGGACCGCGTGCTGGAACCGGCATCGTTCGAAGGATCCGCCGTCGAGCATGACCCGGCCGGTGAACGACCGGCCTTCGTAGCGGGTGGGCGTATCCGTCGTGGTTTTCGACCAGGCCGACGGCAATTCGAACTCGGATCGACTCAAGAACCGCACTCCGCGTGTCGTTGTCTGCAACGCCCACGGCTCAGTTTCGATCCGGCCTTCTAGATGAAGCGCCAGGCTTCCTCGGCGGCGCTGCGCAGCGCCCGGGCCTTGTGCAGGGTCTCGTCGTACTCGGCGTCGGGATCGCTGTCCGCCACGACCCCGCCGCCGGCCTGGACGTACATCACGCCGTCCTTGAACAGCGCCGTGCGCAGGATGATGCAGGTGTCCACCGAGCCGTCGGATCCGAAGTAGCCGGCGGCGCCCGCGTAGCCGATGCCGCGCTTCTCGATCTCCAGCTCGTCGATGATCTCCATGGCCCGGACCTTGGGGGCGCCCGAGAGCGTGCCCGCGGGCAATGCGGCCATCACCACGTCCACCGGGTCCAGGCCCTCGGGCGCGTCGCCCTCGACGTTGGAGACGAGGTGCATCACGTGGCTGTAGCGTTCGACGAAGAAGCTGTCGGTGACCCGCACGCGGGGCCTCCGCGAAGGTTGGGCCGGTTCGTTGGCGCCGGGCTGCTTCAGCATGGCGACGCGGCCCACGTCGTTGCGGCCCAGGTCCAGCAGCATCAGGTGCTCCGCCCGCTCCTTGGGGTCGGCGATCAGTTCTTCCTCGAGCCGGCGATCCTCTTCCGGCGTGGCGCCGCGAGGGCGGGTGCCGGCGAGCGGACGGATCGTGATCTTGCCGTCGCGCAGGCGGACCAGGATCTCCGGGCTGGAGCCCGCGAGATGAAAGTCGCCGAAGTCGAGGAAGAACAGGAAGGGCGACGGATTCGTCCGCCGCAGCGACCGGTAGAGGGCGAACGGGTCGTGCTCGAACGGCGCGCGGAACCGGTGGCTGGGCACCACCTGGAAGATGTCGCCGGCGCGGATGTACTCCTTCGCCTTCTCGACGATCCCGGCGTAGGCCTCGCGGCTGACCGGCGTGGTGAAGCGGTCGGGCTGCGGCTGGGCGGTCCCCTGGAGCGGGGGAGCGGGGCGCTTGAGATCGTCGACCACCGCCTGCAGACGAGCCTGCGCCGCGGCGTAGGCATCGGCCGCCGACGCCCCGTCCGGGCGGACCGGGGTCACCAGCAGGATCTCCTGGGCGATGGCGTCGAAGATCGCGACGATGGACGGCCGCGCCAGCACGCCGTCGGGCAGGCCCAGGGGGTCTGGATTGACGTTCGGCAGCTTCTCGACCAGCCGGATGGTGTCGTAGCCGAGGGCGCCGAAGACGCCGGCGGCCATGGGCGGCAAGCCGGCCGGCAGCTCGATGCGCGACTTGGCGAGCAGGTCGCGCAGGCTATCCAGCGCGCCGCCGGCCTGGGGCGTGAAACGGCTTGCGGCAATGTCGGCCGGACCGGCGGCGACCTCGGCCTGTTCGCCGCGGCAGCGCCAGACCAGGTCCGGGTTGAGCGTGATGATCGAATAGCGGGCGCGGAAGGCGCCGCCCTCCACCGATTCGAAGAGGAAGGCGTACGGCTTGCCGTGGCCGATCTTCAGGAAGGCGGAGACCGGCGTCTCCAGGTCGTCGATGAGGCGCGTCCAGACGACCTGGGGTGCGCCGTCGTCGTAGGTCGATCGAAAGGCCTCGAACGGCGGCTCGGACGTCACTTCTTCTTCTCCGCGGCGCCCTTCTTCTCGACCACCGGTTCGAACCCGACCGCGGCGCGGGCGCGAGGGGCGTCGACCTTGGCCTTCAGCTTGGTGCGCGCATAGAGTTGGGCGGACTCCGCCATCTCGCGGAACACGGCCTGCGCCAGCGCGCCGCGATTCTCCTCGGCCAACCGCGCGGCGGTAGGGCCTGCGTCCGTGCGCACGTTCTCCACGCGGCCGACGACGATCCCGTTGGGCGCGCGCGCCGTCCAGACCTCGCCGGCCTTGGAGGCGAAGGTGCGGCCCATGACTTCGCGGCCGAGGTCCTGGTGGGCGTTGGCGGTCTGGCGGGTCACGCCGGGCAGGCGCGAGATCGAGAGGCCCGACGAGGCGGCGACCGCCTCGAAGCTCTCACCCTTGCGCAGGCGCGCCGAGATGGCCTCGGCCTTGGCTTCCAGCGCCTTGACGATCTCGCGCTGCATCCAGACCTGGGTGACCATCGGCCGGATTTCGGCCAGCGGCGGCACGTGGGCGGCGACGATGCGCTCGACCCGGACGGCGAAATAGGCTCCATCGCCCAGCTCGGTGACCTCGCTCTCGCCGCCGGACGGCAGAGTGAAGGCGGTCTCGAGGATCTTGGGCGGGAAGCCCTGGAGCTGGCGGCCCTGCTGGTCGACGCCCTGGGCGGTGATCGGGCCGACGGTGGTGGCCGTCACGCCGGCCTTCTGGGCCGACTCCGCCAGGCTCGCGCCGCCCTGGTGGGCGTCGTCATAGGCCTGGGTCTGGGCGTAGACCTGCTCGGCGACCATATCCTTGCGGATCTCGGCCTCGAGCATCGGGCGGGCCTCTTCGAGCGTGACCTCGCGGCCGGGCACGACGCTGACCACCTTGACCACGGCCAGGCCCAGGTCACCCTGGACCGTGGCCACTTCGCCGGCCTGCATCTTGAACGCGGCCTGGCCGACCTTGCGGTCGGAGATGGCGCTGAGCGGGCGGTCCTGGAAGTTGACGGCGTCGACGCCGACCGACTTGGCGACGGCTTCGGGGGGTTGGCCGGCGCGCAGGGCGCCGGTGACCTTCTGGGCGGTGGCCGCATCCTTGGCCGGGATCTGCACGACGGTGCGGGTCTCGGGCTTGGAGAGCGTGTCCTTGCGGAACTGGTAGCGCTTTTGCAGCTCGGCGGGATCGACGGCGGCATTGGCCACACCGGCGGCCTGGGGCGTGAAGGGCACGACCGTCAGGATGCGCATTTCGGGCAAGCTGAGCTGGGTCTTGTTCTCGTTGATGAACGCCTGGAGCTGGGCCTCGGTAGGCTCGGCCGGCTTCGGCACGGCGTTCGGACCCAGGGTGACGTAGGCGAGGTCGCGGGACTCCAGCGCGAAGACCGAGGCCAGGGCCCCATACGCGCGCGGCGCGGTCAGGCCGTTCTGGACGGCGACGGCCCAGTGCTGGGTCGCCATCTCGTCGCGAAGCACCGCGTCGAAGCGTTCGGGCGTCATGCCGTTCTCGCCCAGGCGCTGCTGGAAGGTCTTCTTGTCAAAGCGGCCCGAGATCGGGTCGAAGAAGGCGGGGATCTTCTGGATCTGGTCCAGGATCAGCTTGTCGCCCGGCTTGATGCCGACGCGCGACATCAGCTCGGCCAGCGACTCGCGGGTCGCCACGCCGTTCAGGACGACAGCGTCCAGGTTTCCGGCCTGGGCCTGCTCGACGGTGATCGGCTGGCCCTGCTGCTGTTCAAGGCGCTTCTTGTAGTTGTCGTACTCGTTGCGGAACTCGATCGAGTTGATCGACCGCGAGCCCACTTTCACGACGTTGTCGCCGGCGACAATGGACGAGCCGCCCTGGTTCACGCCCCAGCCGATGAAGCTCACGGCGAGCAGACCCATGAGGATCTTGGCGGGCCAGGACTTCGCAAAGTTGCGGACAGCGGCGAGCATTCGGGGCCTTTCCCGGGAGAAGTGTGCGGGCCGGTATATGGAGCGGGCTTCCGTCCGGCAAGCGCGTGACAGGCCGGCCGGCTTGTCGTAACGGCCGGGACGACCGACTTGACCGGAGGACCGATGCCTGGGCCGCAGCCGCTGATCGCTGGAAACTGGAAGATGAACGGCCTGGGCGCGTCCCTGGCCGAGGCCAAGGCCGTGGCGGCTGGACTGGGGACGACGCCCGCCCGGGTCGCCATCTGCCCGCCGGCGATCCTCATCCACCGGATGGCGCAGGCGCTGGCCGGCGGGCCGGTGCTGATCGGCGGCCAGGACCACCACTGGGACGACGCGGGAGCCTTCACCGGCGACGTCTCGGCCGAGATGCTCGCCGACGCCGGCGCCACCCTGGTGATCCTGGGTCACTCCGAGCGGCGGGCCGGCTACGGCGAGACCGACGATGTGGTGGCCCGCAAGGTGGACGCAGCTCTGCGCGCCAAACTGGAGCCCATCGTCTGCGTGGGCGAGACCCTGGAGCAGCGCAAGGCCGGAGAAGCCCTGGCGGTCGTGACGGGGCAGGTGAGGGGTTCTCTCCCTGCCGAACTGGCCGGCAAGGCGTATTCGGTGGCGTATGAGCCGGTCTGGGCCATCGGCACGGGCCTCACACCCACCACGCCGGAGATCGAGGAGGTCCACCGGGCGATCCGCGCGACGCTGGTCGAGATGTTCGGCGACGCGGGCCGGGCGCCGCCGATCCTGTATGGCGGCTCGGTGAAGCCGTCGAACGCCGCCGAAATCCTGCACGCCGACGAGGTGGGCGGCGCGCTGGTGGGCGGCGCGTCGCTGAAGGCCGACGACTTCCTGGGGATCATCCGGGCGGTCTGAGGATCGTCAGGAACTGGGGCCTTTCAGTTCCACGACATTGCCCTCGGGATCCTTCACGTAGAGCGAGAAGCCGTCGCCGTCGGCGCCGTAGCGGTCGCCCTCCTCGATCACGTCGACGCCGTGCGCGGCGAGGTGCGCGCGGATCGCGGGCTCGTCGAAAGGGCGGACCTGGAGCGCGAAGTGGTCGAGGTTGCGGCCGGTCTCGGCCGGCCCCGCGCCGCCCTTCCGGCCCAGCGGACCATCCAGGGTGACGAGGTCGATCATCTGCGGGCCAGCGCGCACGTGGGTCAGGCCCAACTCGGGCCGATCGCGGTCGATCGAGAGGCCCAGCACGCCGGTGTAGAACGCCAGCATGCGGCCCTTGTCGCGGATGCGCAGCACGATGTGGTCGAAGGCCTGGATGGCGATGGGGTTGGTCATGGCCTCAGAAATAGGAGCTCGCCGCCTAGAGCAGAAGCCCGAACAGCCGGCAGTCGCGCCGTTCGCCGTCCTTGAGGATATGGCCGCGCAGCAGCCCCTCCTCGGTGAAACCCAGCTTCTCCAGCAACGCCTCGGAGCGGCGGTTGCCCAGGTGGGTCCGGGCCGTCAGCTTGCGCAGGCCGCCGGTGGCGGCGAAGGCGATCACGGTGCGCACGGCCTCCAGCGGATAGTCCTCGTTCCAGGCGTCACGGGCCACCACGAAGCCCACCTCGGCGCGGCGATGCCCGCGATCGATGTCGGAGAGTTCGCACGACCCAACGAAGGTCCGGTCGGCCAGGGTGCGCATGGCCCAGTAGATCGCACGACCTCCGCCCATGGCGGCGACCTGACCTTCGACGACCCCCGCGACGATGTCCGGGTCCTCGACCTCGGGGACGTCCCAGTAGGCCATGACCTCGGGATCGCCCATGATCGGATAGAGATGCGCGGCGTCCGCGGCGATCAGGGGCTCCAGCCGCAGCCGCTCCGTCTCCAGGATCGGAAGACGCTTCAGGTCGAGAATCATCACCAAGCCCCCACACCCATTGTTACCTGGGTGCGACGCACTAGCTATGGCGTTGCGGCGGGCGCGGTGATAGAGCGCGCGCTTCATTTCGGCGGGGTGTGACCCGTTCGCACCGGAAAGACGCAAGATGCTGCTCAACCTGCTGCTGGTGATCGAAGTCATCGTCGCCTTCTTCCTCGTCGTCGTGGTGCTGCTGCAGCGCTCCGAGGGCGGTGGCCTGGTCAGCGGCGGCACGAACTCGCTGGTTTCGGTTCGCGGAGCGGGCGACCTGCTGACCCGGATCACCTGGATCCTGGGCAGCGTCTTCTTCATCCTCGGCCTGCTGCTGACCATCGTGGCCGGGCGCGAGCGCGGCGCGGCCTCGGTCGTCGACCGGATGAAGGTCAACGCGGTAAACCCGGCCGAGCTGCAGCGCGAGGCGGCCCAGCCGCCGGCCGGCACGGCTCAGCCCGGCCCCGCGGGCGGCGCCCCGGCCCCGCTGACGGCCCCCACGCCGACCCTCAACAACCCCTTCGGCGCGGCCGCCGAGCCGGCGACCGCTCCGGCTGCTCCGGCTCAGAAGTAACCAGTGGATAGACGCGAAACCACACGCGGAATCGTGCCCGAATCACCGCTACTCTGAACGCCCATGGCCCGGTACATTTTCATCACCGGCGGCGTGGTCTCCTCCCTGGGTAAAGGTCTCGCGTCCGCCGCTCTCGGCGCGCTTTTGCAGGCGCGAGGCTACAA
>Ga0255338_1002370_pt1 | contig 28169 bp, 27 predicted proteins | sample MeOH1_35cm_T4_19_FD_203715 | JGI IMG/M metagenome (GOLD analysis project Ga0255338, IMG submission 203715) | Sandy soil microbial communities from University of British Columbia, Vancouver, Canada - MeOH1_35cm_T4_195 | ecosystem: Engineered > Artificial ecosystem > Sand microcosm > Unclassified ...
AAAATGGCTGCACTGAGCCCCAAAATCAAGGAATTACAGACTAAACATAAGTCTCAGCCGGAAAAAGCTAATGCTGCAGTTATGGAATTATATAAGGAGCATAAGGTTAATCCTTTTAGCGGATGTCTTCCGTTAGTGATTCAAATGCCCGTTTTTATCGGGCTGTATAGAATGCTGCTGCAGGCTACCTCACTGCCCCCCAACTCTGTTTTTTTGTTTCTAAATCTCCATCAAAAAGGTTATATTGTGCTTGCGGTACTTGCTGCTGCGACCACTTACCTGCAGAGCAGACTCTCCGGTACAAATCCCAATGACCCAACTTATAAAACCATGCTTTATATCATGCCTTTATTTATGGGTTACATCAGCTATACAGTTCCTGCAGGGCTTGGCTTGTATTGGGTAACCATGAACGTTATGAGTATTTTACAGCAGTTGTGGATAAATAAGCGAGTGGGTAAGGTATCGGTTCAGAAAGCTTAGGTTTTCTGGGAGGGAGGGGAACCCTTTGAAGGAAGTTGAAAAAACTGCTAAGACTGTCGAAGAGGCCATTGAACTCGGTTTAAAGGAACTTGGCGTTAAGAGAGAGCAAGTAAAGATTGAAGTTCTGGAAGATTCGGTTAAGAAAGGCATCTTCGGGTTCTTGGGTGGAAAGTCTTCGAAAGTGCGGCTAACATATGAGGATAGTCCCAAAGAGATGGCCTTGGACCTTGTAGGTAAAATATGTAATGCGATGGGTATCTTCGCCTCCTATGAGTGTCTGCAAAGGCCAGACGGTTGGTTAGTGAATATAACGGGGCCAGATCTGGGCATTCTAATTGGCAGGCGCGGAGACACCTTGGATGCACTGCAGTATTTGGTGAATTTGGCGGTACAAAGGCATTTTGCGGAGCGGATTCGTATTGTGCTCGATGTAGAGGGTTATCGACAGCGTCGAGAGGAAACCTTGGTTCGTTTAGCCACCCGGTTGTCCGATAAGGTTAAGCGCACCGGATACAAGGTTGTTTTGGAACCCATGAATCCTCAGGAACGGCGAATTATTCATACCGCACTGCAAGATGATCAGAGAGTATTTACATTTAGTGAAGGGGACGAACCCTACCGCAAAGTGGTTATTTCACTAAAAGCAAAACAATAATCTAATGTCTTGCCTCAGGCTGTTGAAAAACTTTAGTTGTTTTTGAGCAGCCTGTTTTGTTTGGATGGAATGGGTTTTATATAGGGCATATTGTTGTTGAGGTGAGATTTGTGCTTGGAGATACCATAGTCGCCGTTTCTACGGCTATGGGTGAAGCCGGAATCGGTATAGTTAGATTAAGCGGAATAGACGCCTTGGCGATCACAGGAAAAATATTTATGGCTAAGGACCCGATAAGATTCTCTAAAGGCAAGGGGTATAGGCTGTATTACGGAAATATTATTGATCCGGACTCGGGTTTAGTAGTGGACGAGGTTCTTGTTAGTCTTATGAGGACCCCTCACTCCTTTACTGGGGAAGACGTAGTGGAGATCAATTGTCACGGTGGATTTGTTGCTCAGAAGAACATTCTTGCTCTATTGCTGCGTTATGGAGCTCGTTTAGCTGATGCAGGAGAGTTTACGAAGAGAGCATTCATTAATGGGCGGCTCGACTTGGCCCAGGCTGAAGCGGTTATAGATCTTATCCGGGCCAAAACGTCTATGGGAGCTGTGTCCGCACTTGAGCAGCTTAAGGGGAAGTTATCAGATGAAATTAATCGGGGTCGCTCCATGTTGCTGGAAGTTATTGCCGAGATTGAAGCAGGCATAGATTTCCCGGAAGAAAATCTGGAACTGGACAACGATGCTGCATTATCTGAAAAACTCCGGCACGTTTTAGAGCTTATGGAAGGAATCCAGGTTAATGCTCAGCGTGGCAGGGTACTCCGGGATGGAATCAATACTGCAATTATAGGTCAACCTAATGTCGGCAAATCCAGTATTTTGAATGCTTTACTGCGTGAGGAACGGGCGATTGTCACCGATATTCCCGGGACTACCCGGGATGTACTTGAGGAATACATCAGTATCAAGGGAATTCCCTTAAAGCTCATAGACACGGCAGGGCTTCGTGAAACAGAGGACCTGATTGAAAAGTTGGGTATTGCCAAAGCCCAACAGGTTTTGGCGAATGCTGATCTTGTTTTGCTTGTTTTGGAAGCAGGGCGGGAATTGACAGAGGGAGAAAAAAACCTATTAGTGCAAATTCCGCCACAGCGTTTAGCCGTGATTATTAATAAAATTGACCTGGACAACATTCCTGATATCTCTACTGATGTTCCTGTTTTTTATGTTTCCACTCTGGAGAAAAAAGGGATAGAGAAATTGGAAGATGGGTTGATTGAGCTGGTGGCAGGGAAACCTATGGGGACATCCCCTGTAATTAGTAATGTTCGTCATATCTCCAGTTTGGAAAACAGTATTTGCAGAGTAAAGGATGCTATCCATTCTCTCGGAGCAGGAATTCCTCTGGACCTGGTATCTATAGATGTGCGTGCTGCCTGGTCTTTGCTTGGAGAAATTACGGGTGATACGCTAGATGAGGATTTGTTGAATGAAATTTTTTCGCGTTTCTGTATTGGGAAGTAGGAGCGGGGCATGGAGTATTTAGCTGGAACTTATGACGTAATCGTAATCGGTGCCGGTCATGCAGGATGTGAGGCTGCACTGGCTGCAGCACGCCTGGGATGTTCCACTTTGTTGTTGACTCTAAATATGGATAATGTTGCCCTGATGCCTTGTAATCCTTCAGTTGGGGGACCGGCAAAAGGTCATCTAGTCAGGGAAATAGATGCCCTGGGCGGGGAAATGGGAGTTAACGCGGATAGAACTGCTATTCAGATTCGTACCCTTAATGGGGGAAAGGGTCCGGCTGTACATGCCTTGAGGGCCCAATCAGACAAACGGGTATATATGGCTGCAATGCGGCAGGTATTGGAAAATCAACCGAATTTGGAACTTAAACAGGGAACTGTGGATAGACTTAGGGTTGAAAAGGGCAGGATTCAGGGAGTAAGTACCAGCACCGGAGGGTTTTTTGCTGCTCCTGCGGTGGTGATTACCACAGGAACTTATTTAAAAGGAAGGGTAATAATTGGATCAACAACTGTTACAGCTGGGCCAAATGGACAGTTGGCTGCTATGGGTCTTTCCGGTTCTCTGCAGGAATTAGGGCTTGAACTTGGCAGGTTTAAGACCGGCACCCCTCCGCGTTTACACAAGGACTCTATTGACTTTGCCAAGCTTGTCGTCCAACCAGGAGATGACAAGCTGAGTCATTTTTCCTTTCTGCCTACCTACAACCCGTTCTTAAAGGGCGATCCTTTACGCCAGATTCCATGCTGGTTGGGATATACAACTATCGAGACCCATGCGATCATTCGGGAGAATCTTCACCGCTCCCCTTTATACAGTGGGATTATTGAAGGAACAGGTCCGCGTTATTGCCCGTCCATTGAAGACAAGGTAGTCAGGTTTGCAGCCAAAGAGTCGCATCAACTGTTTCTCGAGCCCGAGGGTTGGGACACTAAAGAGATGTATATTGCTGGCTTGTCTACGAGTTTGCCTGAGGACGTTCAGGTAAAGGTGTTAAGGAGCATACCCGGGCTGGAAAACGTCAGGATTATTAGGGCGGGCTATGCGATTGAGTATGATTATATTAAACCGTATCAGCTTGGACTTTCCCTTGGAGTTAAGAGTATCCCAGGCCTCTTTTCTGCGGGGCAAATTAATGGAACATCTGGTTACGAAGAGGCTGCTGCTCAGGGCTTGATGGCCGGGATAAATGCGGCGCTTCTGGCGAAGGGCAGAGAACCGTTAATCCTCTCTCGATCAGATGCCTACATTGGGGTGTTGATCGATGACCTGGTTACCAAAGGTATTACAGAACCGTACCGGGTGCTAACTTCGAGGGCGGAGTATAGATTAGTTTTACGGCAGGACAATGCTGACTTACGATTAACACCTCTTGGGAGAACTGTCGGTCTTGTCAGCGAAGAACGCTACCGCCGGTTTGAGAATAAGCGGGAGCTTATAGAACAGGAAAAACGATCATTGTCCAAACAGTCCATTGGCGCCCAAAATGCAGAGTTCCAAGCTTGTTTAAAGGAAAAAGGTAGTTCCGAGCTTAGAGGGTCCATAAGTCTGCTCGATTTATTGAGGCGCCCCGAGCTTTCCTACCGTGATCTTAGCCCGTTTTTTAGCGAGGAGCGACAGGTCGACCCGGAGGTAACCCAGCAGGTTGAGATTCAGGTTAAATATGAAGGATATATTGACAAGCAGAATGCCCAAATCGCCAGATTCGTGAAGATGGAAAAGCGTAGTTTGCCTGAGGATATCGACTATGCTCAGGTTAGCGGCTTGTCAACCGAAGGAAAACAGCGGTTAAGCAGTATCAGGCCTTTAAACCTAGGACAAGCGTCCCGGATTAGCGGGGTTACCCCTGCCGACTTGTCAGTTCTTCTGGTGTATCTCGAACAAAAACGGAGAGGAAGGGGTTAAGTGTTAGCGAAGAGTTTACTCTCGGGCGCTGCAGAAATCGGGGTGGACCTCTCAGCAGATCAGGTTCATCGGTTTTTGAGATATCTCGACTTGCTCAGGGAATGGAACCAGAAGTTCAATCTAACTGCGATCAAGGATGAGCAGGAAATAATTTCCAAACACTTTTTGGATTCTATTTTGCTTGGGTGTTATGTACCGAAGCATGGGAGCTTGGCTGATGTTGGCTCTGGCGCAGGTTTTCCGGGAATTCCACTTAAGATTTTGTATCCGGAACTGCAGATTACTTTGATTGACTCCGTGGGCAAACGGGTAAATTTTTTGCGCGAGGTAATAGCTGAGTTAGGTTTAACTGGAGTTGAAGCCGTCCATGGCAGAGCTGAAGATCTTGGAAGAAACAGCGCGTTTAGGGATAGGTTCGATATTGTGGTTGCCCGTGCTGTCTCTCGCCTTAGTGTGCTGAGTGAGTATTGTCTTCCTTTGGTCAAGACCGGAGGGTTGTTTCTTGCAGCTAAAGGGCCCAATGTAGAACAAGAGGTTGAGGAGTGTACAGGAGCTTTGGCTGTGCTCGGGGGACGATTAGACAGAGTTGAACGCACTACCTTGCCCGGCAAGAACGACGTTCGTACAGTGGTGCTGGTGATCAAAATCATGCAGACCCCAACACAATATCCCCGCAAGGCCGGGGTGCCCGAGAGAAAGCCTTTGCCTGGAACCTAGCAATAGGTTCTTTTTCTCAAGGACAGTGTTGACGAATTTATCTAAGTTCTCCGATTTGGGAGGAAGAAGCCTTTGCTGCGTGGAATATAGTCCTATCTATGGAAAGGAAACGATTTGCTGTGGGGATGGTAATCGCAATCGCTAACCAAAAAGGCGGTGTGGCAAAGACCACAACGACTGTTAACCTTGGGGCGTGTTTGGCAGAGATGGGTAAGAAGATCTTGGTGCTGGATATAGATCCGCAGGGCAATGCTACCAGTGGCTTGGGGATTCAGCGAGATCTTATTAGTCGCTGTCTGTACGATGTGCTTATCGAAGGGGATCCTTTGGATGAGGTAATTGTGCAGACCAAGATTTCAGGCCTCGGGGTGGCGCCTGCAACTATTCAGCTTGCCGGAGCGGAAATAGAGCTGGTTTCAGCTATTTCAAGGGAACACAAGTTAAAGCGGGCTTTGGATGGCGTTAAGGACAGGTATGACTATGTCATTGTAGACTGTCCACCTTCCCTTGGCTTGCTTACTTTGAACGCTTTGACTGCAGCTGATCGAATTCTAATTCCCATTCAGTGCGAGTATTACGCGCTTGAGGGTCTCTCCCTTTTGATGAACACTGTCAGTCTGGTACAAAAACACCTTAATCCTGAATTGCAAATATTGGGCGTATTGATGACTATGTTTGATGCAAGGACAAATCTTTCCATTCAGGTTGTTGATGAGGTAAAGTCCTATTTTCCCGGCAAGGTTTTTCAGAGCATAATTCCTCGGAATGTACGCCTGAGTGAGGCTCCAAGTCATGGAGAGTCTATTATCACCTATGATACGCGCTCAAGGGGCGCTGAGTTGTATCGTGAATTAGCAAAGGAGGTACTGCAACTTGGTTAAGAAGGGTCTGGGTAGGGGACTTCAAGCTTTGATTCCGGCGCCAACCGGGCCGGAGTTGGGCCTTTCGGAACTTCCATTGAATCAGATAAAGATTAATCCACAGCAGCCCAGGCGCAGATTTGATACCGCTAAACTTGAAGAGTTGGCTGATTCGATCAAAACCTATGGAGTGGTTCAACCAATTGTGGTTCGCCCAAAGGGTGATGTATATGAGATAATCGCCGGAGAGCGGCGCTATAAGGCTTCTTTAATTGCGGGTCTTAGCGTAATACCTGCAGTTGTCAAGGAGTGCTCCGATGCTGAGGTTGCGGAGATCGCGTTGATCGAAAATATTCAGCGTGAGGATCTGGATCCGATCGAGGAGGCCCTCGCCTGTAAAACCTTGATCGATAAGTACAAGTTTACACAGGAAGGACTTGCGGAGCGTATTGGCAAAAGCCGTCCGTTTGTTACCAATCTGCTCAGGCTTTTAAGCCTGCCACAGCAGGCTCAGCGTTATCTCAGCGAGGGGAAATTGTCAGTTGGGCATGCCAAGGTGCTTCTTGCCCTGGAGGATAAGTCCCTTCAGATGTTAGCTGTGGAGAAAGTTGTGCGGTCGGGCAGCTCCGTGCGAGAAACTGAGTTGTTGGTGAAGAATATACTAGCTAAAACTCAGCCTGTTGAGACAGAGGCAATTCAGGAAAAGGAGAGTAAAAAGAAGGGATCAGACCCGGTGATTATGCAAATTGAGGAGCGCCTTCGGACCTTGTTACGCACACAGGTTAAGGTCAAGTCCTCCGGTGAAAAGGGAAAAATCGAGATTGAGTATTATAGCAAGGAAGAGCTAAGTCAAATTGTTGAAACCCTAATTGGTGAACTTTGCTAGGTGATTAAGGTTCAAACAGGAGATCCCACGCTTAGTCGAGGGATCTCCTGTTTGAACCTTAGGGGCGAATGAATGCAATGCCAATTTTCGGTTAATGTTCCACGTGGAACATTAGAAAAACCGATTCTGTGAACCTCCCCCGCCTACATTGACATTAAGAGGCGGGGGCTTCTGACCAGCCCGATCAGTGTGACCCAATGGTTTCCCGTTTAGGATACCTCATCCGGATGAGTGTGGGTTCAACGACCAAGATGGAAAAACTGATATTAGTCAGCGCTGTTCCACGTGGAACATGCTAAGGCTTGAATAAGGACGAATGCTCATGACACAGGTGCTTATCAAATTTAGGCTGAAAGTAAATTAAGAACTAGAAGACGATCTTGAAGGAAAATCGATCAATGATTACAAAGAATGGGGTGAAAGAATGATCTACTTGGACAACGCCGCCACAAGTTGGCCCAAACCGGATGGGGTGATAAAGGCCATGGAAAGAGCACTGCTCGGTTTTAGTTCAAATCCAGGCAGAGGAGTGCATAAAGGGGCACTTGGTGCAGAACGAATAGTATCGCATACTAGGGAACTCCTAGCGCAGCTCTTCAATATTCAGGATCCCTCCAGAATTGTTTTTGCAGCCAATGCTACTCACGCACTGAATCAGGCGATTCAAGGAAGCCTGAAGCCGGGTGATCAAGTAATAACAACCACAATGGAACATAATTCGGTTTGGCGGCCGCTAAAATATCTGGAAAGAAAAGGAGTAGAACTTAAGGCAGTAAGGTGCGATGAGTTTGGACAAATTAGTCCTGCTGAGATTGAACGAAATATACAGTCCAATACAAGCCTCATCGTTACCACACATGCATCAAATGTGACGGGAACTGTTCAACCTGTCAAGGAAATTGGCAAGATTGCTCGAAAACATGGGATTACCTATTTGCTTGATGCTTCGCAGACCGCCGGAGTACTTCCCATAGATGTAGTTGAGCTTAACGTTGACCTTATGGCCTTTCCTGGCCATAAGGGACTCTTGGGTCCGCAAGGTACCGGGGGACTATATATCCGGGCCGGGGCAGAACTTGAACCATTGATCCAGGGCGGAACAGGCGGGAACTCGGAATTGGAATTTCAACCAGAAATTTTGCCTGGCAAGTATGAAAGCGGCACCCTGAATACAGTTGGGATCGCGGGACTTGGGGCCGCAGTTGAGTACTTGCTCGCACAGGATCAAGCAGAAATTATGCAAAAAGAAACCTATCTCTGTGAGAGCCTGATCAAAGGCGTGAGTGAAATAGATAAGGTAAAAATCTATGGTCCCCCAGACAGAAAAGGTATGGCGCCAGTTGTATCAATAAATTTGGCTGGAGTCGAGTCCAACGAAGTGGGGTATATTCTTGACCGGGCTTTTCAGATAGCTGTGCGCTCAGGGCTGCACTGTGCTCCGCAGGCCCATGCCACCATTGGAACAAGCGAACAAGGAACGGTTAGGTTCAGTCCCTCCAGTTTCAACTCCGAACAGGACGTCCTAAGTGCCATAACAGCCTTAAAGGAAATAGCAAGAGAATTTTAACGACAAATGTCGAGAGCGGGAACCGAAATGTTATTAGGCACAATAGTTTGGCCATCATGGGCAGACCTGGGGGTCTTCCACTACTATTCAGGAAATGTTAAAGGCCAATAAATGGTAAAATAATCCAAAAGATAAGTATTGAGGGCCAGTCCCCAAAGGAAGTCAGTAATCTCAAGGATAATGTAGTCTGTTTGAAAGTTAAATACACGAGTACTATTGCGCGCAAAGAGGATTGAGGAGCGCCTGCTAGGGAGCCGATTAGCAGGTGGTTCTGGTCGAAGGGAAAATTCTTTGCCAATCTTGAGAAATTCCCTTGATTTTTTAGGGGGGAAGCGTAACAATAGGTGTTATTGGAGTGAATACAGTTATAAAAAGTTTGAGGGGGTTCAAAATCACGCATGACAGTTGTTGCCGATTGGTTTAATGCTAATATAGTTTTCATAGGAGCGGGTTTTTTCCTTGCACTGCTGCTAATATTTCTACTCCTGTTCAGTCTTTCGTATCGGCTTGGTCGCTTAACAAAGGCTCATAAATCCTTAATGGCCGGCTCGACAGGGGTTGATCTGGAGAAGCTGCTGGAATCCTATCTGACCAAAGTACAGTCAGCAGAAGCCAGAGTAAAGGAATTGGACCTTTTGTGCCGTAAGCTCGAAGAGTATGCCAAAAAGTCCCTTCAGAATACATCCCTGATTAGATTCAACGCTTTTAATGATATGGGCAGTGATCTAAGCTTTGCTGCAGCACTTCTCGATTTAAGCGGGGATGGATTGGTATTAAGCTCAATTAACAGCAGAGAAGAGTCGAGGGTGTACGCAAAGCCGATTAAAGCACAAAAATCCAGCTATCACCTCTCGGGTGAGGAGCTTGAAGCGATTAAACAGGCGATGGCAAAAAGCAAAAACTGAAACCGGGTAACCGAAGAGACCCCGTGCGATTGACTAGAAACTGTCGCGCGGGGTCATCTGTTTGTCTGTCGTCTTTTCATTATCGGGGGAGTTTTGCTATGGGGTCATGCAGTAGTCCCTTCTGGCTAAGTAGTAGGCCCCAAACACCACTTCACTAATTATGCCAGCCATATTCATCACTATACCCAGTCTGGTGTTCTGCAAAACCATGTATTCCATAAAACCACCCACATTTACGATCCCGGTAAGACAGGCCTCTCCTACCATGGGCAGGTTCTTATGAACCCCGGCTCCTGGCTTTAATGCCCCTTTAGCCAGGCTGATGTAACCAACACTGTCTAATTTGCCGAGACAGGCATCCACAGCGATCAGAAAAGGGTTCTGATGAATGCTCCCAAGCTCTGTCAGGGTTTGCTGTAAATTGCTGGCGTGAACGGGTTTATCTAGGCTGCCGTAAACAGATAATTCCTTGCTGCCCTTGGCCAGCAATTGGGATCCCACTAAAGGACCCAGGCAGTCCCCGGTTGACCGGTCGGTACCCACACAGAGAACCACAACCTGGCGGCCTGCTCCCGCCCCTCTGATATATTCGCTTAGAGCTGTTGCAAGGCGGGAGATTCCTTGAGGGTCATCCATATGAGTCCTGAGTCTTTCTGATTGCCTGGGTTGTTGGCCGGACAGGTGAAAATTGAACACAAGCGGCTCCTCCCTCATTGATCTAATTCAATATACCCAAACCCAAATTTTTTATGCATACAAACCTAAATAAAAGACAGTTCAGACAAACGGGGTGAGAGCATAAAAATTTAGTAATTGGGGAGGTGAGGCGGATGTCGAAAACAACACTGCGGGTGGCTGCCACCTATATAGGTGCTGTTATGGGGGCAGGTTTTGCCTCCGGCCAGGAGATCCTGCAATTCTTCACTATTTATCGGGCAAAAGGGATATTGGGAATTGTCGCTGCAGGGATATTGTTTGCCCTGTTTGGGTTTTGGTCCCTGTCCCTGATCAAGCGATATCACATTAACACCTATCAGGACATGTTTGCACTTTTGCTTGGCAAGAGATTGGGAAAATTATGCGAAGTGATTGTAACCATATTCCTGTTCGCAGGTCTGGTGATTATGCTTGCCGGAAGCGGAGCGGTCTTTGAGGAGTATTTTGGGCTTAGCCCTACTTTCGGCGTGCTGTTGACCTCCCTTGCAGTGCTTATAGCCCTTGCCAGCAGGGGTGAAGGTGTAATGTGGATTAATACGGTGCTAATACCCTTAAAGCTGGTAATATGTCTTAGTGTTAGTCTCGCGGTAATGACCATGTCAGTCTCTCCCCAAGGTGCGTCCATAAGCCCCCCGGTACCGGACAGACATTGGTTTGCATCCGCGTTATTGTACGTATCCTTCAATATGACCTTTGCAATGGTGGTTCTGTCCTCTTTGGGCCACGACCTGAAGGGAAATCTCCTGGGGGGAATTCTGGGAGGGGTCGGGTTGGGACTATTTGCACTGGCCATTGGTTCCGCACTCTGGCGGCTCTATCCTGAAGTATCTGAATATCAGGTTCCGATGGTACATATTGCTTTACAGGTCAGTCCAATGATAGGAGTGCTTTATCTTTTGGTTCTATGGTTTGCCATGATCACCGCCGCGGTGGGAAACGCTTTTAGTTTTGTAAAACGCATCACGCAGTTGTCAGACCTTCCGTATTTGGTGGTATGTTTGGTAAGTGTAGCCACTGCATTTCCCTTGGCTCATCTGCGTTTTTCCGATTTGGTTGCGGTTGTGTATCCGGCATTTGGCTATATTGGATTGCTTTTGTTAGGGCCGTTGGCCTATTTAGCGCTTAAGCATAAATTAAGTTAAAGGATTTTAGGTGAATTTCGTAGAAGTTGGTAGGACGATTGACGTAGTTTTTCCCCGGACATAATATATGGGACAGGTTTTGAAGATTGGCGCGACTCGCTTATACAGAATCTGAAGAACGAGGGTAAGGGATGAATTATTACATAATTGGTACGGCTGGACATGTAGATCACGGGAAAACCCAGTTGATCAAGGCTTTGACAGGGGAGGATACGGACAGGCTAAAGGAAGAAAAAGAAAGGGGAATTTCCATTGAGTTGGGATTTGCCTCTTTAGCATTGCCCAGTGGAGCCAAGGCTGGAGTGGTAGATGTTCCCGGTCATGAAAAGTTTGTCAGGCAGATGCTGGCGGGGATCGGCGGTATTGACCTTGTGCTTCTGGTTATTGCGGCTGACGAAGGGGTGATGCCCCAAACCAGGGAACATCTTGAAATTATCGATCTGCTGCAGATTAAACAGGGATTAGTTGTTCTAAGTAAAGTAGATTTGATGGACCAGGAGTGGCGTGATCTGGTGAAGCTGGAAATCGAGGAGGCTTTGCAGGGTTCCGTCCTGGCAGGAAGCGAAATAGTAGAGGTCTCAGCTCTAAGCGGGGAGGGCTTAGAGCGGTTGGCTGAAGTTCTGGATGAGGAATTGGCTAAGTTGCCGCCACGTAAGGTGTTTGGCCCTTGCCGCATGCCGATTGACCGGGTGTTTTCCATAGCAGGTTTCGGCACAGTTGTTACAGGGACAGTATTCCAAGGCAGCATAAAGGTGGGGCAGGCGGTTAGTGTGGAACCAGGTGGACTGGAGTCCAGAATTCGGTCCATCCAAGTGCACGGGGCTAAGGTTGATTCCGCCTATGCCGGGCAACGGGCAGCGGTCAATTTACCGGACTTAGAGGTGGCGGATATCCCCAAGGGAGCCAACGTATTATCCCCTAACTATCTTTTTCCCGTCCAAACCTTGGATCTTTCTCTGCGTTATCTTGCCAGTAGCGGCAGTCCGCTGCTTCAGCGCCAACGCGTGAGGTTCCACATAGGCACTAAGGAAGTTTTCGGCAGGGTCCACCTTTTGGATAGGGAGGAAGTGGAGCCGGGAACACCGATCTATGCCCAAATTTTGCTTGAGGAACCGGTTATAGCGGCCAGAGGGGACAAATTCGTAATTAGACGTTATTCCCCCGCACATACGATTGGAGGGGGAATAGTACTGGATTGCGGTCAGCGAAAATATAAGAGGTATAATTCAGCTGTCCTCGATCAGCTGGCAATAAAGGAAAAGGGAACCCCTGAGGAACTTGTATACGCTAGACTTCAGGTCGCCTCCCAGCCCTTGCAGGAAGAAGAGATTGTCAAGGGTACTGGACTTGGGGCCGGGGAAACAGGGGCAACTCTTGTTGCACTGGGTGATAAGGTTTGCCAGGTAAGGGTGGAAGAAGGTCAGAATTATTGGTTTGGCGAACTTTCTCATCTGCAGTGGGGAGCAGAGGTTAACAAGTCTTTGTTGGATTTTCATCGTAATTATGCTTTTAGGCCGGGATTATCCAAAGAAGAGATCAAGTCAAAATTCTTTTCGGGCTGGAATGGCAAGCTTTTTAGTGCGTTTCTGGGTTTCCTGCAACAACATGGGGAGATTGTGGTTTCAGAAAACTTTGTCAGCCTTCCGGACTTTGTACCGGGGCCTCCCACTCAGCTGGTGGAGGCGGTGAACGCAATAGTCGAGGAGTATGAAAAATCAGAGATGGCCCCGCCGGACTGGGAAACTACAGCAGCCAGTCTGCGAATTAAGAATCCGCTCGCAGAGGAAGTGCTGCAGTTTCTCCTGCGCAAGGGTAAATTGGTTAAGGTTGCCCCCAATCTTTACTTTTCCTTTCTTGCAGTGGATAGGGCCGAAAAAGCGCTGAGTAAGTTGTTGACAGAACAGGCCGAATTTTCTCCGGCAGAAGCCCGGGAAAGGCTCAATACCAGCCGCAAATATCTCATACCATTATTGGAATATTTTGATAGAAAGAAATTAACCAGAAGAGTAAATGAAAAACGCACAAGGTTCTAAACACCAAGAAACTCTTTCCCAAATTCTTTTAGCTGTTTTTCCAGTATGTATTATTATTTGCGAAAAAAAATAATGAATGATATAATCGAATAAATTTAATGTTCTCTACACAATATTTTTATATTGGGGATGGATCTGGTCTGGTGGCCAGCCTGGACTTCAAATCCACGTGATGGGCAGTGATCCTGTCCATGGTGGGTTCGATTCCCACACTTCCCCGCCAAGCAAAACAGGATGCGATAATGCATCCTTGATTTTTTGTCTGCGGAGAGAGAACGGGCCGCCCAGCGCAGGCGGCCCGTTGATCCTTGGATTTTTCAAGCAGGTTTTACTAGAATACTCTGCGACCACCCATGAAGATGGATTGCCAATAGGGTCCCATGGTATAGATTGTTACTCCTTTGGAGGAAGAGGAGTTGATAAATTGACCTCCACCAAGGTAAATTCCTACGTGGTCCACTATACCGTTATTGGCAAAGCTGAAGAAAACCAGATCTCCGGGCTGCAGGTTAGAAAAAGTTATTGGGGAGCCCAGCATATACTGGTCGCGGGAAATCCGCGGCAAAGTGATTCCGTTCTTGGCAAAGACGTAAGAGGTGTAACCGGAGCAGTCAAAGCCGGTGTCCGGAGTTGTGCCCCCCCATTGGTACTTTACGCCGAGATATTGCTTAGCCGTGGAGATTATCGCATTTGCTTTTTCAAGGCGTTGTTTCGCAGTATAGGCCGAGTTCAAGGCTTTTGCTGTGATTGGGCCAACAATTCCGTCCGCGCTGAGGTTTTGAGAGCTTTGAAAGGATTTAACCCCCTGTTGGGTTAAGGAACCAAAGATTCCATCTGCTCTGCCGACGTTAAAGTCCACGTAATTCAGCTTGGTTTGCAGTTCGACTACATCTGGTCCGGTGGAACCTACTTTAAGCAGGCTGTCCCCCATTGCTGCCTTAGCGTTTGGCACAATGCTAAATACCAGAATCACCGCCAGTGTCAGCACGAATAGTAAATTTATTCCCCTTTTCATTCCACATCTCCTTTCGACTTTATGCAAAAAAACACAAGTTGAACCGCATGATTACGACTCACTTTGTGTTTCGTCTACAGTATAAGTGCATTTTTTCACCATGTCCATCTACAAGTTTTACCAACCTGTCCATACGATTGTTTGTATTTAGGCCAGGTTGAAACAGAAGGATATTTCTCGGAAAAAGAGAATATATAATCTTTAACCGTGTTCAGGAGGAATAGGAAAGCATGAATTTTTTGGATTTGGTGATTATTGCGATACTGCTCCTGGGGGGCCTGGCGGGTTACCGCAAGGGGCTTATCGGCGCTCTAATAGGAGTTGCTGCTTCCCTCGTATCCCTGGTGATTGCCTTTAGTACCTATAAGGCTTTGACCCCGGTGCTTATGGAGAGATTTGGTGTAGGCAGGTTGGTGAGCGAAGCCCTGAAAAGTACCATGGTTTTGCCGGCAGTTAAAGCGCAGGCCATACAAGGGAATCCCCTTGATCAGCTTGCCTTTTTGACGAACATCCTGCCCAAACCCCTACAGCAGGAATTCGATTCCCTGTTTGCCGGGATGATGAACTCAGCGGTCTCTTCCTCGGTGAAAACCATTGGAGATGCCGTTGTTCAGTACTTCACTACAGCGGTAGTCAGTATGATAGCCTTTTCGTTGATCTTTTTCGTTTCTAAATGGCTTTTAGGAGTGTTGGGTAAAACCATTACCAGAATCCTGGATAGGGGTCTGACAGGTAGCTTGAACCACACCGGAGGGTTTGTGGCCGGATTGGCGGCCGCTATTATCTTGCTCTCAATTGCATTGGGAATTCTTACCCCGCTGCTGGCCTTGGATGTAGGCCCTGGAACGGTTAAGACCATGTCTCAACTGGCGCATAATTCAATGCTGACTCCACTGCTTCAGAAAGTTTTTGTTGGACTGACACACTCCCTGAGCGGAATAAGAACCTAGCTCGAGGGCACCCCGCAGCGGGTGCTTTTTAGGTAGCTCGACCAAGCCCTTAATTTCCGTGAATAATTAAGCCTGACATAGAAAGATTATATAATTAAAGAGCAGTGAGAAATTTGGTATGGAGGTCTCTTATGGAGAGGGTAGAGCAAACAGTATGGGACAAAATAAGTGAGTCAGGGCGAAGCGCTGCTTTGGAATTCTCAGGGGGTTACCGGGAATTCCTCTCTAAGGCCAAAACCGAACGTCTGGCGTTGCAGCAGGTAGTTCTGGAGGCAGAGAAGAGAGGCTTTCGCCCCATAGAAGGGGTCAGTTCAGTAAAACCTGGTGACAAGCTATTTTACGTTTTTCACGGCAAGGCCCTATGTACTGCTGTTGTGGGAAAGAAACCCCTTGACCAGGGCCTGCGCCTGATCGGTTCTCATCTGGACGCCCCCCGGTTAGACTTAAAACAGAACCCACTGTATGAAGATGGGGGGATGGCCCTATGCAAAACACACTATTATGGTGGTATCAAGAAGTACCACTGGGCAACCCTGCCCCTGGCCTTGCATGGTGTTGTTATCAAAGAGGATGGCAGTACTGTAAACATTTCTGTCGGAGAGAAGGCAGGCGATCCGGTATTTACGATCAGTGACCTGCTTCCACACCTTGCAAAAGATCAAATGGACAAAAAAAGCCGAGAAACTATTGCCGGAGAACGCTTAAACATAATTATTGGCAGCACCCCTTCTGACTCTGCCGAGGAGAAAGAGCGGATTAAACATAGGCTGTTGCAACTGCTTGAGGGACAATTTGGAATTAAAGAAGAGGACTTTGTCAGCGCAGAATTAGAGGCGGTTCCAGCCGGTGCCGCCCGCGTGGTAGGCCTGGATCGTGCGTTGGTCGGAGGGTATGGACAGGATGACCGGGTTTGCGTATACACTTCCCTCATGGCCCTGTTTGAGCAGAATCAGCCCGAGTATACCTGCGTTGGGCTTTTTTCCGATAAGGAAGAAACGGGTAGCGACGGTGCTACCGGTATGAAGAGTAATATATTGGAAGATTTTGTGGCAGAACTTCTGCACCTGCAAGGCGCAGGAGGGGACGGGATTTTTTTGCGGCGGGCGCTGCGCAGATCAAAGGCGCTTTCCGCCGATGTTACCGGAGCCTTTGACCCTAATTACCCGGATGTAAGCGACAAGTATAACACAGCTTACCTGGGTCGTGGGGTGGTAATCAGCAAGTATTCCGGGTCGGGCGGGAAGTATGATGCCAATGATGCAAATGCTGAATTTGTTGGGTTTGTGCGCAGGGCCTTTAATCGGGCAGGAATCGTTTGGCAGGCCGGAGAATTAGGAAAAGTCGACCAGGGAGGCGGTGGTACAATTGCCCAGTATCTGGCGCGTTATGGAATGGAGGTTCTCGATTGCGGTCCCGCCCTTCTCTCTATGCACTCCCCTTTTGAGCTTGCCAGTGTGGGGGATATTTATATGACCTATCTGGCATACAAGGCGTTTTTTGATGTTTCGGAAAGCTGACAACATGGAGGAGCTATGGTTGACTGGGTTTCGCTGCTGAAAAGGCTGCCTCAGAACAAGGAGCAGCTTCAGCCTTATCTTATATCAGGGCACGAAGAGTTTAACGGCTTTTTATCCAGGGAATACCCTTGTTTGCCGGAGGACCTGAGACGCGAATTGGAACGCAACCTGGCTACACGCAAAGGAACAAGATTTCTGGATTTGTTACAAGCTTATCCCCGGGCCGCAGTGCGTACCTGGGCTGTGGAGCTGGCCGAATTTCTTCCCGCTGAATTGCGAATACCCCGACTGCTGATTGCTCTGGGTGATAAAAATGATGAAGTTAAGCTTCTGGCCAGCGCGGGGCTGGGCAAGTTGTCCAGCGCTGACGTGGCTCGGAGACTGGTGGAAGGTCTGGCTGAGGGTAAGTGGTTGCCAGCACGGGTTGCTCAAGTTCTAAGCAGCATAGCAGAGATTAGTCTTCCCTATGTGGCAAATTTGGCTTCAAGTGCCGATGAGAAATTGCGCCTCTATGCGGTGGATATATTTGAACAGATTAATACCGAACAGGCGGGCCAGGAAATGCTAAAGCTGCTGGGGGATTCAAGCGGACAAGTGAGAAAACGCGCATCCACCGCTCTTCTCTCTTTTTCCGGTATTAATTCCGGCGAGGCGCTGCTGGAAGGCTTGAGGCGGGAACATGACCTCGAACTTAAGATACATCTGATGAAACTCCTGGGTCGCATCAGGTATGGCCCCGCCAGAGAAATTCTTGAAGCACAATTGGGCAGTGGGAACCCCAAACTGGAAAGGGCTGCGTCCGCGGCATTGGAACATGTTCACTAACGGGCTGGAGCTGATGACAACAGTGTGGAAATTTATACATAATCTATTTCCCACGCTCAATTTATACGAAGCGCTAAAAAACATAATCTATGTTGTTATGACACTGGTCCTGGCCAGAGTGATATATTGGGTCCTGGATCATGCTCTGAAAAAGGTATTGGTAAAAAAGACTGGAACTACCCTGCTGTTGGCGGAAAGACGGGCTAAAACCCTTTATCCGCTATTACGCAGTGTATTGTTTTATACGATTTCCTTTTTTGCCTTGATTAATATTCTTGATCAGTTGTGGGTTAGGCCCACAACACTTCTGGCTGGAGCCAGTGTTTTGGGACTGGCAGTGGGTTTTGGAGCCCAGAGTCTGGTGAAAGATGTTATCTCGGGGTTTTTCGTTATTTTTGAAGACCAGTTTGCTGTGGGTGAGTTTGTCCGGCTGGACAAGTTCGAAGGAATTGTGGAAGAGATTGGCTTAAGGGTTACCAAGCTAAGGGATTGGGGAGGGGAAATGCACATCATCCCCAATGGTACCATCACCTCAGTAACGAACTTTAACCGGGGCAAAATGCGGGCCATGGTTGACATTAACTTACCCTACGATGAAGACGTAGAAAAGGCCATGGAACTGATTGAGCAAGTCGGCAAAAACATGGCTGAAGAATATAAGGACAAGATCGTGGAAGGCCCAACCGTACAAGGGATAATTAATCTGGGAGAGAGCTATATCGTAGTCAGAATTACCGCTTATACTCACCCCATGCAGCAGTGGGAGGTAGAGCGGGAACTGAGACGTAGAACTGTCAAGGCGCTGGTCCAGGGGGGGATACGAGTGCCAAACCTGCGAAAGGTTTACTTGGAGACCAAGCTGGAGGGGGAGCAAGGATGAAATTCAATGTCGGGGACGTAGTAAAGCTGAAAAAACCCCATCCCTGCGGCAACTTCGAATGGGAAATCACCCGCGTCGGCATGGATTTTCGCATCAAATGTCTCGGCTGCAACCACCAAGTCCTGGTCCCCAGGCCCAAGTTCGAAAAGAGCGTCAAAACCATCCTCAAACAAGCCCCCCCACCCGAAGAATAGTTTGCTAAACATTCCAACATCACTTAAACTCGGCCCCATTAATAGAATCGGAGGAGTTAACTTTGGGATTAACCTGTGGAATCGTCGGCCTGCCCAACGTAGGCAAGTCAACCTTGTTTAACGCCATAACCCAGGCCGGAGCAGAATGCGCCAACTACCCATTTTGTACCATTGACCCCAACGTAGGCATCGTAGACGTACCGGATGGGCGCCTGGCTAAACTGGCAGAAATGGTCAGTCCCCAGAAAATAGTGCCCGCAGCCGTGCAGTTTGTAGATATAGCCGGATTGGTCCGTGGAGCAAGCAAGGGCGAAGGTCTGGGCAACAAATTTCTATCCCATATCCGGGAAGTAGACGCAATTGTCCATGTGGTCCGTTGCTTTGAGGATTCCAACGTGATTCACGTGGAAGGAAGTGTCGATCCGCTCAGAGATATCGAAACCATAGATCTGGAGCTCATCCTGGCTGATCTGGAGAGTGTAGAACGCCGCCAGGATCGCGCTCGGAAAATGCTAAAAACCGGGGACAAAAAGTACCAGACGGAAATAAACCTGATGGACAGGCTAAAGGAGGCCTTCGATCAAGGCAAACCTGCCAGGTCGCTGGAGCTGTCTAAGGATGAAACAGAGCTGCTGAAGTCATTTCCTCTGCTTTCAGCAAAACCTGTGCTCTATGCGGCCAACGTGAAGGAAGACGAAGTATCCTTGGGTAACGACAACTCGCTAGTAGCAAAGGTTCGGGCCCGGGCCATCGAAGAAGGCGCGGAAGTGGTGGTGATCTGCGCCAAGATAGAGGCTGAGATTGCGGAATTGGACGAAGAAGAGAAGGAATTGTTCCTCTCTGACTTGGGACTGAGTGAATCTGGGCTAGACCGGCTTATTCGGACGGGATTTCATTTATTGGGGTTGATGACCTACTTCACTGCAGGACCGCAGGAAGTAAAGGCTTGGACCATTAAGCAGGGAACAAAGGCCCCCCAAGCGGCGGGGGTAATTCATACCGATTTTGAACGAGGTTTTATCCGGGCGGAAATTGTAGGCTACGAAGACTTAATGTCCTCCGGCTCCCAGGTTGTGGCAAGGGAGAAAGGTCTGGTCAGGCTAGAAGGGAAGGAATATGTAATGCGGGATGGGGACGTGGTTCATTTCAGATTCAATGTATAATTGTTGTGTAAGTTGTAAAATTGTAGTATACTATCTAAATGGCAGCCTTGTTTGACATGGTTGTCTCCCTGCTCTGTGCCTCGACACAGGGCCATTAGTCCATAGGGAGGAGGTGCCTTAATGAAGGCCTACGAAATCATCTTCATTCTCAAGCCTGAGCTTGATGAAGAGACTACCACTGCTCAAATTGACAAATTCACCAATTTGATTGCTAACAATCAAGGGGAGATTGTCAGTGTTGACAAGTGGGGCAAACGCAGGCTGGCCTATGAAATTGACGATCGCCGAGAGGGTTTTTACACTCTGGTGAATTTCAAGGGCGAGGCCGGAACGGTAAAAGAACTTGAGCGGGTATTGAAAATTACCGACGAAGTTCTGCGCCATTTGATTACCGCTAAAGAAGAATAGTCGATATTTATGGAGTGGGTGGATAGAGATGTTAAACCGGATAATTCTAATTGGCCGGCTGACCAAGGATCCTGAACTGCGTTACACTCCTAATGGGGTGGCAGTTGCCAGCTTCACCTTAGCGGTGGACCGCAACCGGAAAAACGCCCAAGGTGAAAAGGAAACAGATTTCATCAATATTGTAGCCTGGCGTCAGCTGGCGGAACTTTGTGCCAATTATCTTGGCAAGGGCAAATTAGCTGCTGTAGATGGAGAGCTGCATATCCGTTCCTTTGACGGTCAAGATGGACAGAAGCGTTGGGTTACCGAAGTGGTAGCCGATAATGTGCGCTTTTTGAGTCCTAAGGATAATCCCGGCGGCAATTCTTCTTCTACACCTGCTTCCCTGGGTAACGAGATAAGCTTCAGCGATGATGACATCCCATTTTAACCGTAAGGGAGGGAAACCTACATGAAGCGTGAACGTGGTCGCAGGCCGCGCAAACGTGTCTGCAGTTTTTGCGTGGACAAGGTAGAAAGCATTGACTATAAAGAGGCTAATAAGCTTCGCAAGTATGTTACCGAGCGCGGCAAAATATTACCCCGCCGTATTTCCGGCAACTGCGCCAAACACCAGCGCCAGGTCACTTTAGCTATTAAAAGGGCAAGATGCATTGCTCTGTTGCCCTTTACCACTGAATAAGACATATTTGGACCAGGGAGCCGCAGGGCTCCCTTTTGCATCTGGACAATAGTCATGCTGCGTGAAGGAAATTTAACTGTTATAACGAAATATCTAGTGTAAATAAGACGATTGGGGGATGGGATAGCATGGCTGTACCCACTGAGGACATAGATGTCGTCAAGAACCACCGGGTTATTGAATGGCTAAAGGCTGAATTGGTGAGCTCTGTTGGAGGTCTGTTCAAGGCTGTCATTGGGGGTGGAGAGGACTTGGTGACTGACTGTCTGGCCAGGATCATAACCAGTACCTATCTGTTGGGTAGACGCTTGGGACTGAGCTTTTCCCGCATGGACTATAAGGTTGAGCAGCAGCTGAAAGCAAGTATTTCCTCTTCCCATGAAATTGAGGAGTGGTACGGAGACCTCTCGGCTCTGGCGGCTTATCTGGAGGCTAAGAAGAGGTGAGTAAAGCTTTATCCCGCAAGGAATTGGCCAAGGACGCCCTGGCCCTTGTTTTGGCTTTGGGACTCCCAGTTTTGGCGGCCGATTTGAATGTCTGGGGATTTTTCGTCGACATCTGTGCAGTGGTCCCTTTTGTGTGGATAGGAGTGAGACGCGGTAAAGCTGCCGCAATAGGTTTGGCGCTGTTAGCGGTCGTAGGGGTTTACCTTGTCTCCCGGAATCTGGTTTTAACGCTTGGTAATGGGATGGTATTACTAGGGGTATCACTGTCTTTTGTGCTGGGATTGGAACGGGGTTGGAAGCCTGGAAAAATGTTGTTTTGGGGATCTTTGATGTGGATTCCTTTTGTTGTTCTCAGTATAGGATCAGTAGGTCAGGACTGGCTAACCCAACTGCAAAACGCCTATTTGGAAATGTTTCAGCAATCAGACATGCAGCAGATGTTAATAAGTTCTCAGGGGTTAGGCGCCAGTCAAACTCAGGATTGGCTGCAGAAGGTAAGCTGGATAGCTGCAGCAATATATCCGGCAATTCTCTACCTCTACGGCCTTGTTACCATGGTAGTGAACTTTCTACTTGTTAAGGCTGTTATGAAACGGGGTATGGGCCTGGGCCTCGAGATCGGGCCTTTTATGCGTTGGACCTTGCCTTGGTATGCTGTATGGGGAGCCATCGCAGGACTAGCCGCATATTTGGCAGGGGATAATTGGAATCTTACCTGGCTGATTGTAGTGGGAATAAACTTAGGCCTTGTCTATGCCGTGATCTGTCTGGTTCTGGGTTTATCCGTCGCCATCCATCTGTTTGTCTCCCCGAGGATTCCCTTTTTACTGAAAATTATTTTCGTAATTCTGGTTCTTATCAATCCGCTAATACTCTCCCTATTGGGGTTGTTCGACATGGTCATGAATTTCCGAAAAATTCCCGAGTCCGCATAGCAGAGGAGTTGTTGTTAGAAGATGAAACTTATTTTACAGGCAGACGTCAAATCTTTGGGGAAAAAAGGTCAGGTTATCGAAGTGGCCGAAGGGTATGGAAGAAACTATCTTTTGCCTAAGGGTTTGGCAGTTGAAGCCTCCGGCAGTAATGTGAAAATTCTCGAACAGCAGAAGGTGGCTGATGCGCGCAAGAAAGCTAAGGAGCTGGCGGTGGCCAGAGAAATGGCAGTTAAGCTTGAACAGATCGAAGTGGTAATAAAGACCAAAATGGGAGATTCCGGCAGGTTGTTTGGCTCGGTTACCAGTAAGGAAATCGCGGATGAGCTGCAAAAGAAATTTGGTTTGACAGTGGATAAACGAAAAATTGAGCTTAAGGAAAGCATTAAGATCTTGGGAGTATATAATCTTAACGTCAAGGTTCATCCCGAGGTTCAGGCGACATTAAAGGTGAATGTAACCGGAGAATAAGCTTTAGCCCAGGAAAGGGGACCTGCATGAAACACTTTATTGACAAAATCGTTCGCGGAGGGAAAACAAGGTTAATGGACAAGACTGGTGAGGAAGACCAGTTAAGGCGCAAAGTTGACGCCTTGTACGGCCTAATGTCTGATCTTTATGGTGCGGACAAGCTCATCCTTAAGGCAAGCAAGCTTGAGGCCCTTCAGCTCATGCGTTCTAATCTATTGGAACAGAGGGTATTAGGCTTGCAAAAGCTAGTTTCTGAGGACCCCACAATGGTTCACTTTCCGCTAATGGAAGAAATACCGGCAATTCTTGAGGAGATTGAAGAGGAACTGGCGGACCTGATTGCCAGGCGTTCTATTGAGGATAAACTAGAAAAACGCATTGCTGAAAAGATGCAGGAACGGCATGAAGAGTATGTTAAGGAAATCAAGATGCAGGTGCTTAAGGAGAATTCCGGTCCGGAGAATGCTCAGACCCTTAAACGTCTGGCGATCCTGGAAAAAATGGAAACTACCAAGCTCGCCCCGGCGGCCATGGAATTTTTGCGTCCGCATACTTTAGAGGAAATAATTGGGCAGGAGAGGGCTATAAGCTCCTTACTTGCTAAAATGGCAGCCCCTTTTCCTCAGCATATACTAATTTACGGTCCTCCTGGGGTGGGCAAGACCACTGCGGCCAGGATAGTGCTCGACATGGTCAAGGAAAAGGAAGCCAGCCTCTTTGCTAAAGAAGCCCCGTTCATTGAGGTGGATGGTACCACCTTGCGCTGGGATCCCAGGGACGTAACCAATCCACTGCTCGGTTCTGTCCACGATCCGATATATCAAGGTGCGAAGCGGGATTTGGCGGATACAGGGATACCTGAACCCAAGTTGGGCCTGGTTACGGATGCCCATGGAGGGGTACTGTTTATTGATGAAATTGGCGAGATGGACCCGATGCTATTGAACAAACTGTTAAAGGTCCTGGAAGATAAGCGAGTGTCCTTTGAGTCTTCTTACTATGATCCGTATGACCCAAATGTTCCACAATACATTAAAAAGATTTTTAAAGAGGGAGCTCCGGCGGATTTTGTGCTAATTGGGGCAACCACCCGCGAACCCCAGGATATTAATCCGGCTCTGCGTTCCAGATGTGCTGAGATTTTCTTCGAGCCGCTTACCCCTCAAGATATAGAGAGGATTGTTACGAATGCTGCGGCCAAGCTCGGAGTGAAACTGGATCCTGGAGTACCTGCTATAATCGGGGAGTATACCATTGAGGGACGTAAGGCAAACAGTATCCTGGCAGACTCCTATGGTCTGGCGCTCTATCGCCAGGTAGACCAGGAACCGATTGTGATTCGTGAGGAGCACGTTTATGAGGTTTTAAGGTCCGCCCGGCTAAGTCCCTATGTTACCCAAAAAGCCTCGCCCTCCTTCGAGGTGGGCAAAATTCTCGGACTGGGAGTGGCCGGTTTCCTAGGTTCAGTCCTGGAGATCGAGGCTGAGGTCTTTGGAGAGCGCAGCGGTAAAGGAGCCCTTCGCTTTAATGACACTGCTGGAAGCATGGCCAAAGACTCAGTGTTTAATGCTGCTTCCGTCTTAAGAAGGCTTAGCGGCAAGGAGTTGCAGGACTTTGACATCCATATCAATATCGTTGGGGGCGGAAGGATAGACGGTCCATCTGCCGGTTTGGCCATTACCTTGGCAGTCTACAGCGCTTTGCAGAACATTCCGCTCAGACAGGACTTGGCTGTAACTGGGGAAATCTCTATTCGGGGTAAGGTAAAGGCGGTTGGCGGGGTATTCGAAAAGATTTATGGAGCAAAACAGGCCGGGGTATCCACTGTGCTGGTTCCGGCAGAAAATGCCAAGGATGTGCCCACCGGGCTAAAAGGTATTGAAGTGGTTGCGGTGAACACGATTGATGAGGCTCTCTCCTACGTATTCCCGGAAGGAGTGAGTTCTCTCGTAGGCTAGCGTGGAGGAATTGATATATGTCACAAATTTTCGATAAGATACCTCCCCAGAACCTGGAGGCTGAACTCGCGGTAATTGGGGCTATGATGCTGGACCGCGAGGCGGTAGTCACTGCTACGGAGCTGCTCAAGCCTGAGGACTTCTACCACGACAGCCACCGTTTGGTTTTTGAAACAATGTCCGAGCTATCGGAAAAGGCTGAACCGATTGACCTGGTTACAGTGGCCGAAGCTATGCGCGTGAGCGGGGCTTTGGAGAAGGTTGGCGGGGTTGCCTTTATCGCATCTATCGCCAATTCACTCCCAACGGCAGCGAACATCGAGCACTATGCCAAGATTGTGGCGGAAAAGTCTCTGCTGAGGCAACTGGTCAAGGCTTCCTCCCGCATCACTTCCTTGGGGTACGAGGGTGGTCAAGAGGCATCAAGCCTGCTTGATGAAGCGGAGCGCATGATCCTTGAGATTTCCCAGCGTCAGGCTAGAGGCGGTTTTACCAGCATTCGTTCCATACTTATGGAAACCTTTGATAAAATCGATCACCTGTATCGCAACAAAGGCAACCTTACCGGGGTGCCCACCTTTTTTACGGATCTTGACCGCCTGACCTCAGGCTGGCAGCCCTCGGATTTGATAATTATTGCGGCGCGCCCTTCCATGGGTAAGACCGCATTGGTGCTGAACATGGCACAAAATGCCGCGGTGAGGCAAAAGGTGCCAGTGGCCTTGTTCAGCCTGGAGATGTCCAAAGAGCAGCTCGTGCAAAGGATGCTGTGTTCCGAGGCCATGGTCGATCAGCAGCGGGTTAGAACGGGAAACTTGTTGGACGCGGATTGGCCTCAGTTGGCCCTGGCTGTAGGGCCCCTGTCCGAGGCGCCAATCTTTATCGATGACACGGTCGGAATATCAGTTGGTGAGTTAAGAGCAAAGGCTAGGCGCCTGAAAGCGGAACAGGGCTTGGGAATGATCGTTATTGATTATCTGCAGCTCATGACTGGTTCGAAGCGTACAGAAAGCCGGCAGCAGGAAGTTGCCCAGATTTCCCGTGCACTTAAGGGGGTCGCGCGGGAACTGAGTGTTCCGGTCATTGCGCTTTCTCAGCTAAACAGAGGTGTTGAGCAGCGCCAGGATAAAAAGCCTATCATGTCGGACCTGCTGGAGTCAGGGGCCATCGAAGCGGATGCGGATCTTGTAGCCTTTATTTACCGCGACGAGTACTATAATAAGGAGGAGTCCGCCAAGAAAGGGATAGCCGAGATTATTATTGCTAAACACCGCAACGGACCAGTAGGCTCGGTAGAGCTGGGCTTTCTCAAGGAATTCACCAAATTTGTTAACCTTGACCAGCGTCGGGACCAAACCGCGTGATCGAGGTCAGAAGTCCGATGCCCGATGTCCGATCTAGGCTTGTTCTGCTGGTATTCTTAGGGCAAAATTAGAATGATCTTGGGATGTATAAAATTTGCTGCTCTAAGTAAGCTATGGGAAACAGAAAGAACTAGGTTCTGGCAAAAGGCGAATATTATCCTCGGATCTGGTATAAATATTCGTAATTGCGTTGACGTTAAGCAGCTACTCTGGTAAGATAAAGATGTTTGTTCTGACAAAACAGGGCCTATCCATGGAGGACAGGATATTTGCAATATACTCAAAGAGAAACTGGTGTAAACAGGCTTTCGATTTGGGTTATTTTTATGCCCCTATTTCCCCGTGACGCTGGAAAGGAAGCTTGGCATGCAGAAAGAATATGATGTCATTGTGGTTGGCGCCGGCCCGGCAGGGATTTTTACCGCTCTAGAACTGGTAGAACTGCGCCCGGAAATGAAAATCTTGATCATCGATAAAGGACGTACTATCGATAGACGCACCTGTCCGGCCAGAAAGAGCGGTAAATGTTTGAACTGCAATCCATGTGGGATTACCAGCGGCTGGTCTGGAGCAGGGGCCTTTTCCGATGGGAAACTTTCCCTTTCACCTGCGGTAGGCGGGCGCATAACTGATTACATGTCAGTAGAGCTGGCCCAGGAACTTGTCAATTATGCTGACAGCATTTACCTGAGGTTTGGGGCCTCTTCCGTTGTCCACGGCCTGAACAACAAAAAGTTTGATGAAATTCAATATGAGGCTTCCAAATATCAAATTCAAGTAGTTCACTGTCCGGTTCGACACCTAGGGACCGAACTGGCCGGAGAAGTCTTGAACCGGATGTATGAACACCTGACGCAAACGGGAGGCGTTGAATTCAGGGAACTTCTGACTGTAGTAGACATTTTACTCGAAGGTACCGTGGTTAAGGGTGTCAGCGTGATCAACCACAAAGGCCAGGAAGAAGAGATATTCGCTCCTGTAGTTGTGGTGGCTCCCGGCAGAGCGGGGGCAGGGTGGCTGGCGGATCAGACTAAGAAGCTTAACATCCGGACCGAAAACAATGAAGTGGATATCGGGGTGCGCGTGGAGGTTCCCAATTCCATATTGGATCATTTGACCAGGGAACTCTACGAACCGAAACTCATCTACTTTTCCGATACCTTTGACCTGAAAACTCGCAGCTTCTGTGTGAACCCCGGCGGGGTTGTGTCAGAGGAACATTACGACGGGAGCTTGGCTGTTGTGAACGGCCACAGTTATGCAGATGAAAGCTTAAAAACCGGTAACACCAACTTTGCCCTGCTGGTCTCCACCAAGTTTACCCAGCCCTTCGATCAACCGATAGAATACGGTAAATACATTGCCCGGTTGGCGAATATGCTTACTGGGGGTGGAATCATGGTGCAGCGCCTGGGCGACCTGCTGCGCGGCCGCCGCACAGACACCAGCAAGATTGGCAAATCGAGTACGGTACCGACTTTAAAGACAGCAGTTCCCGGAGATCTAAGCTATGTTCTGCCTCACCGGTATCTTACTTCACTGGTAGAGACCCTGAAGGCGTTTGACAATATTGCCCCAGGTCTTTATTCCAAGCACACCCTGCTCTACGGAGTGGAGGTTAAATTTTATTCCTCTAAGGTCATAGTTTCCAATAACTTTGAAACCTGTTTCAGGAACTTATACACCATTGGGGATGGGGCTGGAATTACCCGAGGTTTGATTCAGGCGTCCGCAACCGGGGTGGTAGTGGCCCGGGACATCGCTAAAAAGTAGAACTTCACAAAGGAGGTTTTCTGATTGCCAGTGTGGTATACTCACCTGGAGATCGGGAGAATTTTTTCTGGTGAAAATGGGTTTAGTATTTAACAAGGTTGGATTATTCGAGGAGGAGAAAATCTGAAAATGGACGCAGAAGTAAATAACAACAGGAATCCCTAATGAGGGTGCACTTAAATAGACCTGTAAGTCAGGTCAAAAAAAGAATCAATAGCGATCAGAGTCTAAGCAGACTCAGGTGTT
>Ga0255338_1002371_pt1 | contig 28167 bp, 39 predicted proteins | sample MeOH1_35cm_T4_19_FD_203715 | JGI IMG/M metagenome (GOLD analysis project Ga0255338, IMG submission 203715) | Sandy soil microbial communities from University of British Columbia, Vancouver, Canada - MeOH1_35cm_T4_195 | ecosystem: Engineered > Artificial ecosystem > Sand microcosm > Unclassified ...
TGCTCGGGCCGTTCTGGCGCCTGAACTCGCCGCGCACGGAAAATGGCGGCTCGATTGTGCGCTCGCCGACACCCGGCCCAGCGATCTTCGTCAACTGCCAGGTTAAGGACCAGAGCGGCAAGCCAATCGCCGGCGCCGAAGTGGACGTCTGGCATTCGTCGCCGGAAGGCTTCTACGAGCAGCAGGACCCCAAGCAGGCCGACATGAACCTGCGTGGCAAATTCGTAACCGATGCCGAAGGCCGCTTCTGGTTCCGCAGCGTCAAGCCGGCGGGCTATCCGATCCCGATCGACGGACCGGTGGGCGATCTCATCCGCGCCGGCAAGCGGCACAATTTCCGTCCGGCCCATCTGCACTTCCTGATCTTCAAGGAAGGCTTCAAGACGCTGATCTCGCAAATCTACTCCAACGACGATGACAAACTGGAGACGGATGTGCAGTTCGGCGTCACCCGCGCGCTGATCGCGAATTACGTGCGCCATACGGACAAAGCGCCGGCGCCAGATGTGACCGGCGAATGGTTTTCGCTCGAACAGACTTTCGTGATGGAGCCGGGCACCGCCAAATTGCCGAAGCCGCCGATCGAGTAGGTCTTCGTCATTCCAGGGCGCGTGCGTCGGCCCGCGAACCAGGAACCGGAGCAAAACGAGACGTGCGTGGGTCTGGATTCCGGGTTCGACCGGCGCGCCTTCGGCGCCGCCGCTCGCCCCCGGAATGACAGAAATTTGCTGCGAGTTCTTGGCCTGCTTTTGGTTGACCTGACCGTCCCCCGGGTGTTCCTTTGCGCCCCATGAATGCCTTTAGTTCCAGGCCGCTGCCGGCGCGTCCGCTCGCGCTGCCGAACATCTTGACCTATGCGCGGATCGCCGCCGTCCCGGTGGTGGTCGGCATCATCTTTTGGCAGAGCATCTTCGATGGGCCCTTGTGGTTGCGCTGGGTGGCGCTCGTCATCTTCATCGTCGCCGGCGTGACCGATTTCCTCGACGGCTATCTCGCGCGGATGTGGGAGCAGCATTCCTCGCTTGGCCGCATGCTTGATCCGATCGCGGACAAGCTTCTGGTTGCCTCCTGCCTCTTGATGCTGGCGGCGGAAGAAACCATCCGCGGCTGGACACTGCTTGCCGCTGTCGTGATCCTGTGCCGTGAGATCCTAGTGTCGGGCCTGCGCGAATATCTTGCTGAGCTGCGCGTCAGCGTGCCGGTCACGCGGCTTGCCAAGTGGAAAACCAGCGCCCAGATGGTGGCCGTCGGCTTCCTCATTGCCGGTGAGGCCGGCGACCGGATCGTGCCGGTGGTCAGTGAGATCGGCATCGTCCTGTTATGGGCTTCGGCCATCCTCACGCTCTACACCGGCTACGATTACATGCGTGCCGGGTTGCGCTACATGATCGAAGAAGACGTATGATCCCGAAAAGTGAGTGCCGGTTTTCGGATAAGATCGTGCGCAGGAAAGCGTCATGAAACTGCGGTATTTTGCCTGGGTACGCGAGCGGATCGGCAAGCCGGAGGAGGACATCGAGCTTCCTGCCGGGGTTTCGACCGTGGCCGAGCTGATCGCCTGGCTGTCGGCACGCGGCGAGGAGTACGCCTATGCCTTCGAGAACCCGAAGGTGATCCGCGCGGCCATTAACCGTACGCACGTGAAGCCGGACTCGAAGATCGCCGGCGCCGGCGAGATCGCTTTTTTCCCCCCGATGACGGGGGGGTAGGCTCTCCCGCCCAGCCCTCCGGCGGGTTACATTATCTTTATGACCATACCGACCACCGTGCGCATCCAGCGCGAGGCTTTCGATGTCTCTGCTGAGGCGAAGAAGCTCACGCATGGCCGCACCGACGCCGGGGCGGTGGTGACCTTTACCGGCATCTGCCGCGGCGCCGAGGGCGGCGAGCCGATCGCCGCGCTCACGCTGGAGCATTATCCCGGCATGGCCGAAGCTGAGATCGAGCGGCACGTGCAAGAGGCCGTGGCGCGCTGGCCGATCATCGGCGTCACCGTCATTCACCGCTACGGCCGCATCGTGCCGGGTGAGGACATCGTGATGGTCGTCACCGTTTCGTCGCACCGCGAGGCGGCCTTCGCGGCGGCGGAATTCCTGATGGACTATCTCAAGACGCGCGCGCCGTTCTGGAAGCAGGTCGAGAAGGCCGGCGCCAAGGCGAATGCGAAGACCTGGGTCGAGGCGAAGACCACGGACGATGCCGCGGCGGAGCGCTGGGGCGTGCCCGGCCGCCACGCGGCGGAGTGAGAAGGAGGCGCTATACTATAGCGCCGGAGGGCAAGATGATTCCCATTGTGATGGCGGCTGTCGCCGTTGTGGCGCTTGCGACAAGCGAAGCGCCGGCGGCGCAGGTTTCTTATTATGAGGTGCCGCGCGGGGCTCATCCGCATGATGTGGCGCCCGCGCCGGATGGCACCGTCTGGTACACCGCGCAGCGTCAGGGCGCGATCGGCGTCCTCGATCCGAAGACACGCAAGGCGACGCACATTCCTCTGGGCCCGAACGCGGCGCCGCACGGCGTTATCATCGGGCCGGATCGCGCGGCCTGGATCACCGAAGGCGGGCAGAACGCGATTGCGCGCATCGATCCCGAGACGCGCGAGGTGAAGCTTTATCCGCTACCGGCCGATTTTCCGGCGGCCAACCTCAACACCGCGACCTTCGACCGCAAAGGCATCCTCTGGTTCACCGGCCAGGCCGGAGTCTACGGCCGCGTCGATCCGGCGAGCGGCAAGGTCGACGCCTGGAAGGCGCCGAAGGGAGCCGGGCCTTACGGCATCACCACCACACCGAACGGCGAGGTCTGGTACGCCTCGCTCGCCGGCGATCACATCGCCAAGATCGACACCGTGAGCGGCGACGCGCTGATGGTGCAGCCGCCCAAGCAGGGCGTCGGCCCGCGCCGCATCTGGTCGGACTCCAAGGGTCTGTTGTGGGTGAGCTTCTGGCACTCCGGCGAGATCGGCCGTTACGACCCGCAGGCGAAGGCGTGGAAAGTGTGGGCGCTGCCGCAGAGCAAAGGCGGTTGCTACGCGATCTATGTCGACGACAAGGACAAGGTCTGGGTCACCGACTTCATCGCCAATGCGATCCATCGCTTCGATCCCGTGCGCGAGCGCTTCGACAGCTTCCCGAGCGACAAGCGCGGCGCGGCGGTGCGGCAACTGCTCGGCAGGTCCGGCGAGGTCTGGGGCGCGGAGTCCGGCACCGACCGGCTCGTGGTGGTGCGGGACTAGCGCATGAGCCCCCTCGCACGCCGCGACGTCTTGCGTGCGATGGCGGGTGTTCTGTGTTGCGCCGTTACGGCGCGGCCTTCCACTGCGGGCGAAACGCGTATCGCCGCGCTGATCGAGGGTGCGAGCGCGCTGCCGACCGTGGCGCAGCGCATCGATTTCATCTCACGTGCGCTCATCGGCACGCCTTACCGCGGCTTCACGCTGATCGGCGGCCCGCGCTTGGCCGAGCAGTTCGTCATCCGCGATGACGGCTTCGATTGCGTCACTTTTTGCGAGACGGTGCTCGCTGCCGCGCGCGTTGGCCGCGCCGCCGATTTCGAGCACGTCTTACGCCAGATCCGCTACCGCGAGGGCGCCGTCGATTGGCGCGAGCGCAACCACTATTTCTCGGACTGGAGCGAGTTCAACATTGCCAACGGCGTCTGCCGCGCGGTGATGCTGCCGGGCGGCGTCGCCATCGACAAGCCGCTGACATACGAGCGCGGGCTCGAGCCGCGGCAGGCCCTCTTCACGGCCATTCCGCGCGCCAGCCTGACGGCGCACCGCGAGCGGCTCGCAACCGGCGACATCATCGGCTTCCTGTCGGAACGCCCGGGGCTCGATTATTTCCACACCGGCTTCATCGTCATCGACCGCGGCAAGAAAGTGTGGCTGCGCCATGCCGCCAAGAGCCGCCAGCGCGTGGTCGACGAAGATCTTACGCGCTTTATGGTGCGCACACGCGTCAAACGCGTCACCGTTCTGCGCCCGCAAGAGCCGTGGGTGGAGAGCTCGGTGGTGTAAGACTTACGCCGCCACTTTCTTCGGCTGCACTTCGGCGGTGTAGTCTTCCATCAGCGTCTTGGTGATGCCGCCCGGATTGAAATTCCAGTGCGCGATCTCCGCCACCGCGGTCACTTCCGCGGCCGAGCCGGTGATGAAGCATTCGGACATCTCGTTGAGCTCGTCCGGCATGATGCGGCGTTCGATCACCTCGATGCCGCGCTTCTTCGCCAGCGCGATCACCGTCTGCCGCGTGATGCCGTCGAGGAAGCAATCGGCGATCGGCGTGTGGATCTTGCCGTCCTTGATGAAGAAGATGTTGGCGCCGGTGCATTCGGCGACGCGGCCCTGCCAGTCGAGCATCATCGCGTCGGCGTAGCCTTTGCGCTCGGCCCTGTGCTTGGAGATGGTGCAGATCATGTAGAGGCCGGCCGCCTTGGCGGTCGAGGGCGCAGTCTTCGGATCGGGCCGGCGGTACTCGGCGAGGTCGAGCTTGATGCCCTTCAGCCGCTGCGCCGGATCGAAATAGCTCGGCCATTCCCAGCTCGCGATGGCGAGGTGGATCTGGTTGTCCTGCGCCGACACGCCCATCATTTCCGAGCCGCGCCAGGCGACGGGGCGCACGTAAGCTTCCTTGCGGCCGTTCTTGTCGATCACCTGTTTCTTGGCGGCGACGATCTCGGCGACGGAGTAGGGGATTTCGAAATCGAGCAGGTTGGCGGAGCGCTTCAGCCGCTCGGCGTGCTCGGTGGACTTGAAGATCTCGCCGCCATAGGCGCGCTCGCCTTCGAACACGCAACTGCCGTAGTGCAGACCGTGGCTGAGCACATGCAAGTTGGCTTCGCCCCAGGGCACCAGCTTGCCGTCGTACCAGATGACCCCTTCGAGCCGGTCGTAGGACTGTGCAGCCATCGTCTCCTCCTTGAACTCACTTAACGCGGGGCCTTGAGCGGCCGCTTGTGCCGCTGTGATGGCGCATTTTCAGCGCCACTTCCATACTTTGCGTCGCGGGACAACACCCGGTATGACTCGACGCATCGGTCAAAGCGCTGTCGGCAAAGGGCCTTAGATGGCTCGGACAGCGCCTTTGGGTACGATCCTTTCGTCGCGTACGGTGTTTTTGTAACATAAAATCAAAATATGTCAACATGGCTGACATAAATCTGACCGCGAAAATCGCCGCCGCCCCGGGGCTCGCCGAGCGCCCGACGACGGCCGGCGGCCCGGCGGCGGAGCGCCCGGAGCCGATCTGGGACATCATCGAGCTGTTGTTTTTCGCCTATCGCGACTTCGTCGGCGACCCGGACGAAGTGCTGGAGAAGTTCGGCTTCGGTCGCGCGCATCACCGCGTGCTGCACTTCGTCAACCGCAATCCGGGCATGAAGGTCGCCGACCTTCTCGACATCCTCAACATCACCAAGCAATCGCTCGGCCGCGTGCTCAAGCAGCTCGTCGACGAAGGCTACGTCTTGCAGAAAGAGGGCGCGCAAGATCGCCGCCAGCGGCTGCTCTACGTGACGCCGAAAGGCGAGGCGCTATCGCTCAAGCTCGCCACCTTGCAGACGCAGCGGATTACCCGCGCCTTCGCCGAGCTCGGTCCGGGCGCGCACGACGCCGCGCGCCGCTTTCTCACCGCCATGATCGACACCGACAACCGTGACGGCGTGCTGCGCCTGATCGCGCGTGCCGACCGGGCGGCCAAGGGGCGGGAGTGACGCGCGAGGGATGCTGCCACAATGATCGCTCCCGCCAAGCTCGCCGACGACGCGCCGCATTTGCTGGTGGTCGATGACGACCGCCGCATCCGCGATCTCTTGTCGCGCTTTCTCACCAGCGAAGGCTATCGCGTCACCACTGCCGATACTGCGATGGATGCGCGCGGCAAGCTCAAGAGCCTGAGCTTCGATCTGCTCGTGCTCGACGTGATGATGCCGGGCGAGAACGGCTTTGACTTTGCCAAGTCGCTGCGCGGCACCTCCGACGTGCCGATCCTGATGCTGACCGCGCGCGATGCTGCCGAGAGCCGCATCAAGGGTCTCGAGATGGGTGCCGACGATTATCTGTCGAAGCCGTTCGAGCCGCGCGAGTTGTCGCTGCGTATCGCCAGCATTCTGAAGCGCACGCAGCCCACGGCCCCGCCGCCGCCGGCCGAGCAGGTGTCCTTCGGCCCCTTCATCTATCATCTCGCGCGCGGCGAGCTGCGCAAGGGCGACGAGACCATCCGTCTCACCGACCGCGAGCGCGAAATGCTGCGCATCCTCGCCGCGACGCCGGGCGAGACGGTCTCGCGCCTGGCGCTCGCCGGCAATGGCGGCACGGTCAGCGAGCGCGCCGTCGATGTGCAGGTCAACCGCCTGCGCCGCAAGATCGAGCGCAACCCCGCCGATCCGCTGTTCGTGCAGACCGTGCGCGGCATCGGCTACCGGCTGGTGATCGCAACATGACCAGCCTGGATATCGGCACCACGCTGCGCAGCGCGCGCGACCGGGTTGTCGATTGGTGGCTTTGGTACGACGCGATCCCGCCCATCCGGCGCATCCACGCGCAGCTTGCCAAGATTCCGGACGGCTGGCGCCGCATGAGCCGCTGGCTCAACAGCGTGATGCCGAAGGGCCTTTATGCCCGCGCGCTGCTGATCATCATCGCGCCGATGGTGATCCTGCAATCGGTGATCGCCTTCGTGTTCATGGAGCGGCACTGGAACCTGGTGACGCAGCGGCTTTCCGCCGATGTGGTGCACGACATCGCGGCGCTGATCGACGTGTATCGCATTTATCCGCAGGATGCCGACCGCACGCAGCTGCGCAAGATCGCGCAGGATCGGCTCGGGCTGGTGGTCGACTTCCTGCCGACAGGCGACCTGCCGCCGCCGGGGCCCAAGCCGTTCTTCTCGCTGCTGGACCAGACCTTGTCGGAGGAAATGCGCAAGCAGATCGGGCGCCCGTATTGGATCGATACCGTCGGCCGCTCGTCGCTGGTCGAGATCCGCGTGCAGCTCGACAACACGGTGATGCGCATCTTCGCCCGCCGCAGCGCGGCTTACGCGTCCAACTCCGAAATTTTCCTGTTGTGGATGGTCGGCACCTCGACCGTGTTGCTGATCGTCGCCATCGCCTTCCTGCGTAACCAGATCAAGCCGATCCTCAAGCTCGCCGACGCCGCCGAGAGCTTCGGCAAGGGCCGCGACGTGCCGAACTTCCGGCCGCGCGGTGCGCGCGAGGTGCGGCGCGCGGCGCAGGCCTTCATCGAGATGAAGTCGCGCGTCGAGCGCACGATGGAGCAGCGTACCGCGATGCTTGCCGGCGTCTCACACGACCTGCGTACGGTGCTGACGCGCTTCAAGCTCGAATTGGCGCTGATCGACAGTCCTGAAACCGAGCCGATGAAGAAGGACGTCGACGAGATGGCGCGCATGCTGGAGGCTTATCTTGCTTTCGCGCGCGGCGATCTCGGCGAAGCCGCGGCGCCGACCGACATGGCGGAGTTTTTGCAGGAACTGAAAGACGACGCCGAACGCCACGGCCATAGAACGACCGTGGTGTTCCACGGCACGCCGATCGTCACGGTACGGCCGGCGGCCTTCAAGCGTTGCCTCGCCAATCTGGTGTCGAACGCCGCGCGTTACGCGTCCGCGATCGCGATCACCGGCCATCGCGATCACCGCTATCTGACGGTGACGGTGGACGACGACGGCCCGGGCATCCCGGTCGATCAGCGCGAGGAAGTGTTCAAGCCGTTCCTGCGGCTCGACGATGCGCGCAATCAGGATGAAGGTGGCACCGGTCTCGGCCTTGCTATCGCGCGCGACATCGCGCGCTCGCACGGCGGCGACATCACGCTCGGCGACAGCCCCTTGGGCGGATTGAGAGCGACGGTCAGAGTGCCGGTTTAAGCCGCGTCCGCTTCCGCCGCGCCTTCGTCGTAGGGACGGCGCCTACGCCGCCGGGGCCCGCGCATCACGCAAGCCGGAATGGCGCAAAGGTCGCCGATGAAGCCGTCCCAGCGTTCGGCGCTAGCCAGCCCGCGGTCGAGCGCTGCCATGGTGCGGTCCAAGCCTTCTTCGTCATCGTTCACCCACACCGACAGCACGCGCGCGAACAGCAACGCCGCGCCTTGCGCGCGCAATGCGCCGCGCGGACCATGCACGCCGATGCCGGCAGCTTCCAGCATCCATGTCTGCGAGCGCACCGCCATGGCGTTGAGCGCGAAGGCGAGACCGGGATTACGCCGCACCGAATGCATCACCGAGCGCACGGCTTCCTTGTATGGCGCGAGCGCCTCGATACGGCGCATCAGCACGTCGAACAGGCGTTCACGCGGCGGCTCCTCTGCCATGTCGGCATCGCCACCGGCGAGCACGCGCTGGTCGATGTCCTTGATGTGCGCGGCATAGATCGCCAGCACCGAGCCGAATTCGGCGCGCAACTGCGACAGCTTCAGGCCGGCGCGGCCGGCGACTTCCGCCAGGCCGATTTCCTCGATCGGATGTTCGGCGAGCAGCACCATCAGCGCGTCGACGGCTTTATCGCGGTCGGAGGTGCCGCGCGGCGGCGGTGGTGTGGGCGTGGCTCTCTTCTGCGGCTTCGGGCGGCGGGTCATGGCGCTCTCCCTTTGCTATGGGCCTTAATCTAGGACCGCAAAGGGGGCGCTTCCAGGGCGGAAAGCTCTTTGTTTAGCCGGCCAATTCGCGCCCGCGCCGCGTGGCGGCGGCGATGGCTTTGGTCAGGAGCGCGTCGAAACCGCCGGGGCCCATCAACACTTCCAACGCGGCGGCGGTGGTGCCGCCCGGCGAGGTGACGTTCTGCCGCAAGGTGGCGGCCTCGAGCGGCGAGCGATGCAGCAACTCACCGGAGCCGGCGACCGTCTCGCGCGCCAGCTTGGCGGCGAGCGCCGGCGGCAAGCCCGCGGCGATGCCGGCCTGCGCCATCGTTTCCGCCAGCAGAAACACGTAAGCCGGGCCCGAGCCCGACACGGCGGTGACCGCGTCCATCAGCGTTTCGTCGTCGACCCATTCCACCGCGCCGGTGGCGGCGAGCAGATCGGTGGCGAGCTTGCGCTGGCTGCGCGACACATTCTTGTTGGCGACAGCGACGGTGATGCCGCGGCCGATGGCGGCCGGCGTGTTCGGCATCGCGCGCACGATGGCCGTGCCCTTCGGCAGCCGCTCTTCAAGGAAAGCGAGTGTGCGGCCGGCCATGATCGAGACGACCAAGGTGCCTTTGCCGGCGGACGCTGCCAGCGGCGGCACCGCCTCCGGCGCGGTTTGCGGCTTCACCGCGATGACGATGGCTTGCGCCTGCGGCGCCTTCTTCGGGTTGAGCGCGAGGCCGCGTCGGGCGATGGCCTTTACGCTCTTCGCCGGCTGCGGATCGATGGCCGCGATCTTCTTCGGCGCGAGCCCGCGCGCCAGCCAGCCGTCGAGCAGGGCCTGGCCCATCTTGCCGGCGCCGAGCAGCAGCAGCGGGCCTTTGAATTTGGTAAGGGGGCGTGGGTGGTTGGTCTTGCGGACGGCCATCATGTTCTCCGCTGTCATCGCCCGCGAAGGCGGGCGATCCAGTAACCACCGACGGTGCGATCAATCATCGGTGCTGTAGCGTACTGGATGCCCCGCTTTCGCGGGGCATGACAAGAGGGAGTTACGCCTCGCCGGAGGTCTCGAACATCGCCGCGTCGAGCGCTTCCTTGGCGCTCTTGCCGGCCCAGACCACGAACTGGAAGGCGGTGAAGTAACGCTCGCAGGTGTCGAGCGCGGTGCCCAGCAGCGACTCGCACTGCCGCCCCGAAGCCTCCACGCCGCCGGCGAGCACCAGCGCGTGGCGGAACATGACGATGCCCTCTTTGATCCAGAGGTCGTAGTGCCCGACCCACAGCCGCTCGTTGATCATGCCGATCAGCGCCTGCACCTCGCCGCGGCGGCGCTCCGGCACCTTGAGGTCGAAAGCGCAGGCCAGATGCAGCGCCTCGATATCGCCCATCCAGGTGTAGGAGAGCTGGTAGTCGGTCCACTTGCCGGTGACGAGAATGGTGATCTCGTCGTCGCCCTGGCGTTCGAACGACCAGTCGTTGCCGCTCGCCAGACGCTCCACCACGTCGAGGGGGTTGAGTCTGGAATCGTCCGTGTAGCTCGTCAGGGACATGACGTCTCCGCATTGCCGAATGGAGCGAGGGGAAACGCACGCCACCGCACCGCGCACGGCTAAGATTCGCCCCGAACAGGGGCCCCGGCACGTTGATACTGAGGTTACGGGCTGCCTTGACGGCGAGAGCGAATCACTAGGCCACTTGACTATAACCCGCTCGATTCCGCTCGCCAAAGGCAGCGTCGAGAGGCAGTGAGCCGTGATTTGCGGAATCCGCGCAACCCGCCGGGGGCGGAATCTCCACAGCCTATCGAGTCGTGTGGAGAAATGGCGGTGGATAAGTGCGCCCCCGGAATCGAGCCGTGGGGTCGGCGCCGAGGACGCCTCAGTCGAACAGGCTCGACACCGACTCTTCCGATGCGGTGCGTTCGATCGCCTCGCCGATCAGCGGCCCGATCGGCAGGATGCGGATGTTCGGCGTCGCAAGCAGTTCCTTGGTCGGCTGGATCGAGTCGGTGATGACGAGCTCCTTCAGCCGCGACTTGGCGATGCGTTCGACCGCGCCGCCGGAGAGCACGCCATGGCTGATATACGCGTAGACTTCCTTGGCGCCGTATTTAAGCAGGGCGTCGGCCGCGTTCACCAGCGTGCCGCCGGAGTCGACGATATCGTCGACCAAGATGCATGTGTGACCGGTCACTTCGCCGATCACGTTCATGACTTCGGATTCGCCGGGACGCTCGCGGCGCTTGTCGACGATGGCGAGCGGGGCGTTGATGCGCTTGGCGAGCCCGCGCGCGCGGGCGACGCCGCCGACATCCGGCGAGACCACCATGACGTTCTCGAACGCGCGCTCCTTGATGTCGCGCACCATCAAGGGCGATGCGTAGAGATTATCGGTCGGGATGTCGAAGAAGCCCTGGATCTGTCCGGCGTGCAGGTCGAGCGTCATCACACGGTCGGCGCCGGCACGGGTGATCAGGTTGGCGACGAGCTTGGCCGAGATCGGCGCGCGCGGCCCGGGTTTGCGGTCCTGCCGGGCGTAGCCGAAATAGGGGATCACCGCGGTGATACGGCGCGCCGAGGCGCGGCGCAGCGCATCCATGATGATCAGCAGTTCCATCAGATGGTCGTTAGCCGGGAACGACGTCGACTGGATCACGAAAACGTCGGCACCGCGGACGTTTTCCTGGATCTCGACGAAGATCTCCATGTCGGCGAAACGCCGCACCACAGCCTTGGTCAGTGGCCGCGCGAGATGCTCCGCGATCGCCTGGGCGAGCGCCGGATTTGAGTTACCGGCGACGAGCTTGATCGCCCCGTTCTTGCCCGCCATCCGAAAAAACCCCCGCGACTGCGCCAATGCGGCGTGCGGCGTGGTCATAACAAGGTGAGGGGGATGCGGCAATACGCCCCGAAATCCCTATCCCGGGGCAATTTTCAGCAAGATAAACGCGGCCTTAGAATTACCGGCTGGTGGCCGACAGCGACAGCGTCTCGTTTGCGGCAAGCGAGGCGCTCGGCGTGCCGCCACCGCCTTGCGCCGGGTCGACCGTGGCTTGCGGGATGCGGAAAATGCCCGCCGCCTCCGGTGAGGACTCGTTCGCGCTCATCAGCGTCCCTTCCGACGGCGCGGCCGGGGCCGGCGCCGTGCCCGGCGCGACTTCAGGCGAGGTCAGGAAAGTGGCGAGTTGGTCCATGCTGGTGCGGGCGATGCGCTTGAGCATGGCGTTGTCGGCGGCGGTCCAGGCGTCGCGCGGACGGCCTTTCACGGTTTCTTCGCCGGCGACGCGCAGCGCGCGATTCTCGTCCTTGTCGAACACGTCCCAGACCCAGGAAATCGTGGTGCGGTCCTTCACGACATGCGCCGCGAGGTAGCCGCGCACGCGATAGACCGACGATTGTTCGCGCGAGATCACGGCGAGCTGGCGCGATTGCGCCTCATCGTTGAGGTTCTGCACCAAGGTGCGGAATTGCGCCTGCGGCGGTCCGTCGATGGAGTCGAAGGCGACCGTGGCACCGCGCGGTGCGGCTGCTGTGGGCGAGCCGTTCTGATTGCAGCCGGCCAGTGACACCGCGAAAGCGGCGGCCAGCAACGCACGGCGACCCAGGCTCCACTGCATCGACACCCCTCACGGCCTTATTGTCGGGCGTCGTTACCGCCGTCCCCTGGCCATAAAGGTAAAAATAGCTTTAACGCGCGGGACATGTCCAGCCGCGCGATGTAACCGTGTGTGTGCAGGCGCGCGTGATTATTCGGCGAGCGCGATGGCGTTGATATGCCGGCCATAATCCGGCTCGCCGCGCTGTGTGGTGCGACGGTAACTATAGAAGCGCTCGGGCTCGGCATAAGTGCACAGACCGAGATCTGTGAAATTCGTGACGCCGGCCCGCTCGATGCGATCGGCGATGTAGCCGTTGAGGTCGAACATCGCATGGCCAGGTCGCTGCGATTCCGAGAAGAAACGCGCATTGTCGATGTCGGCGGCCAGGAAGCGTTCGACGAATTCCGGACCCACCTCGTAATTCGGCTGGCTGATCGTCGGACCCAGTGCCACCGCGATCCGCGACCGTTCGGCGCCAAGCTGTTCCATGGCACCCAACGTCGCTTCGATGACGCCGGTTAGGGCGCCGCGCCACCCGGCATGCGCCGCGCCGATAACGCCCGCTTCCTGATCGGCGAACAGCAGCGGTCCGCAGTCGGCAGTGGACACGCCGATGGCGAGTCCCGGTGTGCGGGTGACGACCGCGTCGGCGCGCGGACGCGTCTCATGTGTCCACGGCGCATCGGCGACGACTACGTCGGGCGAATGGATCTGATACGGCGTGATGAAGTTTTCCGGCGTAACGCCGAGCGATGCCGCCATGCGGGCTCTGTTCTCGGCGACCTTCTCCGGCGCGTCGTTCGAACCGACGCCGCCGTTCAGCGAGGCATAGATGCCGTCCGAAACGCCGCCGTCACGCGTGAAGAAGGCGTGGCGGATGCGCGGGAGCTTAATGAGAGACGGGGCTTGCAGCATCGTTTCAATATAGGAGTTGCCGGGGTCTAGAGCCACTCGTCAGTCGAATGCCGGGGGCGTGCCGAGCGCGCGTTGCGCAAAGGCCACCGCCTTGAACAGGCCGCCCATCTGACTGCGGCCGTAGCCGGTCAGGCGCGACACCGCCGAATCGATCTGCTCGGCGGCGCTCGGCAGTGCCCGCGCCCGCAGCGTCGCCGCGCGCGTTTCGATGCCGAGCCGGCGCAGCAGGTCGCCCTGGTCGATCGGCCCGTAGCCAACGGGGCCCATGGCTTCCACCGCGCGCTTGAGCGCCTGAAAGTCGACATGCGCGGTAAGATCGATCTCGCCGGGCGTCATCAAGGGGTCGGCAAAGGCATGCCGGCCGACCGCCTGCAACGTGTCGCCGACATCGCTTTCGGCATGGCCGTAGTCGATCACCAGCGCGGCGCCGCCGTTCTTAGCGATGCGGCGGCCGAGTGCCATCGCCGCGCGCTCGTCGCGCCATTCGAAGATGGAATCGGTGGGTGCGTCGCGCACCGATTTCGGCAGCACCATCTCGAACTTCGGAATCGGATCGGCGGCGTGGGTAAAGGCGAGTTGGCCTTGCGCGTCGACATCGACGCAGCGCTCGTGCCAGCCGCGCGCGGTCTTGACCGCCTGGCAAACCGGCAGCGCGTCGAAAAATTCGTTGGCGACGATGATGCCCGGTCCGGCCGGTACGTCTTCGAGCGAGTCATGCCAGAAGACCGGCGTCGACGGTCCCTGCAAGGTGCGCTCCTGCTGCGCGCGGAGGACCGGATTGATCTCAACCAGATGCACCACGATGGCGTCGCGAAAACCCGGCATGACGTTGAGCGCGCGCAACGCGTCCTTCATCAAGGTGCCGCGGCCGGGGCCGAGCTCGATAACGCGCACGTTCTCCGGCGAGCCCATCGTCTTCCAGGTCGCCGCCATCCAGAGTCCCATCAGCTCGCCGAACATCTGGCTGATCTCAGGCGCGGTGATGAAATCGCCGCGTGCGCCGAGCGGATCGCGCGTGGTGTAGTAGCCGTGCTTCGGATCGCTGAGGCAGAGCGCCATGTACTCGCTGACCGGCATCGGACCCGCCGCCTTGATGCGGCGGCGGATTTCGGTTTCGAGCGGCGTCTGGTCGGCCATCAGGTGCTCCGCGCGGGATGCTTCAATGCGTAGACGATAAAGGCAAGCCCGGCGAGGAAGAGCGGTATGGACAACAGTTGTCCCATGGTCGCGCCGCCCCACAGGAAGCCGAGCTGCGCATCCGGCTCGCGGAAGAATTCGCAGGTCGAGCGTGCGAGAGCGTAGAGCGCGGCGAAGGCACCGATGATCAGGCCCGGCCGTTTGAGCGCGCCCATGCGGATCATCACCGCGAGCACGATGAGCAGGACGAGACCCTCCAGCGTCGCTTCATAGAGCTGGCTCGGGTGGCGGGGGATCGGCCCGCCGGTCGGAAATACCATGGCCCAGGGCACATCAGTCGGGCGGCCCCACAATTCGCCGTTGATGAAATTGGCGATGCGGCCGAGGAAGAGTCCGATCGGCCCCACCGCGCAGGTGATGTCGCCGAGCGACAGAATCGAAAGACCGCGGCTTCTCGCGAACAGCACCACCGCCAGGACGCAGCCGGTGAAGCCGCCGTGGAACGACATGCCGCCCTGCCAGAGCTGGAATATCTCGAGCGGGTGCGCGGCGAAGTGCGGCAAATTGTAAAAGAGCACGTAGCCGGTGCGGCCGCCGAGGATGATACCGAGCGTGACCCACAGCACGAAATCGTCGAAGTCGGTCACCGTGAACGGCGCCTTGCCGCCCCACAGCCTTTCCGAGCGGATGAGCACGCGCGCATAGGCCCAGCCGAGCAGGATGCCGAAGATATAGGCGAGCGCGTACCAGCGGATCGCGAGCGGGCCGATATGGATCAGCACCGGATCGAAAGTCGGGTAGGGGATCACGAGCACAGGCATTCAAGGATTCCGAGATGAGCGGCAAAGCGCGCTCCGCGCTTTGCCGCAATAGAGTCGCCACAAAGGACTGGTAGCACGTCGGCTCTTGCGGCGGGATGACCGGATCGCCATTGTGCGTATCAAGAGCGACGGAGAAGACCGATGACGCAGACCAGCAACCGCCTGTTCGACGAGATGGCGCGCCTGATGAACGACGCCGCCGGGGTCGCCACGGGCGTGCGCCGCGAGTTCGACACCCTTTTCCGGGCGCAGGCCGAGCGCATCTTGCGCGACCTCGACGTGGTCCAGCGCGAGGAATTCGAAGCGGTCAAGGAGATGGCCCGCCTGGCGCGCGAGGAAAACGAGACGCTGAAAGCCCGCATCGAGGCGTTGGAAGGCGGTGGTGCCAAGCCGGCCAAGAAGGCCAAGGCTGCCCCCGAGGCGCCGCCGGAGTCGCCCAGCACCCCGCCGCTGGGGAAGTAACCCAATCCGGGTGAAATCGCGGCTTTCCTTGCCCTTTTAGGCCCCCGCCGCTATAACCCCGCCCGAAACGCGGCCCCCGGCACCCCTGGAGGCTTGCCGCGTTCATGGGCGGCCGAAAAAGCCGCCTTTTTCCATTGGCTTAACCGAGGATATCGATATGGCGACCGTCCAGGAATTGAAGGCGACGGAGCGTCCGAAAGGCGGCAAGGGGGCCGCCCGGGCAGCACGTCGCACCGGCAAAGTGCCGGGCGTGATCTATGGTGACAACAAGCCCCCGATGATGGTGCTCCTCGAGCACGACGAACTGCGCAAGCGTATCTACGCCGGGCGCTTCCTCACCACGCTGTTCCACATCGACGTGAACGGCTCCAAGCACCGCGTGATCCCGCGCGACTTCCAGCTCGACGCGATCAAGGATCTCCCGATGCACGTGGATTTCCTGCGTGTCGCCGAAGGCGCCACCATCCGCGTCAATATTCCGGTGCACGTGCTCAACGCTGAAACGTCTCCGGGCGTGAAGCGCGGCGGCGCGGTCAACATCGTGACCCACACCGTCGAGGTGTCCTGTCCGGCCGACGCCATTCCGGCGTCGATCGACGTCGACATCGGCGACGTGGACATCAACCACTCCAAGCATCTCTCGGACGTGAAGCTGCCGGCCAACGTGAAGGTGATCGCCCATGGCGATATCACGCTGGTCACGGTAGTGCCGCCGTCCGGCTTCGCCGAAGAGCAGAAGGCTGCCGCCGAAGCGGCTGCCGCCGCCGCTGCTGCCGCCGCTGCTCCTGCCGCCGGTGCTGCGCCGGCTGCCGGTGCCGCGCCTGCCGCGGGCGCTGCGCCTGCTGCTGGCGCTGCGGCGCCTGCCGCGGGTGGTGCCGCCAAGAAGTGAGGCGACGGGCCTGGGATTGCGTGAGAGGACGGCGACGCCATGCTGCTGTTCGTCGGTCTCGGCAATCCCGGCCCACGCTACGCCGGCAATCGGCATAACATCGGTTTCATGGCGGTCGAGGCAATCGCCCGCCGCCATGACATCGGTCCGTTCCGGCGCAAGTTTCAGGGCGTCGCCGTCGAAGGCTCCATCGCGCATCAGCGCGTGATGCTGCTCTTGCCGGGCACTTACATGAACGAGTCGGGACGCGCGGTGCAGGAAGCCGCGCGTTTCCACAAGATCGGCGTTGGCGACATCGTTGTCTTTCATGACGAGGTCGATCTGGCGCCGGCCAAGGTGCGGGTGAAGGTGGGCGGCGGCGTTGCCGGTCACAACGGCCTGCGCTCGATCACCGCCCACGTCGGCAACGACTACAAGCGCGTGCGCATCGGCATCGGCAAGCCCGATGTGAAGGAATTGGTGCCGCAGCACGTGCTCAGCGACTTCGCCAAGAGCGAGAAGCCCTGGGTGGAGGCGCTCTGCGACATCATCGCCGACAACGCCGGGATGCTTGCCGACGGCAAGGATTCGACGTTCCAGAACAAAGTGCATCTCGCCATGGCCACGAAAGGCTTCGGCGAGGACAAGGAGCCGTCCGGCTCCAATTGATCGATTAACGAGACGACGCGGAAGTTCTCATGGGATTCAAATGCGGCATCGTCGGTTTGCCGAATGTCGGCAAGTCGACGCTCTTCAACGCGCTCACGCAGACGGCGGCGGCGCAGGCGGCCAATTACCCGTTCTGCACCATCGAGCCGAATGTCGGCGAGATCGCCGTGCCCGATCCGCGTATGGAAAAGCTGTGCGCGATCGCCAAGTCCGAGCAGATCATCCCGACGCGCATCACGTTCGTCGACATCGCCGGCCTCGTGCGCGGCGCGTCCAAGGGCGAGGGGCTCGGCAACAAGTTTCTCGCCACCATCCGCGAGGTCGACGCCATCGTGCATGTGGTGCGCTGCTTCGAGGACTCGGACATCACCCACGTCGAAGGCAAGATCGATCCGATCGCCGATATCGAGACCATCGAGACCGAGTTGATGCTCGCCGATCTCGACAGCCTGGAAAAGCGCGTCGACGCACTGGAGAAGAAGGCCAAGGGCACTGGCGAAGACGCCAAGCTTGCCAAGGAAATGCTCGACCTCGTCAAGCGCTCGCTGGTGCTGCTGCGCGACGGCAAGCCGGCGCGCCTGGTCGAGCGCAAGCCGGAAGAAGAAAAGCTGTTCCACTCGCTCGGCCTCCTGACCTCGGCGCCGGTGCTTTACGCCTGCAACGTCGAGGAGGGCTCGGCCTCGACCGGCAACGACTTCTCCAAGCGCGTCGAAGCCCGCGCCAAGGAAGAGGGCGCCGTCGCGGTGGTGATTTCGGCCAAGATCGAGTCGGAGATCGCGACGCTGCCGCCGGAAGAGCGTGCCGACTATCTGGAAGCCGTCGGCCTGAAGGAGACCGGCCTCGACCGGCTGATCCGCGCCGGTTATGCGCTGCTGCATCTGGTGACCTATTTCACCGTCGGTCCGAAAGAAACCCGCGCCTGGACCATCACGGCCGGCACCAAGGCGCCGGCCGCGGCGGGCGTCATCCACTCGGATTTCGAGAAGGGCTTCATCCGCGCCGAAACCATCGCCTACGACGACTACATCGCCTTCAACGGCGAGGCCGGCGCGCGCGACGCCGGCAAGATGCGGCTGGAAGGCAAGGAATACGTGGTCGCCGACGGCGACGTGATGCACTTCCGCTTCGCTACCTGAGCCCAATTTGCACGGTTGAACCGAAAGGGTCTCCTGCGCGACTATTGAGGGCGTCCCGAGCGGACGCGCTCATGTGGGGGACGACCATGCGCTCGCTCATCCGCCGCCTTGCCGCGGCGTTCGCCTTGCTCGCTGTTGCTGTGCCGGCGCGGGCCGAGGTGCAGAAGTTCATGCAGCAGTGCGACGGCAAGCTGTGCCCCTTCTTCCGCGCCTTGATCACACCGCCCGACGGCTGGATCGAGGACAAGGAAGCCACCGACTACTTCAAGGCGGTGATGCTTTTGCCCAAGGGTCAGGATTTCGAAAAGGCGTCAGCCAAGATCTATGCGGTCGCGCGCTATAATCCCAAGAAGCAGCCGATTGCGGATTTCCTCCCCGACAGCATCAAGGACTGGAAGAGCCGCGCCAAGGACGCCAAGATCGAGAAGCTCGCGGAGCTGCCGCGCGAGGGCAAGCCGGCCTTCGTGCGCCACAAGTTTGAAGCCCGCCGTCTCAAGGAGCAGGGCTACGAGCTGCAGGCCGTCACCAGCGACACCGACAAGGACGGCAACAGCTACGTGATCACCATCACACTCTCGGCCAACACGGCGGTTTCGTTCAAGGCTGCTGAGGCTGCATACCAGGCCATCCTGGACAAATATTGAGAGGGGGCTTTACGCAGGCCTCCGCTTTGCGAATGATGGCGGCATGCGTGAGCCAAAGCTGTACTGGGAAGACTTCGAGCCGGGCGCGGTCACCGTTTACGGCCCCCGGCTGGTGACCCGCGAAGAGATCGTCGCCTTCGCCGCCGAATTCGATCCGCAACCGATGCATCTCGATGAGGCCGCCGCGAGCCAGACGCTTCTGGGCGGGCTCGGCGCTTCCGGCTGGCACGTCTGTTGTCTCTTGATGCGCATGATCTGCGACGGCTTCGTGCTCGAGTCGGCTTCCATGGGCGCGCCGGGTGTCGAGGAGGTGTGTTGGCTCAAACCGTTGCGGCCGGGCACGCAGATCCGCGTACGCGGCACCGTGCTCGACAAGCGCGCGTCCAACAGCCGCCCGGAAATGGGCTTCGTGAAGTATCGTTTCGAGGTGCTCGATGAGACCGATGAACCGATCACGACGCTTGCGACGACGCTGATGCTCAGCCGCCGTGTGCCGGGAGCGGCGGCATGAAATTCTTCGAGGACATCCGCGTCGGCGACTTCACGGCGCTCGGCCGCTACACGTTCGGCGCCGACGACATCAAGACTTTCGCGCAGCGCTTCGATCCGCAGCGCTTTCACGTTGATGAGGAAGAAGCGGTGCGCTCGCATTTCGGCGCGCTGTGCGCCTCCGGCTGGCACACCGCGGCGATGTGGATGCGGTTCGTGGCGGAGCATCGCCGCCGTGAAGTCGAAGCGGCGCAGACACGCGGCGAGCCGACCGCCGCGCACGGCCCAGCGCTCGGCTTTCGCGATCTCAAGTGGCTGAAGCCGGTCTATGCCGGCGACACCATCGATTATGGCGTCGAGGTGATCGAGACCCGTGTGTCGAACAGCCGGCCCGGCTCGGGTTTGGTCACGACGCTGGCGACCGGTACCAATCAGAATGGCGACCGCGTGATTTCGTTCGTCAGCACCGTGTTTGTGCAGCGGCGGCCGGACACGCCATGACCGTCGCCGCCGACAACGCCGTGCGCAAGAGCGAGGAGCGGCGCGCGCTCGGCACCGCCTGCGGCGCGCATGCGCTGCACGATGGCTACACCGACCTGGTCTACGTGATGCTGCCGATCTGGCAGAGCGAATTCGGCCTCGGCTTTGCCGCGCTCGGTCTGATGAAGACGGTGTTCTCAGGTACGCTGGCCGGCTTGCAGATTCCGTCCGGGTTTCTCAGCGAACGGTTCGGAGCGCCGGTCGTGCTCGCGCTCGGCACCGCGCTCGCCGGGCTCGGTTATTGTTTCGCCGGCTTCTCAACCGGCGTGGCGTCGCTGGTGGCGGCTTTGTTCATCGGCGGGCTCGGCGCCAGCACACAGCATCCGCTGGCCTCGTCCCTGATCGCGCAGGCCTTCAGCGGCGCGCGTTCGCGCCAGGCGCTCGGCACCTATAATTTCGCCGGCGACATCGGCAAGATGACGCTGCCCGCGGCGGCTTCGCTGCTGTTCGTCGTGATGCCGTGGCGACAGGCGTTGATCGTGCTCGGCGGTTTCGGCGTGCTGGCGGCCATTGCGATCTTGGTGGCGATGCCACGCTTGCGCGCGCTACCGGCGCAGGAAAAGAACGCCGAGCGCGCGCGCAGCAACGGCCGCCTGCAGTCCTATGGCTTCCCGTTGCTGTTGTCGGTGGGCGTGATCGACAGCGCCACGCGCATGGCCTTCCTCACTTTCCTCCCCTTCGTGCTCACCGCCAAAGGCGCGAGCCTGCCGACGATCGGTCTCGCACTCACCTTGGTGTTCGCCGGCGGCGCGGCAGGCAAGCTCGTCTGCGCCTACATCGGCGCGCGCATCGGCACCGTCGCGACGGTGTGGCTTACCGAAGGCGTCACCGCCATCGGCATCGTTGCGCTGTTGCCGCTGCCGTTGGAGACGGCGATGGTCTTGTTGCCGGTGGTGGGCGTTGCGCTCAATGGCACGTCGTCGGTGCTTTACGGCTCGGTGCCCGATCTGGTGGCGCCGGAACGGCGGGCGCGCGCCTTCAGCATCTTCTACACCGGCACCATCGGTGCCGGCGCGATATCGCCCGCGATCTACGGGTTGCTCGGCGACGCGGTCGGCGTGAACTGGGCGCTCGTGGTGGTGGCGGCGATCGTGCTGGCGACGCTGCCGCTGACGCTGCTGTTGCGGCCGGCGCTGATCAGCGTGCCGGCGTCTTCACCTTGACCTGCTTGACCACTGCCGACGGCAGCACGTCGAGATAGGGTCCGAGCAGAAAGGCCTCACCCGAGCCGACGCCGTAAAGGCGGTCGTGGGCATCGATCATCGCCCGCACAGCGCGGCCGCATCCGCTAATCGAATCCACGATCAGATCGTTGATTTCGTCCGCGCGCATGTCCGTGCGGTAGCGCGGATCGGCCATGAACTTCTGCACGATGCAATCGGTGGCGCGTTGCACCAGCGGCAGCAGCGCGGCCTGCCGTTGCGGCGCGGACAGCTGATGCCACGCAGCCGGGTCGGTCTTGAGAGAGGTCTGGGAATTCAGGGACACATTCAACACAACTGACAATCCGAAAACGGATTCCAGAATCATCCCTTGAGCCTTGATCGAATCAGTTGCCTGTCTATGTGAGTATCGCAACCGGAGTCGCACCGCACGCAAAACTTGGCGGCACGATGCATTGAAGCATCGCGCAACGTCGTAGAGCGGCGCGAACGAAACGAGTCCGGACCGCGCTAAGCGATTCAAACGACTCATGTTTCCGCAAAAGTGCGGAACCTCGCGCCGGCCGTCGTCGTTGATTCTTTATGACCACTACGAATCCGAAGGCCGGCAAGCACCAGCCCGAAGCGATCCTGAGCACCGGTGCTGATGCTCCCATGAGCGTCGACCAGGAGAAGGTGCTGCGTGAGCTCGCTAAGGATGCCTTGGAGCCGGATGCTTTCAGCCGGACGCTGACTCGAACGGAAGCGGCCCAACGCATCGCCATGCTCGCGGCCAAGCTCAAGTTGATGAGTTATCCGCCGCACACCGCGTGAGGGAACTTCGTTCCCGCGGATGGCAGGAACCACCGGCTACGGCGCCGCGTTGCAGGTCGTTCGACAGGGACAACAGGCAGGAGGATATCATGACACAGTTTCGCCAAAGGGCGATCCTTGCGGCGTCTGCGGCCGCGCTGATTGCGGGCGCCATGACGCCGGCGCAGGCGCAAACCACCATCATCACGCGTGAGCCCGCGCAGACGGTGGTGACGGAAGAGCCTCTGACGCTCACGCCCGTGCAGCGTCGCACCATCTATCGCACTATCGTGCGTGAGCGCGTCACCACAGGCGCGGCGCCGACGGTCGAGTACCGTGTCGGCACGCGCGTGCCGGCCGGCGTGGAGCTCTATCCCGTTCCGGAAGCTGTCGCAGTCGAAGTGCCGGCGATCCGCCGGTACAGATACATGACCGTCAATAACCGTGTGGTGCTGGTCGATCCGGCCACCAGCCAAGTTGTTGAGGAGTTGGTCGACTAGCAAGAGCGGTCGCAACCGCGGGCCGGCTCGGCACTACGCCGGGCCGGCTTTTTTACGGCCGCCACCGCGGTAAAGCCGTGCACTGTCGGCATTTTTGCAGGCCGGCATGTTTGCTGCACTTCCTGCGTGTGCTGGATTTTCGGCTCTCCAAGGGGCATATTGGGGGTCGAGGAGTCAGCGTTATGTCGATGATTAACTATCGGGCGCCGTCTGAACTGTTCCCGAGCCGCAGCCGTAAGTCCCGTCGCCCCATTGGTTACAAGCGTTTCCCGACCGCCGCCGAGGCGATCCGTTTCGCTATGGAAGAATTGCCGCCGGAGCTGCTGCTCGGCGCCTATCTCGAAGTCGAAGAGCGCCGGTTTGACGGCAACGGCATTCGTCAGCTTTACGAAAGCGACGATTATCCGCTGCCGCGGAAGGTCGCCAAGGTCGCCGCCAACTGAACGGCCAATCAATCTGACATTTGCGTGACGATTGCCGGACGCCGATGAGGCGGAGGGAACACTGCGCCCTCCGCCGCGTTGTTTGGCCGCTTGAACGATGAGGACCGGAGCCGGCAATGGCCGATAGGACTGCACTTGGAATGATCGGCCTGATGCTGGGTGCCGCGACGATCATGGTGGCGACGGTCGGTGGCTTGGTCATCAGCGATCACTTGAGCGGGCGACTGCAGATCGAGGACAGGCTGAGCGTCAGTACCCTATCGGAAGCATCCGTCCGTTGACCTGACCGGCGATGCCCGCTTTGTGATGCAACCGTGGCGGCGCTTCGCTGTTGTCCATGCGAAACCCGGAGGTTCCGCATGACCAAATCTCGCCGTCTTTTGCTCACGACGACCGTCATGTTCGCGCTCTCTTTGCCGGCGGTTGTTCGCGCCGAGGATCGTTCTATCCCGACGCCGGAAGAATCGCGCGCCGCGTTGCTGGAGCCCATTTCGACGCAGCCTTCATTGGGCAATGAATCGGTCCAGTCGATTCCGAACGCGGAGACGCCGCAGTACCAGAGCGTGGACAAGCAGCGAGAGTCCAAGAACACCGTCGGCGGGCCGCAAGGCACCGGCGCCAATTCCAATCATCCGCAATGGGGCGATCAGGCCTTGGGCCAGAAGCCCAGCCCGCCAGCGACCAGCGGATCGAGCGGCGCAGAGAAGAGCGCGGCGGCATCCACCGCCAATGTTGCGACGGGTGAGCCGCCGCCGTCAGGTCCGATCGGCGCGGTCGGTCAAACGATCCCGGCGAAGTTCTCCAAGCGCAACGACATCCTCGATCGCACGCCGATCATGGCGTATCCGCTGAAGCTCAGCGATGAGGAGCGGCGGCAGATCTTTCAGGCGGTGATGGCGGACAAGGCGGCGCCGGCGGCCGGCGCCGACGCGCTGATACCGGCGAGCGAACTGTCGACCGACCAGGCGCTTCAAGGAATGCACCCGCTCCCGGAGGGGGTGCAGGGGATCGCGCAGATTCGAGGGTTCAAATACGTGAAGGGCAAGGACAAGGTGCTGCTGGTCGAGCCATCGACGCGTATCGTCGTCGACCAGATCAAGTCGTAGCATCTTGCCGTAATGCAAGAGCGCCATCGCCGGGGTAAGCCGGCGATGGCTTTTTACGATGTCACTCGGCCGGCCGCGGCCCGCGCGCCTGTTTGCCCGGCGCGCTCTTCCACTGCGTAAGGCTGTCGCCGATGACTTTCATCGCGGTCATCGCCGCGTGGCTGAGGCTGGCATAGCCGGCGATCTCGCGGTTCACGCGCTCGCCTTCGGCCTGCAACATGTCGCGTACGCCTTGCAATTCCGTGATCACGCGGTCGATCTCGTCCATCGACGCGCCGGAGACGCGGCGGATCAAGGCGTTGAGATTCTCGGCCACCGGTTCCTGCCCCGGAGCATCGGCCTCGTTGCGCGGCCGGCGCAGGAAGGCGACGTCGCGCCGCACGAATTCGCGGATCTCACCTTCGAAGGCGTTCGCTGCGGCCTGATCGATCTCGCCGAGCTTGTCGGGCGGGCGCCGATCCGGGGGAGCGTACTTCTCGTGTCCGGACTTCTCCGCACCGGCCTTATCCGCCTCACCAAGCCGATCGGGTCTGATGGCCGTCATGGTCTCACTCCTACAGAGGGCGCAATCGCTGCGCGTTGACGTGCGTCGCGGGCGGATTGCCGCACGCGACTGAGGCGGCGGTGGGGCAGGGGGATGGCACGATCGGGGCGCTTCGAATGCGGCGCGCGCCGTTAAGGCGCGGCTAACCGTAAGTCACCAGTTCAGCTTGAAGCCGGCGCTGATGCTTTTGTTCACCGTCGTCTGTCCGACGTCGGTGACGCTGGTGGTGACCGACAGCGGCCCGAGCAGTTTCTGTTCGGCGCTGAGCCTGTTGTGCGTGACGGGATCGACCGATGACGAAGCGAGCCCGGCGGCGAGCGTGGTTCCGGTCGGCAGCACATTGAACTTGACGGAGTTTTCGTTGCCGAACACCTGCGAGGGATTGCTGCCCGACTCTTGCGGCAAGGTCATCATCGGCAGGCCGGTAGGAGCGGTTGGCCCCTGTGTGCCGTATGTGTCGGTGACCGACACGCTGTTCTGCAAGGTGAGCGACAGCGACGAGCCGACCGGCATCGAATGCTTCAGCGTGCCGGCGAGGCGCCCCTGATCGGTGGTCGGATCCACGCGCGCATCAATGGACGCCGCGTCGGTGAGACCGATGGAGGCCCAGGCCGCGCCGCCGCTGTTGCGGCGGCTGTAGGCATCGAGCGGCGCCTGCGGCTGATAGCTCACGGGATTATTGCCGGCGAGGTTGAGATCGGCGCCGACCTTGGCATCCCAGTCGGTCGGCAGGGCCTGCTTCACCACCACGGTGCCGGAGCCATCCGAATTGGTCGCGGTGCGGCTGACGTCGAATGTTTTCTGCCGCTTCAGCTCCGGCAGGCTCAGCGACCGGGTGGGGGCCGCGCCGGACAGGCTCGACGGATCGAACTGAAGCGCCTGGCCGAGCAGGGCGCTTTCATCGACGCCGGGGAGGGGAGCGGGATCGGTCTGGCCGGTAGGCTCCGCCGCGGCATAGCCTTCGGCGCGCTGTTGGGCGAAGGAGGGGGCGGCGGCGAGCGCAAGCACGATCATCGCCAACGGGGCGTGGAAGCAAGCGCGCATATCCGGAACGTCCCCCTTGCCGAATTTCCAATGCTCAAATGGTGCCACGGAACTGGGGCAAACGTGTGAAAGGGCCTGCGCAAATTTTGGCCACTTGAGGCTCACGGCGCTCAGCGCGGGGCGGCGATCTTGCTTACGGCATAGCCGTCGTGGGCGACCGCGGGCGCCGGATAGGCCGAGGCGGCGAGCAGCGCCATCATGAAGGCACCCGGAATGACCAGGCCCACGAAAATCGCCAGGGCGATCAAAAAGCGTTTCAGCACGACACCATCCTCTCCAGCCGTTTCGCATGGGTCGGCCGGGGAGGCTTGTAGGTTCATGCTTCGGGGAGGGATTTTTTGCCCTCAAATGAGCCGGGCGCCGGGGGCCGGTGCAACTTGTTCCGTCAGCCGCGCGTTGAACTGCGGATTTTCCGCCAACGGAGGCTTCCATGTCCGCGCTTTTGTCCGCGTTGCAGCCGATCGTTTTCGCCGGCTCGCTGATGCTGGCGAGCACCCAGGCCGCGCCCGCCGCCGACGAGGTGCCGAATTTCGATATCGGGCCGAGCTGCCGGGCGGCGGCGACCGCCGCGGTCACCACCAGCCGCGACGAGAATGCCTGCAAAACCGATGAGCGCGTCGCGCTGGACAAGCTGAAGCAGGATTGGGGCCAGTACAACGACGCCCAGCGCGGCCACTGCGTCCGGCTGTCCTCGCTCGGCGGTGCGCCGAGCTATGTCGAGCTGTTGACCTGTCTCGAGCTGGCCAAGGCCGCGGCCGAACTGCCCGACGAGGGCCTCAACCGCGGCGGCAGGATCGAGCGCTGAACGGAGGGTGGGGTCAGGCTTATTTCTTGCCGGCCGTGACCGCGCTCGGGCTCTGCTGCGCCAGCTTGTAGGCGGAGAGCTGCTTGGGCTTGTCCTTGTCGGCCTTCGGCTTTTTCTTTTCCTTAGGCACGCGCATCTGACCTTTAGCCATGACGACCTCCTGCAAGGAATCGAATAACGCGCGGATGGTGAGGCAAGTGCGGGCGTCCGGCAAGAGGGGCGCAACAAGCGGGGCCGCGTAAAGCCGGCGTAACGGCGCCGCGTCCGGCGCTCAGGATTTGGGCGCGGCCGCGCCCTTCATCTTGTCCTCGATGCATTTGTTCACGAGGTCGGCGCGCTTGTCGAGGTTCTGGCTGGCGGCGCCCTTCTCCGTGCTCATCCAGCACATCTCGGCCGCGCGCGAACGTGTCATCGGCGGCTCCGGCGGCGCCGCTTGCGCGGTGGCGGCGGGCGCGGCGCCCGGGCTCGTGGTTTCGCAAGCCGCGAGCAGCACGGCGCCGAAGAGCAGCGCCAGGGCGGTGAGACTTTGGCGGGACCGGAAGAGGGAGCGTGTCATCGTCGTCATGTCCATGAGGTCGCGTCCGTCGGATCGCGCGAGAGGCATAAGCCGAGTTGGCGTCTTATGCCAGAGTTCATCCGGCGCGACCGTCGAATCGCGAATTCGTTCCATCACACTTGGGCTTTCTCAGCCTTCTCCTTCAAGGCGATTGTGTGACCGCGCCCTCACAAAAGCGTGCGCGACGGCGAACCGCCGGTCCCCCCATGCGTTGGCCGACTGCGGGATGGCGCAACGACGTGGAGTAACCGAGATGCGCGGTTCATCGAGCTTGTCACCGCGGCTGCTGATCGGCGCCGCCGCCATGCTGATGCTGGCGGGCGCGGCACGCGCCGACGAAGGCCCCGCGCGCGAAGGCGACGCGGCGATCGGCGTCGGCATGATCTGCAACACCCCGCAGCAGGCCGGGCGTTTCGTCGCGCTGCGCGCGCAAGGCAGCGCGCCGCAGCAGGCGATGGCAACCGTGAACAAGGAAGCGAAGGATGCGCGCGCCTGCGGCCTGGCGGCGATCGCCTTCACGCGCGACGCCACGCTCGAGAACAAGCCGATCGACAACAAGCTGGTGCAGGTGGTGCGCATCAACGTGGTGGCCGGCTTCAACGGCAGCGGCTGGCAGCGCGTGTCCGGCATGGTTCAGTACGCGGTGATGGAAGGCGAGGGCGAGACAATCTGACAGGAGGGTGCCGGAAGCGAGATCCGGACCTTGTCCGCAACGTCACTGTCTCGCCCCGCATTTGGCGGGGGACCCATGACGCCGTCCCTGTTGGTGGCACCCACGCGCGGTGTCATGGGTCCCGGCGACGCGGTGCGGACAATTTGCGCCGGCTCTTTAGCTCGTTGCATCTCCCCACGGTCATTGCCGGGCTTGACCCGGCAATCCATGAGGCTGCTCCACAAGCAAGCAGGTACGTGCGGCTCTCATGTGTGAGAATCGTCATGGATGCGCGGGTCAAGCCCGCGCATGACGCCGTGCGTGCGCCTCTTTCCGACCGATTCAGTTTTCAAAGAGCCGTAGCCAACGCTCCGCCGCCCGTATTCTTTGTTGCGGGCGCCGGGTTCGCCCGTAGTCCCGATGTCCCCACGAGGGAGAAGGAGCGCCACGCTGCGCTTCCTCGAAAGACCACGCCTTGCGCAAACAAGTGTACGCAGTTTGCGTCCCTCATTTGCGCTTCGCGGCGTGTGCACCCTCATGACGCAAGGGTGCGCGCCGCGTGGCGCTCCTTGGCGGCGATTTCCGTTCCCGGGTCCGCGCTTCCTGGTTTCCGCCCTTTGTCTCTGACGGGACTTGGCGCCAGTTCGGCTCATCGCCTTGTCGCGCCGTTGAAGCCCGTCGGAGCTTCGGAGCGGTCCC
>Ga0255338_1002372_pt1 | contig 28165 bp, 28 predicted proteins | sample MeOH1_35cm_T4_19_FD_203715 | JGI IMG/M metagenome (GOLD analysis project Ga0255338, IMG submission 203715) | Sandy soil microbial communities from University of British Columbia, Vancouver, Canada - MeOH1_35cm_T4_195 | ecosystem: Engineered > Artificial ecosystem > Sand microcosm > Unclassified ...
CCAGCCTGATCCAGTGGAGACGCCGCCGCTGCTTTAGCCGCGCTTTGTCTGAAGCGATGCCTAACTGCGATAGCGCTGAACCGCCTGCTTCCACGCTCCCTCGTCCGGCATAGGCAGTGAGGTGATCGTCGGTGGCTCCCGGCCGATGGTAATCCGCACGCCCCGGCGACCGCACCGCGTGCATTTCAGGCGCTCGCGCACATAGTCGAGATGGTCGCGCCAGCCCTTGCGATGGAACAGCCACCATAGAGCATGCCCGCTGAAGACGCCCTCATGGCCGCAGGTCGGGCAGCTCGCCTTCAGCGTGCGTTGATGCGCCGCCACCTCGAACAGGCAGGTGGCGACCTTGCCGCCGTCGCTGCTGTAACGTGACATCCTATGCCACCGCGCGAAGTCTCGGGCCCCGGGCGTCCGGGGCCGGTCTCAATCCCAGGTCCTTCACAGCGTCGCGGCGGACGACGCGGATCAGGGCTTTGGGCCAATCGGGGAACACCGCCCGAACCTTGGCTGACAAGATGGTCAGATCCGGCAGATCGAGCAGGGGCGTGGCGTCGTACCCGCACCATAATTCCGCGGGGATCCGTCCCAGCCGATACTCCCCGGCCACGACAAGCGCGACGGGCGGATGCACCGCTGGTCGCTCAGCGATCAGCCGAGCGAGGCACGCGGGGCGCTGGTGGGCGAGCCATGCGTCGTAATCGCCGCGCGACATGGTTTGCCCGATGCGGTGATCGCCGATTTTCGCGACATGGACCGTCCACTGGCCATAGGGATAGGTTTCCATGTCGATGGGCCACCGATGGGCGAGCCAGTTTGTCTCCTCGATCCAATTTCGCCCTGCCCTTTGCATTCTGGCGGTTTGAACCGAGCTCCAGTGATTCGGCAAGAACATTTCATGAACACTACAGCTGAAAGCGCTCAGATATCGGATGGCGGTGCGGTGACCTTGGCGACGGCATCCATCGTGAACGGGGATGTCTGATTGATGTTCATGGCATGGCGGGATACGCCCCGCGCCTTTGGCGCGGCCGCGCTCTACTGCGCTAGGCTCACTGCGCCTCGCCAAGCTCCGCCGAGCCCCGTTTGCGGGTCTCGGCCGAAGGTGACGATCAGCTGGCGTGGGGCCCGGCAGGGCCCGGCCCCGAATGGATTGCTCCATCGATGTCGGCGCGGAGGGACGAACTCTGGGCCACAGTCACAGCCGGTGCTGTAGCCAGCCAGATGGCGTGCCATATCGCGGCGCTGAAGGCTGCCGATGCGTACGATTTCGCGTTGTTGCTGGAGTCTGCGAGAAGCTGGTCGCGATTCGCGACCCTTGCAGCGTGGCAGCCATGAGAACAACGATAAGGCGGGCTACGCCCAAAAGCGAGGGAGGGCCTACAGATAGTCGCAAACGTGCGGCGCTCCGACGCCGCCAGAGTGCATACTTAAGCGTATGTGAATCATGAAAAAAGCCTGGGTGAATCCCAGGCCGATTGGCTTTCAGGCCCGGATTGGCTCGTGGTACGTCATATGGTCTCCCCCTGCTTTGAGGCAGTTATTAGCCGTGGAATATAAAAGAACAAATGAATTTTCCGTTCCGCGCGCAGGGAAATTTGATCGCGGAATTCACTCAGTCGGGCGAATATGATCAATCGACGAGACGACGGACTTCATCGAAGAACGCGGGCTCTGGGCTTGCGTCGTGTCCCAGCGCTTCGCTCATCGCCGCGAGGTCCGCGAGCATGGCCCGACCGGTCGTCTCCAAGAACCGCCAGCAGCTAAAATCGCGCACGCCATTTCGGGCCCTTGAGCGTGCAGCCTCAATATTCTGATAGGCCGCCTCTTTGTCGCCAAGCACCATCTCCGCCATCGCACGGCACTGACAGAGATTCGCATCGAGGACGAAGCTTGAGCCCCGCGTGACTTCGAGAACTCGCGCAAAAAGGTCCTTCGGCGGGACGCCATCGAGTCCCCACTCCGCAACCGCATAGTTGAAGACATCGTCCGGACGTGTGCTCGCGAGCAATTTGGAGCGGTCGTCGGTGATCATATCCATGGCGACTTGAAAGCGACCGAGGCCGATAAAAGTCAGGATTAGATGCGCGCGAATGACCACGCGATCATTGTCGTCTATCGCTCCCGCCTCGAGCGTTCGCTGGCTGAGCCTGAGGGCCAGAGGAAGTTTGTCGCGCTCGCTCATCAACGTGGGCAACAGCATGCGATATGTCCGGCCGCTCAACTGTAGCTGTTCGATGGCGGTCTGAATCGGTGTGACCCAGCCGGTCGGATCAATGGCCTTCAGTAGATCGATCGCTGGAAGTATCTCGAACACAGTTGCCGTGCCGGATGACAGGAGTCGATGGAGGTCCGTACGCGCACTGTCCTTGCGATCGAGCGAGCTCAGTAACCGAGCGCGTCGGATGATTGCTCGGCCACGCTCATAATCGCGTTCGATCGAGAGCGTGAGCGCGCCGATTTCATCTTCGATTGCACCCATCCGGCTGTAGAGAATCGAGAGGTACCATCCAATCCGGCCGCTCTCAGGATGATGGGCCGAGATTCTAGCCACTGTGGACTCGATGTCACTCAGAGTGACCTGATCCCCCTCCATGCGCGCGCGTTCATAACGCTCGGGCATCGCTTTAAGCGCCACCTCGGCGCCGGCTTCATCGCCATAATTGAGGGCGATGATCGCGCTTTTCAGATTGTTGTATTGACGGGAAAGCTTCGAATTTGGGCGGCATGCTACAAACGCTGGCTGCTTGAGTAATTCGAGACTCTGGTAATGGTTGATCACTGTTACATCGCGACCGAGATTCGCCTTAGCGAGGTTGAGCATGTCGCTGAGGATGTCGTCTTCGTCGTCGAGGTCGGGGACGTTCGATGGGCAGAAATGCAGATCGATCTGATGCCCGCGAATCAGAACCTTCTCCTCACGAATCGCGGCAACGATCGGTTTCAGGCCCTCGATATTCTGGGCATTGGGGAGGAACATAACAACGACCGAATCGGGCAGCTGGCGCGTGCAGATGCCACCGACATCCGTATGGCCGGTGCGACTGTCGATCAGCACGTAATCGAAATTGGCGGGGTGCCGCTCCCATTGAAACCGCATATCCTCGAACATGAGGAAGCCGTCGTGATTGTCGTACAGATCCTTCCAATCGATCGAATAAAGTTTCTCGGCGTACCCAGCCTGCGTATGGCGACCCGCTGGCATAAGCCAGATCGAAGGTTTGTCGTCTCCGCCGCATTCGACGATAAAGTCGGCAACATCGGGCGCCTTGCCACTGTCGCGGAATGCGCAGACATAATCGACAATGCCAGGCCGCTTGCCTGCGGCCTGAAACAGATCGAACGATGGAATGCCCGGAGCCTCAAGGTCGAAATCGACAAGAAGGACGCGTTTGCCCTCCTTAGCTAGCAGGGACGCGACGTTGATCAACGCCATCGTCCGGCCGACGCCGCCTTTGTACGAATAGAAAGTTGTGACGTACATTGTCAGGCGGCCATTCGCTCGGGTTCCGCATACACGGGTGCTCGTAGCTGGAACTGTCGGGCCAGATTGCGAGTCGGTTCGTCGAAGTCCCTCGTGAACTCGGATTCTCCACGCCGAGTTGTACGCTTGAGGGTCTCAGTCACACCCAGCGATTTTAACAGCCGAAGGTGAGCGTCGGCGGAATCTGATTGAATCTGTGCGCCAGACTCCCACCGCTTGATGGACGCGACGCCATATTTCGTGAAGTTCGCGAACTCCTCCTGGCGCATGCCGAAACCCACTCTGATCGCCTTTACCTCGGCCGGCATTAGCCGTCCAAGATGCGCGCAAACAACGCCATGCATGACCTCCTCGGCATCTTCAGCCAGATAAGATTCACCGCATGCGTTGCATTTGACCACCGGCACCCGTGCGCTCAGCACGACGCCGTCCCCGATCGGTCCGTAATTGAATTCCTGGATCTCGTAGCTGACCGTCGCTGCCGTCTCGTCGCACAGCGAGCACCGCTCGGTCCGCCCCTCGGTAATGTCAGCCATTTCGCTACTCCTCATCGTCATTTGCACCGCTCTCATGAAAGCTGCGCCCGTAAACCACCTCGCTGAGCATCTGCAGCTTCACGTAGATTTTGATCCCACCGTGCCCATCTAGTTTCAGCACGAATCCTCTTTTCCCCGGAGGCTTCTTGAGCGTGATGATCTCGACGATCGCGCCGGCCTGGATCGCCTCCGCGATCCAGGTCCAACAATTGTCGACGGTGAACGGCTCGCGATATTGCGGATGGATGAGCGAGGTCGGGTGCCATTTGCACGGTCGTTCCCGGGTAAATTCCGATCGCCGCGTCTTTCGCCCGCCGAGCGCTCGGCGGCAAAGTTCCTGACGTTCCTGATCGCTGGCATGGTTCATAATCGTCCAATGTCTGCGCTCTGCACATATCGTTTGGTTCCTGTCAACGCAATCTAAAAGTATCAATTGATACTCTCCAACAAATCAGTTAACGCCTCCGCAACGAGATTTGAATCGGAGACGCGAAATGATTCCTGCTGCCGTGAACGACGTCGCTCTGCCGAAGGGCGTTCAGACGATTCGGGCCCTTCCCGACGGGCGGCTCGCGGATCTGTGGGACTCGATCGTCGTCGAGCCTGATCTCAAGCAGCGCCTTCTCTCTCAGGCGATGCTCAACTTCACCCTCCGGGGGAAGGTGCCGCGCACTGTGATACCTCTCCACGGCGTAATCCTTCTCGTCGGATTGCCTGGCACAGGGAAAACGTCACTCGCCCGCGGCCTCGCCAACCGTGTTGCCCAGTCCTTCAAGCGGGCAAATTTCCGCCTGTTGGAGGTCGAGCCGCATGCTCTGACCAGCTCCGCAATGGGCAAGACTCAGCGTGCGGTCTCGGAACTCTTCTCCCAGGCAATCAGCGAGGCTGCGGCGGGCGGACCGACGATCGTCCTTCTGGACGAAGTCGAGACCCTTGCGGTCGATCGCTCCAAGCTGAGTCTCGACGCGAACCCGGTCGACGTTCACCGTGCGACCGACGCCGTGCTCGTGCAGCTCGACGCTCTCGCCGACGCCCATCCCAACCTCCTATTCCTAGCAACCAGCAATTTCCCGCAGGCCATCGACGCTGCGTTTACATCCCGCTGTGATCTCGTGGTCGAAGTGCCGCTTCCGAACAGTGCGGCCTGCGAGTTGATCCTGCGCGACTGCCTGGCCGGTCTGGCAAAGACGTTCCCCGCCATTTCCCAACTCGCGCATTCGCCCGGGTTCAAGAAGTGTGCCGACGCCTGCGTGGGCCTTGATGGTCGCGCGATCCGCAAGATGGTGGCGAACGCGCTGGCGAGCTCGCCGGAGACCGCCCTTGACCCCGGCTCGGTCACGATGGGCGACATTCTCGCGGCCGCTAAGGCTGCAAAGGCGGTGCGGGCATGAGTTCGGTCATAGCCCGCACGTTCGTCAGCACCCCGGCACGCGACGCGTTCAGCACCTGGGAGGCAATCGTCGATCTTCTTACCCAGGGCACGAGCGGCGCAAAACGTACCGAGCTCCTGTCGGTCGCAGGGATCGCGGCAAGTGTGATCACGGAGAAAGGTCCGAAGGGCGCGCCGATCGTGGTTACGTGTGACGGTCCTCGGACGAGAATCTACTGTCTGTACGATGACGATGCCGTCGAGGGTTCTGACGCGAACGAAGATGTGATCGGCTTCGAACCGCTCAAGGGCGATTGGGCAGTGTCACTGCCTTGCCCTGCCGACGATCTCGACTGGGTGGCGGCCGCGCTCGCCGGTCGATCTGAACGAATTACCGCTCGCGATGAATCCAAGGGAATCGTGGTGGAAGCGCAAAGCGCGGAGGCGGGCGCCCTTGAGCTCGATCTGGAAGGATTCCTGGGACCATGAGCAGCGTCGGCGTATATTCGTACACCTATTCGGTCACCTATGTGGCCGACAACATCCTCAAGAGCCTGAAGGATATCATCAAGCTCTCGGGCCTCAACCCGACCAGCTTTGTCGACGACTGGGAACTCAACAAGCGTGCGATCAAGGCGTGGCTTGAATCGGAGCACCTCGAGAAGGTGATACTCGAGTTCTATCACCCGACGACCAGCGAGCTCCTGTTCCGCTGGGATATCGATATCGTCTACTCGTGGACAGGTGACGGAACCTTCTGGACGGACACGGAGCAGCTGCGCTTCGCGATCAGAAAGGCCGGCGTCGCGCCGGCGGACGCAAAATACGACCTGCTGCTGAAAACCAAGGCGGGGCGGCCCGACGTCGTTGGGTGGTCGACCGGTTCGATGCGCTCGACCGAAGGGATGGTGCGGCATGCCTTGGGGAGCACCATCGAACATAACGGACTTGGCGGCGAAGCTGCCTATTGGAGGCGAGCATGACGCTCACGGTCGAAGACGCATTCCGAAAATTCAAGAGTCGCCTTGAGCTCAACGACAAGGAACAGGCGAACGCTTCGAAGCGCCAGCAGGAGGTCCGCGACTTTCTCGACACGCGCTTCGCGATCGACCGGAGTTTCTTGACCGGTTCGTACAAGCGCTGGACCAAGACAAAACCGCTCAAGGATATCGATATTTTCTTCGTGCTCGGAGCAGACGAGGGTCATTATCGCGAAAAGGGTCCGGATGTCGTGATCACAGATTTCCATGACGCCTTGGTGGATCAATATGGGAGCGCGGCCGCCCGCAAGCAGGGACGCTCCGTCAATGTCGATTTCGGTGTCGTCGCCGACGGGGACGACAACACCGACTATCGCATCATCAGCGTTGATGTCGTCCCAGCCTTCGTCTGTGGTGACGACTATGAGATTCCGGATCGCGACGCCGGCAAATGGATCAAGACGAACCCTGAGATTCATGCCCAGAAGGCGACGACTGCCCATCAGGCCTATGGCTGCGAATGGAAGGGCCTCGTTCGGATGGTGAAATATTGGAACAACAACCCGCGACACGGCACAGACAAACCGGTGAAGCCCTCCTTTCTGATCGAGGTGATGGCGCTGCAATGCCTCTATGGCGGATGGGGTGGGCGTTTCGATTATGAGATTCAGTCGTTCTTTGCGACGCTGGCTGATCGCGTTACCGACGAATGGCCCGATCCAGCCGGTTTGGGTCCACCCATCAGCAACGGCATGGACGATGCCCGAAAGGCGCGAGCGCGTTCATTGCTGAGCGCGGCGAGCCGCGAAGCGAGTGTCGCGATCGATCATGTCCGTAACGGGCGCAACGGCGAGGCGTTGAAGGCATGGAGGGCCTTGTTCGGTCCTAAGTTCCCTCTGTCTTGAGCGCCCGTCTCTACTGGGAGCAGGCAAATGGCTGAGGCGGTCACTGCCCGTTGGCATGGAGATAATTATCAGGCGCGTGTTTTCTGGGAGAATGCGCTCAATCTCTTTGTACCGAACTCATGTGTCGTTGAGGTCACTTTCGAGGCTAACGGCCCGAAGGCGTTTGACGACATCATAGTCAAATATGATCCGGCCGTTGCGCGATCAGGCTCCGAGAAGGTCACCGCCGAATATCACCAGGTAAAGTGGCACGTCGAATATGGGGGGCGATTTGGCTATGCCGACTTCGTCGACCCCGCCTTCATCGGCGCGCAGGCCGTCTCACTGCTCGAGCGCCTTCGCGATGCGAAGAAGGAGGCTCCCCAAGGCGCTCGCTTCGCGTTTCTCACGACTTATCGTGTTCGTGATGACGATCCGCTCGGCAAGCTGATCTCGGGAACCGACAAGACGGTCCTTCTGTCCAAGCTTTTCGATGGAACCGGCGATCGTAGCCGCATGGGTAAGGTTCGAAAACTGTGGCGCGAGCACCTCGGATTGAAGAGCGATGAGGAATTGCGGCCCATCGTGGCGGGCTTGCGTGTTCTTGAAGGCCATCGTTCGCTTGACGAGTTGCGATCAGAGATAAATTTCCGTGCCCACGCCGTAGGCCTCCTCACCTGCCACGCGAGCGATTCCGATTTCCGGTTCGACGAGCTCGCACGGCAGTTGAAGGTCAGGCAAATCAATGCGCTTTCCCGGGCGTTGCTGGAAGAATTATGCCGGGACGAACGGCTCTATGCAGACGTCGCGCCGCAGCCGAAGGCGGCGCTCCCAATCGCGATCCGAAGCTTTCTCGGCCCAGCCGCCGATATCGTTGGGGCTACCGATGAGAATACGCTGTTGCTGACAGACGCTTTCACCGAGCGCTACCTTCAGGCTGGACGCGACTGGCAGGATGACATTCGCCCGCGCGTCGAAGCTTTCCTGCGCGACGCCGTCCGCAAATCATCCTCGATACGGCTCATACTTGATGCTCACGCGTCGATCGCTTTCCTTGCCGGTGCTGTTCTCGATCTGAAATCCGGCACCGACATCGATCTCGTCCAGAAAGGACGAGTTGGTACGCGTGTGTGGCGAGCGGACGAGGGCGAGGAAGGGCCTCCCCTTACCGAAGCGAGCGAGATGATCGGCACTGGACGAGACATCGCGCTCTTTCTCGGGGTTACACACGATGTCGGTACTCAGGCTGTCCGCTATGTCAGCAGTAAATTGCCGCAGGTCGGGCAAATCCTCCGCTTCGGCGCCGATGCTCAAGCGGGCCAGCGCTCCATTGTGGGCGGGCGCCATGCTGCGGATATTGCCGACCAGATCACTCGCGTTGTGCGAGCGGCTCGGCAGGACCCTGATGGGATCGTCCATATCTTTGCGGCCTGTCCAAACGCGCTCCTGTTTTACCTGGGCCAACAGCACCAGGGCGTTGCGCCGGCGATAGTGTACGAGTTCGACTTCGATCGTCGGGGTGACAGAACCTACCATCCGTCATTTTTGATCGATTGAGGATATTGGATAAGCGGCGGCAGATACCGAGACTGCGGCGTGGACATCGCTTCAAGCGTTGAAGCCGCGCTCCGATATTGCTAGTGATGTTTGATGATTGATGCATAGGCTGCAACCAATGCGAACTACCCTAGCAATTGACGATGATGTACTTGAGGCCGCCAAGGCGATCGCTGGGCAGAGCCATCGCACCGTCGGCGACGTGATCTCGGACCTGGCCCGTCGGGCATTGAAGCGTCCCGAACCGAAGCAAGAGCGCAACGGCATCCCGCTTCTTCCGGTTCGCGAAGGCGCTGTCGTAACGCAAGCGGTCGTGAACGCCCTCCGCGACGAACTGCCGTGAGATTTCTGCTCGACGTCAATGTGCTCATTGCCCTCATCGACCCCGCCCCTGTCGGGCACGACGCCGCACATCGCTGGTTCGAGGCGGAGGGCCAGCTTGCATGGGCGAGCTGCCCGATGACCGAAAACGGGGTCATCAGGATCGTCGGTCATCCCAAATATCCGAACTCACCGGGCTCGCCAGCGATCGCCGCCGATGTCGTGCAGCAACTGCGCGAACTGCCGGGCCACCGTTTCTGGCCGGATGACATGAGCCTCGTCGGATCCGATCGCGTCGATCCAGCCCAGCTTCTTACATCGGCCCAGGTGACCGACAGTTATCTTCTCGCGCTGGCCGCAGAGAACGGCGGCAAACTTGCCACCTTTGACCGGCGCCTGTCGCCCAAAGCCGTAAAGAACGGTAAGGCTTCACTGCATGTCATCGACGGAGCCTGAACGCGTGCGCCGCGATCTCGACCATCTTCCGGCGGTTCAACAGGGTGAACTCGAGCGCGCCGTCGCGATCCTGATGCGCGATTTCGAGGCGGCGATCTCCGGAGCGACCCAGCCATGGAAGAGGAACGGCAAGGTTTTGAAGGTCGTCCTGTTCGGAAGCTATGCGCGCGACGACTGGGTCGATGAGCCGGAGAACGGCTATCAATCGGACTTCGACCTTCTCGTCATCGTCAACCACGCCGACCTGACTGAGGTCGCGGATTACTGGTACGTTGCCGAGGACCATATCCAGCGTGATCCGACGATCGGGCGGCAGGTCAACATCATCGTTCACAGCCTCGACGAGGTGAACAACGCGCTGCGGCGCGGTGAATATTTCTGGACCGATATCGCGCGGGACGGGATTGCACTCTACGAGTTGCCGGGAAGCGTGCTGGCGACACCGACCCCACTCACCTCGTCCGACGCGTACGAAATGGCCGCCGCATATTTTGAGGAGTGGCTTCCTGCAGTCGACCGGTCATTGGTCACGGCGCGAGGCCAAGCCGAGCAAGGTCTAGAGGACCTCGGGTGGCGGAAGGACGCTGCGTTTACGCTGCATCAGGCAACCGAGCGTGCGTGTGCTTGCTTTCTACTCGTCCGAACGCTGTACTTCCCACGCTCGCACAACATCAAGTTTCTCCGCTCGCTAGCCGAGGACAAGGATCCGCGTTTGATCGAAGCCTGGCCGCGCGCGACCAAACAGGAGCGCCGGCTCTTTGAGCTGTTGAAACGAGCTTACGTAGAAGCACGCTACTCGCCCAATTTCGCGATCGACTCCGCCGACCTCGCCAGCCTCACGGTTTGGGTGGTGACCTTCCGCAATATAGTTGAGGTGGTCTGTCTTGAGCGGCTAGAGGCGCTGAGGAGCGAGGCCGGTCTCTAGCTCCAAACTGGTGGAATCTCGGTAGATTTCTACCACTTGCGTTTGGTATTCCACTCGTTCTAGACTCGATCCGCGCCACTTGAAGGGTGGTGCCGAGGCGTGAGAACCTCGCATGGTGATATCTATCTGGCTCTCGGTTGCCCGGGTGGCCGACGCGCATGTTCAGGCCGCTTGCGGCTAAAGGCGTCGGCGCATGTGTTTCCCATGCATGTTCTCAACACCCGGCTTCGAGCCGGTGCCGTCTCGCTGTCTGGAGGCGGATTATGGGCTGGACTGAAGCGCCTGATCGACTGGCACGGCACCTGCGGGGCTACGTGGAATTCGATGCGGGCTGGCGCCCTTCGGGTTGCGCGTCGTGACGCGCAGCGCTCCCCGTGACGATGGTCAGGAGCATCTGTCGGCGCCGCTGCCGGAAGCGCTGCCGACCACGATGGAGCTCGATGTCCTCTATCGCAATGAACAGCATTCCCTGGTTCGGTTCTTCACTCGGTACCGCGCGAGCCCGGAAGACGCCCGCGACCTGGTCCAGGAGGCTTTTCTTCGCCTGTCGCGCATCGATCTGCGCCGTTCCGGATCAATTTCTAGGCCTGCGGAGTATCTGCGCCAGATTGCCCGTAACCTTTTGAAGGACCGTGCGAAAGCGGCGCGCCGACATGCTGTGGATGCCCATGTGAATGCCGATGATTGCGGCCTTGTGGGAGTCGACGAGCTGGCTCGGTTGGAGGCGCGCGATAGCCTCATGCGCCTTGAAGCTGCTATAAAGTCTTTGAAACCAAAGACTCGGGAGATTTTCATGGCGCACCATCTGGAAGGCCTCGGCTACGCGGAGATCGCCGCGCGCACCGGGCTTTCGGTGTCCGGCGTGGAAAAGCAGGTGGCGCGGGCCTTTGATCATATCGATCGGCTGACGGGGCTGCGTTGATGGCATCGTCTGGGGGCGGCGGCCGGTCTGCCGATGACGTGCGCCGTGAGGCGTCGGAATGGATCGCGCGGATGCGCGGGCCGGAAGCGGAAATGTCCCGTCTCGAGTTCGAGCGCTGGCGCGCGCGCGATCCCCGGAACCGGGCTGCCTATGCCGGGATGGAGCAGATATCGCGTCTTTCAGGGCGTCTTAGCGACACCCCGCTCGGACGCGCGCATCTGGCGAAGGTCAACCGGCGGCCCTTCTATGCAATGCCGGGCCCGCGTGTTGCGTTCGCGAGCGTGATTGTCGCGTTGTTGCTTGGTGGCGGCGCTACCCTTCTGTGGCGAGCCGAAGGGCCGCAGCCTGTCGCGGTGGCTCAAGCCAGCGCGCCGTTCGAAACCCGTGTCGGCGAGATCCGCACGATGCGGCTGGCGGACGGCACGACGGTCACGCTCGACACCGACAGCGCGATCGAGCCGGTGTTCACCGGCCAGGCGCGGGTCGTCCGTCTGTCGCGGGGACGGGCCCGGTTCGACGTCGCGCATGAGGCGGGGCGGCCGTTCATGGTCGAGGCGGGCGGGCGGGCTATCATCGATCGCGGTACCTTGTTCGACGTGGTGCTCGGCCGGGAAGGAGTGAGGGTGGTTCTGCTGCGGGGGGCGGTCGATATCCGAGACCGCAAGGCGCGCGCGATCGGCGCGCCGATCGCGCGGCTTGTGCCCGGCCAGGTCTTCGCGGATGCCCCTGCCGCCGGTGTGGCGCAGGTGTCCGCGACGCCAGGCGGCAGTGATCAATGGGTCAAGGGCATGCTCAGCTTCGATGGGGCGTCGCTCGAGGACGTGTTGGCTGCTGCAAATCGCTACTCGGCGCATAAGATCCGGCTTGGCGAGCCCGCACTTGCGGGACTGCGCGTGACGGGTACCTTCCACGCGACGCCGACCGACGCGCTCGCTGCGATCCTCGCTGCGACCTTCAATCTTCGCGTCGAGCATGATGCTCGGGGTGATTTCATTCTTCACGCGCGCTGACGCGGGACATCACTCCGCCTTCTGATCGACCCCGGCTGGTGCGGCTTTTTTGGTCGGCACACGCGGCTTGCGCGGCGCCTGGGCGATCGGCGTTGGCGCATCGCCAGATGGTGTCACTACGCCGAGTTTCGGCCGTCCTGCCTTCGTGCGTCCGAGGCCGATCTTCACGGCCATCGCCTTGCGCATCTCCGAATAGGCCGGCGCGGTCATGGGATAGTCGGCCGGGAGATTGTAGCGCGCGCGGTATTCCGCGGGCGTCAGGCCCTGCGTCGTCAGATGCCGCTTGAGGACGGCATAGGATTTGCCGTCGATCATTGAAATGATCCCGGTCGGGTCTGCAAGACTTTTGCGAAGGGTGACGGCCGGGACAAACTCGAGCGCCGCCGGCGCGCTTGGTTGGCCCAGGCCAGCCAGTGCACCATGGACCGACGCGATCATGCCGCCGATATCGCCGATCGCCAGCCGGTTGTTGGTCACGAAACTGGCGGCGATCTCGGCTGTCAGCGCGATCAGGGTATCGGGTTCTTCCACCTATCAGTCTCCATCTGGCTGCGCCGAAGGTCGTGCCCTGACCGCCGCGACCGCTCTATTCAACGCGGGGTGTCCGCGCGGCAAGCCCATGTCTCCCGATTTATTTCGGGCGGGTTCCCGTGTCCGTGTCGTCTTGCCCTTTCGACAGCCGCCAGAACGGCGTCGAGCGAAGGGGAAGAACGAATGCTTTTGGGGAAATTCGCGGGGCTCACGGCCTGCACGACCGTCATGCTGCTGGCATCGCCGATGGCCGAAGGGCAGGCCATGGACGCCCGCGACTATGATATGCCGGCCCAGGATCTCGGCACCGCGCTGCGGCAGGTGTCAGCGCAATCCGGCCGGCCCGTCATCATGGCGACCGAGCTCGTCGCCGGGCTGACTGCGCTGGCGCTCAAGGGGCGGTTCTCGTCCGATATGGCGGTCGATCAGCTGTTGCGGGGTACGGGTCTTCGCGCCGTGCGGGTCGGCACGACGCTGGTTGTCGAGCGCCTTCCCGATGCCGCCGGCGCGGACGGTGCGCCAGGCGACATCCTTGTCACGGGGACCCGCATCCGGGGGAAAGCCCCTGTCGGCTCGGCGGTCATCACCATCGATCGCAAGGCGATCGACGATAGCGGATACGCGACGACACAGCAGATCGCGCAGTCGATCCCGCAGAATTTCATGGGTGGGATCAACGAGGCGACGGCGCCCGGCGGGACGCTGGGCCAGAATACCGGTTCGAACGGTACGCGCGGCTCGAGCATCAACTTGCGTGGTCTTGGGCCGACCTCGACCCTGGTGCTGCTGAACGGCGAGCGACCACCGCTTGGCGGGTTCGCGGGCGCCTTTGCCGATATCTCGATGGTCCCGGCCTCGGCGATCGAACGGATCGAGATCGTCGCCGACGGCGCCTCCGCGATCTATGGGTCGGATGCTGTCGCGGGTGTGGTGAACATCGTCCCGCGCCTCGACTTCACCGGCGCGGAGGCGAGCGCGCGGATCGGGACCGCCGATGGCGATTCCCAGGAATATCAGGCGAGCCTGCTGCTCGGCACGCGCTGGTCTGGCGGGCATGCCATGATCACCTATGAGTTTTACGACCGGGATCGTCTGCGGGCGGCGGACCGGCCGTTCGCGACGGATGATCTGCGACCCTTTGGCGGCGTGGATCATCGAACCGCTTATGCCAATCCCGGCACCATCTATGCCGGCGGCAAGCCTTTCGCGATCCCGGCCGGGCAGAACGGCATCGGGCTGACCGCCGCGAAACTCACGGCCGGGACGATCAATCTCGGCAATAGCTGGACGGGGGCCGACATCCTGCCGCAGCAACGCCGGCATTCGGTGTTCGCGGCGGTCAGTCAGGACCTCAGTGCCGGCGTGCGCTTCTACGCCAATGGCCTGATGACGATCCGCACGTTCGATGAGGCAGACCGGCCGACCTTCGATGCCCGGCGCACGGTACCGGTCACCAATCCCTTCTATGTCGACCCGATCGGCACGCACCAGCCTATCGGCGTGCAGTATAGTTTCCAGCGCGATCTCGGAAACGAGTCGCGGCGCGGCATCGCCAGCGCCTGGGGCGGAACTGCCGGCGTCGAAGCGAAGGTCGGCCCATGGTCGATCGATGCCAGGGGCACCTATGGTCACGACTATGAGCGCTACACCATCTACAATCGCGTCAACTCGGCGCGCCTCGCGCTGGCGCTCGCAGACACCAATCCCGCGACCGCCTATAATCTGTTCGGCGATGGTCCCTCGACCAACCCCGCGACCATTGCCAGCATCCGCGGCTATTCCAAAGAGACCTATGTCAACTCGGTTTGGTCAGCGACGCTGCGTGGGGACGGGCCGCTTTTTGCCTTGCCCGCCGGCGACGTCCGGCTCGCTGTCGGCGGCGAGTACCGGGAAGAACGCTATGCCGACAAGGGCGGAACGGTCTACACCTCGACCCTGACACCGCAATCCACCGCACCGATCGCGCTGCACGCGCCGCGGCGGGTCAAGGCCGGCTATGCCGAATTGCTAGTGCCGGTGTTCGGCGACGACACCGTCCTGCCGGGTTTTCACCGTCTCGACCTGTCGGCGGCGGTCCGCACCGAGCGCTACAGCGATTTCGGGGCGACGACGAACCCCAAGCTGGGGGTCGCGTGGGAGCCTGTCGCCGGGCTGACGCTGCGCGGGAGTTTCGGCAAGTCGTTCCGTGCACCGAGCTTCCAGGACCTTCGACAGGATCCTGGTTCGCAGCTGATCTTCTCCTATACGATCCCCGACCCGCAGGCGTCGTCGGGGCAGTCGAACGTCATCGTCCTGCGCGGCAACGACCCCAATCTCCGGCCTGAGCGGGCGACGACCTGGACGCTCGGTGCCGACCTGAAGCCGGGGTTCCTGCCCGGCGCCCATGCCAGTCTGACCTGGTTCAACATCGACTATCGCGACCGGATCGCCTCGCCCTCGACCCAGTTGTTCAGCTTCCTCGTCAACCGCAGCGTCTATGCGGGCATCAGCGAAGCCAACCCGAGCGCGGCGCGGGTCGCCGAACTCTATGCGTCGCCCATCTTCAGTAATTTCCTCAACATCCCGCAGACCGCTTCCTTCGCGGCCGTGGTCGATGCCCGGCTGCAGAATCTGTCTGTCGTCAGGCAGTCGGGGCTCGACATGGATATCGGCTATCGCTTCGGGCTTGCCGGGGGCCGGGCCGATATCGGTGCTGCCGGCACCTATATCTTCCACATCCGCCAGGCGCTCACGCCAACGGCACCGGTCACCGATGTCGTCGGGGTGCTCGGCAACCCGGTCGATTTCCGGGCGCGGGCCCATGCCAGCTGGGAGTCGGGAGGCTTCAACGTCGCGCTCTTCGCCAACTATGTCGATGGCTATACAAACGAGCTCAATGCGACGGCGGAGCATGTCGACGCCTGGACGACCTTCGACCTTCAGCTGAGCTACCGGTTCCGGGCGGGACACGGTGCCTTCAAGGGGCTTCGCGTCGCGCTTGGCGCAACCAATCTGTTCGACCGTAATCCGCCTTACGCCGCCTATTTCATCGGCACCGATACAGCCGCCTATGATCCGGAGAATGCCAGCGCGATCGGGCGGGTGGTATCGCTTCAGGTCACCAAATCATGGTGAGGCGGCTGTGGGGACTCCTTGCGGCGACACTCCTGGTTGCGGCAACGCCCGCCTTTGCCGCCTCGGATCGCTGCAGAGACAGGCTCATGCCGGCGGCGGCGCCTCCCGCCGACGGTGCGCTCACCGCGCGAACTCTGGTCGAGCTGCGCGATTTTGGCGGCGCCGAGAATGGGCCCGGGCCGGCGCCGTTCAGCGTCTCCCCGGACGGTCGTTGGGCCGCGATGGTGATGCGCCGAGCGGACGCTGATGCCGACGCCTATTGCATCGGCGTGATGCTCGTCGCGCTTGACGGGCGAACGCCGGCCCGGCTGCTCGACACGGGCGGAGACTTCATCGCGATGAAGCAAGATCTTCGCGGCCTGCCCGACATCGTCAACGGCTCGCCGGCCGCGATTGTCCCGCTCTGGTCGCCGGACGGCCATATGCTCGCCTGGCTCAGGCGCGACCGGGGCCGCACCCAGATCTGGGTGGCAGCGCTGGACGGGACGCCGGCGCGGCAGCTCACCCGCGCCGTTGCCGGGATCGGGGATTTTGCCTGGTCGGCCGATGGACGGACGATCCGGGCCAGAACCCGGGCAGCGCTCGGGGCGGGTGAGGCAGGGATCGACGTGGAAGGCCGTGGCGGCTTTCATTATGATCACCGCTTCTGGCCCTTGTCGGACGACCGGCCCCGACCACCCTTGCCGATCCCCTATGAGACCATTGTCGTCGACGTAGCGAGCGGCGCCACCGTCCCGACCGGACCGGAATCCTCGCCGAAGCCGGATGTGCCCGGCCGACCCGCCAATGCGCTGCAGTTCGCCCAATCGGGCGGCAACAGCGCCTGGACGGCGCGCGGCGATTCCGGGCTGTTCAGCCCGGCGTCGCTCCATGTCGCGATCGACGGGCACGAGATTGTCTGCCCGGCTTCACTTTGTGCGGACCATGTCGGCGGCTTTTGGTGGACCGGGTCCGGCGATCTGCTGGTGCTGCGTGCCGGCAGCCCCGCCAATGGCGGGCTGAGCGCGCTCTATCGCTGGCGGGCACCCCGGGAAGCGGCACCGGTCCGCCTGCTGGAGACGGGTGACGCGCTGTTCGGCTGCCAGATGACCGGCGCGGGCCTGATTTGCGCCCGGGAGACGCCAGTTCAGCCGCGCCGGCTCGTCAGCGTGAATGTGGCGACGGGTACGGTCGCCACGCTCTTCGATCCCAATCCGGAATTCGCGCGGGTTCGGCTGGGGTCGGTCCGGCGCCTTTCCTGGACCAACAAGCTCGGCATGCGGACCTATGGCGACCTTGTGCTGCCGCCCGACCATCGGCCGGGTGAGCGGCATCCGCTTGTGGTCGTGCAGTATCAGAGCCGAGGCTTTCTGCGCGGTGGCACGGGCGACGAATATCCCATCCATCTTCTTGCGACGCGGGGGTTCGCCGTGCTGAGTTTCCAGCGCCCGGGGCAGCTGCCGGCTGCCGCCGCGGCGCGCGACCTGGTGGCGATGCAGCGGATCAACATCGCCGGCATGGCGGAGCGCCGCGCCATCCTGTCGTCGCTCGAAGCGGGCGTCGATGCCGTGCTGGCGCTCGGGGTCGCCGACCCCGACCGGATCGGCATAACCGGGCTGAGCGACGGTGCGGTGACGGTGCAGTTCGCGCTCGCGCAAGGGACCCGGTTCAGGGCTGCCGCGATCAGCTCCTGCTGCGACGATCCCGGGACGTCACTCGCATCGGCCGGGCTCGGCTACCGTGACGATGTCATTGCCTGGGGCTATCCGCCACCTGACGCGCCGGACTCCGGGTTCTGGCGCGGCTATTCGCTCGCGGCCAATGCCGACCGCATGCGCACGCCATTGCTGATCCAGGTGCCCGATGCCGAATATCGTCTCGCGCTGGAGACCTATTCGGCGCTCGACTATCATGGCGCGCCGGTCGACATGTTCGTCTTTCCGGACGAGCATCACGTCAAAGCGCATCCTGCGCATCGCCTTGCCATCTATCAGCGCAACCTCGCCTGGTTCGATTTCTGGCTTCGCGACAGGCTCTCATCCGATCCTGATCGTCAGCAGGACATGAAGCGCTGGCAGGCGCTCAGAGGGTCGGGGGCTGGGCATCCATCCTGATCTTCCAGGCCCGCGCCCAGGCCTCGGCGTCCGCGAGCGTCAGCAGGCGCACGATCATATTGCTGTCCATCGTGCCGCGGTCGAGCGCGGCGGCGACCGCGTCCAGGTCGAGCAGACCCTGTTCAGCAAGGCACCCCTCGATCAGCAGGCTGCGCAGGCGATCCCGGTTGGCCGCCACCAACCTCGCGGCAAGGCCGTCGAATGCGCCTTTCGACTGGCGGGCAATGACGCTCTCGGGCAGCGCATCGGCAAAGGCCGCGCGCGCCACGGCGCGGTTCCGGCCGCCGGTGCACCAGAGCCAGCTGGGGACGGCTAGACAGGCTTCCATCACCGGCTGAGAGAGCAAAGGTGAAATGATCGGCGCAAAAGCAAGCCGGCCATGGCCTTCGAGATGGTTTTGCACGCTCACCAGGGCTGCGACATGGGCGCGCTTGCCGGGCAGGCTGGATGGCGGCGCCTCGAGCCAGGGATGGCCCGCTGGAATCGGCAGTGCCGCAATTGCGGATGGTGACAGGAGCGCATGGTTCGCGCGCCAGGCCGGGACGGGCTGGCGGCGAAGCGATCGCCGCAGCGTGCGCATGATCACGTGCCAGATGCTGGTCTCGCCGAGAGCGGCGATATCGCTGATCGTGGCGAACAGTCCCGGCGACAGCCCCTCACGGATCAGCCGATCGCGCACCGGTGCGAGGGACCGCTGGTAGCTGAACACATTGTCGCCGCCGCCGCCGCTGAAGAACGCGTCTGCCTTTGTCGCTTGCGCGAGGTCCAGCGCGATCCGGTCATGTCCTTGTGAAAAGCACCTGGCGACCGGTCGCGGGAGATCGCGCGCCTCCGAGAAGCTGATGTCGATCGCGGAGACATCCGGGGTCGCCACGTCCAGCGTGATGCCCAGCTGGTCCGTGACGGCGCGGGCATAGGGGGTCTCGTCAGGATCGCCATCAAGCGCTGCGTAGGTCAGGGCGCTGGCCCCTGAATTGCTGCGCGCTAGGCCTGCCGCGACGATCGACGAGTCGAGCCCGCCTGAAAGCTCGACAAGCGGCCGCTCGAAGCATTGGCCCCAGGCGCCGATACAGGAGAGCGCCGCCTGGCCGACCGACCCGGTCGCAGCCGTGAAATCCCTGACCTCCAATTCCTCGACGGTGAAGCGCCATGGGCTCCAGGCGCATTGCAGTGCGGGGCCGGGCGGGAAGATCTTTGCCGCCATGCCGGGAAGCAGTTCGCTGACCCCCCGGAGCGCTGTCCGTGCGGGTTTCAGATCCTGAAAGACAAGCGCCTGGGTCAGGATCGTCCAGTCGATCTCCGGCCGTATCAGGCCGCTCTCGAACAGCAGCGCCGGCCGCGACGTGAAGACGTGCGCGTCGTCCACCGCGATATGGTAGCAGGGCATCGCGCCTGAGGGATCGCGCAGGACCTCGGCTGTCGCATGGCGCGTGCGCAGTGCGAGATAGCCACCCCAATAGCGTTCGACAAAACGCTCCGCCGGGGCGTCGAGCGAGCCGCCTGGATCGCGTGCGATGCGCGTGCCCGTCAGGCGGTCGAACAGATATCCGAGGACCATGCCGCTGCCGTTGGGGAGGATCACCCTGGGCAGCTGGCGAGCGCCCAGAACGACCATAGTCTGGCTTTCATACAACATGGGAAGGTCCGAACCGCTTCGGAGCGTCTCGATGAAATGCGCGAGCCGATCCGACCGGACTGTCGGCGCACGGCTGAGCAGCGCGACATAGGGGAGGTTGATCACGCGGACAGGATCGGCGTGTAGCGCGACACCCGCTCATAGCTGTCGTTGAGGATCGCGTGGGGCGTCTGGAGCCAGCAATGCGCGCCAAAAGGTTCGGCCGTCACGCCGAACACCAGCCGCCGCCCGCAATCGCCTCCGGCCAGCCAGGCATCAAGGGCAAGCGAATCGAGCAGGCAGCTTCGGGCAAAGGGGCTGTATCGGCGGGCGGCGTCATAGAGTGCCGATTGCTTCACCAGCCGGTCAGTCCCCGCAGGGGCACCCCGGATGCGCCGCTGGGTCACACGATTCAGGATGGCCTCAAGGGGGCGCAATCGTAACTCGAGCCATGTCCTGCCAACCGCCGCTCCGACCCGCGAAGCGCTTCGCCATGCTGACGTGGGCAGGCAGGGCGGGGGTGCCGCTAGGGTCTGCGGAATCCGGATGTATTCCTGCGTGTGGACGGTAGGTGGATCGCCCGCGCGTACCACGCCGCCGGCCTGGAACAGGCGTAGCAGCGGGGCGGGGAGGGGTGAGAGGGCGTCTTCGGACAGCCAGCGCCGCATCGGGTCGGCGAGCGCCGTCGGCAAGAGCGAATATCTGTCCTGCCGGACGTCGAGCAGGATCAGTCTTCCCGAGGCGACACAAAGCGTCGCGTGCGGCAGAAGGCGCCAGAGCATTGGTCCAGGGTTCCTTCGAAAGGCAAGCTGCCGGCGCGACCCGAAGCCGCGCCGGCAGGGGGTAGCTCAGTCGTCGCTGAGGCCGGCGAGAGGCTGCCGGGCGACGAGGTCGAAGATATCCTCGCCATGGCCCTGGGTTTCGACGCTTGCGACGCCGAGGTCGATCAGGTCGATCGCTTCGTTGGTTTCGGGGTTCATTGTTCGTCTCCATGCTCGTCGCGGTGGTGCGACAGGGCCAAGGATCGGCGCGTGATTGGGTTATAAAAAGTTTATAATCGGATTATAATCGAAGGGCTCGATTCAGGCCTCGCCGCGCTCGCGGAGCAGGGCCGGGACGGCCCGCATTCGGCGAAGATGATAGCGCCTGATGGCATGCGGCTGGTCGGATCCACGGACGACGAGCTGCTCGAGTTCCCCATCGACTCGCTCCAGGATTTGCTGTTCGATGATCCGAAAGGGATGAAGGCGGTCGCTTACACCCTCAATCGCATGGCTGATCTCGTGGTTCGGTGCGGCGGCGGCGATCCGCGTGAACAGCGTGGCGATCCTTTCGGCGCCGGCCGGCACCTCCCAGAGCGGTGTGATCGGCGATTCCTCCGCGCCCGGCCGCTTCGTCCGCGCTGCCATGACGAGCAATGCCGAATTCCACTCATAGAGATCACGCAGCCCCGCTTCGGTAAAGCGCGGCACGTGGAACCCTTCACGGCTGTTTGCCTCCACCAACCGCTCGCCGGCCAGCCGATGCAGGACGTCGCGTACCGGCGTCATGCTGACCCCGAGGTCGTCGGCGAGCCGGATCGCCTCGAGCCGCATACCCGGCGCAAAGGCGCCTTCTCGTAGCAACTGCTTCAGCGTCGCATAGCTGCGCTCCATCGCCTGTGCCGGGCTCATGCGTCATCCCCGTTCCCCGACTGCGCCTGGCGGTGCGCCGCGACCGCCTCCCGCTGGTCCGGACGCAGCGCATCCACCGCGCCGAGATGTGCCGGGATATTGTCGCCAAGCAGGATCGACGGGCAGACCCCTTCGTGGTTGCCGAGATTGGGGCGGTGCTGCCGGTACCCGACCAGGCCGGCCAGGTCGGGATCGAAAGTGCGGGCGACGTCGGGCGGATAGGCCAGCCACTGATTTTCATAGGGCTTGAGCCAGCCCAGGCAGTAGCTGACGATCATGCCGCGCCGTGTCTCGATCGTCAGATTGGCGCCGGCGCCGTGCAGGGTCGAGCCGAGAAAGACCAGCGCGGTACCCGGACAGCAGGAAGCGACCAAGGGCTCGCCCGCTCCTTCGTCAACCAGCGCCCGTTGGCCGTGCGAGCCGGGATAGATCAGGGTCGCGCCGTTCGCCCTGGTGAAGCTCGTCAGCGGCCACATCACATTGACGAGATATTCGAGCTCGCCCTTCGGTGCCGGCCACATGTCCTGATCACGGTGCGGAAACTGCAGCGCTGCGCCGGGATGGATCTCGATCGCCTGGGTCAGGTTGAGCTGGATCGTGTCGCACCACGGCCCGAGCGCGTCCTGGACCAGCGCCGAGATCAAGGGATGCTGGACGAACGCGGCGGTGTGGCGCGAGCGCTTCAACAGGCTGCCAAAGCGTTTGGTGCGCGTCCCATAGAAGTCGCCCTCGCAAAAGGGCGTGGCCGCGAAGACCGGATCGAAGTCCGCGGCGAGTGCTGCGACCCGTTCCTTCGGGAGCATGCCGGGGATCAGACACCAGCCCTGGTTGCGCAGCGCATCGGATGCTGCGTCGAATCCGGCCGGTTTGGACGGGAGGGTATCCATGTCCATCTCGGTCACCCTTTCGCGCCAATGGCGCGCCTTTCCCGAAGACCGGGCAGGGCGACCGGCGACCAGATGCCCGCGCTGGCGAGGCACAGGGGCGTGTTGGGCTCGATCGCGATCCTGAGCGCGCAGAGCATGGAGCCTTGGTGCTCGGTCGGCAGGCCGAGCGGCCGGCAATCCCAGCCGAAGCTCAGGATCTGCTGAAACCAGCCCATTTCGGCAACGCCGGTATAGGTCGTGATGCCGTTTTCGACCGCATGCTCGACGATCGCGGTAACGAGCTGGTCCCGGACCCGCCGCCGGTCGACCGCGCGCAGGCTGCGGTCGAGACAAAAGCGCGTAATCTCCAGGACCGCGGGGCCGCGCGGCAGCGAGCGTTCGCACAGGTTTGGGAAGAGCGTGTCGAGGATATGGGGCCTGGTCGTCGGCAGCAGCCTGGCCGAGGCAAGGTGGCGGCCGTCATCTGTGAGCAGGATCAGATAGCGGGCATGGTCGTCATCGAACTGGTCGATCTCGTGGCGGCCGTCGCGGATCGGCACGTCCCACCGGAGCAGATCGACGAACACGCTCTTGCGCGCGGCGAACATCAGGTTGAGCGCGGCGTCACCCGCGTCTTTCAGCGTTGTATCAAGCAGTTGGACCATCGGAAGGCCTCCATTGAAGGGGCCTCCATCTCGCGCCGGTTACTGATCTCGCCTATACCAAGAACTTGGTATGGCTATCGCCGCCGGCCGAGCTCAGAAAAGGCGATCAGGCCGTCCTGCAATGCCCTGACCGACAGCTCGGCCTTGTTATGGACGTCGTAACGCTCGCGAGCATTCTTCAGATGCTGGATTACCGTTCCCTTGCTGATGCCGAGGATCGTTCCTGTCTCCCAGTCGGTCTTGCCGCGGGTCGACCAGAGCACGCAGTCGCGCTGGCGCGCGGTGATCGGGCGCTCGAGCGGGGGCCAGATCTCGCGGAGCCTCGTGATCCGCCGGGCAGCGTCGAACGCGATGCCGCCGAGAATCTGGGCGACCGAATGCAGATCTCGGGGGAAGAGCTCTCCCGCGCCCATGGCGAAGGAGCAGGATCCGGTGAACTCGCCAGGGACATGAGCGGGGACGGTGTATCCGTCGCCGATCCCGGCGATCCGTGCCTGGGCAAAGACGCACAAATCGGCCGGGGTGAGCGTGATCATGTCCGGTATCGCGGACCAGGGAAATCCGTAGTTGGCCAGTTGGCTGGCGCGGTGGACCGGATCACAGCGCCCAAGTCGGTTTTCGTCGAACCAGTGCTGCCAGGCCTTCGGGTAGTTGTGCATCCTGATCGCGGGTGCCGCATCGATCCCGAAATCGATGTGATGTACGAGCGCGAAGTAACGGATACCCATCGCCTTGCAGCACTCGGAGAGCAGATCGAACAGTTCGTCCTCGCTTGAAGCCGCGCGGGCATCATCGACGAACGCATCGGCGACCGCCAGTTTTGGCATAACAACCCGAACCGAGCGCAAGGGCGTTCCCACCGCTGGACTTGCGACTCGTCTTTCCCTGGGCTTCCAGCAAAGCCGCTTCTCATGACGACCGCTGGAGCAAAGGTTTGTCCCGTGCGACTTTTTCCCGACCTAAAGCAGGAATGTCAAATAGTTGAACCAAAATATGTCAAAATAAATACACCATTTTGGCGGCTTTGTTGTCGGAGATCGCCGGATTGCTTGCTTCACCAGCCCTTCGTCCATTGGCGACCCGAAATTCTGGGCGTCGTGCTGATCATCGATCTGAGACCGCGTTACCGCTCCACCAGATGGTCAACGATCGGGCAGTCAGGCCGGAAGCTACCGTGACACTTCGCGGCGAGGTCGAGCAACGCGCCAATTTCGCTGACCGAAAAACCCAGGTCGCGCGTCGGCAATGAAGTGAAGCCGGCGGACATCGGCAATGGAAGAGCCCGATAGCCGCTTTCATGCCGCGGCCGCGCGGGCGTGCGGTTGACGCCGGATGCGCCGCAAGGCCCGTCAAAGGCCCAGCGCTCGCCAAGATGCAACCCAGATGACACGGCGCCTGTTACGTAAATGACCCAAGTGCGGGCGAGCGGCCTTGACCTTAACACGGTGTCAAACCCTACATCGCGCGGCATGCCAGGAGAATTCCAATGAAAAATACAGGGTATGCCACGCAAGACCATCATCACCATGGACAGGCATCGGCGCATGCGACGCAGGCGATAGACCCTGTGTGCGGCATGACAGTCGATCCTGAAAGCGCGGCGCATCAGGCGGCGCATGACGGCGCGACCTATTATTTCTGCAGCGCGGGCTGTCTCGGCAAGTTCATCGCCGATCCGGACCGATATCTCACGCCTGTGGCGGCCAGCGTTCCCGAGGCAGCGCCCGGGACGATCTGGACCTGTCCGATGCATCCGGAGATCCGGCAGGACCATCCGGGCGCCTGCCCGATCTGCGGCATGGCGCTCGAACCCGCGACGGTGACGGCGGACACGGGGCCAAGTCCCGAACTGGCCGACATGACGCGCCGCTTCTGGATTGCCCTGGTCCTGTCGCTGCCCGTGTTCGCACTCGAGATGGGCGGCCATGTGTTTCCCGCGCTCCATCATCTGGTGCCGATGCGGGTTTCGGTCTGGATCCAGCTTATCCTTGCGACGCCAGTCGTCCTCTGGGCCGGATCGCCCTTCCTCGAGCGCGGCTGGGCCTCGCTCCGGACACGCAACCTCAACATGTTCACGTTGATTGCGATGGGGACGGGCGTGGCGTGGATCTACAGCATGGTCGCGGCTCTCGCGCCCGGCATATTCCCCGCTGCGTTCCGCTCGCCTGATGGAAGCGTCGCGATCTATTTCGAGGCGGCCGCCGTCATCACCGTCCTAGTGCTGCTCGGCCAGGTACTTGAGCTGCGCGCCCGCGAGCAAACCTCGGGCGCCATCAAGGCGCTGCTCAACCTCGCCCCCAAGACGGCCCGCCGCGTCGGTGCGGACGGAAATGATGAGGAAGTCTCGCTCGACCAGATCGTCGTCGGCGATCGTCTGCGCGTCCGGCCCGGCGAAAAGGTGCCCGTCGACAGCATCGTAGAGGACGGCCGCTCGTCGCTCGACGAGTCGATGGTAACCGGAGAATCGATGCCGACCACCAAGGCGGTCGGCGACAAGGTCATTGGCGGCACGATCAACCAGACCGGCGCCCTGGTGATCCGCGCCGACAAGGTCGGGCGCGACACCATGTTGGCGCGCATCGTCCAGATGGTTGCCGAGGCCCAGCGGTCGCGCGCGCCGATCCAGCGCATGGCGGATCGCGTGGCGGGCTGGTTCGTCCCCGTGGTCCTCGCAGTGGCGCTCATTGCCTTTGCCGCCTGGGGCATCTGGGGACCGGCGCCACGCTTCGCAAATGGCCTGGTCGCTGCCGTCGCGGTACTGATCATCGCCTGTCCCTGCGCGCTAGGCCTCGCCACGCCGATGTCGATCATGGTCGGGGTCGGTCGGGGTGCGGGGCTGGGCGTGCTCATCAAGAATGCGGAGGCGCTGGAGCGCATGGAGAAGGTCGATACGCTTGTCGTGGACAAGACCGGAACGCTCACCGCAGGCCGGCCGTCGGTCACGAAGATCGTCGCGGCCGAAGGCTTTGCCGAGGACGAGATTCTCCGTCTCGCCGCCGGCGTCGAACGCGCATCGGAGCACCCGCTGGCGCGCGCGATCGTCGAAGCGGCACTCGACCGGAAGATCGCGGTCCCTGGGGTGACAGACTTTGACGCGCCGACCGGCAAGGGGGCACTCGGAACGATCGAAGGCAGGCGGATCGTGCTCGGCAACGGCTCATTCCTCAAGGAGCAGGGCATCGATGTCGCGTCGCTCGCCGCCAGGGCCGACGACCTGAGAAGCGATGGCGCCACCGCGATCTTTGCGGGAGTCGACGACCGGGTCGCCGGGATTCTGGCAATCGCCGACCCGATCAAGAAGACAACCGGGGAGGCCCTTGTCGCGCTGCGCGCCGAAGGCATCCGCGTCGTCATGCTGACCGGGGACAATCGCACTACGGCAGAGGCGGTAGCGCGCCAGCTCGGCATCGACGAGATCGAGGCGGAAGTGTTACCTGACCAGAAAAGCGCAATCGTCGAACGCCTCAAACGCGAGGGCCGTATCGTCGCGATGGCGGGTGATGGCGTCAACGACGCGCCTGCGCTGGCCGCCGCCGAGGTCGGAATCGCGATGGGCTCGGGCACCGATGTCGCGATCGAAAGTGCCGGCATCACCCTGCTCAAGGGCGATCTCATGGGGATCGTGCGCGCGCGCAAGCTCTCCCAGGCGACGATGTCCAACATCCGTCAGAATCTGGTCTTCGCCTTCGTCTACAACGCGGCCGGTATTCCGGTCGCGGCCGGGCTGCTCTATCCGGTGTTCGGCATCCTGCTTTCGCCCATGATCGCGGCGGCGGCGATGGCGCTTTCCTCAGTCAGCGTCGTGACCAACGCATTGCGGCTCAATCGGGTGAGCCTGTGAACATCGGGCAGGCCTCGAAAGCCAGCGGCGTCTCGCAGCGCATGATCCGGCATTACGAGAAGATCGGCCTGGTGCCCGCGGCTCCGCGCCGTGATAGCGGGTATCGCGACTATTCGGACGCTGACGTCCACCGCTTTCGCTTCATCGCGAACGCCCGCGACCTCGGCTTTCCGATCGAGGAAATCGGCGAACTGCTGTCGCTCTGGAGTGATCGCGATCGTTCCAGCGCCGAGGTCAAGGCACTCGCCATCGCACGGGCTGAAGAACTCGGGGATAAGGCGCGCAAGCTCGAAGCGATGCGCGTGGCGCTGCTCGATCTCGCAGGTCGATGCAATGGCGACGATCGTCCGGGATGCCCGATTATCGACCGACTCGCGGATCGAGGCGTGAGCGCCGACCCTGCTCGGGTCGAAGCTCTCGGACCGGAAGGGGCGCCGCATCCCTGCGTGTAGCGCCGGATATGGCTGACTTGGGTTCCCGATAGCAATTGTGGACCGGACCGAGACTAGGCGAAATACGTATAGCGCCCATCATCGCTTCGCCTCAGATTCGCCCTGACAAGGAGGCCGATCATGACTGAGACGAGCAAGCTAAGCGTCGTTCGATGTGCCGCAACCGGCGCTGCGGTTCTTTCCGCAATCTTGGTGCTGTGTTGGCTGGCGGCGGCTTTGTTCGGTCCGATGGGCTCTCACATGTACATGACCATGTTCACGCTCTCTGCGCCGGGGTCGTTCATCGCGCTTGCGGCAGGACTGTGCTGGTCGATTATCTTCGGGGCGCTCGTCGGAGCGTTGTTCGCGGTCTTCTACAATTTGTTCGGCCGTTGATGGCATCCTCAGCTGGAAGGTCGCCGCCGATCGCGGTGCACCGGCCACACGTCGCAACCAGACAAAATATTGCCTTTCCACGAGATGATTGGAGACTGAGATGAAATCGATTGTCCTCGCCGCAACTCTTGCGGCGGCCGTTGCCATGCCAGCCTTTGCACAGACGGCGACCGACCACACAGTCCACCATCCTCCTGCTGCTGCTCCACCGGCGGCCCAGCCGCCTGCCAAGCCCGGCAGCCCGGACGATGCGATGAAATGCCCGATGATGAAGGAAGGCAGTGCCGGTGGCATGGCGGGAGGCGCGATGCCCCAGGGCGGCATGATGCCCCAGGGCGGCATGATGCCCCAGGGCGGCATGATGCCCAAGGGCGGAATGATGCCGCAAGGTGGTGCGATGCCCCAGGGTGGTGCGATGCCCCAGGGTGGTGCGATGCCGCAGGGTGGCGCGATGCCGCAGGGTGGCGCGATGCCGCAGGGTGGTGCGATGCCCCAGGGT
>Ga0255338_1002373_pt1 | contig 28164 bp, 31 predicted proteins | sample MeOH1_35cm_T4_19_FD_203715 | JGI IMG/M metagenome (GOLD analysis project Ga0255338, IMG submission 203715) | Sandy soil microbial communities from University of British Columbia, Vancouver, Canada - MeOH1_35cm_T4_195 | ecosystem: Engineered > Artificial ecosystem > Sand microcosm > Unclassified ...
TTCATCATCTGGGTGATCAGCTGCACCATCTCCTGCATCTTCTGCATCTCGAGCTGCGCCTTCATCTGCGCCTGCATCTCGGGGGGAGCGTTGGCAATCCACTCGTTCTCGGTCGCCGTGTTGCCACGAACGCCACCGGTCACGCTGCCAACAACGCCATTCAGGGAGCCAGCCATAGTCGTATCCTCGGGGACTGCGAAGTTTTGTGGGGGCGAAACAACCTGTACAACCTGATTATCGGCCGCTGCTGCTGGGAGTTTCCTGTCGATTTTACGATCATTTCCGCCCGATTTCACGAACCGTGAAAAGCGGCCTCCGAGCGGACCTCCCGGGCTGGGGGCTTCCGGCTACTCGCCCTCGGCCATCTTCTGGAGCACCTGCAGGGTCGCTCGGGCCCGCTTGGTGGTGTCCCGGGACGCCTGCGGATCCAGCTTCAGGGCCTGCTCGATGTCCTTGAGCGCCTCGGGCAGCTTGCTCTCCCGCAGGTACAGCTCGCCGCGGCCCACCAGCGCGTCCACGTTGCCGATGTTGAGCTCGAGCGACCGCGTGTAGGAAGCCTTGGCCTCCTCGAGGCGCTCCAGGCGCGCGTAGGCGGCGGCCAGGTGGCAGTGGAACACGCTGTCATAGGGCGAGGCCGCGACCAGGCCCTCGAAAATATCCAGTGCGCCCTGCATCTGCCCCGACTTGAACAGCTCGTGCCCCATCGCGGCCAGCTTGTACAAGCTCTCGGTGGACATGCCGAGGAACTCGCCTGGGGAGATCTCCCCCAGGAAGAGCTTCTCCGCCGCATCGCGCGGAATCTCCTGGGACTTGTCTGCGGCCTTCTCCTGCGTCTTGTCGCTCAAGTGCATCCTCCAGCAGAAATGACGAAGGGAGGTGGACGCGCGCTTGCGTGCCCACCTCCCATCATGGCGCGGTTGCGTGCGCTCAGTCTATCAGGCCAGGTACCGGTTGCGGTTGAAGTCGATGCTGCGGGTCAGGTTCTGGAACCGGGCCACGGTGTCCAGCATGCGGCCGATCTGCGAGAAGGCGCGCTCGAGAGCGCCGCGGCGGCGGGTCTCCACCGGCTCGCGGCCGGGGGGCACGATGCCCGGGTTCTGGTTGGCGCGCTGGCCGAGCAGGTTGGTGAGGTTCTTGAGGGAGTCGAACACCTTGGTCAGGTTGCGGAACAGGTCCAGCACCTGGTCCAGCCGGCTGTTGGGCTTCGTCGGGGTGGTGGACGGCGTGGTGCTCGGGGTCCCCACGGCCAGGTCCTTGCCCAGCTTGAAGGACTCGCCGCCGTTGTTGCTGCCGACGACCTCCTTGCCGGTGAAGGACCAGTCATCGGTCTCCTTGCCCATCACGAACACGTCCTTGCCACCGAAGCTGTTGGCGTGCGCGAAGCCGTCCTGGGTGATCTGGCCGGTCTTGCCCTTGCCCTTGTCGATGCCGGTGATCTCCACGCGGTCGTTGCCGGAGATGATCTCCAGGCCCTTCGTCACCGTCATGCCGTTGCCGTACGGCGTGGTGGCGCAGTTGATGCGGGTGCCGTCGCCCAGCACGAAGGTGCTGTCACGCTTGAAGTCCCACTTGCCGCCGTCGCCCTCGGCCACGTGCGGGTCGCCCCACACGCGCGTCTCCTTGCCGTCCGGACCGGTCACCTTCCACTCGTGCTGCTTGGTGGCCTCGATCTTGTAGCCGCCCGGGGTGGTGATGATGCCGTTCGCGTCGGCCTTCAGGCTGCCCGAGGGGTGGCTGGAGTCGATCGGGGTGGGAGCCGAGGGAGCGCCGTTGAGCGCCAGGTTGAACACGTCGTTGAGGGACTTGCACTGCCCGCCCCACGCGGACTCGGAGGCCGGGGTGGCGCCAGCGGCGGGCGAGGCGCCAGCGGCGGGCGAGGCGCCCTGGGTGGCGCCGGCGGCGGCGCCCTGGGTCAGCTGCTCGAGCTGCGCGGTGGCGGCCTTGGTCAGCTCCGCCACGGTGCTCACCGCGGCCTTCACCAGCTGCCGCTGGGCGGCGTCGAGGCCGTTCTGCAGCTGAGCGGCGAACACGTTCGGGTTGTTACCCACAGTCCTGGTCGTCATGATTTTGATCTCCTGGTTTGGTTCAGGCTGAAGGGTGCGCCTTCTTGAGGATCAGGACTCGCAGTCTAGATCCGGGAGCACCGCCGCAGCCAGAGCGTCTTGAACTGATTATCCGAAGATCATTTCCAGAGTTTCCTGCGGAGTTTCCGTTCGTGCTGGAGACGGGCGTTTTTCCGCAGGCCCGCAAAGCGGAACCGGCCCCGCGCCGCGACCCGAAGGTCCGCGCGAAGCCGGCTCTTTGCAGCAGCTACGAGGCGCTCAATTACCCGCCGATGTTGCGGATGATGCTCATCGACATCTCGTGCATCGCCTTCATCATCTGGGTGATCAGCTGCACCATCTCCTGCATCTTCTGCATCTCGAGCTGCGCCTTCATCTGCGCCTGCATCTCCGGCGGAGCGTTGGCAATCCACTCGTTCTCAGTCGCCGTGTTGCCACGAACACCACCGGTCACGCTGCCAACAACACCATTCAGGGAGCCAGCCATTGTCGTATCCTCCAGTTACTTCAAAGTTTGTGTGGGGCGAAACAACCTTACAACCTGATTATCGGCTGCTGCTGCTGGGAGTTTCCTGCCGATTTTCGGATCATTTTCGGCCCGCTCCCAGGGGAGCGGGGGCGCGCTAGCCCTTCACCTTGCCGATGTGCGGGTTCTTCATCCACGTCTTGAAGGACTCGAGCTGCTGCTGCTCGGGAGCCTCCGTAGGGGCCCCGGGCCGGGGGGCCGCGGTCTCCGGGTTGAGCGTCAGCCCGCCCTGGGGCTTGGAGGAGCCCTCGAAGCCATCCTTCGCCCCACCCCGCTTCGGAACGCTGGGAGCCGCGGCGGCCGGAGCGCTCACGGCCGGAGCCGAGGTGCTGCCGGAGATGGAGCCCTCGATGCCCGGCGGCGGCGGCGGCGCGCCCGCCGGCAGCACCATCTTCCCAGTGAACCCGAACGCCACCAGGCGCTTCTGCATGAACTCGACGCACTGCATGATGATCGCGGGCGGTGGCAGCACGGGATCCTTCATGAACCGCTCGAAGGCACCCTTGACATCCGAGTAGATCTGGAAGTCGAACGGAGCTCCCGGCTTGGTGTGCGCGATCAGCTCGTGCAGCTTGCGCAGCACCGCCTGCGCAGTCCCCGTGGCGGCCTTCGCCTGCCTCTCCAGCTCGGGCAACAGTCGCTCACGCTCTGCCGCCAGCTCAGCCGGCTCCGGAGGGAAGGCGGGCAGCGCCGGGTTCTTCGGGTTCGACATGGTTGAATCCTCTCTCAGGGAGTGATGGGGCCTCTGCTCCAGGGTCCTGGCGCGGATGCTACCAAAAAAAAGGTTTCCCCGATCAAGTAGCTAGCCTGAATCCTGAGGGGGCCCCCCCTTGGGGGCCACGCGCCTCAGCGCCGGGACAGCGCGAACACCATGGCGTCGGCCTTGCGCCTCACGGGGTCCTCCTCCGGTGCGAGCGAGGCGGCGCGGCGCAGATCCTCGATGGCCTGGGACTTCTGCCCCATGGCGAGCTTCACCTCGGCGCGGCCCACGTAGGCCTGGGCATCGTCGGAGGCCAGCTTGATGGCCACGTCATAGGCGGCCAGCGCGCCCTGGGCGTTGCCCGCGGCCAGCTCCACCACCCCGAGCGCCTTGGCGAAGTAGGGGTCGGTGGGGTTCACCGCGTAGAGCCCCTGGAAGAGCGTGCGCGCCTCGTTCACCCGGCCCTGGTGGAAGAAGAAGTAGGCCGTCTTGGCGATGGCGTACAGCTCGTCATCCGAGTAGCCCCGCACGTCGCGCAGGGTGGCCTTGCCGTCCGCCCACTTCTGGAGCGCCGCGACGAGCTTCGCCTCTTCCTGAGGGCTGTTGGGATCCGGTGCAGCCATGGTGCTAGTAGCCCTCGTCCTTCTGCTCCTCGCGGATGCGGCGGTGGATCTCCAGCACCTCGGAGTGCACCTGGCCCACGAGCGTCAGCATCTGCGCCTCGCGCTGGAGCAGCGCCTTGAGCCGCTCCAGGCGGTCCGGCGGCGCGTTGATGCGCGTCAGCCCGCGCTCCAGGAGCCGGCGCTGATCCGTCTCCCCGCGCTCGGCCACGCTCTCCAGCTGCGGCCGGTCCGAGAAGCCCTCGAGCGGGGCGTCATTCTGGCGCGGGTTGGGCGGCGTGGGCAGCCGCAGCTCCTCCGAGGAGTGCGCCGGGCCGATGAAGTCCAGCAGCGCCGCCGAGGCCAGCGCCGGGTTCTTCGGGTTGCCGGTCTTCTTGGTGCTCTTGCGATTGAGCTGCGCGCGATCGACAAGCCGCTCGCGGACGCTGCGGGGACCTCCCCAGGGCCAGAGGGGCGAGGGGGGTTGATTGTTGATCTTCGCCATGGTTGCGCAACCTCACTCCAGAAAAGGGCCGCTCGTCCAGTCCCCTACTTCGAACCGCTCGCCTGCTGCTCCTGCTGCAGGGCGTAGACGAAGTTGAGGACTTCGGCGACCGCGTCGTACAGCTCCTCGGGAACCTCTTGCCCCACGTCAATGCGGTAGAGCGCATTGGCCAGGGGGATGTTCTTCATGATGGGGATGTTGTACTGCCGGGCGATCTCCCGGATCTTCTCCGCCTTGAGGCGCAGCCCCTTGGCCACGATGCGAGGCGCGGAGTCCTTCTCCTTGTCGTACTTCAGCGCGATCGCGATCTCGGTCTCGTCGTTCATGGCTGAGCTGGATGATACCTCGGCTGGGCCCGGCTACGCGCGGGCGGGGGAGCCCTCTTTCAAGCCGTAGACGAAGTTGAGGACCTCGGCCACCGCGTCATACAGATCCTCGGGGATGTCCTGGCCCACGTCCACCCGGAGCAGGGCGTGCGCCAGCGGCACGTTGCGCAGCAGGGGGATGTCGGCGGCCTTGGCCAGCTCCTTGATGTACTCGGCCTTGGAGTCCAGGCCCTTGGCGAGCACCCGGGGGGCCGCGTCCTTCTCCCGGTCGTACTTGAGCGCCACGGCCACGTGGTCCGGGTTGGTGACGATCACGTCGGCGCTCTTGACGGACTCCATCTGGGCGCCCTCCATGATCTCCTGGTGCATCTGCTTGCGGTGCGCCTTGTGGTGCGGATCGCCCTCGCTCTCCTTGTATTCCTTCTTCACCTCGTCCTTCGACATCATCATGTCCTTCATGTAGGACTTTCGCTGCCACCAGATGTCGAAGATGGAGAACAGCAGGAAGATGAGGCCGATCTTGAAGGCGACGCGGTAGACCATCTCCCCCATCACCATCATGATCCCCGGAATGTCCTGGCGCACCGTCTGGACGACCATGCCCATGCCGTCGCGGACCACTCCGAAGATGACGTAGGCCGCGACGCTGATCTTGGTCAGGTTCTTGATCAGCTCCACCGCCGTCTTCTTGGAGAACATGTTCTTGAGGCCCTGGAGGGGATTCAGCTTCTCCAGCTTGGGCATCAAGGGATCCATGGTGAAGAGCGACCCCACCTGGAGGAACTCGGCCAGCGCCGCCACCACGGCGCCGGCCAGGAGGATGGGCGCGACCAGGACGATCACGGTCCGCAGCCCCATCTGCATCAACTGAAAGGTGGCCGTCTCCAGGCTCTCCGGCCGGTTGATCTGGTCGAAGGAGAAGCGGAAGAGGAGCTTCACCTGCGTCTCGATGTTCTCCCAGGTGGCTTTGACGGCGCCCAGCCCCACCAGGAGCACGAACACGCCCGTCAGGTCCTTGCTCTTCCAGACCTGGCCCTTCTTGCGCGAGTCATCGAGCTTCTTCTGTGTGGGTTCTTCTGTCTTCTCGTCGGACATGGCGGGCGCCGGGTGTCAGTGGAGGAGCTGGATGGCGTGCTTGAGGACGGCCAGCATGGAGACGAACTCGTCCTGGAAGCGCCCGATGATCATGTGGATGGCCGTGGCGCAGATGATGGCGGCGACCATGGGCTTGATGGCCATGGCGATGAAGAAGACCTGGAGGTTGGCCGCCACGCGGTTGATGGCGCCCATGCCCAGATCCGTCAGGAAGGTGGCCAGCACCATGGGCGCCGACAGGATGAGGGAGATCTTCAGCAGGTCCGCGAAGACGCGAATGGCCAGCTCGAAGAAGGGCCAGACTCCGGTGCTGAACCGGGGGAAGCTGTCCAGCGGGACGGCGATGAAGCTGTCAGCCAGGGCCTCGATGACGACGTGGTGCCCGTTGAGCGTGAGGAAGAGCACCACGGACAGCTGCACCTTCAGGTTGGAGTAGAGCGTCACCTGCTGGCCGAGCTGGGGCACGTAGAGCTGGGCGTTGTTGCTGCCCATCATGGTGTCCGCCAGGTTTCCGGCCACGCGCGCCGCGTCGAAGATGGCGTTGATGATGAACGCCAGCGACACGCCGATGAAGACCTCCTTGATGAGCAGGGCGATGAAGGGCAGCGCAGTGATGGGGATGGCGCCCATGCGCTGCGCCACCACGGGGAACATCACGATGGCCAGCGTGACGCCCACGCCCATCTTCACCTCGACGGGGATGACCTCTCCGCCGAGGAACGGCGAGAAGGTCAGCACCGGCAGGATCCGGCACAGGAGCAGGCCCATGGTGAAGATGACGAGCGAGAGGTTGGCCTGCTCCGTCAGCTTCGCGATCACTTCCGAGGCGTTCATCGAATGATCGCGGGGAACCGGTCGAAGACGTGGAAGGTGAAGCGCACCAGCTGGTGGCCGATCCACGGGCCCACCATGGCCAGCGTGACGAAGACGATGACCATCTTCGGAGCGAAGGTGAGCGTCTGCTCCTGGATCTGGGTGGTGGCCTGGAACAGGGCGATGATGAAGCCCACCACGAGGCTGATGATGACAGGCGGCGCCGAGGCGACGAGCACCAGGAAGAGCGCCTGCTGGGTGATGACGGTCAGTTGGTGCATGGCATTCCTCCTACAGGTAGCCGATGACCAGGCCCTTGGCGATCAGGTACCAGCCATCCACCAGGACGAAGAGCAGCAGCTTGAAGGGCATGGAGATGGTGGTCGGTGAGAGCATGTGCATGCCGAGCGCCAGCAGGATGTTGGCCACCACCATGTCGATGACGATGAAGGGGACGAAGAGCAGGAAGCCGATCTGGAAGGCCTCCTTGAGCTCGGAGACGACGAAGGCCGGGATGATGATCATGAAGTCCCGGTCGCCCACGTCCTTGCGGTCCTCCTCCTTGCGCATCTTCTTGGCGAGGTGGAAGAAGAGCGCGCGGTCCTTGTCCTTGACCTTCTTGACGAGGAAGTCGCGCAGGGGCTCCTTGGCGCGGTCCGCGGCGGCCAGCATGGTGCCGACCGTCTCCGAGGAGAGCAGCCCGGGCCCCTTGGCCCAGATGTCCACCTGCGCCGCCTTGTACATATTCTGGCCGATGGGGGCCATGATGTACACGGTGAGGATGATGGCCAGGCCGGTGATGACCTGGGTGGGCGGGATCTGCTGGGTGCCCAGCGCCGAGCGGACGATGGAGAGCACCACCGAGATCTTCACGAAGCTCGTCACCATCATCAGCACGAACGGGACGAGCGACAGCGCCGCCAGCGCCAGGATGAGGATCAGCGGGCGCGAGGCGAACGACTCGTTGTTCGTCAGCGACTGGGTGACGTTGGCTGGGATGGGCTCCTCCGCGGCGGCGGCCCCGCCGCCCTTCTTGGCGGCGAAGGCGGCGGCCGGCTGCAGGACAACCGCGGCGGCATAGAGCCAGGGAGCGACACGGGACAGGGACTGGCGCAAGGGCGAGGGTCTCACGAGAGCAATCTTCAGGAGCGCGGCGGCGTGGAGCCGGTGCGGCGGGAGAGGAGCTTCTGGAGGAAGGGGCTCAGGGGCACGACGTTGGAGGGCTGGGGGCGCTCGGCCTGGATGCGATCCACGGCCTGGGTGTCGAGCTTGGACAGGAGCTGGAGGCCTCCCTCGCCGCTGCCCACCAGGAGGTACTCGTCCGCGGCCTTCAGCACGAAGAGGGTCCGGCGCTGATCGAGCGGCACCCGCTCGACCACCGACACCAGCGACTGGCGCCCGCCCATCGGGCCCTTCAGCCCCATCAGCCGGCGCAGGCCTACGTTGAGCGTCAGGTAGATGCTGAGCAGCACCGCGCCGAGCAGCAGCAGCGTGCGCGCGAGCACCCAGCCGACGCTCTCGGGCTCCGCGTCGGCGCTGGCCTCGGCCGAGAAGGGATCCGGCAGGTCACTGCCTGGGGCCGCCGCAGTGGCACCCGCCGCGGGAACACCCGGGGCAGGAGCCGGCGGCTGCAGCACGGCAGGCTGGACGCTGGCTGGAGCCTGGGCGGCGGGCTGCGAGGGAGAGGGCGCCGCGGCCGGAGCCTCGGCGGAAGGTGCCGGAGCCTTCACCACCGCGGCAGGCGGAGCCGCTGCGGGCGCGGAAGCCGGAGCCTCCGCCAGGGCACGCGGCGGCGCGAGCATGAGCCAGGCGCAGGCCAGCAGGGCCCAACGCGCATTCGAAAGGAGGGAGACCACCATGAATGGGAGGGAGGGTAGTCCATTCCACGGCGGGACCGCCATGGCTCCACCCCGGATCCGGGGTGCCACCCTGCCCGCCCGCCTGCCGACGAGGTTCACCCGGCCAGGGAGAGCACACGGACGCCCAGCTGGCCCTCCACCTCGACCAGCTCACCCCGAGCCACCACCTTGCCGTTGACGGACAGCTCCACCGGCTCCCCTGGGGAGCGGTGCAGCTCAATGACTTGTCCCACCTTCAACGCCACCACCTCGTCGGCGGTGACGGGGACCCGGGCCAACTCCACGGCGAGCTGCAGCGGGATGTCGGCCAGCAAGTCGCCTCCCTCCGGCTTGTTCGCGTCGTCCATATCCCCTTCCGACTCCGGAGGCACCTCATCCGGGTTGCTGAAAGACTCACTCTCCTGGGCGGACGGCAGGACGCGCTGGAAGGCCGGCTCGCCCAGGACGAAGTCCTTGATGCGCGCCTTGTACTGGCCATCCTCGACGAAGACCTCCGCCTCCACCCGGGAGCCGCCCAGCCCCACGCGCAGCGTCGCCGTCCCCGGCTCGCCGCGATCCGGGCGCGCCGAGAGCGCGTCCAGCAGCACCACGTCCTTCACGCGGATGTACTCCAGATCGGCGCTGGCGATCTCCGCCTGGCCGATCTCCGCGCGCAGCCACGTGCGCACCGTGGACAGCAGCTTCCGGTTCAGCCGGGTGTCCGAGCGCAGCCGGGTGCGCTTCTCCGCGCCCCCGCGGCCCTCCTCGGTGGCGTTCAGCACCGCCGGGGGCATCACCACGCGGACGATGCCCGCGTGCTGGCCGATCGAGGCGTTCATCTGCACGACGACCACCAGCTCGTCATCCCCGAGCTTCGCGGCGACCTCGTCCACGCTCCGGGCCACGGACTCCAGCCGCATGCGCGGGAAGGAGGACTCCAGCGCCGGCGCCAGGGACTTGATGGACTCGAGGACGACGAAGCTCATCACGCCCTCCTCGATGTCCGTCAGCGGCCGCAGGCCTACCGTCTCGCCCGCCCCGCCCAGCAGCATGTCCACCAGGTTGTGGGCGAACGACAGCTCCACCTCCATCACCACCCGGCTCTTGAGCGCCCCCGGCGCGAGCACCGTCAGGAAGGACGGCTCCCCCAGGTGGCGGCGCAGCTCCGCGATGGGGCGGATCTGCATGTTCACCAGGGAGATGCGCGCCTGAGCGTCGAACAGCGCCTTGAGCCGGGCGTACAGCGGCTCGGTCGCGCTGGGAGGCGGCATGGCCCGGTTGAAGCGGGCCGTCAGCTCCGTCTGGACGCGGTCCACGCGCTCCAGGTTGCGGAACCGGAACGGCTTCCAGGGCTTGGAGGGCTTCATCTGGCGGAGGTCCACCAGCATCGTGCGCTCGTGGATTCCGGGCTCATCATCCCGGCCAAGGCTCATGCCCGGGCCTCGAAGCGCAGATCCTCAAGCTTGAGGCCACGGCCCTGCAGAGCGGTCTTGAGGCCCTCGCTCTGCTCCTCGATCATCTTGAGCACGTCCCGATCGCTGCCGCTGAAGACGGCCGAGATCTTCCCGTTCTTCGCGCTGAGCTTGATGGACAGGCCGCTGAGCACGTTGCTGCGCAGGTCGATCTGGAACTCGGCCGCGCCAGCGCCGTTGGTGCCCACGCGCACCTTCTCGACAATCTTCTGGGCGATCTCGTTGGCGATGGCCCGCAGCCGATCCGAGCCCGTGGTGGGCTTGGGCTTGGCCACTGGCACCGGCGCCATCAGCGCCGGGTTGAAGCGGAAGCCCGCCGCGGCCGCCGCATCCCCGCCCTGCTTGCTGTCCTTGTTGCCGCCGCCCTGGCCGCCACCCGAGTCCGCGTCGGTCTTCATGGCGCCCTTCTGGCCGGCGCGCCCAGCGCTCCGCAGGTCCGCGCTCTGATCGTCCGCCTTCGCGTCGCCCTCGGACCTCGCCTCCGAGCTGCGCGACTCGGAGAGGGACGACGAGGCCTCGCGGCCCTGCTTGCGGTCCGCGGCCATCGCCTGACCCTGGGCGGCGTCCGACGAGTGGCTCTCGGACATCTTCTCGGCCTCGCCCGAGAGCGAGGACTCGACGCGCTCGTTGAGGGCCTTGGCGTCCTGGCGGCCCTGGGCCTTGCCCGTATCCTGGCGCTGCCCCGTCTGCCGGGTGTTCGTGCCCTCCTGCTGGCTCGTCTCGGAGCCCTTGGCGTCCTTGGTGAGGCGCGAGAGCACCTGCTGCGCCAGGCTCTGCTTCGTCTCCTGCTTCTGCTGAGTCTGGGTCTGCTGGGTCTGCGAGCCCTGAACCAGCTTGGAGAAGGCGTTCTCGCCCTGCCGGATCTGCTTGTTCTTGGCCTCGGCGCGCTGCTTCTCCTGCAGGAGGCGCTGGGTGATCTGGTCTGCCTGGCGATCGTCTTCGACTCGGCTCATCGCTTCACACCTGCAAAGGGGAGGGAGAGGTTACTTGCGCTGGCGGGCCAGGAACAAGGCATTGCCAATCTCTTCCTGGGTGAGCTCCTCACGCTGCTGGCGCTCGTGCTTCACCTGCTTCTTCCAGTTCTCCTTGTGCTTCTCGATGGCCTTGAGCTCCTTGGCGGCCTCCGCCATCTCCCGGCGGCGCTGCTCCACGAGCCTCTCGGCCACCTTGACCGCTTCTTTTTGACGCTCGATGTCAAGCGCCACCTGCGCCTCCTCGTCCTTCAGGCGCTGCTCGAAGCGGCTCATCATGTTCATGCCGTTGATGCCGGCGCCCTTGGCCATCACCTCGTTGAGGTAGGCCATGACCTTCTGCTTGCGCTCGACCTTGCGCCGCTCCAGGTCCTCCTCCAGGCGCTTGAGCTCCAGCTTCTCCTTCTCGAGCGCCTTGATGGACGCAGAGAAAGCCTGTTCAGCCTCCTCCTTGGCGCGCGAGCGCATCTCCAGGAGGGTCTCTAACCGGTACGGGGGCATGTGGCCCCCATCCTAACCCGGAAAACCCCGTTTCGTCAGTCCTGGAAGAGGCCGATGAGCTTCTCGACTGTCTCCTCGAAGGGCGAGTTCGAGTGGGTGTCCTGCTTGAGGAAGTCGATGATCGCGTCGTACTTGTCGATGGCGTAGTCCGTCCGGGGGTCCGTGCCGTACTGGTAGGCGCCCAGGAGGATGAGATCCCGCTGCTTCTCGTAGGTGGCGAGCGTCTCGCGCAGCTTGCCGGCCGCGTGCTTGTGCTCCTTGGAGACGATGCCGCTCATGACACGGGAGAGGCTGGCCAGCACGTCCATGGCGGGCCACTGGTTGCGCTCGCCCAGGGCGCGGTTGAGGATGAAGTGGCCGTCGAGAATACCGCGGACCTCGTCGGCGATGGGCTCCTCCATGTCACCGCCGGCCACGAGGCAGGTGTAGATGGCGGTGCACTTGCCCTTGTCCGAGTTCCCCGTGCGCTCGAGGATGCGCGGCAGCATGGAGAACACGCTGGGTGGGTAGCCCTGGCGGGCCGGGGGCTCGCCGATGGCCAGGCCGATCTCACGCTGGGCACGCGCCAGACGCGTCACCGTGTCGAGCATGAAGAGCACGTTGCCGCCGCGCTCGCGGAAGTACTCGGCGATGGCGGTGGCCACGTAGGCGGCGCGCAGACGCACCAGGCTGGGCTGGTCCGAGGTGGCGCACACCAGCACGGCGCGCTTCATGCCCTCCTCGCCCATGGCGTCTTCGATGAACTCGCGCACCTCGCGGCCACGCTCGCCGATCAGCGCCACGACGCTCAGGTCCGCCTGGGTGTTCCGGGCTATCTGGCCCATCAGCGTGGACTTGCCCACGCCGGAGCCTGCGAAGAGGCCCACGCGCTGGCCCTCGCCCACCGTGAGCAGCCCGTCGACGCAGCGCAGGCCCAGCGGCAGTGGCCGCTCAATGCGCTGGCGCTTGAACGGATCCGGGCAGTCCCGGTCCACGCTCCAGTCAATCAGGCCGTCCGGCAGCGGCTTGCCGTCGATGGGCTCGCCGGTGCCGCCGAGCACGCGGCCCAGCAGCGCCTCTCCGCACTTGATGGTGAGCGGCTTGCCGGTGGGGATCACCTCGCTGTCCGGGCCGATCCCTTTCAGCTCGCCCAGGGGCATGAGCATCACCTCGTCGCCCTGGAAGCCCACCACCTCCGCCTTCACCCGGCCGGCGCGGCTGTTGATGAAGACGAGCTCGCCCACGCGCACGTTGGGCACGCTGGCCTTGATGACCAGGCCCGTGAGCTCCGTCACGCGGCCGCGCACCCGGAGGAGCGAGGCATCCTTCAGCAAGGAGAAGTAGTGCGAGAGGTCGATGGCCATGGCGCTACGCCGGTCCTTCCTTCTTGCCGTTGGGATCGGGCAGCAGCACGTTCTGCAGCATCTCGAACTGGGTGGGCAGCTGTGCGTCGATGGTGCCGAACTCCGTCTGGACGATGCACCCGACCGGGGCCACGTCCTGATCCTCGCGGATGGCCAGATCCACCGCCCGGCCAATGAGCTCCATCAGCTCCGGCTTGCGGGAGCGCAGCACCTGCGCCGTCTTGGGGTGCACCCGCAGCACCATGGAGCGCGCGCTGCGGATCTGCTCGATGGCGGTGGCGCACATCTCCACCATGAGCTCCGGCTGCCGCTCGACGTCCCGGCCGATGATCTTCTCCGCGATCTTGCACGCCAGGACGATGACGTCCTTCTCGTTGTTCGCGAGCATCTCCCCGGCCTGCATCTTGGCGCGCAGCAGCACCTCGGTGGCCTGCGCGAGCCCCTCCTGGCGGCCCTGCTCGCGGGCCTTGGCCAGCACGTCCTCGCGCTCCCGCTGGGCCTCCGCGAGGATGCGATCCTTCTCCCGGTTCGCCTCTTCGATGATCCCCTGGGCGGACTGGCGCGCATCGAAGATCTCGGCGTTCATCACGCCGGCACGCGTGGGACGCGGCGCTGCGGACCGCTCGGCCGAGCCCGCAAGCTCCCCCGACCCGTCACCTTTGATCACCTTGCCGATCGCCATGGACAGCTCCTTGCCGGCTGGATGCTAGCGCGATCCCCCGCGAGGTCCACGTCCCGAGTTGCCGCCCGAAGGAGGCCGGGAGGTCCGCTGGTCGCCTGCCCCCTCGCTCCGAGAGGAGAGGGCCGGCCGGGCGGACGTCTTCCCCGAGAGGACACGCGGCGGACGCTCCGGCTCTTCTGTAGGCCCGCCGCGTACCCCGGGCACCCGGCTGCGGATCCCGGGCGAGGAGATGACGCGGGAGCCATCCGGGTCCATGGGAGCCGGGGCGCGGTCAGCCGGGCGGGGAGGAAGGCGGGCGGGAGGAACGCCGCGCCGATCGCCTTCTCGCGGCCGGGAGGGAGCCGCGCCCACCTCGGGCGGGGGCCTGCGCGGGCTGGCGCGCGAGTTCTCCACCTCGGGCGGAGGCTGGCGGGAGCCCACCCGGGAGCCTTCGCGCGCGGGCGGAGGACCGATCCGCGCGCCCCCGGGGTCCGGCGCCACGCCCGGCGAGTCGCGCCGCGGGCCCACGCGCTGCTTGCGCGAGAGCTCGGGCGGATCATCGTCGATGGGAGGACCGATGCGGGAGGGTTCCCGGGAGGAGAGCGCCCCGGCCCGGCGCGCCGCGCGCTCGGCCATGGGATCCCGGCGGACGTTGTCCCCGTGGTTGGGGCCCGCCGCGGCGCTCGCGGCACCCGCGACGCCCGCGCGCCGGGCCTCACGCTCGGCCATGGCATCCCGCCGGGGAGCAGGAGGCGACGCGACGTTGGAGCGCTCCGGGCCCGCGGGCTGGCGCGCGGGAGGCGGCTCGCGGCTGGGGGGCGCGCCGCGCATGGGCGGCGGGTTGAGCGCTGGGCGCTGGGGGGTGAGCCGCACGGGGCGCTCGATGAGGCCGCGGGCGGCCAGCCGCTCCAGATCCGCGACGATGTCGGCGCGGCCGCCGTCCGTCACCCGGGAGGGAGGCTTGGAGCGCTCGTCGCGGACCCACTTGGCCAGCAGGCTCCCGAAGTCGCCGCGGTGCCGCTCGAGCATGCGCGCGGCGAACTCCGCGGACTGGGACACGCACGCGCGGGCCAGGCGCTGGGTGCCGGCGCTGCGGATGGCGCCCGCCAGGTTCTTCAGGCCGTCATGCACGGCGAGCTGCTCCTTGGACTCCTCCTCGGGCAGCTTGCGCGGGGCGTTGGCCTGGACGGCCTTGGTGGCCAGGGACTTTATGTCCGGCGGCAGGGCCGCGATGAGCCCCTCGCGCTGCGCCTCCGCGAGCCCCGCCAGCGCCGGCCCCAGCACGCGCGCGCCGAGCCGATCGCAGACGGTGAGCAGCTCGCGCGGCTGCAGCATGAGCACGTCGGTGAACTTGAAGGCTCCCTGGGCCCCGGCGCTGCGCTTGAGCCGCTCCTCGAGCTTCCAGCGGATGATGTCCAGCACCTGCGGGCGCACCTCGCGGGTGAGCTTCACGGGCCGCTGCGGCAGGTGCGTGCGCACGGCCTCGGCCAGCACCGAGGGCAGGGCCCGCAGCACCACCTCCGCCAGCGCGCCACGCTCCTTCTGGATCAGCGCCGCCAGCTTCTCCGGCTCGGCGCTCCAGAGCTGACCGCGCCGGTCCTTCACCAGCTTCTTGATCTCCTGCACGAGCAGCGGGATGCGCTTCTCACGCGGGATCTGCATGATCTCGTGCGCGCGGTGGCGCAGCAGATCCCCGTCCTCCGGCGCGAGGTGCTCGAGCGAGGCGACGCCCTCCTGACCGCCGAAGGTGATGGCGGTCAGCAGCAGCATCGTCTGGCGCTTGTTGAGCGAGGTGAAGAATTGATCCAAACGCGTTCACCTCGTGGGACTCAGGTCCCTGAGTTCGAAGCAGGGGGCATCGGGGCGGGGAGCTGCCTCCGCCCTACCGGCGGGCGGGACGCGCCGCGCCGCCGGAGCCTCCGCGCATGAGCACCCAGGCCGAGAGGCCAATCATGGCCAGGACGAAGATGGAGACGATCGCCACGAGCACGCGGAACTGGCTGGCGCTGCCCGCCGTCATCCGCAGGCCGAACACGTCCTGGAGCCGGCTCTCCGGGTTGGTCTCCGCCGAGGGCGGCAGCCCGGGCGTCAGCAGCACGATGACCCTGTCCGGCTTGAGCTCCTGCACCGCCGAGGCGACGAAGATCTGCACGTCCTTCTCCGTCACCGGCGGCTTGCCCTCGAGGCTGGGCCGGTAGCGGATCATCACCGAGGCCGACGTCATCGGCTTGAGCTCCGGCTGGGTGAGATCGTTGGTCTCCGGGATGTTGACGATGACGTTGGACTCCAGCACGCCGTCGATCTTGTTGAGGGCGTTGGAGACCTCGCCCGCGATCGCCTTGAGCATCATCGCGCGCTCTTCCGCGGCGGTGGGCACCATGCTGCCCTTGGCGAAGTGGTTGAAGCCCTTCTCCATCGGGCGCGGCAGCGAGTTGGCGCGCAGCAGCTCCGCGGCCTGGGCCGCGTCCGACTTGGGCACCTGGATGGTGAACGTCATGTCCTTGCCATCACCCACCGGAGCCTTGGTGGCGTTGATGCCGTTCTTGCTCAACAGAACGTAGATCTCGTTGGCGTCCTCTTCCGTGAGGCCATGCTGCAGGTCAATGGAGCAGCCCGTCGCGAGGAAGAGGGCCAGGAGAGGAATGAGGAGGGTGGACGATCGATGAGTCATGTGAGGGGCCTAGCTTAGCGGTGCGGCCTTCCCGTTCCAACATGGGTCCCGGAAAACGTGGAAGGGCGACCCCTCACAGAGAGGGATCGCCCTTGGGAGCGCTGCCCGAAGGACGGGCAGGCAGCCTGGCTACACCTGGGTCTTGACCACGTCCTTGAGGCCGCTGGTGGCCTTCTCGACGACCTTGCTCGTGAGGTCCAGCTCCTGGGTGTACTTGTACATGGAGGCCTGGAGCGACAGCAGCTCGGAGTTGGAGAAGTTCTTGCCGCCCATGCCGGAGTTGATGAGCTTCTCCAGGTTCAGCTGGCCCTTCTCCAGCGAGGAGACGACGTTGGAGACCATGTTGCTGGCCTTGCTCGTCTCCGGCTTGGCGTCCACCGGCTCCGCGGCCTTGGCGGTGAGCTGCTGGCTGTTGGCGCCGTTGACCTTGTTGAGGCCGGCCTTCTCCGTCTTGTTGACGTCGTCGACCTTGCGGGCCATGTCGACATGCTGGGTCGCCTGGGCCTTCTGAGCCGCCTGAGCCTGCTGCACACCCTGGGTCTGCTCGACGCCCTGGGCCTTGTTAGCGAGAACCCCGTCGAACTTCGAGGCCCCCTGCTTGTTCACCTGCTGCGCGCCCTGATCCTGCAGCTTCTGCTGCGCGATCTGTGCGGCCGAGATGCCTGCTGTCGGACCCGCCATGTGACTGCCTCCTTGCATCGTCGGAGGAAGCCGGGGCTTCCTCGTCGTCTAGAAGTTCCTTGAGCCGCTCGATGGCCCGCGCGTGCAGCCGCGACGCCCAGCTCTTCGATTGACCGATCTCCGCGCCCGCCTCTTCCAGGGTCTTCCCGTGGAAGTAGTACCCCTGCAACAGCTGCCGCTCCTTCTCGGGGAGCTGATCGATCGCCGCCCTCACCCGCCGCTTCAACTGCTCCATCTCCAGCCGCTGATCCGCCGGCAGAGACTCGTCCACGTACCCCGCTGAGTCCGCCCCTTCCAAGCTGGTGGCGAACACCATCGCCAGCCCCGTCACCGCACTGGAGATGTCATTCACATCATCGTCGAATGACCCTCCGCGGTTGCCTCCTCCCTGCTCGCGGTCCGACAAATTTCCAAGATAGGCGGCCGCGCGCTCTCCCACGAACGCCCCCCGCGCATCCGCCCCCTTCAACACCCCCATTTTCCTCAGGCCGTCGAAGATGGCACCTTTGATGCGGTAGTGGGCGAACGTAAGGAAATTGGCCCCTACCTTGGGATCAAAGCGATCAGCGGCCTCGAGCAGGCCGATCTGGCCGTAGGCCACCAGCTCCTCGATCTCGAGCTGGGCGTTGAACTGCTTACGGACAGTCGCCGCCAGCGACCGCACGTAGGGGCCGTATTTCTCGAGGATCGCCTTCTTATCGTCGCCGAAACCCAAATGCTGCTCACTCGGCCTTCGACCACAGCCGCTCAAGAACCTGGTTGAGCCGAGGATCCTCCTGCAGTGCGTCCGCGATCTTGCTGGAGAGCGTGGAGGACTTCATGCGGAGTTTCTCTTTGAGGACCTCGGCGACGAGGTGACGCGTGGCCTCCTCCTTGTTCTTGAAGCCTCCGTTCTTGAGCTGCTTGGCGATGACCATGGCCTGAGAGGCGATGGGGTCCGCCGCCTGGGCCTGCTGCACGTTGGAAGAGCCCACCAGCCCAGAGGGCCCCACCAGGGACTCGGCCTTGTCGACCTTGCCCCCGAAACTCGAACCACCCGCAGGAGCCTTGCCGGACGCGCCCCTCGCGCCACCCGCACGGCCTTTTCCGCCCCCGCGTCCAACTCCACCCACTGACATCGCCAGTCCTCCTCAGCTCCAGCGCATCATGCGCTACTTCTTCGGCGGAGGCAGCGCCCCCGCCTCTTTTGCTTCCACCAGGGCGCGCGCGAGCCGGGCGCCATCGCCCTCGGGCTCGAGATCCATCGCCGCCTTCAGCTCCTTCAACGCTTCCGGGACCTTGCCCATGAAGAGTAGCGCTTCGCCGGCGTGAGCGCGCGGCAGGGCGGAGTTCGGGGCCAGCCGCTGGGCTGCCCGGTAGGCCTGCAGGGCCTTGTCATGGCGCCCCTGGGCGAACTCCAGCGCTCCGAGCGCCAGCTGCGGCACCTCGCTCTTGGGCATCAGGGCCACGGCGCCGGTGAAGACGTCCTTCGCCTTGTCGAACTTGCCCATCTCCAGCCAGATGTAGCCGGCCTCCAGCAGGATCATCGCCTGCTGCTTGGCCACCGGGACGACGCTGCCAGCAATCTCCGAAGCAGACTCCGCCATGAAGCACGCTCTCCTGTGCAAGGGCCCGGAAGGAAGAAGGGGGGCAGAACCGCCGCCCCCCTCCCCGCTCCGCGCCCGTCCGCCAACAGCTTAGCGGATTAGCGGATGTTGCCGATCGCGTTCTTCGCCGTCTCGTGGCGGGACTTCAGCACGTTGGAGACGGCCTGGTACTTCTGGGACTCCTGCTGCATGGCGGACTGGAGCTTCAGCAGGTTCTTCTGCTCCTGGAACATGCCAGCCAGCTCACCGTTGAACTCGGAGCCCGGAGCGCCCGTGTTGCCGCCCAGGTAGTTCGGGCCGCCAGCGCTGCCGCCGCCCACGCCCGGGATGCCCACGCTGCCCGGAGCGCCCACGGTGGTGTTCACGGAGGGAACGCCCACCGTGCCCACGCCGCCCGCGGTGCCGCCGCCCGCGCCCGGCAGAACCGCCGTGTACGGAGTGGAGGAGTTGCCCGTCGCGCCCTGCGCGGTGAGCGTCGTCATCGACGAGACCGCCGCCGAGACGATGCCGCCGCCGGAGAACATGCCCGTCGCCAGGCCCACGCCGCCAGCCACCGCACCCGCCGCGTTGTTCACACCCGCCTGAACGCGAGCGCCAAAGCTCAAGTCCGGGGTCTGCCGGCCCACCGACAGGTTGGTAGACATCCGAGGACCCATCAATCCATCGACCTTCATTTTTTCCTCCAGCGTGCGGACAGCCATTTCAAAGGTTCAGAGCCCCGGCCAGCCCGGCGCTCTCATTGTAATTATCGCCGATCACGGCCCTGGGTTGCCTCAGGTCCCGAGAATCCCGGCCTGAGCGGGACAACTCCAGCAAATCCAGGCACTTGGAGTTACTTGCGGCCCTTGTTGCCCTGGCTCTCCGCGATCAGGCGCTCGCGCGTCTCGAGGAGGATTCCCAGGAGTTCTTCGGCACTTGACAAAGCGCTCTGGATCTTTTTGCCCTGCTCGGCCTTGGGACCCTTGAGGGCGGTGAGGCCTTCCTTGATGGGATTGAAGAGCGCCTGGATCTCGTCCGCGGTGGCGCGCTCGATGAAGGACTCGATCGCCGGATAGGACGGAGTGGGGAGGGGCTCGGCTTCGGGGGCTTGCTGCTGCTGCTTGGGAGGGGGCATTGGGGAAAGGGTCTCCTGTCAGGACGCCGTCCGGGCGGCCGGCGCAAAGCGGACCCGGGGACGGTAGGAGAAAACTCCCTCTCTGTTCAAGGCGGCCGTCGCGTGCGAGCGGCAATGTGGCCGGAAAGCGACGGCCGCAAGGCGAGCATGCGCGCGGCGTTCCCCGGCGAGCCCTGTCCCCTTCTGCGAGTGCACCTAGGTTTTTTGAGCGGGGGATGCGCACCGCGCCTACCGCACTCACCACATCGAAACGGGGGAAGACTTCCATGACGAAGAAGCTGACGGGGCTGTTCGCGGCCGTGGCACTGATGAGCTCTGGCATGGCGCTCGCGAACGAAGGGAAGCAGCAAGACAAGCAGCAGACGCAGAGCCAGCCCAGCACGGGCAGCTCCGGCAGCCTGGGCTCGGGACAGTCCAGCCCCACTCCAGGCTCGGACATCGGTGGCTCGGGCAGCCAGATGGGCTCGGGCACCCAGGTGGGTCAGAGCGGGATGTCGGAGCAGTTGAGCGGCAACCAGCTCACGGGCCGCGTGGTGAAGAGCGACCGGAAGACGATCTGGGTCGAGCACGCGGGCGCGATCGTCCCGCTGAAGATCGACAAGAACACGCAGTTCGCCGATCCGAGCCTGAAGCGCGGCTCGGACTTCAAGGAAGGCGACCAGATCCGCGCGTCCTTCGAGGTGCGGAAGACGGACAACATCGCCACGAGCATCGAGAAGGACACCGGCGCCGGCCTGGGCGGCAGCGGCTCGGACGTGATGAAGCCGGACCAGGGCATCAACCAGCCGCCGGACACCCTGCCTCCGTCCAGCGTGCCTCCGTCGCAAGAGGGCGCCGGCGGCAGCGGGGACGTGGGCTCGGACATCAACAACCCCGATCTCGGCACGGGCTCTGACGTGAACCAGGGCAAGAAGACCGGCGACTTCTAGCAGCCCCTTTCTCCCGGGCGGACTCCCACCACGGGAGCCGCCCACCGCCCGTCCGGGGCCCGCGATCCACAGCTCGGATCGCGGGCCTCGAACTTTGTAACGTGGGCGTAACACCGCGCCTCCCCGGCTGCCTTGATGGCGGCCCGGCAGGCCGCAGCTCCCTCCCCTTCCGCATTGACGGCGTTGTCCTGAAGCAGCTAGATGCCGCCCTGTCGGGTGGTGCCGCGCGCGAGCGCTGCACCGCTATCAGGGGGTCTCCGTGACCGCGGGTGGGAACTGCCACCAAGAGTGCCGCTTCAGCGAACGTGCCCGCCTTGCAGGCGGAGCCGTGCCGAAGCCATCACCTGCCCCGCGCCGCCTGGGGCCCCCTGCCCGTGAGTTCTGAAAGGACCCCTCTCATGCCCGCCGCAGAGCCCATCGTCTCCATCAACGAAGTCACCAAGGACTACCACCTCGGGAAGGTGGTGGTGCCCGCCCTGCGAGGCGTCTCGCTCGAGGTCCATCCCGGGGAGTTCATCTCCATCGCCGGCCCCTCCGGCAGCGGGAAGACGACGCTGCTGAACCTCATCGGCTGCGTGGACACCGCCACCTCGGGCGTGGTGAAGGTGGCCGGGCAGGACACGAAGCTGCTCTCCGAGCGCAGGCTCACGGATCTGCGGCTGAACACCATCGGGTTCATCTTCCAGAGCTTCAACCTGGTGTCCGTGCTCAGCGTCTTCCAGAACGTGGAGTTCCCGCTGCTCCTGCAGAAGAAGCTCAACACGCAGCAGCGGCGTGACCGGGTGATGCAGCTGCTGGAGCAGGTGGGCCTGGCCGGTCACGCCAAGCACCGCCCCAACGAGCTGTCCGGCGGCCAGCGCCAGCGCGTCGCAGTGGCCCGCGCCCTGGTGAGCCAGCCGCAGATTGTCCTGGCGGACGAGCCGACGGCGAACCTGGACTCGGTCACCGGCCAGCAGATCATCGACCTGATGAAGGCGATGAACCGCGAGCGCGGCACCACCTTCATCTTCTCCACGCACGACACCAAGGTGATGACCCACGCCAACGCCGTGGTGCGGCTCAAGGACGGGAAGATCCTCGACCGCGTCACCCCCGCCGAGGCGGGCATGGCGCTGGCATCCGGAGCGGAGGCGCACTGATGTCCACGCTCAAGCTGCTCTTGCAGGTGGCCTTCCGCAACCTGTTCAAGAGCTGGGTCAACCTCATCATCGGCGGCATCATCTTCTTCGCCACCTTCCTGGTGGTGACGGGCGGGGCGCTGCTGGACAGCGTGGACTCGTCGATGAGCCGCTCGATCATCGGCTCCATCGCCGGCCACATCCAGGTCTACTCGGACAAGTCCAAGGAGGAGTTGGCGCTGTTCGGCGGCATGAGCGGCGAGGCGGATGTCGCCGCCATCGACAGCTTCACCCCCATCAAGGCGGCGCTGGAGAAGAACCCCAACGTCCAGACCGTGGTGCCCATGGGCACCAACGGCGCGCTGATCACCTCCGGCAACACGGTGGACCTGACGCTGGCCCGGCTGCGGGAGCTGTACCGGAAGAACTCCACCGAGGGTGAGACGCCCGAGCGGCGCACCCAGATCGACAGCCTCAAGGCGCACGTGCGGCACCTGGCCGAGCTGCTCGAGGCCGAGAAGGAGACGCGCAAGCAGCTGATCCGCGACCAGGAGCAGGACCCCTCCGAGGTGGCGGCGCTGGCGAAGGCACGCTCCGAGGAGTTCTGGGCCGGCTTCGAGAAGGATCCGTTCGGCTCGCTGGAGTTCCTGGAGAACGATCTGGCGCCCCAGGTGGCCGACGGGGATCTGCTCTTCATCCGCTACGTGGGCACGGACCTGGACGCGTTCCAGAAGAGCTTCGACCGCATGCGCATCATCGACGGGCAGGCGGTGCCCCAGGGCAAGCGCGGCATGCTCCTGTCCAAGTACTTCTACGAGGAGTTCCTCAAGCTGAAGACGGCGCGCCGGATGGATCTCATCAAGGAGGCGCTCGACACGAAGCAGAAGACGATCGCCGCCGACCCGCTGCTGACGCGCTACGTGAAGGAGAACTCCACGCAGACGCGCGAGATCGTCTACCAGCTGGACCCCTTCAAGTCGAAGCAGGCCGTGGCGCGGCTCCAGGACCTGCTCGGCAGCAAGGAGACGGACCTCTCCAAGCTGGTGAGCGAGTTCCTCGCCGTGAACGACCAGAACTTCGAGACCCGCTACAAGCAGTTCTACGAGCAGCTGGTGCCGCTGCTGGACCTGTACCGCCTGAAGATGGGCGACACGCTGACGATCACCGCGTTCAGCCGCACCGGCTACGTGCAGAGCGTGAACGTGCCCGTCTACGGCACCTACCAGTTCAGCGGGCTGGAGAAGTCGCCGCTGGCGGGCGCCACGAACCTGATGGACATGGTGTCCTTCCGCGAGCTGTACGGCTACCTCACCGACGAGAAGAAAGAGGAGATCGCCCAGCTCAAGAGCAAGAGCGGCGCGGCCGAGGTGAAGCGCGAGAACGCCGAGGACGCCCTCTTCGGTGAGGCGGCCCCCTCCAGCCTGGTGGCCGACGCTACGCCCGGCCTGATCAACGAGAACGACCAGATCGGCACCAACAGCGCCGCCCTGCGCAGCGAGGACCTGCTCAAGCGCGTCTACGCCCAGAAGGAGATCGAGGCCGGCATGGTCCTGAGCGCCGCCATCATCCTCAAGGATCCCGAGCAGCTGGAGGCCACGCTCGCGGAGCTGCAGAACAATCAGGAGCTGAAGGACCTGAAGCTGCGCGTGGTGAGCTGGCAGAAGGCCGCCGGCCTCATCGGGCAGTTCGTGCTGATGATGCGGATGGTGCTGTGGGGCATCATCGTCATCCTCTTCGTGGTGGTGCTGGCCGTCATCAACAACGCGGTGATGATGGCGACGCTCCAGCGCGTGAAGGAGGTGGGCACCATGCGGGCCATCGGCGCGCAGCGCTCGTTCATCCTGTCCATGGTGATGCTGGAGACGGTGGTGCTGGGCCTGGTGTTCGGAGGCCTGGGCGCCGGGGCCGGCAGCGCGCTGATCCACTGGCTGGGCAACGTGGGCATCCCCGCGGGCTCCGAGGAGCTCTACTTCTTCTTCAGCGGCCCCCGGCTGCTGCCCACCCTGAGCGCCTCCAACCTCATCGTCGCCTTCTTCCTGGTCGTGGGCGTGTCCCTGTTCTCCACCTTCTACCCCGCCTTCCTGGCCACCCGCGTATCGCCCATCACGGCGATGCAGACGGACGAGTGAAGCCATGCTCCAGATCCTCCTGATCTCCTTCCGCAACCTGCTGGCGCACCGGCGGCGCACCGCGCTGCTGGGCGGCGCCATCGCCGGCGTCACCGCGGTGCTCGTCATCCTCATGGGCGTCACCAACGGGATGAAGTCCACCATGCTCGAGTCGGCCACCACGCTCATGAGCGGGCACGTGAACGTGGGCGGCTTCTACAAGGTGACGGCCGGCCAGTCCGCGCCCGTCGTCACCCAGTACCCGAAGCTCATCGAGGAGCTCCGCAAGGAGGTCCCCGAGCTGGACTACGTGTCCCAGCGCGGCCGCGGCTGGGCCAAGCTCGTCTCCGACACCGGCTCCATGCAGGTGGGCGTGGGCGGCATGGACATCCAGGCCGAGCCGGGCTTCCGCAAGGTCGTCCAGGTCCGCAAGGGCAACCTGGATGACCTGAACGAGCCGGGCACCATCCTGATCTTCGAGGAGCAGGCCAAGAAGCTGGAGGTGACCGTGGGCGATACGATGACGCTGTCGGCGCCCACCATGCGCGGCACCAGCAACACGCTGGACGTGCGCGTGGTGGCCATCGCGGCCAACATCGGGATGATGAGCGCGTGGAACACCTTCGTGCCCAGCAAGAGCCTGAGGGACCTCTACCAGCTCAAGGACGACACCACCGGCGCCATCTACCTGTACCTCAAGGACATGAAGGACATCCCCGCGGTGCAGCAGCGGCTGCGCGTGAAGCTGGCGGAGGCCGGCTACACGCTGATGGACAACGACCCGCGCGCCTTCTGGATGAAGTTCGACGTGGTCAACCGCGAGGGCTGGACGGGGCAGAAGCTGGACATCACCAACTGGGAGGACGAGATCTCCTTCGTGCAGTGGGTGGTGCAGGCGCTGAGCTTCATCACCGGCTGGCTGACGTTCGTGCTGCTGGTGGTCATCGCCGCGGGCATCATGAACACGCTGTGGATCGCCATCCGAGAGCGCACGCGGGAGATCGGCACGCTGCGCGCCATTGGCATGCAGCGCGCGCGCGTGCTGATGATGTTCCTCACGGAGGCGCTGATGCTCAGCTTCACCGCGACGGTGACGGGCGCGGCGGCCGCCTCGGCGCTCTGCCTCTTCATCAACGCCCAGCACGTGAAGGCCCCCGAGGTCGTCCAGGTGATGCTGCTGACGGAGCACTGGTTCCTGAAGGTGGAGCCCGGCTCCGTGGTGTTCTCGGTGGTGCTGATCACCGTGGCCTCCATGATCGTGAGTCTCGTTCCCTCGTTCCTCGCCGCGCGGATGAAGCCCGTGACGGCCATGCACCACATCGGGTGATTGCCATGACGCCTCGAAACCTGCTGTCCGCCGCGCTCGCCGCGGCCCTGCTGGCGGCCCCCGCGGCCTTCGCGCTGGACGCGGCCGAGATGAAGACGATGCTGGGGGTGATCGACGACCGGCAGCGCAACGGCGGCGACTACAAGTCGCTGGTGTACCTGGAGCAGAAGGAGAAGGACAAGGCGGACACCGTGCGCGAGGCGCTCGTCTACCGGCGCGACGCGGACGACAAGCTGATGATCCTCTTCACCAAGCCCAAGGGCGAGGCCGGCAAGGGCTACCTGCGGCTGGACAAGAACCTGTGGAGCTACGATCCCAACGTGGGCAAGTGGGAGCGGCGCACGGAGCGCGAGCGCATCGCCGGCACCGACAGCCGCCGCGCCGACTTCGACGAGTCCCGCCTGGCCGAGGAGTATGACCCGACGTACGAGGGCGAGGAGGCGCTGGGCAAGTACAAGGTGCACAAGGTGTCGCTGAAGGGCCGGCCCAACATCGACGTGGCCTACCCCGTCATCAAGCTGTGGGTGGACAAGGACACCACCAACGTCCTCAAGCGCCAGGAGTTCGCCCTGTCCGGCCGGCTGATGCGCACCCTCTTCTACCCGAAGTGGCAGAAGCTCTTCAGCGAGTCCAAGGGCTCCGACGTCTGGTACCCGCAGGAGATCCGCATCTACGACGAGGTGGAGAAGGCCAACTCCACCGTCATCCTCATCAAGAGCGTGGACCTGCGGTCGCTGGAGGCGAACATCTTCACCAAGGCGTGGCTCGAGAGTAAGAGCCGATGACCCCGCGCACGCTCGCCACGGCCGCGGCGCTGGCCACGGCCCTCACGTGCCTGCCCGCCGCCGCCCAGTCCCGGCCGGATGAGGCCACGCTCTTCGGAGGAGAGCCGGAGAAGCCCCAGCCCGCTCCAGAGAGCTCCCCGCCCTCCTCCCGCCCCAGCGAGGACAGCATGTTCGGGGGCTCCGAGAGCGAGACGCCCTCGGGGGCCACGCCGACGGGGCCGTCCTCGACCAACGCCAGCGCCCCGCCCGCCCAGCCCCCCGCCGTGGAGCAATCCGGCCGCGAGGAGACACGGGATGAGCAGGCGCTCAGCGGCACCCCGTCTCAGGAGGCGTTCGGCTCCGAGGAGCACGTGGACGATCCGCTGAAGATCGGCGGCCAGTTCTACCTGCGCGCCATCGCCCAGGGGAGCCAGGGCGTGTCCTTCGGCGACACCTCCTTCTCCGCTCCCACGCTGGTGGATGGCTACTTCGATGCCCGCCCCACGGACCGGCTGCGCGGCATGGTGGTGGGCCGGCTGAGCTTCGATCCCACCCTCTCCAGCCAGACCAGCGGCTTCCTCGGCACCAACCCGGGCGATGGCAGCAGCCCCACCTCCGGCACCTCGCGGCCCAACCCGCGCGTCCTCCTGGACCAGGCGTGGCTGCGCTTTGACCTCGATCACACGGTGTTCGTCACCGCCGGCAAGCAGCACGTGAAGTGGGGCACCTCGCGCTTCTGGAACCCCACCGACTTCCTGTCCCCCCAGCGCAAGGATCCGCTCGCCGTCTTCGATGCCCGCACCGGCGCCTCCATGCTGAAGCTCCACGTGCCCTGGGAGTCCAAGGGGTGGAACTTCTATGGCATCGCCATGCTGGACAATGCCGGGCCCGCCTCCACGCTCGGCCGCATCGGCGGCGCCGCTCGCGCCGAGATGGTGCTGGGCGAGGCAGAGCTGGGCGTCAGCACCGTGCTGCAGCGCGGCCGCAAGCCCCGCTTCGGGCTCGATCTGTCCTCGGCGCTCGGGCCGATCGATGTGTACGCCGAGGCCGCGGTGAAGAAGGGCTCGGACACCCCGCTCTACCGGCTGCCCGAGGGCGTCTCCTTCCAGGAGCTCATCGAGCAGGCCCAGGATCTGGAGATCCGCACCCTGGAGGACCTCAAGCAGCTGCCCGTCGAGAGCTACTTCCCGAGCGGCCTCACCCCGCAGATCTCCGGCGGCGCCAACTACACGTTCGCCTACAGCGAGAACGACAACGCCACCGTGGGCGTCGAGTACTTCTACAACTCGACCGGCTACAGCACCGCCATCGCCTACCCGTACCTCATCGCGCAGGGCGCCTATCAGCCGTTCTACCTGGGCAAGCACTACGCCGGCCTCTATGGCGTGCTTGCCGGACCGGGCTCCTGGGACAAGACCTCCTTCATCCTGTCCACCCTGGGCAACCTGTCCGACAGGTCCTTCACCACCCGCGTGGATGTGCTCCACCGCGCGCTCTCGTACCTGAGCGTGGAGGCGTACGCCGCCGTGAACTACGGCACCAAGGGTGGCGAGTTCCGCTTTGCCCTGGACTACCCGCCGTTCCAAGTCGATGGCCGGGCGCTGGTCCCCGCTCCTACGATCCAGGTGGGCGGAGGCCTGCGCATCAACCTCTGACGCACCCCCGGGGCCGCGCCCGTCTTCGAGCGCGGCCCCGAGTGTCTCTCGGGCGACGGCCCCGCGAGATGGGGGTGGCCTCCCGGGCCGCCTCCAGCGCAGGAAGAGGCATGGACCGCCCTTCCGATGTCATCGTCCTGGGTGCGGGCGCCGCCGGCCTCGCGGCTGCGGAGCGGCTCGCTCGCGCCGGCCTGAGAGTCATCGTCCTCGAAGCACGAGACCGTGTCGGCGGCCGCGTCCACACCGTCGCCGATCCGTTCACCGGGACGCCGCTAGAGCTGGGAGCCGAGTTCCTCCACGGCAAGCCGCCTACCCTGCTGAAGCTCGCCCGCCGCCAGAAGCTGACCGTCCGCTCCTGCAATGACCGTCACGCGCTCTCCTGGAAGGGGCGGCTCCGGGATGGGGATGAGGAGTTCGACTTCCTCGAGGCGCTGGCCTCCGCCGAGCCCCCGGATAGGCCCGTGGGCCAGTTGCTGCGGGAGCGGGCTCGCGCCGAGCGGTGGCCGGACCTCAAGGTCGCGCTCGCCCGCGGCTACGTGGAGGGCTTCTATGCAGCCTCCGCGGACACGGCCAGCACGCTCGCCATCGCGCGGATGGAGCAGGCCGCGGAGGAGCTCGGGGGCATCACCCCCTCCCGCGTCCTAGAGGGGTATGGCCAGGTGCTGCGGCCCCTCGCCGAGCGCCTCGAGCGGCGCCCCGGCACCCTCTTCCTCAACGCCGTTGCGGAGGAGATCCGCTGGTCCCGAGGCCTGGTGCGAGTCCGGGCCCGGACGCGAGAGGGGGCACCCCTGGGCCTCT